>Ga0126379_10003572_pt1 | contig 10082 bp, 6 predicted proteins | sample PanSoiMetPlot_24_FD_92640 | JGI IMG/M metagenome (GOLD analysis project Ga0126379, IMG submission 92640) | Tropical forest soil microbial communities from Panama - MetaG Plot_24 | ecosystem: Environmental > Terrestrial > Soil > Tropical forest > Bulk soil | place: Panama | collected 2016-02-17 | reverse complement strand
TTTTTCGAACTTGATGGGGTCCCGAACGTTGCAACAAACACAGACGAGCGAGGAGAAACGACACACCTCCCGGAGTCCGACCGGTGCTCCCTCGAAACGGACCGGCGCGCAGCTGATCTGGGAAGCGCTCTTGCGAGAGGGCGTGGACATCGTCTTTGGATATCCGGGCGGGGCGATCATGCCCGCCTATGATGCGCTGCCCGGCTACCCGATCCGCCACGTCCTGGTGCGCCACGAGCAGGGGGCCTCGCATATGGCCGATGGCTACGCCCGAGCGTCCGGCAAGGTCGGCGTCGCGGTCGCCACCTCGGGCCCCGGGGCAACCAATCTAGTCACCGGAATCGCGACAGCAATGATGGACTCCTCGCCGATCGTCTGCATCACCGGGCAGGTCTCTTCGGCGGCGCTCGGCAGTGACGCGTTCCAGGAGACGGACATCACCGGCGTGACGTTGCCGATCACCAAGCACAACTTTCTGATCACCTGCGCGGAGGACATCGCCCCCACGCTGCGCCACGCATTTTTCATCGCCGGGTCCGGCAGGCCGGGTCCAGTTTTGGTGGACATCACCAAGGACGCGCAGCAGGCGAGCACGCATCCCAACTGGGAGAAAGCACCGATCCGCCTTCCCGGCAGTCCCGCCCAGCGGCTCGCGCGGTGGCGCGATTTCGACCGAGCAATCAATCTGATCAACGCCGCCGAGCGGCCGATCATCTTCGCCGGGCACGGGGTGCTCAAAGCCGAAGCGTCGCCGCTCTTGCTCGCCTTCGCCGAGAAGACGGGCATTCCGGTCGCCAGCACTCTGCTCGGGCTGGGCGGATTCCCCGCCACGCATCCTCTCAGTCTGGGGATGATGGGAATGCACGGCGAGGCCTGGGTGAACTCGTCGATCCAGGAGGCAGATCTGCTGATTGCCCTGGGGATGAGGTTCGATGACCGCGTCACCGGCAAGCTCGCCACCTACGCCTGTGGCGCCAAGAAGATCCACGTCGAGATCGATCCCTCGGAGATCAACAAGAACGTCAAGGTCGACGTCGGTCTCGTCAGCGACGTGCGCGATGCGCTAGAGCAAATGCTCCCCAAGGTCGAGTGGCGCGATCGCCACGCTTGGGCTGAGCGGATCGCCGCTCTCAAAGGCGACTCCGCAGTCCGCGACATTCTTTCCCTGCCGGACAATGGGCGTTTGTTCGCCGCACACGTGGTCAACGATTTGTGGCGAATCACCGAGGGAAAGGCGCTGGTCGTCAGCGACGTCGGTCAGCATCAGATGTGGGAGGCGCAGTATTACAAGCACGATTATCCGCGAGGGCTAATCACCTCGGGCGGGTTGGGCACGATGGGCTTTGCCTTGCCCGCCGCGATTGGCGCGCGCTTCGCTCGGCCGGAAGCAGAGATCTGGGTTGTCGTCGGCGACGGCGGCTTTCAGATGACCGCCTGCGAGCTGTCCACCTGCGCTCAGGAGGGAATCAAGCTCAACGTGGCGATCATCAACAACGGCTACCTGGGCATGGTTCGCCAATGGCAGGAGTTTTTTTACAGCGGCCGCTACGTGGCTACGCCGTTGAAAAATCCAGACTTCGTCAAGCTCGCCGAGGCGCATGGCCTGGCCGGCTTCCGCGTGACCCGTCGCGAGGAAGTGGAAGAGGCGGTGGCGCGCGCGCGAGAGGTTTCGGGCACCTCGGTGATCGACTTTCGCGTCGAGCAGGAAGACAGCGTCTATCCGATGGTCCCCGCCAATGCGGACTTGCACGACATGATTCGCCGTCCCCGCCCCTTGATCGAGACCGCTGATGAACCGTGAATCGAAAACCGCCGCTGGGTCGCTCGCACGCACCTTCATCGTGGACGTCGAGGATCGCCCGGGAGTACTGAACCGGGTGGTCTCCCTGTTTCGGCGGCGCAACTACAACATCGAATCGCTGGCAGTGGGCAGGACCGAGCGGCCGGGCATTTCCCGCATCACTTTGGTGGTGCGAGCCGACGCCGACACCGCCGATCGAATCGAAGCCAACCTCTACAAGCTCGTCAACGTCCTTCAAGTATTCGACATCACCGAGGCTCCGTCGATCGTCCGCGAGCTGGCCTTCGTCAAGGTGAGAGCGAGCCACGAGCAGCGCGGGGAGGTGCTGCGGCTATGCGACCTTTTCCGGGCCCGGGTGGTCGACCTGCACTCCGCCTCGATGACGATCGAGCTCACCGGCGCGCAGGAGAAGGTCCACCGGCTGATTGAGGTGCTCCGCCCATACGGCATCTTGGAGCTTCTTCGCACCGGAGCAGTGGCGATGGTACGCGGCTCCGATCGCGAGCTGGCGGAGGGAAGACCTGGACTCGATGACTCGTCCGACGAGGTCGCCGCATGATGAAGCATGATCGCCCCGAAGACCGAGTAGTCATCTTCGACACCACGCTGCGCGACGGCGAACAGGCGCCCGGCGCGAGCATGAACCTTCAGCAGAAAATGGCGGTGGCAATCGCCCTTCGCGACCTCGGGGTGGACGTGATCGAGCTCGGCTTTCCGATCGCCTCCCCGGGGGACTTCGAGGCGGTGTCGGTCATATCGCGGGCGGTGGAGGGGCCGCTGATGTGCGCGCTGGCCCGGGCCAACCGCGAGGACATCGACCGGGCAACCGAGGCGCTCAAGGACGCGCCTCGCCGCCGCCTTCATGTCTTTTTGGCGACCAGCCCGATCCACCGTCAATTCAAGCTCAAGCTAAACAAAGAGGAGATCGTCCGCGCCGCCGTCGAGGCGATCCGCTACGGGCGCGAGCGGTTTGAGGACCTGGAGTTCTCCGCCGAGGATGCGGCTCGAACGGAGCCGGACTTCCTCTGCGAGGTGGTGGAGCGAGCGATCGAAGCAGCCGCCACCACCGTCAATATTCCAGACACGGTGGGCTATGCGATGCCCGCGCAGTTCGCCGCCACCATCGCTCACCTACGTCGCCGGGTCCGCGGGATCGAGAAGATCGTGCTGAGCGTCCATTGCCACAACGACCTCGGCCTGGCGGTGGCCAACAGCCTCGCCGCTCTTCAGGAGGGGGCGCGGCAGGTGGAGTGCACCATCAATGGCATCGGCGAGCGCGCGGGGAACTGCTCTCTGGAAGAAGTGGTGATGGCGCTCAAGACGCGCGCCGACTACTTCCGCCTGCACACCGGCGTGCGCACCGAGCATCTTTACCCGGCGAGTCGCGTCGTCGCCAAAGCGTCCGGTTTTCCGGTGCAGCGAAACAAGGCGATCGTCGGCCAAAACGCCTTCGCTCACGAAGCGGGGATCCACCAGCACGGGATCATGATGCACTCGGCCACCTACGAAATCATGAAGCCCGAGGACGTGGGCTTTAAGTGCACCAACCTGGTGCTTGGCAAACACAGCGGCCGGCATCTGCTTCAGATGAGGCTGAGCGAGCTTGGCTACCATTTGGACAAAGCCGAGCTGGACAAGCTCTTCGACGAGGTCAAGCGGCTCGCCGACAAGAAGAAGGAAATCTACGACGGGGACCTCGAGGCGTTGGTGAACGGCTTCCTCCACGGCAGCTTCGCTGGCGCCTGGGAGCTGCTCTCGCTGAGCGCCTCGACGGGGACGGAGAAGTGGGCTACCGCCGAGGTCTGCCTTCGCCGGCGCAGCGGTAAAACCATTCACGGCACCTCGAGCGGCGATGGTCCGGTGGACGCGGTGTTCAAGGCCATCGAGCAAATCACCGGGATGCGGGTCCAGGTCCGCGATTACCAGGTCGCCAGCGCCACGGTGGGCGGCGATGCGCAGGGAGAAGTCTCGGTCGAGGTAGAGCACGGCGATCGCACCTACCGTGGCCAGGGTCTGGGCACCGACATCATCGTCGCCAGCGCGCATGCCTATCTCGAGGTGCTGAACCGAATCGCCGCCAACGGGAAGGCCGCCCCCGACGCGAATGCCAATGGCTCCTCCGGATCTCAGCCCCAAGGCGCGCCGCCGCGCACGTTGTTTGAAAAAATTTGGGACCGGCACGTCGTGTCGCCGGAGACGGTCGAGACTCCCGCCGTGCTTTATGTCGACCTGCACCTCATTCACGAGGTCACTTCGCCCCAGGCGTTCGCGCTGCTGCGGCAGCGAGGTCTTCGGGTGCGGCGGCCGGAGCGCACCATCGCCACCGCCGACCACTCGGTGCCAACGACGCGAGGTCCGGATGGGCAGCTGGCCTTCGCCGACAACCAGGGCGCCGCACAAGTGGCGAGGCTCGAGGCCAATTGTCGCGAGTTTGGGATCGAGCTTCACGGGTTGGGCAGCGAGCGTCAGGGCATCGTCCACGTCATCGCTCCCGAGCTGGGGCTGACCCACCCCGGCTCCACCGTCGTGTGCGGCGACAGCCACACCAGCACCAACGGCGCTTTCGGGGCGCTCGCATTCGGCATTGGAACGACCGAGGTGGCCCACGTTCTGGCCACGCAGTGCCTGCTCCAACGCCGTCCGAAAACACTCGAGGTCCGCGTCTCGGGCCGGCTACCCCCCGGTGTCTCCGCCAAGGACGTCATTCTCGCGGTGATCCGCAAAATCGGCGTCGGCGGCGGGACGGGGTACGTCATCGAGTACGCCGGCAGCGCCATCCGCGCGCTCTCGATGGAAGAACGGATGACGATCTGCAACATGTCGATCGAAGCCGGCGCGCGGGCTGGATTGATTGCTCCCGATGACGTCACCTTCGAGTACCTAGCGCGCACCCCTCTGGGGCCGAAAGGGACGGCTTGGGAGCGCGCGCTCGCATCCTGGCGGACACTGCCGTCCGATCCCGGCGCGGCGTTCGAAGCGAAGGTCGAGCTCGAGGCGGAGGCGCTAGAGCCGATGATTACTTACGGCACCCATCCCGGCATGAGCATCCCGCTGCACGGGACAGTGCCGGATCCGACCGCGGTCGGGGACGCCAGTGCCCGCGCCGCGCTGGAAAAGGCGCTGCGCTACATGGGGCTGCGCCCCGGCAAACAGCTCCTTGGCCACCCCATCGACCTCGTTTTCATCGGCAGCTGCACCAACGGGCGCCTCTCGGATTTACGAGCCGCCGCGCAGGCGATGCAGGGGCGTAAGCTCTCGAGCCGCGTTCGCACCCTCGTCGTCCCCGGCTCCCAGCAGGTGAAACGCCAGGCCGAAGCCGAGGGCCTTGACCGCATTTTTCGCGAAGCGGGTGCGGAGTGGCGCGAGCCCGGCTGCTCGATGTGCATCGCGATGAACGGGGATCGCCTCGAGCCAGGCCAGTATGCGGTGAGCACCACGAACCGGAATTTCGAGGGTCGCCAAGGGCCCGGCGGCCGTACCTTCCTCGCCAGCCCCCTCACTGCGGCCGCCTCCGCCATTGCCGGGCGCATTGCCGATCCGCGGGAGCTCGCGAGCTGACCATGGACCCATTCCGCAAGTTGGTGTCGCAGATCGTCGTGTTGTCGCAAGAAAACATCGACACGGATCAGATCATCCCTGCGCGCTTCCTGAAAGGCACTGACAAAGCAGGACTGGGGAAGGCTCTTTTCGCCGGCTGGCGCTATGACGACGACGGCCGCCCACGGCCCGGCTTCCCGCTCGACGCGCCCGGAGCGAGAGGTGCCCAGATATTGGTTGCGGGCGAGAACTTCGGCTGTGGCTCCTCTCGCGAGCACGCAGTCTGGGCACTCGTCGATCACGGCTTTCGCGCGGTGGTGAGCTGCTCGATCGCCGACATCTTCCGCCGCAACGCGGTGATGAATGGCCTGCTCCCGGCGGTGGTAGATCGGGCGATACACCGCCGCCTGCTCGGCGCGCCGGGGGCCAAGGTGGTGATCAACCTTGAGGAGCAGACGCTCGCGCTCGAGGACGGCACCCGCGCCGGCTTCTCCATTGACTCATTCGCCCGCCACTGCCTGCTGAATGGAATCGACGAGCTCGGCTTTCTCCTCAGCCAGCAGGACGCCATCCGAAGCTTCGAGGGGGAGCGATGCGCGCACTGATCGCCGTTCTGCCGGGCGACGGCATCGGACCAGAGGTGGTCCGCCAGGCGACCCGCGTGCTCGAAGCAGTGGAACACCGCTTCGTCCATTCCTTCGAGCTGCGAAGGGCGCCGATCGGCGGCGAGGCAATTGACCGCACCGGCGCGCCCCTTCCCCCCGCCACGCTGGACCTGTGCCAGAGTGCGGCCGCGGTGCTTCTCGGGGCGGTGGGAGGTCCAAAATGGGATGCCGAGAGCGCCGTTCGGCCTGAGCAAGGGCTGCTCGAGCTGCGCCGAGCGCTCGGCCTGTTCGCCAACCTCCGGCCGATCACGGTGCATCCAAAGCTAGCCGACGCCTCGCCGGTGAAAGCTGAGGTGCTCGGCGGCGCGGACATGCTTTTCGTGCGGGAGCTGACCGGCGGCTTGTACTTTGGCGAGAAGCGGCGCGAGGCAGACCGAGCGGTGGACACCTGCGCGTACTCGGCCCAGGAGATCGCGCGCGTCGTCCGCGTTGCCTGCGTGGAGGCACGAAAGCGCGGCGGCCGCCTGACCTCGGTGGACAAGGCCAACGTGCTGGAGACGAGTCGTCTTTGGCGGACGGTGACGACGGCGGTGGTCCGGAAAGAGTTTCCCGAGCTGAAGCTCGAGCATCAGCTGGTGGATTCTTTCGCGCTGACCCTCATTGCGCACCCAACGAGCTTCGACGTGGTGGTGACGGAGAACATGTTCGGAGACATCCTCACCGACGAGGCGGCGGTCCTTTGCGGCTCGATCGGCTTGCTGCCGTCCGCCTCTCTGGGAGCTGGAACGCGTGGGCTGTTCGAGCCGATCCACGGCTCGGCCCCCGACATCGCCGGCTTCGGCGTGGCCAATCCCTACGGTGCCATCCTGAGCGCGGCGATGCTCTTGCGCCACTCGCTGCGACTTGAGGCCGAGGCGCGGGCGGTGGAAAAGGCGGTGTCGCAGGCGATTGAGCTCGGTGCCCTCACCGGCGACCTTGCCCCCCACAGCTCGAGGCCGGCGAGCACCGAAGAGGTCGGCGACGCGGTGCTCGCCGCTTTGCGAGAGGCATCCTGACGAGGCGAAAAGATGGCCCACGACCCACGACACAAGAGCCGAGCGATCACCGAAGGACCGGAGCGGGCGCCAGCGCGCTCGATGCTCAAGGCGATCGGCTTCACCACCGCTGATCTAGCGCGGCCAATTGTCGGGGTTGCCAACACCTGGACCGAAACGATGCCTTGCAACTACCACCTGCGCCGGCTCGCCCAGCAGGTGAAGGAGGGAATTCGCGCGGCGGGCGCCACGCCGATGGAGTTCAACACCATCTCGGTGAGCGATGGCGTCACCATGGGGACGGAGGGGATGAAAGCCTCGCTGGTGAGCCGCGAGATCATCGCCGATTCGATCGAGCTGGTCTGCCGCGGTCATCTCTTCGACGCGGTGGTGGCCCTGGTCGGCTGCGACAAGACGATCCCCGGCGCGGCAATGGCGCTGCTGCGTCTGAACCTGCCTTCTCTGGTTCTCTACGGCGGCTCGATCGCCCCCGGTCGATTCGAAGGGCGGGATGTCACCATTCAGGACGTCTTCGAAGCGGTGGGCGCACATGCCGCCGGGAAGATGTCCGCCGGGCGACTGGCGCAGCTCGAAGACGTGGCCTGTCCCGGCGCCGGCGCCTGCGGCGGCCAGTACACCGCCAATACGATGGCGCTCGCGGTAGAGTTCCTCGGCTTATCCCCGCCGGGCTACGCCACCATCGCAGCCGAGGATCAGCGCAAAGACGGCGCGGCGCGAGGGGCGGGCGAGGCGCTGGTCGCGCTACTCGCCCAGAATCTGCGGCCGCGCGACATCGTCGGCCGCGCTTCCTTCGAGAACGCCATTGCCGGGGTGGCCGCCACCGGCGGTTCTACCAACGCGGTGCTTCACCTGCTCGCGCTCGCCAACGAGGTCGAGGTGCCGCTCCAGCTGGACGATTTCGACCGGGTCAGCCGGCGAACGCCGCTTCTCGCAGACCTCAAGCCCGGGGGCCGATTCGTCGCTGTCGATCTCGACCAGGCGGGAGGAACGAGACTCATCGCGCAGCGGCTGATCGCCGGAAAGTTCTTTGACGGGACTGCCCGCGCGTCTGACGGCAGCGCCTGGGTCGAGCACGCAGCGCGAGCGGAGGAACGGCCCGGTCAGCAAGTGGTTCGACCGCTCGCCGAGCCGCTGCGGCCTACCGGGAGCTTGATCATCCTTCGCGGCAACCTCGCACCCGACGGTTCGGTGGTGAAGGTGGCTGGTCACGAGCGGCCGCACCACCGTGGACCAGCGCGCGTCTTCGATCGGGAGGAGGACGCTTTCCGCGCGGTGAGCGCCGGGGATATTCGCGCCGGCGAGGTGGTGGTCATCCGGTACGAGGGGCCCAAGGGCGGGCCGGGGATGCGCGAGATGCTCGGGGTGACCGCGGCGCTCGTCGGTCGCGGGCTCGGCGAATCCGTCGCGCTGGTCACCGACGGCCGGTTCAGCGGAGCGACCCGAGGCCTGATGATCGGGCACGTCGCCCCGGAGGCCGCGGTAGGAGGCCCACTCGCCGCTCTGCGAGACGGAGATGTGGTGAGCATAGACATCGATGGTCGCCGCTTGGATGTCGATCTTCCGGCGGCGCAGATCGCCGAGCGACTGCGTCGCTGGGCACCGCCACCGCCGCGCTACCCGCAGGGCGTCTTCGCTAAATATTCGTCGCTCGTCTCATCGGCGTCGCTAGGCGCCGTCACCGGTCTTCCCCAAAGCAGCAAATGAAAGCGAATGGAGCAAACACAATGGCCGCAATCTACTACGACAATCACGCCAACCTCGATCGCGTCCGGGCGCGCAAGGTTGCCATCATCGGCTACGGAAGTCAGGGGCACGCGCACGCCTTGAATCTGGACAACTCGGGCGTGGACGTCCGGGTGGGGCTGCACGCCACCAGCAAGTCGCGGGACAAAGCGGAGCGCGCCGGGCTCAAAGTGGTCTCGGTGGCGCAAGCGGCGCGCGAAGCAGATCTGATCATGATGCTGGTGCCGGATCACCTGCAAAAGGAGATCTACGAGAGTGACATCGAGCGGCAGCTCGGCCCGGGCAAGGCGCTTTTCTTTGCGCACGGCTTTAACATCCACTACGGACAGATTCGCCCGGGCGCCGGCGTGGACGTGGTGCTGATTGCGCCGAAAGCCCCCGGGCATCTGGTCCGACGGCTGTATGAGGAAGGGATGGGCGCGCCGGCTCTGATTGCCGTCCATCAGGACGCGAGCGGGACCGCCAAGCCGCTCGGGCTTTCGTACGCGCGAGCGCTCGGCGCGACGCGCGCGGGCGTGTTGGAGACGACGTTCAAGGAAGAAACGGAGACCGATCTGTTCGGCGAGCAATCGGTGCTCTGCGGCGGGGTGACCGCGCTGGTGATGGCCGGTTTCGACACCCTGGTCGAGGCCGGCTACCAGGAGGAGAGCGCGTACTTTGAGTGCCTCCACGAGCTCAAGCTGATCGTCGACCTGATGTACGAAGGCGGCCTGGGCTGGATGCGCCATTCGGTGAGCGATACCGCCGAGTACGGCGACTACACCCGCGGACCCAGGGTGATCGGCGACGCCGTCCGCGCCGAGATGAAGAAGATTCTCGGCGAAATCCAAAGCGGCGCCTTCGCCCGCGAGTGGATTCGCGAGAACCAGGCCGGACGGCCGGCCTTCGACAAGCTTCGCAAACAAGCTGCCCACCACCGCATCGAGATAGTCGGCGAGCGCCTGCGGGAAATGATGAGCTGGATTCGGGAATCGAAAAAGGACTCGAGCGAGCCGACCAACGTGGTCGATTACCCCTTCCAGCGCAGCGGCGCAGTGTAGCCAGGGCGGACAACGGCATGCATTCCAAATACATCTGGCTCAACGGCAAGCTGGTCAACCACGCCGATGCAACGCTGCACTTTCTCACCCCCGGGCTGCACTACGGCGTTGCGGCCTTCGAGGGAATTCGCTGCTACGAGACAGCGCGTGGTCCGGCGATCTTCCGGCTGCGCGAGCACATCGAGCGGCTCTTGGGCTCTTGCAAGGTCCTCGGATGGCGCCAGCTATCGTTCGATGCGGCGCAGCTCATGGAAGCGTGCCGCTTGACCGTCCAGGCCAACGGCTTTCGCGAGTGCTACGT
>Ga0126379_10003571_pt1 | contig 10082 bp, 5 predicted proteins | sample PanSoiMetPlot_24_FD_92640 | JGI IMG/M metagenome (GOLD analysis project Ga0126379, IMG submission 92640) | Tropical forest soil microbial communities from Panama - MetaG Plot_24 | ecosystem: Environmental > Terrestrial > Soil > Tropical forest > Bulk soil | place: Panama | collected 2016-02-17 | reverse complement strand
ATGCCGAAGACCAGGTCGCCCTCGGTCGTTCCCTCGGTGATCGGCTCCAGCGGGTCGTCCACCCGGCCGCTGTACTGCGCGGGAACCAGCATCATCGGCGTTCCCGGCGCGAACCGGAACAGGCAGGCCCGCACCCGCCCGGCGCCGACGAGATGGGCGGCCGAGTCGAGCACCATGGGGATCGCGGCCTCGGCCAGCGGCGCCCGGTCGTCTTTGGCCGCGGTGACCACCCGGCCAAGCTGGCGCACAATCGGGTCGAGCGCGTCGTTCATGGTCACGCGCATCGCGACCGCCGCGTCCACCGCGGCCTGCTGCGCCCGGGCCCGCAGCCGCTCCTTGCGGATCTGCTCGTACGCGGGCACCCCGGCGGCGGTGACGCTCGCGAGCACGGCACCCAGCGCCCACCACCCGCGGGCGGACGGGGCAGAGCCCGCCTGCATGCCGAACCAGGTAGCTAAGGCAACCGCGGCCAGGCTGACGGCCGTGGTGAGGTAGACCCGGGCGCCGGGTGGAATCCGCATGCGGAGCAGGGTAGATCACGTTCCGGTGCCTTCGCGGGTGATGTGCCAGGAGCGGGCGTTCCCGCCAGCCGCCCGCCCGGACAACGCAAGCTCGGCAGGGTCCTGCCGGGCCTGATCGGTGCCGCTGTCCGATGATGCAGGAACCCGGCATGGGCGACGCGAGCACAGGCCGGGCGAGATCCCGCCGCACCGCGCCCAGGTCCCCGGTTGGCCCCCGAGACCACTGTGGAGAACCTGTGGGTGGCTTGTGCAAAAAGGCCGCAAATCTGTGCGTTACTTGGGGGATAGAGTGGATAATCGCGTCGGCCGTGCGCGGCTTCATGGCCGTTACCTGGGGAAACAGGATCCATAACCTGTGTACAAAGCGAAAGCTGTAACTAGCCATAAGCGATAAGTGCCGGAACTGCTAATATACCAAAAATTTACCGTATGTATATACATCTGTAATCGGATAGCGGGAGTGTGAGACCGAGGGGCCAGGGGGTGAGCCCGGGCGCATGAAGGGGGAGATGCGGTCATGACTGTGCCCTTGCTCTGGGGGCGACCAGCGCCGGTGTTACTGCCCGTTCCATTTCGCTGCAGCCTGGCCCGGCTTTTACCCCTGGCAAGGCCGTGGCCTGGAAAGGCCAACCGGGTGGCCACGGCGGGCCAACCGCTTGGGACGGCAGCAATCTGGCCTCTTGGCCGCTGCCTCGGCACGCGAAGCGTTCCGGTGGGCGGGCGGTCTAATCCAAGCATGTTTACCTGGCCGTTCGTGTGCCTTGAGGCCGCCTGGCCAAGTTCGTGTAGCACAGTGAAGGTTTGCTTATGAATGTCAAGATCTCGCCAGCGGATGTCAGCGCTCATGAAATGAGCGCCTGGATAGCCCAGTTGCGCGACGAGGGCAGCGACGGCGGGCCCAGCGACGCCGGGTACAGCGACGCCGGGTACAGCGACGCCGGGTACAGCGACGCCGGGTACAGCGACGCCGGGTACAGCGACGCCCGGCCCAGCGGCGGCACGGCCAGCGACGGGGCACCGGGCGATGGCGGGCCAGTGCGGAAGATCGCTGCCCCAGCCGTATCCGCCGGAACGCCTCCGGCCGTGCCATCCGGAACGCTTCCCGCCGCGCCATCCGGGACTCTTCCTGCGGTGCCCGCCGGAACGCCTCCGGCCGTGCCATCCGGAACGCTTCCCGCCGCGCCATCCGGGACTCTTCCTGCGGTGCCCGGAACGGTTCCCGCCAGCGACAGCAGAGCTCCAGGTCCCAGCACCGCGGAGCGAGCTGTAATTGGCGACCAGCTCCGGATACCGATCGTGTGGTGCGAGCTGGCACAGTGCATTTCGCACCACACCAACCCGGCAGCGCTTGGCGAGGCCGACATCCGGGCCCGCGCGCTCTCTGCCGGGTGGCGATTCGACCGGCTGGGGCGGCTGACATGCCCCGAATGCCAGCAAAGCAGCCCGTGGTTCTGGCCTGCCCACCCCGTCGCGCTGCAGGACAGGGAAGCAGCGGCCATCATGGTGGCCCTGATGGCCGCGCACCATCGCCGAAATGGCGCCGACCACACCGCCGAGGTCGCTCATGAGACCTTGATCCCGCCGGTGCGGCCGGCGGCCAGCACCCCGCAAAACCAGTGGATCCGCGGACGTCACCGCAAATAGCCATAGCCCCGCGACCCACATTCCGGGCGCGAAGCGATGGCCAATATACCCACTAGTATGCGGAAAGAAGGCCCATGTGCCAGTTCCCTCAAACACGGTGATCGGCCGGCCGGACGGTAACACTAGCGCAGGCTGCCAGTGGCTCAGAGCGGCCGCGGAGATGGCCGGCCTGACGGGCGGCAATTGGGTCCTATCGCCCGGTGCGCCGGGCTGGGCGCGTTCCCCAATGATCACTACCCAAACGCTGAACATGGACGCCGAAGCGGTGCGTGCGGGACGGGAATTCTCCATGGCCGCTTTGCGGGGCTGGGGCGTGACGCAACGTTGCGAAGACATCACCATTGTGGTGTCTGAGCTGCTGACCAACGCACTGCGTCACGCGGTGCCAGGACTAAGCCGGCACCGGCCGAGTTGGCCGGTCCGGCTCGGCCTGCTGAATTCCCGACCTTGCTTGCTCTGTGCCGTAGCCGACCCCAGTTCAAGCATCCCGGTGCCGAAAAAGCCCGGCCATCTCACCGAGACTGGCCGCGGCCTGCATGTTGTCAGCGCACTCAGCGACAAGTGGGGCTATGCCACTTACACCACGCCAAGCGACACGGGAAAAGTCGTGTGGGCCACATTTATGACGCCGCCCGCGCCGCACGATGCCCGCGATGCAGCCCGGGCCGCCCAGGCTGGGCCGGGGGCGAGCCGGGTTGCTAGCTTCGGAGGGTGACCGAACCTTCCGCGGCAAGGCCGTACATGCCTGGCTATGGGACGCTTCCCGCGACCGAGGGGAGCGGGCTGCTGCCGTGGTCCTGGGCGGAGGAGAGGCTGACCCGCTCGCATGACTTCTGGCTGGCGACGGTGACCCCGCAGCGAGGGCCGCACCTCATGCCGGTCTGGGCGGTCTGGTTCTCCGGCCGGCTATGGTTCTCCAGCGCGAACGGATCCCGCAAGGCGCGCAATCTGAGCGCCGACGCCCGCTGCACCGTGTCCACCGATAACCCGCTGGAGCCGGTCGTGGTGCAGGGCCGGGCCGAGCGGGTCACCGGGGACGGCGAGTTGCGGGCGATGCTCGCCGCCGAAAACGCCAAATACGGGACCGACTATGGCCCGGAGATGGTGGACCCCGCATCGAACAGCGTGTTCGCGCTCCGGCCGGAGTGGGTGTTCGCCCTGGATTCCAGCGACTTCACCGGGTCCCCGACCCGGTTCACCTTCGGCCTGGCGTAGGCCGGAGTTGGGCCCGTGTAACCGGGCACTACCCCCATGGCGGTGCCGATCAGGGTGCCGGGCGCGCATCCCGCGACCCGCTCCCGCCCGTGGCCGGGCACCGCGGCAGGTAGCCGCGCGTCCGGGCGGTGATCTTCGACCGGGGCCACGAGCCGCGGCTGCTGGGCGGGCTGGGGCGCCCAGCGCTGGGCGCGGGCGACCGCCAGGCACATGACGCCCAGCGGGACGACGACGAACACGGATGCCGCGAAGATGCCGTGGCCGCGGCTGAAGAGGCCGAAGGCCAGGGCGGCCGGCACGAAGACGCCGTAGCCGACGGTGCTGACCACGGACGAGACCCCGGCCCGGATGGTCGACGGCATCGCGTCATGCAGGTAGCGGGTCAGCGCGATGTTGAGGACCGTGACCCCGAAGATCGTGGCGACCTGAGCGCCCACCACCACGCGCGGGTCCGGGACGAACAGGCCGCAGGCGGCCGCGAGGGTGCCCAGCCCCGCCACCAGCACCGTGCGGCCGCCGCGCAGCCAGCTGGCGAGGGCACCGCCGCTCCAGGCGCCGGAGTACATGAGCGCGCAGCCGGGCCCGTACCAGATCACCGGCAGCACCAGCCCGAGGTACCAGAGCTGGTAGAACTCGATGAGCAGGCGCATGACAACGCAGTTGGCCACCAGGGCGAGCACGATCCAGCCGACACCGGCCCTGGTCGTGCCCCGCACCAGCTGGCCGAGATGCGCCACCAGGTGCGGCCTCGCCACCGTGCGGTGCAGGCCGGGTTCGCGGAACCGCCGTAGCGTCGCGAATGCGCAGCAGGTGAACGGAATCGTGAGGAAGTATTCGAGCCGCAGGCTGGCGTACCTGGCGACGAACGCGCTGCACAGCGCGCTGGTGATAAACGCCGTGGCCTCGAACATCTGCACCCTGCCGTAGCAGCGCTCAAAGGCCTCCGCCGAGCCGGTTTCCTCGAGGAGGACATCGTAGATCGCCGAATCGTAGGTCCCGGCGTACGCGGCGTAGAAAAGGCCCCAGACCGAAATCCCGGCGGCGTACATCGCGAGACCGTGGCTGACGCCGCACACCAGCGAACTGCCGATGAGCGCGCAGGTGGCGACGTAGAGCACGCCCTTGCGGCTCCACCGGTCGGCGAGAACGCCGAGCGGGATGTTGGCCACCATCATGACGACGATGTACACGAGCGTGGCGATCGTGATGAGGTAATCGTTCAGGCCCACGGACCGCATGAAGAGCTTCTCGACCGAGTACCACAGCACGAAGCTGTGGATGAACCCGGTCGCGTACAGGGGCCGCAGTCGTCTCTTGACGGACCGGGCAGCCGGCGTGCTTGTCACGGCGCCCCCCGCCGCCGTTCGCCATCGCACCGTTTCCCGCATCAGACGCGCCCTTCGGTAGCTGGCAGGCGGTGTTCCCGCTGCCAGGAACCTGCACGGTTCCCGCTGCCAGGAACCTGCACACAAATCGTGCGGCGGGCGGATTGCACTGACCTTGATACAGACCTTGCACCGCAGGTCACGGGCGCAGGGACGGGCACACGTGAGCGCGGCCAGCGGGTTGGCCGTCGGCTGCCGGAACCGTCAGGGGACTACGGGGTAAGCCGGCCCAGCGCGGGATCCAGGGACTCTATGCGTATCCGCGCCGACTCCGCCTCGGGCACGCCGAGGCGCTCGAAGATGTCCAGCGCCTGCCGGAGAAGGATCCGCGCGGCATCGGGGCGCCGGGTGCTGAGCGTCGCTTCCGCGATCCCTTCGAGGGTTTTGGCTTCCTCGTACGGGTCACCGATCTCGCGGGCCAGCTTGAGCACGGTGTGGTATTGGTCGATCGCCTCGTGGCAGCGGCCCGTTGCGCGGCATACGTCGGCGACCCCGCGCGTGGCGATGACCTGCTGGGACTGGTTCCCGATCTCCTCGGCGATCAGCCGGGCCTGCTCGTGGTGGATCAGCGCCTCGTCGCAGTGCTCCGCCTTACGGTAGATGGCACCGATGTCATTGAGCACATCCGCCTGGTTGGGCAGGTCGCCGATCTGGCGGTAAATGGCCAGGGCCTGGTGGTAGGCGGCCAGCGCCTCCTCGTAGCTGCCCTTGTAGTCGTAGACGCCGCCGATGTTGTGATAGAGGATCGCCTCGTTTTGCGCCCCGCCAATCTCGGTGAATATCTGCAGCGAGCTTTGATAGGCCGCGAGCGCGTCCCGGTGATAACCGGACAACAATTGCATCCGGCCTAGGTTGTTGAGCGTTTTCGCCTCGCCCCGCCGATCGCCGGCCGCGCGGTAGCGGGACAGCGCCTCCCTCAGGTGATCCATCGCGTCCGCGTAGCGGCCGAGATGCCAGCAGGCGATGCCGGAGTGAGCCAAGGTGTCGGCTAGGCCGTGCGGGTCCCGGGCGGCGCGGTACATGATCCGCGCCTCGTGGAAGTAGGCGAGGGCCTCGCGGTACCGGGTTACCCGCGCGTGAGCCATCCCGATCTGGTCGAGGGCATGTGCCTCGCCGCGCTGGTCGGCCAGGGACCGGTAGATCGACGCGGCGTCCTCCGCCAGCGGAAGCGTCTCCTCGTGCCTGCCGGTCTCCTGGCTCACCTCGCAGAGTTCCAGCGCCGCCTGCGCGATCCTGCCCGGATCCGCGATGTCGCGGGCTGCCTGCAGGGCCAGGGTCTGCGCCGCGATCGCCTCGTCCCAGTACGCCCGGATCCGGACGAAGCCGGCCAGCGCGTGGATTAGGTCCGCGCACTTGCGCTTCCACTCGTGCCGGGCGGCGTACTGCGCGGCCTGCAACACGTTGCGCCACTCGGCCTCCAGCCAGGCCGCGGCCTCCTCCTGGGTGGCCACGGCCGGGGTCGCGGCCGGCGGGCGGGTGACCGACACCGGCATCCGGCGCCGGAACGGGTACAGCACCCGGTCCGCCTCGTCGGCGGTGTGCAGGTAATAGTCGAACAGCCTGCCGAGCGCCTGCCGGTGCACGGACGGCGAGTCGTCGCGTGCGGCGCACATTGCCGCGTATCCGCGGACGAGATCGTGGAAACGGAACTGCCCGTCCGGGGCCCGGGTCAGCAGGTGGTGATCGAGCAGGCCGCCGATGGCCTCCTCCGCCTCGGCCAGGGTGCCGCCGCCCAGCGCGGCGGCGGCGTGCGGGCTGATCTGGGCACACGGGCTCAGGCCCAGCCGCCGGAAGAACTGCTGATACCCGGGTCCCAGGGCACGGTAGGACAGGTCGAAGGCGGGTACCCACTCCGGGCTGGCGCCCGCCCCGCCGACCAGGGCGGGCGGGCGCGACAGCTCCGCCACCAGGTCGCCGAGCCGGTACGGGTAGTCCCGGGCCAGCCGGCCCGCGGTGACCTGAATGGCGAGCGGCAGCCGCCCGCACAATTCCACGGCGGCGGCCACGTCTTGGTCGTCCTGCGCCCGGCCGCCGCCCGCGATCCGCCGGAACAGCGTGATCGCGTCATCGACCGGCAGCACGTCCAGGGTCAGCGCCCGTGCCCCGGTGAGGCCGGGAACCCGGTGCCGGCTGGTGATCAGGACCAGGGAGCGGCCGTCGTCGGCAGGCAGCAGCGGGCCGATCTGGTCCAGCCTGGCGACGTCGTCCAGGACCACCACGGCGCGGCGCCGGCTGAGCTGGGCCCGCCACAGCGCGGCGCGCTCGCTGAGCGAATCGGGTATCTGCGCGGCCGGCCCGGTGAGCATCTGGAGCAGGCGGCGCAGCGCCTCGGCGGCGTCGAGCGATGGGGTCCCCGGGTCGTGGCTGTGGAAGTTGAGATAGAACACGCCGTCGGGGTACTGCCCGGAGACGAGGCGGGCGGCATGAACCGCCAGCGCGGTCTTGCCCACGCCGGGCATGCCCTCGATCACGCTGATCGGGGGAATGTCGCCATTCTCCCCGGTGAGCACGCCGAGTTCCGCGCTGCGCCCGACGAACTGCGTTGTCTCGGGCGGGAGGGTGTCCGGGCGCACCACCCGGTCCGGAAGCCGGTCGGCGGGCGGTGCGGCGAGCCCGGGATCGCGGCGCAGGATCCGCTGGTGCAGCTCGGCCAGCATCGGCCCTGGCTCGGTACCCTGCTCATCGACCAGGCGGCTGCGGGTCTCCCGGTAAAGGCTGAGCGCATCACCGGGCCTGCCGCTCCGGTACAGCGCGGTCATCTGGTGGGCGATGAACGTCTCGTCCAGCGGGTACTGGGCCAGCAGGTGGTGCAGCTCACCGACCAGGCCGGCGTGCCTGCCGAGCGCCAGCTCGCACTCGACCCGGTCCAGGATGGCCGCCCGGCGCTCCTCGCCGAGGCTGTCCCGCATCCGGGCCACCCAGTCGCCATCGATGCCCGCCAGGGCCGGGCCGCGCCACAGCCCGTCCGCCTCACGCAGCAGCGCGGCCGCCCGGTCGTGGTCGCCGCTGGTGGCCAGGGCATCCGCCTGGCGGCGCAGCCTGCGGAACTGATGCAGGTCCACCGCCTCGGGATCGATGTCGAGCAGGTAGCCGCGGGCGCGCCCGGCCAGCTGGACGCCATCGCCGACCGCCTGCCGGAGCGATGCCCGGAGCCGGGCAATATAGGCGGACAGACTCTCCCGTGCCTTGGCCGGTGGCCGGGTGTCCCAGAGCCGGTCAATGAGGGTTTCGGCCGGTACGATCGTCCCCGGCGTCAGCAGGAGGACGGCAAGAACGCAGCGTTCCCTGGCCGGCCCAAGATCCTGCCGCCGGTCAGCGGACCAAAGCTCAACCGGCCCGAGGACCCGAAATTCCATGATCGCCTAGCGTCTTTCACCGCCTGCGGGCAAGCTCACAGCTGGTCGATTGGGAGACACCGAACCATTCCGCCGTGTTAATACCCACTATGCCTTCTCACACTCGGCCGGAGGAACAGGCAACCGTGAAATAAGAAATGTTCATCCCTGTTCAGATAGAGTGCAGCGCAATTTGCACAGACCCTTTCACGGAAAGCACGGCCGACCGGCGAATGGCATCTTCGGCGGCTGTATTCTCGTGACGCCTGTGACTGACGAAGTGCAAGTGGTGTGGGTGAGAGCTGATACTAACCGGGCCACTGTTACGTGAGCGGCACCGCCCGATCCCGTCTGGGCAACTTGCCCGGGCACGTGCGGGAAAGCTTGCCCCAATTAGTCCGAATGTCATCTCCCGAGGCCGGTAGAGGAGTACCTTCTCCCTCTTAGAGGACCCGATGTCTACGTCGCCAAAGAGGGGACCCTCTCCGATGAAGAGTCGCAGCTCGTTATGGCACGGCACGTCCACTAGCGACCCGGCGGGCGGCGCGCACCGCAGGTTATCCGCGCACCGCAGATCCCGCAGGTCGGCCCGCGCCCGGGCGATGCGCGGGATTCTCGTTCTGGCCCTCGCACTGGGCATCCTCGGCGCTCTCACGGTTGCGTCGATGGCGCACGCCACCGGCCACTCCCACAGCAGGGTTGCGTTCATGGAGCCCTGGATGTGGTAGCCAGGATCAGCACGCGGACGGCGCCGCCCGGGCGCCGTCCGGGCGCCGGTCACGCCCGCTGGCGCAGCTCGCGCCAGGCGGCACCCGCCGCGGGACCGGAGTCGGTCAGGGCGCCGGCGCCGGCGCGTCGTGCGGCAGGGTGTGCGGGTACTTCAGCCCGGTGCCGGTGTTGAGCAGGACCACCTCGTCGTCGCCGGACAGCCATCCGGACGCGCGCAGCGCACGCACCGCCGTGACGCACGCCGCGCCCTCCGGGCAGATGAGGCTGCCTTCCAGCCGCGCGACCGTGCGCTGGTCGCCGAGCAGCGCGTCATCGTCCACGGCGACGGCTGTCCCGCCGGTGGCATACAGGGCGTCGAGCACCAGGAAATCGCCGAGCGCCTTGGGAACGGTGATGCCGAAGGCGACCGTCTGCGGTTCCGGCCACGGCTCGCTCTCGGCGGCCCCGCTGGCGAACGCCTTCACGATCGGCGCGCAGCCGCTGGCCTGAACCGCCACCAGGCGCGGCAGCCGCTGCCCGGTCCAGCCAAGCTCGCGCAGCTCCTGGAGCGCCTTGTAGATGCCGATGATCCCGACCCCGCCGCCGGTCGGGTAGACGATGACGTCGGGCAGCCGCCAGCCGAGCTGCTCGGCGATCTCGAAGCCCATCGTCTTCTTGCCCTCGATCCGGTAGGGCTCCTTGAGCGTGGATACGTCCTGGTACCCGGGGCGGGCCGGCACCTCCGCGGCGGCAAGCCGGCCGGCCTCCGCGATGCCGCCGCCGGGCACTCGCAGTTCGGCCCCGGCGGCCAGGCATTCGGCCCGGTTGATGGCCGGTGCGTCCGCGGCCATGACGATGAGGCTGGGCAGCCCGGCCCGCGCGGCGTAGGTGGCCCAGGCGGCTCCCGCGTTCCCGTTGGTCGCCATGGCCAGCCCGGCGACGCCGAGTTCGGCGGCGCGGGACACGCCCACGCTGGCACCGCGCGCCTTGAAGGTGCCGGTGGGGATGAGCCCCTCGTCCTTCATGAGCAGCCGGGGCACGCCCAGCGCCCGGCCCAGCCGTGGCATGGCCAGCAGCGGCGTCATGCCCTCGCCCAGGCTGACCACCCGCGCGGCGGCGGAGACCGGCAGCAGCTCGTGGTAGCGCCACAGGTCCGCCGGGCGCCGTGCGATGTCCGCACGATCCACCTGCGCGGCGACCCGGCCAAGGTCGTAGCGGGCGAGCAGCGGCGAGCCGCACGAGCACAGGCCCTGCACCCGGGCGGCGTCATGGGT
>Ga0126379_10003570_pt1 | contig 10085 bp, 6 predicted proteins | sample PanSoiMetPlot_24_FD_92640 | JGI IMG/M metagenome (GOLD analysis project Ga0126379, IMG submission 92640) | Tropical forest soil microbial communities from Panama - MetaG Plot_24 | ecosystem: Environmental > Terrestrial > Soil > Tropical forest > Bulk soil | place: Panama | collected 2016-02-17 | reverse complement strand
GCTACTGAGCCAATTCGAAAAGCCGAAGAAGCTCGATCCCACGGTGGGCGGCCGCGCGCTCTTCCTGATCAGTCTGGGTTTGATCAAGAAGCTTCTCGTTGCCGATTATTTAGCGGGCAACCTGGTGAACCGCATCTTCGATTTCCCTAACCTGTACACGGGGATGGAAGTGTTGGTTGCGGTCTACGCGTACGCGCTCGAGTTGTATTACGATTTCTCCGGCTACACCGATATCGCCATCGGCTCGGCTTTGCTTCTGGGGATCAAGCTGCCGGCTAACTTCAACCGCCCCTACGCCGCCGAAAACATCGCGGATTTCTGGAGGCGCTGGCACATTACTCTATCCAACTGGCTGCGCGATTATCTCTACTTTTCCTTGCCGGGAAAACGCTCAAAGATTATGCCGTACTTCAGCCTTATCATCACCATGACCATCGGCGGACTCTGGCATGGGCCGAGCTGGAACTTCGTCATCTGGGGTGCGCTGCATGGCGCGGGGCTCGCCGTGGTGCGGCTGTGGCAGGCTCTGCGGGGGACCAAGAAGAACGTGGGGGCCTGGCGCTACGCCCACATCTTCATCACATTCCAATTCGTTGCCTTCGCCTGGATCTTCTTCCGCGCACCGGATTTTCAAACCGCCACGGCTGTTTTCGGCCGCATCGGCTCGCGCACGTGGGCGCTGGGGAACGTTTCCCCGGGCCTCTGGCTGGTGCTGGCCATCGGATTCATATTTCATTATTTGCCGAAGAACTGGTATGACTTCAGCTTGAATCTGTACATCCGCGCGCCGTTCTACGCGCAGGCGGCAGCGCTGATCGCGCTGGCTTTCGGACTCCAATACGTGGCGCAAACCGGCGCCGCGCCGTTTATCTACACAAAATTCTAGCGCCATGCCCTGGAAAACCATGTTCACTGTCGTGACCTTCGGAGGCCTACTGCTGGCTCCGCAATATGCGCCGGCGCTGAAAAATTATCGCCTGTTCGATCCGCAGGCGATTTCCGCGGTGTGGCAATTTCCGATGCCCAAGCAGGCGGCTGAGGCTTCCGCGGCAGCGATGGAGGAAGTGCGCGCCGCCCGGCTGCAGCTCATGGCCCCCCAGAATCTCTCCGATCCACACCACGAGCTGGACCATTTTTACACGTCGCTGCTGCGCGGCGGAGTCACGCGAATATTGCATTACGGCGACTCGCCGACCACCGGCGATCTCATTACCGCCGACGCGCGGGCGCTGCTCCAGAAACAGTTCGGCGATGCGGGCGCGGGGTTCGTTCTGATCGCCAAGCCGTGGGCTTGGTACTACCATTTCGGCGTGGAGATGGAGGCGTCAAATTGGCAGATCGATGTAGCGGGCGTGACCGGGATCAAAGATGGAATGCATGGGCTCGGCGGAGCCAGCTTTCAAGGCACGGCAGGCGCGGTGGCTCACTGGAATTTCAAAGATCAGGATAGCCGCATCCTCGACGTAGCCTACCTGGCTCGGCCGGAGGGTGGGTCGTTTGCGATCGAGGCCGATGGCGCCCCGGCCGGCTCAGCCGGTACGGCGGCTCCCGAAAGCGGGCCCGGCTTCGTGTCTTTTGATCTGCCGAAGGGCGCCAGACAATTCACGCTGCGAGTGACCGACGGCGCCGTCCGGCTGTATGGAGTGGAATTTCGGAAGAAGAGTTCCGGCGTGATCTACAGCAGCTTGGGCATTAACGGCGCGAACATCACCGTACTGTCTCACGCCTTCAACGCCTCCCATTGGGCCGCGGAGTTGCATCATTACAAACCCAGCCTCGTTGTGCTGGCGTATGGCACTAATGAGAGCGGCTACGCCCAATTCGTGGATACCACTTGGGCCAAGGAGCTGAAGACTGCAGTGCGCCGCCTCCAAGCCGATTTGCCGGACGCTTCGATCCTGTTGATGAGCCCGATGGACCGTGGTGAGAAGAACGAGGCGGGCGAAATCGATACGGTTCCAGCACTGCCGCGGCTCGTGGAGATTGAATCCCATGTGGCGGCGGAAATGGGCGTGGCCTACTTCAACACTTTTCAAGCCATGGGCGGCCCCGGAACCATGGCGCGGTGGTACGCCGCGGAGCCGCGCCTGGTCGGCGCGGATTTCATCCATCCCATGCCGGCCGGAGCGAAGATCGTCGGAGAACTTTTGTACAATGCTTTACGGGACGGGTATAACGAGTATAAGTTGCGGAAACTGAATCAGACAGCGGCGAGAGAGGAACGCGCCGAGCCCCCCACCGGAGACGAGTCAAGGTGACCCGGACCGCCGGACTCGCCCTCGTCGCGATTTCCGCCGCAGCGCTGGCTGTTGCAGTCTCCCCTACACCTTCCAAGCAGCCCTCGAAGAAAACAAAAGCCAAGAAATACGTTTCAAGCGGAGGCAAAGCCGACCCCGCTAAAGCCGTCCAATCCCCCGCGAAGACCTCCGCGCGTGCCAAGCCTTCCTCCACTGCGGCGAAAGCCCGCGCGACGGCTCACGAGTACGTCATCGAAAACGTCGCCGGTAGCGCCGGCATCCCGGTCGAAAATCCCGGCGCGCTGATCCCGTTCTTCGAAGAGCTCTACCGCCATCAACAGGGCGAGATTTCAGGCCCTCTGCGGATTCTTCAATACGGCGATTCCCACACCGCCGCCGACGAGTGGACAGGAGATCTGCGCGCTCGTTTCCAGGAGAAGTTCGGCGATGGCGGCAGCGGTTTCTCGCTCGCCGGCCACCCCTATAACGGGTACCGCCGCCTCGATGTCCGCAGCGGCTCCACGCGCGGCTGGCATGCCGACGGGCTGGTGGGGCATCCTGGCGACGGCATCTATGGCCTGGGCGGCATCAGCATGTCCGTGCATGCTTCTCGCGAAGACGTGTACGTGGAATCGGACGCCAACCAGTTTGAGTTGTTTTATTATCAACAGCCGGGCGGCGGCGCGCTCCAGCTCTACGATAACGGCGTTCCCGCCGATCGCATCGCCACCGATGGCGAGCCTGGTCCCGCCTATTACCGTTTCGACGCCGCGCCCGGACCGCACCGGCTGGAGCTGGAAACGCTGGATCCCGGCCCTGTGCGTCTGTTCGGTTGGGTGGCGGAAAAGCTCACGGGCGTCACCTACGAAACGCTCGGAATCAACGGCGCGGAAGCGCCTATCGTTCTCGGATGGAATCAGGAGACGCTGAAATCGAACATTGAGCGCCGTAATCCCGCTCTGATCGCGCTCGCCTATGGAACCAACGAAGCCGGCCACAGAACCTGGACGGCGGAATCCTATCGCGACGCGTTTGCCGAAACCATCGCGCGAATTCGCGCGGCCGCGCCCGCGGCTACGATTCTGATCATTGGCCCGCCTGATCGCGATCAACGCGTCACATTGGGACGCCAAGGGCGCGCATGGCAGCCCATGGACAGGGTGGATATGATCGTCGAAGCCCAGCGCCAAGCCGCGCGCGCCGCCGGATGCGCGTTCTGGGATCTCCGCGCCAAGATGGGCGGCAAAGGCTCCATGCGGCAATGGGTGGCGGCCGGCATGGCCGTGAACGATCATGTGCACTTCAGCGGCCCCGGATACCGCATGCTCGGCGATGCTCTTTTCCGCGACTTGATGAGCCAGTACGATATCTTCCTCAAAGCCCGCGGCGGCATTCTCGCGGTGGATGTGGCGGATGCTCCCAAGCTTTAATGACCCCCCAGCCAATCGACCTGAACCAACACGATTTCTACTGTGCGAAGTGCCAAAGGCCGGTTGCAGATCCGCTGGTCTGCGGCGACTGCGCTTCGTTGATCTGCCGCATCTGCGGGACGCCGCTCGAGCGCGTAGACGAATTGGGCATTGGGTAAGTATCGTCCCGCTGCTACTCGCCTCTTGCACCACGCCCGCCCCGCCGCCCGCTCCGCCCACCGGAATCGCCTACGCCGGTCCCGCTACGCTGAATCTCCGCAAAGAGCTGGGCGCGCGGTCCTCGATCGTCGGATCCGTGAAACACGGCGACCGCCTCGATGTGCTCGAAACTCGCCGGCGCTTCGTCAAGGTTCGCGCCGCCGGCGGCGCCGAGGGGTGGGCCGATCTCAACCTGCTCCTCAGCGAGCAGCAGATGAGCGATCTCCGCGAACTTAAAGAAAGCGCCGCGAAGCTCCCCTCGCAGGGCATGGCCACGGTTTACGAGCCCCTGAACATTCACGCGGAGCCATTCCGTCAATCGCCCAGCTTTTTTCAAATCCCGGAAGGAGGCATGGTCGACGTGATCGGGCATCGCGTGTCTCCGCACGATCCGCCGCCCGCGCCTAAGCCCGTTAGCACGCGTCGGGCGCAAGCTCCGAAGAAAAAGAAGAAGGCCGATGCGTTCCCCTTTCCTTTGCCCGCGCCTCCGCCCATTCCACCGGACGCGGTTCTTTCCCGCGCGGAGACCCCCGCTCCTCAAGCCCCTGCCGCCCCGCTCCCCCCGCCAGACGATTGGGCCTTGGTTCGCACGCGGACAGGCGACGTCGGCTGGGCGCTGGGGCGCATGCTAGTGATGGCCATTCCGGACGAAGTCGCGCAGTACGCCGAAGGGCATCGCATCGCTGCTTATTTGTCGCTCGGCGAAGTCAATGACAATGAGAAGAACCAGACCAAGCAAAACTGGCTGTGGGCCACTGCGTCGTTTCATCAGCGCCCTTATGAATTCGACAGCTTCCGGGTCTTCGTGTTCAGCGTCAAGCGTCACCGTTACGAGACCGCTTACATCGAGCGTAATGTGAAAGGCTACTATCCCGTCGAGACGGTTTCTTTACCCGGCGATGAGGAAAAGGCGTTTTCGCTCGTGCTCGAGGATAAAGACGGACAGCTCAAACGATGCACCTACGCATTCAGCGGATACCGCGTGCGGTTGGTCTCGCAAGAGCCCTACCAGACGCCTACTGCGCTGCCGGAAGTCAGACCGGTCACGAGCTTCGCCCCGTCCGCGCCCCCGGTTCCCGCTTCATCGAGCTGGGGCGATCGCTTCCACTCATGGCGCAAGAAGTGGTTAGCCCGATAATCTCTCGCAAAGACGCAAAGCTCGCAGAGACCACAAAAACCCTTTGCGTGCTTTGCGTCTTTGCGAGAGATTATCTGCGCTTCAATCCCGAAGAATCGTAGCCGTCGCCAACCTTGCGCTTCCACGCCTTGATTAGCGCAGCGAGCGCGTCCCGCGTGAGTTGGGAAGCGGAATCCTGCGCCAGGTTGATTCTCTCGTCGGGATCGTCCGCGAGGTTGTAAAGGTGCGTGACCTCGCCGTTCAGATCCATCACCAGCTTGTCGAAGCCCCGAATCACCGCGCGCCATTCGCCAGCCGTACTGACGCCGCCTTCGATGTAAACCGAGTCAGGCAAATTGTGGGTTTTGCCAAGAAGCAGGCCGGATAAATCGCGGCCCTGCAATTGGCGAGGAACAGGCTCGCCGCGCAATCCGAGCAGGGTCGGCGCCAGGTCTATGGTCGAGATCAGGATCTCCTCCGCGGTGCGCGGCGCGAGCAACCCCGGAGCGTAGATCGCCAACGGAACCTTTATCGATTTCTCAAAGGGCGAATCCATTCCATCGCCCGCGGGCGCGGTGAACACCGCGATCCGGCCGGGCAACACAAGATTCAGGGTGTCCAGCGCGATCGTCCTTCCATCGGCTTCTGCGAGCGCATGCGGAAACTTGCCGGTCTCCAAGGCGCGCCGGGCAAGCGCCGGCTGCGGGCAGCACGAATACGCTCGCGGGAAGATGATGCATTGGGCCAATAGAGCTGCCGGCGGCCGCGTTTGCGCGGCAAGCGCGAACGGGGTCAGCAGAAACTCGCGCCGCCTCATCGTCTCCTTCGCCTAAACTCGAATCTTCTCGAACGGGATGCCTTTCTTACACCAGGCGCAGGAAGCCGCATCTTTGGCATACGCCGCGTCCAATTTGGCCAGGTAGTAAAAGGGCAGCGGATCGAACCGGATTGCATCCGGATAGGGTTGATACACTACCACGGCCAGCGCCACAACCTCTCCGCCCTTTCCTTCCACCAGCCGCTTCAGCTCCGACAGCCGCTGCCCTGTGCGCGAAATGTCGTCCACCAGCAACACCTTTTCGCCCGGCTGGATGTGGAGGAATTGGCGGAAGCGCAATGCTCCGTCGCCGTTCTCGCGTTCCGCCCAATACACTTGGCGTGCGCGCAGGGCCTCGCCAACTCCGTACGCAACCGGAAGCCCACCGGTGGCCGGGGCCACCACCGAAAGCTCCGGGATCATCGCGCGCAAATCGGCATGCGCGCGCAACATCCGGCTCAGCCCCACGTTCAGGATTTTCGCGGCTTCGTAGTAGCGCATGGTCAGCGGAACCTGCATGAATTCGTTGGCGTGCAGGCCGTTAGGGTACTCGAAATGGCCATCTCGCAAGCCGCCCGTCCGGCGCAGCAAAGCCACTACTTCTTCGTGCGTGGGTATGAGTTGCATAACGCCGCTAGTGCACTCCCTTGCCGCTCAGCACCTGCGGAATCGTTCGGGCCAGAATCTTCCAATCCAGCGCCAGCGACCAGTTATCGATGTACTCCATGTCCATTTTCATCCACGTCTCAAAGTCCACGGCATCGCGTCCTGAAACCGCCCAAAGACAGGTCAATCCGGGACGCATCCGCAGACGCCGCCGCTGCCAGCGCTGATACTGATCCACCTCTTCCGGAATCGCGGGCCGCGGACCCACCAGCGACATATCGCCCCTCAGCACGTTCCAAAGCTGCGGCCATTCGTCGATGGAAAACTTGCGGAGCCACCGTCCCACGGGCGTCGCGCGCGGATCGTTGGGGATCTTCAGGGCAAGCTGCCGGCGGCTCATATGTTCCAGCGAGGCCCGCATGGCGTCGGCGTTTTCCCACATCGACCGGAATTTGTAAAAGGTGAAGCGGCGGCCGTTCAGCCCGCAGCGTTCCTGGCGGAAGATCGCCGGGCCGGGCGACGTCAACCGGATCAGCGCCGCGATCACCAGCATGAACGGAGACAAAACCACGAGCGCCACGCTGCCCAGCAGCACGTCGATTGCGCGCTTCGCCAACAGACGGATTTCGTCGTGCGGCGTTGCCGAAAAAGTCAACAGCGGCGATGCGCCGAACCGGTCCAGATAAATCTGACTGTTCACGTGAGGGAAGAAATCCACGGCGACGCGCGTCCGCACGCCTTCTTCGTCGCAGGCCAGCATCACGTCTTCCAGTTCCGCCAGCCGCCGGGTATCGACCGCGAAGATGATTTCGTCGATCACGCGCCGCCGCAGCAATTCGGGGAGCGTGTCGAGCGCATGGACTGGATAACGTTCCGCCAGTTCAACCTCTCTGGCCGCCGGCTGCCCCGGCGCGTCTGCAAAAAATCCCGTAAGCCGGATTCCGTAAGCGGCTGCGGCTTCCAGTTCGCTGGCCAGGCGCAACGCAGGCTCGCCCAAGCCCACCACCATTACATAATGCGCGCGCCCGCGCCGCGCGTATTCCAGTATCCTCCCCGCGTTCAGCCGGAAAAGGCACAACAGAATCCACGTGAAGAAGGCGAACATCGCCACAAAAGAACGGCTCAGATCTAACCGGAGCGAATATTCGAAGAGAATCACTAGAATGGATCCAACCAGGCATTGGCGAAAGGCATCGCGCAGCAGCGTGCGCGGGTCGGCGGAATCGATGCGGTCGTAGATCTCCCACCAGTAACCCAATCCCACCCACACCAGCCCGGCCCAACCGAGCAGAACGGCGATTTCCGGAGGGCGAATGAAGAACTCGTGCGTCAGCCCCATCTGCGCGCGCGTCCAGTAAGCGATCCGGAATGCCAGGGCGAGCAGGACCATATCGCACGCCCCGAAAAAGATCCGGACCTGGCGGTGATGTCTTCGAAACACTCAGATTTAGAATACAGCTATCAGCTATCAGCTTGAAGCTTTTCGGTCCACAGTGTGACAAGGCTTCACGGAGCCGTCCGCGTTATTCGACGGCTCTTCGCGGGTCAGGGCCGTGGCCTCTTGTTTGCTCTGCACCGTGCGATGGCGCGATTCCGGACCCTGCTCAAGAACTGGAAGCTGATGACAATAGCGGTAGTTTCCCTCGCCATCGCCCTGGCCCTTGCTGTCGTCGGAACAGCAATTTCGAATTGGATTCTGCTGCTGCCTCCGGCCGCGGCAGATCCGCAACAGTTGGTGACTATCTATCACCGATCTCCCGAACATCCCGCCGAAACGATCTCTTATCTCGATTACAAAGAATACCGGGATAGCAACCATGTCTTCTCTGGCGTCGCCGCTTTTCCCACCATGGTCTCGAAATTTTGGATGGAAGACCGCGGCGAGGTGCTGGGCGAAAACGTCTCCGACAATTACTTCTCTGTGATGGGGATCAAGCCTGTCTTGGGCCGGTTGTTCTCGCCCGGCGATGACGAAAAACGGCTTCGCGAAATAGTCCTAACGTACTCCTGTTGGAAGCGCTGGGGCGCGGATGCCAATATCGTGGACAAAACGCTCCCGTTCAACGATGGAGTGACCATCGTGGGCGTGGCGCCGAAAGAGTTTACAGGCGTGATCCTCGGGCTGAGCGCCGATGTCATTTCTCCTATTTCAGCGGCGAACGTGAATCAGGATCAACTTGGGCGGCGCGACGCCCGCAACTTCTCAGTTGTAGGCCGGTTGAAACCCGGCGTGAGCCGCCTCCAGGCGAGCGCGGAAATCCAAACCATTGCGCAGCGGCTTGGGTCAGCCTATCCGTTGACGAACAAAGGCCGCGTTCCCGTCCTTACCGGCGCCATGGCCGTTCCTCCCGACGCCGTCCGCGACGCCGAGTTGATCGCCGCGGTGCTGATGCTTCTCGTCTTGTTGGTGCTTCTGGTGGCCTCCGCCAACGTCGCGAATTTGCTGCTAGCGCTCGCGGTGAAGCGGCGGCAGGAGACGGTGATCAAAGCAGCCGTCGGAGCTACGCGCCGCCGTCTCATTTTCGAATTTCTCTCCGAGAGCGCCACGCTCTGCGTCCTGGCTGCCCTGGTAGGCTTTCCGATCGCCGCCATCGCTCTCCGGCGAGTATCGGACTTCAGCGCCATGCTTCCCTTGATCGGAAACCTCAACATCACAGGTAAGGTGAGGCCCGACGCGACGGTCGCCATGATCGCCGCCCTGGTGGTTCTCATCGCGAGCATCGCCACGGGGCTTGCGCCCGCGCTCTACGCTTCCTCCTACAACCTCGCCGCCGCCTTGAGCGGCGAAATCGCCATCGGCGGCAGGCGCAAACGAATCATCCGCAATTCGCTGGTGGTGGTTCAGGTCTCGATCTGCACCTTCGTACTAGTGGGTTTGGGAATCTGCCTGCGCAGCGTCCAAAATCTCCGCCACGTCGATCCTGGCTTCTCCGCCCGCAACGTGCTCGGCGCGATGGTGATCGATGGCGGCCACGAAAAGCGTTCTGAGGCGAACCAGAAGCAGCTTTACAAGTCGCTCGCGGCCGCGGCTTCCCAAATTTCCGGTGTGGAGTCGGTATCGCTGGTTAATGGATTGCCGTTCGTCGGCGGCTTTAATACAGCTCCCGCGGAACTGCCGGACCAGGGCAAGACGATCGACGTGCCCGGAGCCGTAGTGGACGAAAACTATTTCGCAACGCTCGGCGTCCCCGTATTTAGCGGCCGCGCATTCGATTCCACCGACCTGGAGAACGGCCCAGAATCGGTGATCGTGAATCGCAAGTTGGCCGAAATGCTTTGGCCAAATCAGGACGCCCTCGGCAAGACCATGCGTATCGGCAAGCCCCTCAGGCAAGTCAGGATCGTGGGCATCGCCGGCAATGGCAAATACAACGATTTGGAAGAGCCAACACGGCCATTCGTTTATTACGCCTTTAGCCAGCATTCTGAGCGGCAGATCCAGATCGTCATCCGGACCAAGGGCGATCCGCGCCTTTGGTCGGAGCCGCTCTCGAGAGCGGCGCGCACCATCGGTATGGCCGTTCCGCTCCCGCCGTTCACGATGGATAGTCTCCTCTCTCTGGAAATGCTGGTTCCCATGCTCACGTCTATCGCGTCAGCGGCCTGGGCGCGCTGGGCCGGCTTCTGGCGATGGTTGGGGTGTTCGGCGCCGTCTCGTATTCCGTCGGCGAGCGCAAGCG
>Ga0126379_10003568_pt1 | contig 10087 bp, 6 predicted proteins | sample PanSoiMetPlot_24_FD_92640 | JGI IMG/M metagenome (GOLD analysis project Ga0126379, IMG submission 92640) | Tropical forest soil microbial communities from Panama - MetaG Plot_24 | ecosystem: Environmental > Terrestrial > Soil > Tropical forest > Bulk soil | place: Panama | collected 2016-02-17 | reverse complement strand
TGCCCGCGAGTCAGCGAGACCGCAACGGCCTCGGCAAGCCGCGGTGAAATGAAGCGCCCGCGCGGCGGACCCTCGCGCCGCATGTCGATTGCCTCGATCGAAGGCAGATGCGCGCCGCCGAAACGTTCCGGCAACTGGACATGCTGGTACCGACCGCGCCGCGCATTGACCTCGGATTCGACCGAAGGCGTCGCCGAGGCGAGAATCACGGGGAATTTCGCAATCGACCCGCGGACAACTGCCATGTCGCGCGCATGATAGTGTGCGCCATCTTCCTGTTTGTACGCGGGATCGTGCTCTTCATCGACGACGACGAGTCCAAGATCACCATAGGGCAGAAAAAGTGCCGAACGTGCGCCGACCACCACCCGCACTTCGTTGGCAGCCACCGCTGCCCAGGTACGCGCGCGCTTGCGCTGCGAAAGTTGAGAATGCCATTCCGCCGGCCGAACACCGAAGCGAGATGAAAATCGATCAAGGAACTGCGCGGTCAACGCGATTTCCGGCATGAGGATAAGAGTCTGCCGGTTGCGGCGGATATTCTCGGCAACACCTTCGAAATAGACTTCGGTCTTGCCTGAACCTGTTACGCCGTCAAGCAATGTGACGCTATAGCCGCCTTGCGCAACGGTCGTACGCAGCGCGTCGGCGGCGGCCAGTTGCGCCAAAGAAAATTCCGGCTTTCGGAAATCTGGATCCGGCTGTGGCGCCACCGGATCCGGCGGCAGTACCACGGTTTCCAGCGTGCCCGCGTCGATCAACCCATCGATCACGCCAATGCTGACTCCGGCCTCGTGCGCAGCCTCGTTTTTCAAAAGGACGAGACCATCCGCCAGAAGATGCAGCACACGTGCGCGCGCTGCTGTCATTCGCTCCGGCCCCGGTCCTGCACGACGCACCCCGACACGCTCGCGTCCGGGTCCGAGGTGTTCCCCCATGCGCAGGGCCATGCGCAGCACCATCCCGCGAGAGGCCAGCGTATAGTTTGAAACCCAGTCGACGAACTGCCGGAGTTCAGGCTTCAGCGGCGGTACGTCCAGCTTTTCATCGACATCCTTTAGACGGTTGTGCAGCCGAGGATTCGGGTCGGTGTTGTCCGCCCAGACCACACCCATACTTTCGCGTGCCCCAAGCGGCACGGCCACCACATCACCCGGCACGAGCTCAAGACCCGCAGGTACGCGGTAAGAATAAGTCTGGTCGAGCGCGACCGGCACCAGAATGTCGACAATTCTGCTCATAGCGTGCCCGCCTGTCTGACCGATTCCGGGCGCTTAAGGAAGAGTGAACGAAGCAGTGCCAAGCTTCAAAGCATGAGCGAATTTGCGGCCAGTTCCGACGTTTCGGCTGAGATTGCCCGCTGGGTGGCCTATCTCGCCGCCGAACGGCGTATGTCACAGAAAACGGTGGAGTGCTATCGGCGGGACGTTGCACAGTTCCTTGATTTTCTGACCGAGCACCTGGGCGGAGCTCCGACCCTCAAGCAAATTGCCAAACTCACGCCGGCCGACGTTCGCGCTTTCATGGCATTCAGGCGCAGCCAGGGGACAGGCAATCGTTCGCTCATGCGCACGCTTGCAGGTATCCGGTCATTTGCGCGTTTTCTCGAGCGCAAGGGCAAAGGGAAAGTCGCCGCACTCAGCGCCGTGCGTACGCCCAAGCTTCCACGGAGTTTGCCGAAGCCACTCTCGATGTCAGCCGCCATCCAGATTACCGACGTCGACGTCCGAGAAGGCGAGGAGCGCGCCCCATGGATTCTCACACGCGACGCGGCGGTGCTCGCTTTGCTTTATGGCTCAGGTTTGCGCTTATCTGAGGCGCTCAGTCTTAAGCGCCGTGACATCCGTTCCGGTGCCGACGCCATCGTTGTTCTGGGCAAAGGAAATAAGACTCGAATGGTGCCGGTACTACCTCAAGTCACAAAAGCGATCACAGACTACGTCGCGATCTGCCCGTACAAGTCTTCACCGGATGCGCCATTGTTCGTTGGAGAACGCGGCGGACCCCTTTCACCCCGCATCGTGCAACTGGCAATGGCCCGATTGCGAGGGGCGCTCGGACTGCCGGAGACTGCGACACCACACGCCCTGCGTCATTCCTTCGCCACACACCTGCTGGCGCGTGGCGGCGACCTCCGTGCCATCCAGGAGCTGCTTGGTCACGCTTCGCTTTCAACAACGCAGATCTATACGGCCGTCGACACCGAACATTTGCTTGAGGTGTACGCGAGCGCGCATCCTCGCGCTCGATAACGACCGCGCGGCTTATTGCAGCCTCTTGCGCCGAACCCAGCTCTGCTATCATCGTAAGGACGGGTCGGCCGAAAGCCGGAGGGGCCAATGAGCGCACATGAAAATCTTGAACATGCCGAGCATGCTGAGCACGCATCGCATTCCAACAAGAAAATCGCACTGCTGATTGCAGTGCTGGCACTCTTCCTCGCGTTCTCCGAAACGTTGGGCAAGAGCTCGCAGACAGCGGCTATCGCCGACAACATCAAGGCTTCCGACACCTGGAACTTCTTTCAGGCAAAGACTATCCGGCAGACATCATTGCGCATTGCTGCCGAGGGATTGGCCGCACAGCTGCCTTCGATAACCAATGACGAAGCAAAGGCGACGATTTCAAAGCAGATCGAAGCATGGCGCAACACCGTCGCCCGCTATGAGTCGGATCCGAAGGAGCAAGACGGTCGTAAGGAATTGCGCGCCCAGGCGGAAAAGCTTGAACACGACCGAGATACCTGGCTGGCTCGCTATCACCAATACGAGTTCGCGTCGGCTGCATTCCAGATCGGCATCGTGCTGGCCTCCGCACAGGTCATCACCGGAATTGCAGCGATGGGTTGGTTGTCCGGTCTGTTGGGCGTGTTTGGCCTCGGCTTCATGGCGCTCGGCCTAGGGGCGCCGCACGCCCTGCATTTGGCCGGACATTGAGATCACATTACGCGGGACGATTGTAGGACCGGCGCAGCCGTATAAGCCGTCGGAATGTGCGCCGCGCGCGTTCCGGCTTGAACATCCAGGCGATCTTCCGAATACGGGCGCGGATGGGCTCGGTCTGCGCGTAGGCCCAGTCGCGCGCCCAGATGACCCAGTCATACAGCCGCAGGAACCACGGGATCTGCAATAGTTTGTCGCGCGTTGCATCAAACGCAAAGGCCGTCACGCCAAGACCAAGGAGCTTTGCAAGCACAAGCGTTACAACGGCACCGAACCAGTTTCCCGTAGCGATACAATAGACCTCCAGAAATTTCACTGGCAGCACGACAAGCAGCGGGACAATAAAAACAACTAGGGCGGCGAAAGGGGGCAGATCTTCAATCCATCGCGCAACCGCGATTTTGACCTTGCCCCAGGGAAAAAGGTTGACGATGCGCGCGACGATGGGCTCGAGGTGGTCCCACAGCCAGGCCTCCAGGAGCAGCAGCAGGGCGAGGATGACCCAAAGCGGGCGGAACGCATTGCGGCGCATGAATCAAACTATAGGCCGACCGACCGTTTTAAGTAAGGCAGACGCCGGTATAGTCCTTCTCCCGCAACTGCGAAATGAAAACACGGCTCGGCCGCCAACGCATTGAAAACCTGCGGCTTTGTCGAAACGGTCACTATGACCGCACTCGTCCGCCATCCACATTGAGGGTCTGCCCAGTCATGAATGCGGCGTCGTCACTTGTGAGGAAGGAGACCGCACCGACCAGATCGTCCGGCATTTCCACTCGCTTGATTGCCTGCATCTGAGCAACCGCATTGAACTCATCGTCCATGGTTTTGAAGCCGGGACGCGGCTCTCGCACCAGCGTGCCCGGTGAGCGCGTCAGTCCCGGCGCGATGGCGTTCACGGTTATGCTGTCGGGCGCAAGATCGGTCGCAAGTGCACGTGTGAACCCGACAATGCCACCCTTGCTGGCCACATAGTGAGCGAAGCCGGTAACCACCGAGCCAAGCGTGCTCGATGCCATGTTCACCACCCGACCCCATTTGCGCGCGCGCATTCCCGGCACAAATGCGGCTGTGACCAGGAATGTGCCGTCGAGATTGATCGACAGAACTTTGCGCCAGTCGGCAAAAGTCATTTCGGGAAAATTCTTCTGCGGAAAAACACCTGCACAATTGATCACAATATCGACGTGACCGAATTTACTCTGCACCTCTTTGGCCATGGCAGCGACTGAAGTTTCGGAAGACACGTCGCACTTCACAACGAGCGCTTGTCGTCCTGCGGCTTCGACCAATTTCACCGTGTCCTTGCCGTCGACAAGGTCGACGATCGCTATGTGCACGCCGTCTTCCGCCAACCGCTTGGCAAATGCCTGCCCGATGCCGTTCGCCGCGCCTGTGATGATCGCAACTTTGTCCTTGTGGCCTTTGGCCATAAAGCTTCCCCCGATTTTCAAACCGCGCGATGCGCAGTGCTGCAGGCTCTCAAGCAAATGGCCGGGGCGCCCCCGGCCATTTCAAGGCTACATGTGTATCGCGCGTTTCGCTACCGCCATGGCTGCTTCCTTTACCGCCTCGGGCAGCGTCGGGTGCGCGTGGCATGTGCGTGCAATATCTTCGGCTGAGGCGCCGAACTCCATCGCAATCGTGGCTTCTGCAATCATGTTCCCCGCATCCGCGCAGATAAGATGCACACCGAGCGCGCGATCGGTTTTTGCATCAGCAAGAATTTTGACAAAACCCTCGGTTGTCAGATTGACTTTTGCGCGACCGTTCGCGGTGAAGGGAAACTTGCCAACATTGTAGGCAATGCCCGCGGCTTTCAGCTCTTCCTCGGTTTTCCCGACGACGGCGATTTCGGGATACGTGTACACCACGTTTGGAATCGCATCGTAGTTCACGTGGCCCGCCTGCCCGACAAGAATTTCGGCAAGCGCCACGCCCTCGTCTTCGGCCTTGTGCGCCAGCATCGGACCGGCGATCGCGTCGCCGATGGCCCAGACGCCGGGGATATTCGTCGCGTAGCGGAGGTCAACAACGACCCGTCCGCGTTCGTCCAACTTGACACCCAGTTCCTTGAGCCCCAGCCCTTCGGTGTACGGCACCCGGCCTATCGCAACCAAAACGACATCGGCCTCAACCAATTCAGCTGTGCCGCCCTTCGCCGGCTCTACCGTAACCTTGGGCCTTTTTCCCGAGACATCGACTGCGGTTACCTTCGAAGACAATTTGAACGTCATGCCCTGCTTTTCGAACAAGCGCTGAGCCTGACGCCGTACCTCCCCGTCCATTCCTGGCAACACACCGTCGAGGAATTCCACCACCATCACCTGGGCGCCGAGGCGCCGCCACACTGATCCAAGCTCGAGCCCGATGACGCCGGCGCCAATAACAAGTAGATGACGGGGCACCTCCGGCAGCGACAAAGCTCCGGTGGATGAGACAATGCGTTTCTCGTCGATATCAATGCCCTTCAAGCGCACGATGTCAGAGCCGGTGGCTATGACGATCGATTTCGCTTCAAGGGTCTGCACTTTACCGCCTTCGTCCTTCACCTCGACCTTGCCCGGGGCAACAATTCGTCCGCTGCCGAAAAATGCGTCGATCTTGTTTTTCTTGAACAGGAAATCGACACCCCTGACGTTGCCTTCAACGCCCTGATCCTTGAACGCCATCATGGCCTTGAGGTCGAGCCGTGGTTCGGAGATGCCAATACCCATCTTGCCAAACGTGTGGCCCGCCTCCTCGAACAGCCCCGAGGCGTGCAGCAATGCCTTCGACGGAATGCATCCGATATTGAGACAAGTGCCGCCGAATGTGGCCCGCTTCTCCACCACTGCGGTTTTCAGACCGAGCTGTGCCGCGCGGATAGCGCAAACATAGCCGCCAGGTCCGGTGCCGATGACGATGAGATCGTAGGCCATGCGCTTACAAGTCCAGCACGACCCGGGCTGGGTCCTCCAGGCCTTCCTTCACGCGCACGAGGAACGTGACAGCCTCGCGACCATCGACGATACGATGATCGTAAGACAACGCGAGATACATCATTGGCCGAGCCTCGATCTTGCCGCCTATGACAACCGGGCGTTCTTGAATCTTGTGCATGCCCAGAATACCAGACTGTGGTGCGTTCAGAATCGGAGTCGACATCAGGGATCCATAGACGCCGCCGTTGCTGATGGTGAAAGTGCCGCCCTGCATTTCATCGATCTTCAAAGCGCCATCGCGCGCCCGCCGACCAAAATCGGCGATTGTCTTTTCGATCTGTGCAAACGACATGTGATCGGCATCGCGAACAACCGGCACGACCAAACCCTTCTCGGTGCCGACCGCTACACCGATATGATAATAATTCTTGTAGACGATGTCGGTGCCGTCGATCTCGGCGTTCACGGCCGGGATCTCCTTCAATGCCTGAATGCAGGCGCGGACAAAGAAGCCCATGAACCCGAGCTTCACACCGTGCTTTTTTTCAAACAGATCCCTGTACTGTGTGCGCAGCGCCATGACAGCACTCATATCGACCTCGTTGAAGGTCGTGAGCATGGCGGCGGTGTTCTGTGCATCCTTCAGGCGGCGCGCAATGGTTTGACGCAGTCGCGTCATGTGTACGCGCTCTTCGCGGGCAGCATCATCGGCGGACGATGGTGCGCGCATCTGCACCGGCGCTGACACCGGAGTTGGGGTCGCCGCCGCACGCTCTATCGCGTTGAGCATGTCGCCCTTGGTGACTTGGCCGTGCAAACCGCTGCCGGAAATTTTTGACGGATCGATGCCGCTTTCCGCAGCCATCTTGCGGACAGAGGGCGGCATTGGCATTTCGCGCGGCCGCGGTTGCTCTGGGCCCGCGCCGATCGGCTTGGTCGTTGTCGTCCTTTTATCCGGCGTGCCCGTGGGACTCGCCGCAGGCTTGGTGGCTGTTGCCGAGGGGGCCTTGGGGGCAGCCCCGGCGTCCTCCTTGATCTGACCGAGCAACGCGCCAACCGCGACGGTGGCGCCATCCTTCACGGCGATATCGGCGAGGACGCCCGCAGCCGGCGCCGGCACCTCCAGAGTCACCTTGTCGGTTTCAAGTTCGACCAGCGGCTCGTCTACCGCCACCGAGTCGCCTGGTTGTTTGAACCATTTGCCGACCGTCGCTTCGGTTACGGATTCACCGAGCGTGGGTACGCGAATATCAACCATGACTTTGTCTTACCTCTTGTCCGCCACACCCGGCCCGCGCCGGATACCCTCACAGGTGAGCGCGCAGAAAAATGTTATCCCAAAGCCTCGTCGAGGAATTGCTTGAGTTGCGCGAGATGCTTCGACATCTGTCCGACAGCCGTTGAAGCCGAAGCCGGACGCCCCGCATAGCGCACTGTTCGATTCTTGGCGGAGATCTGATTGAGGATCCATTGCAGGAAGGTATCAACGAAGAACCAGGCACCCATATTGCGCGGCTCCTCCTGACACCACACCATTTCCGCCTGTTTGAAACGCGACAGTTCGGAGATCAGTGCTTTGGTCGGGAACGGATAAAGTTGCTCGATCCTCAGAATGTAGATGTCGTCGATGCCGCGTTTCTCGCGCTCATCGTAGAGATCGTAGTAGATCTTGCCCGAACACATGATCACGCGCCGAATCCTTTCGTCGGCGACAAGTTTGATCTTCTCGTTCGGCAGCAATTGTGCGTCGTCCCACAACACGCGATGGAACGAGGTCCCGTTTGTGAGCTCGTCGAGCCTAGACACCGCGCGCTTGTGACGTAACAACGATTTCGGCGTCATCAGAATTAGCGGCTTGCGAATCTCGCGCTTCAACTGACGGCGCAGGATGTGGAAATAGTTCGCAGGCGTGGTGCAATTCGCAACCTGCATGTTGTCTTCCGCGCACATCTGCAGATAGCGCTCGAGCCGCGCCGAAGAATGCTCAGGTCCCTGTCCCTCATATCCATGCGGCAACAGGCAGACGAGACCAGACATGCGCAACCATTTGCGTTCGCCCGACGAGATGAACTGGTCGAACACCACCTGCGCACCATTGGCAAAATCGCCGAATTGAGCTTCCCACAGTGTGAGGGCGCTAGGCTCGGCGGTGGAATAGCCGTACTCGAAACCCAGGACGGCCTCCTCGGAGAGCATCGAATTGAGCACTTCGTAGCGCCCCTGCGGACCACCGAGATGATTGAACGGGGTGTAACGCTCTTCGGTATTCTGATCGAACAGGACCGAGTGACGCTGTGAAAACGTTCCCCGCTCACTGTCCTGACCCGACAGGCGCACGCGGTGACCATCCTTCAACAGCGAGCAGAAGGCGAGCGCCTCGCTCGTTGCCCAATCGATCCCTTGGCCGGTCTCGATCGCCTTGGCGCGCTGTTCGAGGAACCGCTGGATCGTCCTGTGAACGGCGAATCCCTGTGGAACAGCAGTAATCCTCTTGCCGATGTCACGCAGAATGGCGACGTCAACACCGGTATTCCCGCGGCGCGGATCGTCCGCATCGCGCGCAGCCTTCAGACCTGACCAGCGACCATCCAGCCAGTCGGCCTTGTTCGGTTTGTAGCCCTGGACGGCTTCGAATTCGGCATCAAGGCGTGCGCGCCAGTCGGCCTTCATCTTGTCGACTTCACCTTCGGTGACGACCCCCTCGCCGATCAGCTTCCTGGCATAGATCTCGAGCGTCGACGGATGCGCGCGGATCTTCTTGTACATGAGCGGCTGAGTGAACGATGGCTCATCGCCTTCGTTGTGGCCAAAGCGCCGGTAACAGAACATGTCGATGACCACCGGCCGCTGGAATTGCTGCCGGTACTCTGTCGCAACTTTTGCTGCAAACACGACGGCTTCCGGATCGTCGCCGTTTACGTGCAGAATCAATGCCTCGATCATCTTGGCGACATCGGACGGATAAGGCGACGAGCGCGAGTAGCGCGGATAGGTCGTAAACCCGATCTGGTTATTGACGATGAAATGCAGTGAGCCGCCAGTGCGGTAGCCTTTCAGGTCGGACAGGCCGAAACATTCCGCCACCACACCTTGGCCGGCAAACGCCGCGTCACCATGGATCAGCAATGGCATAACCATCGTGCGCTCGTCGGGTTTCGCATGATGCTGATCCTGCTTGGCGCGCACTTTGCCGAGCGTGACCGGGTCGACGATTTCGAGATGCGATGGATTTGCCGTCAGTGACAGATGAACCTTGTTGTTGTCGAACTCTCGATCGGATGAGGCACCGAGGTGATATTTGACATCGCCGGAACCTTCGATCTCGTCCGGTGTCGCTGAACCGCCTTTGAATTCGTGGAACAGCGCGCGATGCGGTTTGCCCATCACCTGGGTCAGAACATTGAGACGACCACGATGCGGCATTCCGAGACAGATTTCCTGCACCCCGAGATTGCCGCCGCGCTTGATGATCTGCTCGAGAGCCGGAATCAAAGATTCGGCGCCATCAAGACCAAAGCGCTTGGTGCCGGTGTATTTGACGTCGAGGAATTTCTCGAAGCCTTCGGCTTCCACAAGTTTATTGAGGATCGCGCGCTTGCCTTCGCGCGTGAAGGTGATCTCCTTGTCGCGGCCTTCGATGCGCTCCTGAATCCAGCTTTTCTGCGCGGCGTTTGAAATGTGCATGAACTCGACGCCGAGTGTCTGGCAATAGGTGCGGCGCAGGATGGCGACGATCTCGCGCATCGATGCGAATTCAAGGCCAAGCACCTTGTCGAGGAAGATTTTTCGATCCAGATCGGCTTCCGCGAAGCCGTACGAACGCGGATCAAGCTCCTCTTCGTTTTTTTCCGGCTCGAGGTCGAGTGGATCAAGCTTGGCATGGAAGTGACCGCGGATGCGGTACGCGCGGATGAGCATCAGCGCGTGGATTGAGTCGCGCGTCGCCTGCATCACGTCGGCGGGGGCGAGTTCGACGCCCTTGGCCCTCGCGGTCGCCGTTATTTTTTCGCCCAGCCTTTTTTCGGTTTCGGCCCACTGGCCATCAAGCGCCGCGACCAGATCGCCGTTCGGACGCATTGGCCAGTTCGGCTTTTGCCACGATGCGCCGCGAGCGTTTCTGATGACGTCTGATTTCTGGTCCTTCAGGCTCTCGAAAAAAGCGCGCCACTCGGCGTCGACGGCGACCGGATCGGTCTCATATTTTGCATAGAGGTCCTCGAT
>Ga0126379_10003565_pt1 | contig 10088 bp, 9 predicted proteins | sample PanSoiMetPlot_24_FD_92640 | JGI IMG/M metagenome (GOLD analysis project Ga0126379, IMG submission 92640) | Tropical forest soil microbial communities from Panama - MetaG Plot_24 | ecosystem: Environmental > Terrestrial > Soil > Tropical forest > Bulk soil | place: Panama | collected 2016-02-17 | reverse complement strand
TTTCGAGCGTCTCGGCTTCGTCCGCCGTCTTCTCGATACACGGTACTTCCCGCAGCCCCGCCGCGCGCGCCGCGTGATAGCGCCGCTCACCGGAAATGATGTAGAAGCAACCTTCGGCCGGCACAAAGCGAACCAAGAGCGGCTCCAGCACGCCTTTGGATCGCACCGAGTCGGTCAATTCGCCCAAATCGCCGAGCGCCTTGCGCGGCTGTTCCGGATTCGGACGAATCTGATCCAACCGGATCATCCGTCCCACGGCCGCGCCGCTGAAGCTGGTCAGTTGTTCGATGTAGTGCGCGTCATGCCGCATCTTCAGCGTGACGGGCAACCCTGCTTTCTTCAACACGTTGGATGACCTCCGCGGCAAGTTTCTTATATTCGATTGCGCCCGGTGATTTCGGCGCAAATGTCAAAATGGTTTCCTTAAAAGCTGGGCTCTCTTCGAGGCGCACGTTCTTGCTGATCTTGGTCTTGAACAGCACTTCACCGAACACGCTGCGGATCTGCCCGTGCGTGTCGCGTGAAATATTGGTGCGCTTGTCAAACAACGTGATGACCACGCCGATGATCTTTAGCCCCGGGTTCGGACGAGCGCGGATTCGCTCGTAGGTTTCTAGCAGATCGTCCGTGCCCTCGATCGCAAAATACGCCGCCTGGATCGGCACCAGCAGGTGCGTAGAGCAAACCATGGCATTCACCGTCAGAATACCCAGTGATGGCGGCGTGTCCAGCACCACGTAGTCAAAGTCCTTCAACACGGGAGCCAACGCATCCTTTAGCCGGTACGGCGCGTCGAACTGTCCCGCCAGCACCTGCTCCAGCTTGGCCAGTGCCAGCCGTCCCGGTCCTACCGCGAGCATCGGATCTTTGCTCTGCTTGATGACGTTGGCGAGGGACGCGCGCGCATCGCTCAACACATCGAACATCGAGGACTGAATTTCGCCGCCGTCAAAGAACGCTATGGTGGAATTGGCCTGTGGGTCTAAATCGATGAGGAGTGTGCGCTTGCCGCGACTTGCGATTGCTGCCGAAAGATTGATCGCCGTTGTTGTTTTTCCGACTCCGCCCTTCTGATTGGCAATCGTAATGATGGCGGTCATTCCAATGCGCCTCCGTTCGCGCAGTCCGCAAAGCTCGCAGCGAACCCGCAATCGGCTTCCCAGATGTAGGTGTGGTTCGTAGTCGTTCCCCTAGCCCTAGGGTAACTCTACGTTCGTAAGCGATTGAAGCGCAAGGAAAAAGTGCGTTTTCCAGGGAACGCTCGGTGGAAAACTTAGCTGGCCTAGAAGTCCATACCCCAGAATTCCTCACCGGCGCCCTGCAGCTCAAGGCCAAGCTCCCAGCCGGTCCGCCCTTCATGCCCGCGCCAGACGAGTATCGCATCCACGGAATTCTTGTTTACCCGGTTGACCAGCCGCAGCTTCTGCCCCAGGGCAAACCCTTGCGGAATCACCGCCAGGCAGCCCTTTGCGCCAATGTCCACCGTCCAGCCGTCGACCGAGTGGCAAGCGTTCGCTTCCGTCCATTCGACGGTAATCGGCACGCGCGAATTGACCCGCGCTCCCGCACGCAAATACTTCCTCTCCGCAAGGTTCTGGTCTTTTGCCGTCAGCAAGCGTTTCTCCGGGCCTAAAAATGGTTGGGCCGACACGCGCCCTCAACCGGTGGGCATGGCCCACGCCCTCTAGCGTAGGCGGCACGCCACTTGCGGTCAATGGAACTACCGCAGCGTTTTCCCGATTCAGTTAATGGGCCAGCTCAAGCAAGAGCAGACCGCAGGTAGGTCAACATTCGGTAACCGGCGATGTAGCTGAATGGCGCAAGCTCCAGCGAGTAATGTCCGCATGCCAGCTGCAGCGTTTTCGGCGAGGCCCCGTGCTCACGCAGTGCGTCCAGCATCTCTCCCGTCAGCTCCGGCAGAAAAGTGGGGTCATACTTGCCATACACCATGAACGAATTTCGTTTCGCCCCCATGCCCCGCTCAACAAACGGCATCGGGCTGATGGGCGCCCAGTACTGCCGCAATTCATCCACGGTCACGTGCTCCCGCAGACCTTCCCACACGTGGTTGGTGGTCATGCCCTGGCTCACCACATCGGCAAAGTAGGTGGAAACATGAAAAAAACCGCCGGCATGGACTCCGGAGTCGTGCATCAGGGCGATGTAGCCAACCGACGACCCGATGCTGGTACCAAGAATTCCGATCCGGGAGTAACCCGCCTGCTCGAGCCACCGCAGGCAGCGTTTGGCGTCTTGCACTGCCTGCCGGTTGGCCTGTAGCGTCAGTCCGATGTTCGAACCCACCAGCTGGTCGGCCCTTTCGTGACCTTTGGCCATGCGGCGATCGTGATACGGCAGGCTCATCTTGAGCGCGGAAATCCCCATGCGCTCGATCCACTCGCAAAGTCCGCGCTGCCCATGCCACTTGGCGTTCCAGTTTGGCAGCACCAGCACCGCCGCCTTCTTCGCCTTCCCGGGAAACAGCTGCGCATAGACCGTGTTGTTTTCGGCCCACGGCGATTCAATGGAGGAGGTAAAGGTCAGGACGTTCTCTGAATCCAGTTTGTAGTCGCCGGCCGGCTCGACCCCGTACCATGCGCGGCTGTCTGCAATCGCCCGCAGCGAGTACTCCCGCAAGAACTTCGCGGGCTCAGGATCATCCGCCCGGCCTCCGATATGCTCGAGGCCCCAGTCAAAAGGCCGCACCCGCCGGTTGTCATCCGTCGTCCACCGCCGGTGCTCGTACCGCCGTATGCGCTGTTCGAGCCAGTTCATATTCCCTCATTATACCGAACAGAACCTGCCCGATTGCGCCTCCCCCTTTAGCCATCGGGCACCCCTGTACCTCGGCGTAATTGAGCCTCTGGCCCGCCTATGTCACAGTCGCAAGGTGACCATTGCGGCCTTTCTTCTCTTTGGACTGATCGTCGGCAGCTTTCTGAACGTCTGCATCACGCGGATTCCGGAGGGCACTTCGATCGTGTCTCCGCGTTCGCGCTGCCCACACTGCGCCAGCCGCATCAAGCCCTACGACAACGTCCCGGTCGTGAGTTGGCTCCTCCTCGGCGGCAAATGTCGCAACTGCCACGCCCCGATTTCGCCCATGTATCCGGCCGTCGAGCTCACAACCGCGCTCCTTTTTGTCGCCTGCTACCTTTGTTTTGGCCTTTCCCTGCCCGCCCTGAAGTGGGCTTCCTTCAGCGGCATCCTGGTGGTGCTGGTGGTCACTGATTTTCGCGAACGAATTCTCCCCGACGTCGTGAACTGGTTCGGTGTCGGTCTCGGCTTGGTCTTTGCCGCCTATGTTCCGCCGGTCGACGGCGTCGCACCGATGCTCTTCCATCGCTACATCGCGTTGCCCGGTTGGAGCGCTGGCGTGCTCGACGCCATTCTCGGCGCGCTTTTCTGCGGCGGTCTGCTATGGCTCACGGCCTGGCTGTACAAAGTCATTCGCCACCGCGACGGCATGGGTTTCGGAGACGTCAAAATGATGTTTATGGTCGGGACCTTTTTCGGACTTCGCGGCGCGTTCCTTACCATACTTCTCGGCACCTTGCTCGGTACGATCGTCGGTCTTTCCGTCATCGCCTTTCTGTTCGCCTCGGGATGGAAAAAATCACTGGCCGAACGCGCCAGCAAAATGGGACTTGGCGGCGTCGCGGGCATCCGCTGGGCCATCGCCAGCCGTTACCAATTGCCTCTGGGCTCTTTCCTGGGCGTCGCCGCGCTCCTTGTGACCTTCTTTAGCCCCTGGACGCTTTCCCGCTGCGCGATTTTCCCGGGCTAGGTTGCTGGCTATGCCCGTCGCCCTTTGCCTGCTTGCCCTTCCCCGCCACGAGGCTGCCCTGCCCTATCCGTGGCTCTTTGCCGCGATGACCGGCCTCATCATCCTCGGCATTCTGATCGTCACCGCCGTGCTTTTGCGCCGCATGATGGGCGGATCCGCCCCGGAGAAATCGGTCGAGAAGGACCCCACCCCCCGCTCCGACAACGAACCGGCGTTCATGACCGCTTCCATGCAGGCTGTCATTCAAAAACTCCGCGAGCAGGAGAAGGAGCTCGAGCGTCTCCACAAAATCGAACGCGACCGCGCAGAAAGCACGGCTCGTTTCAGCGAAGAGGTAACACGCAACATGCCGGCCGGGCTGCTGGTGATCGGAGCCAACGGACTGATCTCCAGCGCGAATCCTGCCGCCGAACAGGCCCTTGGCATCCAGACCCTCTCCTTCCGGCGCTACAGCGAAGCTCTCGGTGAGGCGAGCAGACTCAACGAGCTCATCGGACGCTGCCTCAGCGAGGGGCTCGTCTTCCGGCGCGAACAGGCCGCTCACACCGCTCCTGACGGAACGCATCGCGAACTTGGCGTCACCATCTCCCCGATTCGTCGCGGCCAGGAAAAAGCCACCGGCGCGATCTGCCTGCTGAGCGACCTCACCGAACTGGCCTTGCTGCAAAAGCAGATGCAGATGCGTGAAAATCTCGCGGCCCTTGGCGAACTTTCCGCCGGCATCGCCCACGAATTCAAGAACGCTCTTGCCACCATCTCGGGCTACGCGCAGATGATCCATTTCGATCCCGCCGCCAGAGACACTTCCGAAAACGCCGGCAAGATTCTCGAACAGACTCGCAGCGTCACTCACGTGGTGACCGAATTTCTGCGCTATGCCCGGCCGCTGGACATCTCTGCGGAAACCGTAGCCCTCGCTCCTCTCGTCGACCGCGCCGTCGGCGAAATCCGCGAACTGTTCCCCCGCGTTGCTATCCATGTGGAGGGCGATTTCGGCGAAGTCGCCGGAGACGATGGCCTTCTTCGCCAGGTGCTGCTGAACCTGGTTCGCAACGCGGCTGAGGCTTCCCTCGCCTCGGCAGCCGAACCGCGGGTTACCATTCGCGGCGTAATCTCCGGCGAATCCGCCGAGCTGTCACAACGCATCGCGATTGCGGACAATGGCCCGGGGATAGCCCCCGAGGTTCTCCCGAAACTCTTTCTTCCCTTTTTCACCACCAAGGCCAACGGCACCGGCTTGGGCCTGGCCGTCGTTCAAAAAATTCTCTTGCAGCACGGCGGTCAAATCGAAGCGCGCAACCGCTCCCAGCGCGCGGAGTTCGCCGCCCCATCGGGTGCCGAGTTTATCGTTTCGCTACCCGCCATTCGCCGGGTTCCCGAGGCAGTAGAATCAAAGGAGGTCGCCATCTAAGCAAATAGGGACGTAAACGTGCGTCCCGGAGGCTCCACCATGCGTCCAATCCGAACCCTCATCGCACTTGCCTTCGTGTTTGCTCTTAGCTCTGCAGCGACTCGCGCGCAGGATCAGTCGACCGGCGACCCGGTTGCCGATGCCGCCCGCCGGGCCCGCGAACAGCGGAAAGCTGCGCCCAAACCGAAAAAGGTGTTTACCGACGATGACGTGAAGCCGGCCGAGGCACCCGCGCCTGCGCCCGCGGCGTCTGATTCAACCTCGCCTTCAGAAGCAGCGAAACTACAAACACCGCAAGCCTCAGACGCGCAGAACTCCACCGACAAGGAAGATCCCAACTCTGAAAAGGCTTGGCGCAAGCGCTTCGCCGATCAGCACAAGAAAATCTCCGACGCCGAGCTCGAACTCGACGTGCTGCAGCGCGAGCTGGAAAAGTCCGATGTTCAGTATTACTCCGATCCGCAAAAGGCCATGCATGAGCAGTTCACGCGCAACGAGATCAACGAAAAGACCGCCAAGATTGAAGCCAAGAGGAAGCAAATTGCTGACCTCAAACAACAGCTCAGCGACTTGGAGGACCAGCTGCGCGCGAGCGGCGGCGATGCCGGTTGGGCCCGTTAGCTCGCGCTACGCTCGCAAATCGCTATGGAACCTCTCCTGCTTGTCGAAGACAAGAACGAGCTTCGCGCCATGCTGCGCAAGGCGCTCGAGCGAAACGGCCATTCCGTGGACGAGGCTTCTGACGGTTCCGCCGCCATCCAAAAGCTTCGTAACCGTCGCTACCAGCTGGTGCTCACCGACCTGAAAATGCCCGGCGCCTCCGGACTCGAGGTCTTGCGTGAATCGAAGCGGGCCGACTCGACCATCCCGGTTATTCTTCTCACTGCTTTTGGCTCGGTTGACGAAGCCGTCTCGGCCATGAAAGAAGGCGCCTTCGACTTTATTCAGAAGCCCGTGGACCTCGACCACCTCAAGCTGCTCGTGGAACGCGCCACGCGCCAGCAGGAGCTGCTTCGCGAAAATCTCGTCCTGCGCGAAGAATTTGCCGCGCGTTACGGCTTTCCGCGCATTGTCGGCGAATCTGCCGCCATGCTCTCGGTCAGCCAGCAGCTTCAGAAGGTGGCGGCTACCGAGGCCACGGTGCTGCTCCTCGGCGAAAGCGGCACCGGCAAGGAACTCTTCGCGCGCGCCATTCACCACATTTCCGATCGCCGCGATCAGCCCTTCATCGCGCTGAACTGCGCCGCCATTCCAGAAAGTCTGGTGGAGAACGAACTGTTCGGCCACGAAAAAGGCGCCTTCACCGGCGCAGGAAACCGCAAAGTCGGCAAAATCGAGCTCGCTCAGCGCGGTACGCTGTTCCTTGATGAAATCGGCGAACTTCCTCTCGCCAGCCAGGCCAAGCTGCTCCGCGTTCTCGAAGAGCGGCGGTTCGAGCGTGTCGGCGGTACGCAGTCTATCGATGTTGACGTCCGCATCGTCGTCGCCACCAACCGTGACCTGGCCGACCGTATTCGTGAAAAGCTCTTTCGCGAAGACCTCTACTTTCGGATTTCAGCCGTCCCGCTCACCATTCCGCCGCTGCGCGAACGCGGCGATGACATCGACATCCTCGCCGACCATTTTCTCGAGAAATTCAGCCGCGAGCTCGGCAAACCGCCGCTCACCCTCGGCGCCGAAGCCCGCCGCCGTCTTCGCGAATATCCTTGGCCCGGCAACGTTAGGGAGCTGCAGAACGCGCTCGAACGCGCTGTCATTCTGGCTGAAGGCCTCGCGATCAACCATGAGCTTCTTGTCTCTAAGCCTGCCGCCGTCAACACTGAGGGCCTGCCCGCCAATCTCGTCCCCGACCCGTTTTCCTGGGAAGGCAGCTTTGACGAGGTCACGGCACGAGCCCAGCTCCACGTCGAGCGCGTCCTTCTTGAAAACGCCTTGAGACATTCCCGCTGGAACAAGACGCGCGCCGCCGAAAGGCTCGGCATCACGCCCAAGACTCTTTTGGCCAAAATGCGCGCCACCGGCCTCGAAGAAAAGGCCTAGGTGCTGGTTGCCCCCGGAATGTATGGATTATTGGCCGCTTACTAAGGGCGCCGAACGCCCGTATGCAGGGCCACGGTCCCGCCCGTCCAGACTCGCGCCCTGACCTTCTCAAATCCGTTGCACTGCATCAACTCAGTTAGTTCCTCGGGCCGCAGAAACTTCGACACCGACGAGGGCAGGTAGGTATACGCGGCCCGGTCCCCGGAAATCATCCCGCCCAGCCGCGGCAGCACGGCTCGAAAATACCAGCGGTAGAAATTGCCAAACCACCCCGGGCTCGGCTCGGTAAACTCGAGAATCGCGGCCGTTCCTCCGGGTCTCAGCATCCGGCCCATTTCCCGCAACCCGGCTTCATAGTTCGCCAGGTTCCGCAACCCAAATGCCGCAGTGACCAGATCAAAGCTCGCATCGGCGAACGGCATTCGCAGCGCGTCCGACTCGACAAACGGAATCTTCCAGTCAGCCGGGCCCCGGTGCCCTTCGAGCCGATCTTTCTCCCGCGCCCGCACCAGCATGGTGTGCGCGAAATCTGCGCCCCACACCTTTCCCCGCGCTTTACGCTGCAACGCCAATGCCAGGTCCCCCGTCCCGCAGCACAGATCGAGAATCCGCGCTTCTCCCCGATCGAGAATCGGCCGCAGAATCCGCGCCGTACGCGCCCGCCACATCCTGTCGAGTTGCAGCGACAGCAGATGATTCAGCAGGTCGTAGCGCGGTGCGATCCGCGTGAACATTTCGCGCACCCTGCGCGCGGCCTCGGCCTCGTTCGATGCACCGACTGGCCGCGTACCCTGGCTGGCCTCCCTGCCTACGGCTGCTTCACGCATGCGACACCGCTCCCGCCTTGGCCACACGCGGCGTCATGCGCAGCACTAATTCCACCTTGTGCAGATCGCGTGCTTTATAGGTAGCGGCTTTTCCAATGTGCGGCGTCAGCACAAACCGCAGCTTTCCCGCGCGTGTCTTCTTGTCCGATCCCATCGTGGCGATGAGCTTTTTTGGCGCCACACGAGGCCAATCCGGCAATTTCTCCATCCGCCTGACCAAGGAAATGATCCGCGCCGCGTCGCGGGCGGGCGTAACGCCAATCTCATGCCCGTAGAGAGCCGCCGCCATCATGCCCCATGCCACGGCTTCACCGTGCTGATAGGTTCGGTACGCGGTCGCGCTTTCCAGCGCGTGCCCAAACGTATGCCCAAAATTCAAGATTTCCCGCAGCCCCGACTCCCGCTCATCCGCGCTCACCACGCGGGCCTTGATCTCCGCCGAGCGCGTGATCAGATACTCAAGCGAGCGCGCATCACGCGCCAACACTCTCTCGAAATGCTTCTCCAAAAATCCAAACAGCTTTCTGTCCGCAATCACGCCGTACTTGATTACCTCCGCCAATCCCCCGCGGAATTCCCGGTGCGGCAGCGTTTCTAAGACCTTGGTGTCCACCAGCACCAGTCTTGGAGCGTAGAAAGCTCCCACCAGATTCTTTCCTTCTGGTAGGTTCACTCCCGTCTTTCCGCCGATCGCGCTGTCGGTTTGCGCCACCAGCGTTGTCGGCACCTGCACCAGAGCCACCCCACGGAGGTAACTCGCCGCCGCAAAACCCGCCACATCCCCCACTACGCCGCCGCCCACCGCAACCACCACCGAGCGCCGATCGGCCCCCGCTTCGACCAAGCTCCGTAGAATGGCCGCAAAGCTACGCAGATTCTTTGCCGCCTCGGCGTCGTTGAACTTGTGAACATGAGCCGGCATGCCGCGGAGCCCTTTCACGACATGTTTCCCGACCGCGGTCCAGACCTTGGGTGACGTCACAACCTGCACGCTCGAGAACTTGCCGACGCGGCCTAGTTCGGCGGCAAACCGCCCGAGCACACCGGCTCCGCACACCACGGGATAGCTTCCCGCGGAGGAGTTCACCAAAATTCGCTGCACTGGTGGCATTGGATTCATTCCACTCTAGCATACCGCTGGTCCCGGTCCGGCCGCCGCTCCCCGCATGAACTCGCAAAATCCTCGTGCTACCATAAATTGTTGCCGTCGATACTGCGATGACTTCCGCCCCCAAGACCTATCACGCCGATTACGCCGTAGTCGGCTCCGGCGTCGCAGGGCTTCGCGCCGCCATCGAGCTCAGCTCAGCGGGAACGGTCCTGGTTCTGGCCAAATCCGATCTCAGCGAATCGGCCACCGCCTATGCGCAAGGCGGCATCGCCGTTGCCCTCAGCGACGAAGATGAAATCGGCCTTCACGAACAGGACACCATCGCGGCCGGCGACGGCCTGTGCCGGCCCGAATCCGTCGCGCTGCTAGTCGAGGAAGGCCCTAAGTACATTACCCAGTTGATTGAATGGGGCACCGAATTCGATCGCTCGGGCACCAAGCTGGCCTTTACACGAGAAGCGGCGCACAGCCGCTCGCGCATTCTGCACGCTCACGGCGACTCCACCGGCCGCGAGATCAGCCGCGCCCTTCTTTCTCGGGCTCATGCCTTGCCCCATCTTCACCTGCGCGCGCATGCCTTCACCACGGGCTTGATCCTCGAGGCCGGACGCGTCGTCGGCCTGCGGTTCCTTGACGAAACCGACGGCTCCCTGCACCAGGTCCGCGCTGGCGCGGTTCTGCTCGCCACCGGCGGGCTCGGCCAGCTCTATCGCGAGACCACCAATCCCGCGGTTGCCACGGGCGACGGCATGGCCATCGCCTACGAAGCAGGCGCCCTACTCTCCGATATGGAGTTCGTACAATTCCATCCCACGGCCCTGGCCATCAAAGGCGCGCCGCGGTTCCTGTTGTCGGAAGCGCTGCGCGGCGAAGGCGGCATCCTGCGCAACATCCATCTCGAACGCTTCATGA
>Ga0126379_10003564_pt1 | contig 10089 bp, 10 predicted proteins | sample PanSoiMetPlot_24_FD_92640 | JGI IMG/M metagenome (GOLD analysis project Ga0126379, IMG submission 92640) | Tropical forest soil microbial communities from Panama - MetaG Plot_24 | ecosystem: Environmental > Terrestrial > Soil > Tropical forest > Bulk soil | place: Panama | collected 2016-02-17 | reverse complement strand
TTGTCCAGGTCGATCACCGGGTGGCCCGTCTGTTTGGCGAGCGCCTCCATCACCTGCTCCAGCGTGCACAGGTGCTTTTCCACCAAGGCGCGGGCGAGCGGCATGCCCCATTGGCGCTGGTAGGCCATGGCGGACTTGAGCTGCAGCTCGTCAATCACTCCCGACTGGACCAGGATACTGCCCAGGCGCGGCCTCTTCATGACGCGTTCAAGTTGGAGTAGAGGACCGGCGAGGATGAGCTTGGTAGATCCACCAGCAGCAGTGTACTCGAAGGAGGTCCACTCCGCGTGTGACCCGCCGTCCGGCGGGTGGAGGTAGGTGTTCTGTCGCGCGCTGTGTGCCTGACCAGAGGGACCGGCGGACGTGGGGAAAAGCAGTGTCGACGCTGAAGTCGTCGTTGTAGGCCTAGGCCATGCCGGCTGCGAGGCGGCGCTGGCAAGTGCGCGGATGGGTCTGCGAACGCTCGGCGTGACGCTCCGCCGGAATCGGATTGCGGTGATGAGCTGCAATCCCGCAATCGGCGGAACGGCGAAGGGCCACCTGGTCCGTGAGCTAGATGCCCTGGGCGGGGAAATGGGCCGTGCGGCGGACGAGACGGGCACGCACTTCAAGACGTTGAACGCCTCCCGTGGTCCCGCCGTCCAGGCGAGCCGCGTGCTCTGCGATCGAGACGCATACGCCGAACGAATGACGCGAGCGCTGGCGGCGCAAGAGCACCTGGAGTTGGTAGAGGGAGAAGTGGCGGATTTGCTGATGGAGAAGGGTGCTGCCAGCGGTGTGCGGCTGGACGACGGTCGCCACTTTCGGAGCCGTGCGGTGATCCTCACGACCGGCACCTTTCTGCAGGCGATCATGCATGTGGGCGAGCAGAAAGAAGAGGGCGGGCGAGTTGGCGACCCGGCGTCGCGCGGCCTCTCCCAGTGCCTGAGGGAGATCGGCTTTGAGCTGGGGCGATTCAAGACCGGAACGCCCGCGCGCCTGAGCCGTCGTTCGATACGTTACGAGCGTTGCCAACCTCAACCGGGAGATGCGCAGCCGGTGCCATTCTCTCGTCGAACGGTCCGGGACAGGGAAATGGGACACCCCTTTCCGCGCATGCCTCAGCTGCTGTGCCACATCACCCAAAGCACGCCCCGGACACACCGGATTGTTCAAGCCAATCTTCATCGGTCGCCACTTTACCAGGGGCGGATCGTCGGCCGCGGACCTCGATACTGCCCGTCGTTTGAGGACAAGGTCGTTCGTTTTGCCGATCGAGATCGCCACCAAATTTTTCTCGAGCCGGACGGAGTCGACTCCGACATCGTCTACCCGGCTGGCTTGTCGACCAGCCTGCCGCCTGACGTGCAGCTCGAGCTGCTGCGCTCGATTCCAGGGCTAGAGCAGGTCGAAGTCGTTCGCTACGGGTATGCCGTTGAGTATGACTTCGCCCCGCCGACACAGCTCACAGAGACGCTGGAGACGCGCCGGGTGCGTGGCCTCTTCTTCGCTGGGCAGTTGAACGGCACATCTGGGTACGAGGAAGCGGCGTTTCAGGGCTTTGTCGCCGGCGTCAACGCGGCGCTCGCGATCCGCGGAGAGAAGCAGCTCGTTCTCGGAAGAAGCGAAGCGCATGGCGGCGTCCTCATCGATGAGCTGGTTACCCGGGGCGTCGACGAGCCGTTTCGGATGTTGACCTCCCGCTCGGAGCATCGGCTTCGACTCCGAGAGGGGAATGCCGACTTGCGGCTGGCTGCACATGGGCGGCGGTTGGGCCTGGTGTCAGCGGAAGAGTACGAGCGCGTCGAGTCCCGACGGCGAGCGATTGCCCAAGAAGTTGCCCGCCTCAAGTCCACCGGCTTGGCCGAGCTCCTTCGCCGTCCGGAGATGACCTATGCGCGGTTGGCCGCGGCCGACCCGCGCCGCCCCGAGCTGCCGGGGAATGTCGTCGCCGAAGCAGAGGTCGAGGTGAAATACGAAGGTTACATTGCTCAGCAGGACCGGGCCGCAGCCCGCCAGCGCGATGCGTTCGATGGCTGGCTAATCCCCGATGGGCTCTCTTTTGGCGCCATCCGTGGATTCTCGGCGGAGGTGATCGAGAAGCTCGAACGACAACGGCCCAGGACCGTCGGGCAGGCGCGAAGAATTCCGGGGATCACCCCTGCAGCGCTGGCCTTGTTGCTGGTTCACCTGCGACGAGCGGGTCCGGCGGTAGCCAAAAACGTTGAATCCGCCGCGCCATAGCCCGCAAACGCCTGCTTGTGGGAAAGCTGTTGGCCGACTGAATCCGGGCTTGCTGCATCAGTCCTTTCAACGCGTTAGGGGGTAGCCAGAAAGTGGCCGCTGTGGATAACGCCGCTCTCGAAGAAGCGCTGCTCGCCGGGGCACAAGCGCTCGGCCTATCGGTGGATCCAGCATCGGCACGCCGACTTATCGAGTACGAGGGTGAGCTTTTGCGCTGGAACGCGCGGGTGAACTTGGTGGGGCGAAGAAGCACTCCGATGCAGGTCATGGAAAGGCACCTGCTCGATTCGATCGCTGCGCTCCCCGACGTAGGTGATGCCGGCACCCTCATCGATCTTGGTGCGGGCGCGGGTCTTCCCGGCATTCCCCTCAAGCTCATGCGACCGGCGCTCGACGTCACCCTGGTGGAAGCGACCGGCAAGAAGGCGGCGTTTATGAGAAGCGCCATTAAGAGCCTTCACCTCGCTGCGGGAATTCGCGTTCGCCAAACTCGAGCCCGGGGAGCGCCGCTCGAAGAGCAACTGCCGCGCACCGAGGTGGCCATCTCGCGAGCGTTGGCGGCGCTCCCCCAGTGGCTATCGCTTGGCCTTCGCTACATCAGCTCAGGGGGCAGGGTGATTGCAATGCTGGCGCGGGCGGATGATGCGCAGATGAGCATTGCTGCAACGCAAGCAGGCGCAGTGGTCCACTCAATCCGCCGATACGAGCTGCCCTTCTCAGGCGCCAATCGAACGCTCGCAGTGTTCCGAGCGTTGGCCGATGCCGATGAAGATGAATGTTCCACGTGGAACGCCGGGGGCCCGCGGTAGATCTGTTGCCAAGCAGGCCAAAGCAGTCCATTGTGCGCGAGCGCGGGTGGCGACGCAGCGGCGCTCGCCGCCGCAAGCGGCACATGGCCTGGAGGACCGTGTCCCGAACCATCTGCATCTCGAATCAAAAGGGCGGCGTCGGCAAGACGACCACGGCGATCAACCTGGCCGCTAGCCTTGCCGCTGCCGAGCGCAAGACGCTCCTCGTGGACATGGATCCGCAGGGCAATGCGACCAGCGGCCTGGGACTTAAGCCGGATGCCCTCAACGGAACTATCTACGACGCTCTGCTGCGCGCCCGGCCGCTGGGCGAGCTCCTTCATCCAACCGAGCTGCGCTTCCTGACCGTCGTGCCCGCCACCGCGGACTTGAGCGGCGCCGAGGTCGAGCTGGTTGGCGAGTCCCGCCGCGAGCATCGGCTCCGCGAGGTCCTTCAGCCGGCGCTGCTCAATTATGACTACGTGGTGATCGACTGCCCACCGTCGCTCGGCCTGCTCACCGTCAACGCGCTGGTCGCTGCGGACTCGGTGCTTATCCCACTGCAGTGCGAATATTACGCGCTGGAGGGTCTCTCGCAGCTGATGCACACCGTCAACTTGGTCAACACGCAACTCAATCCACAACTATGCGTCGAAGGGATCCTTCTTACTATGTTCGATGGCCGCGCCAACATTGCCCATCAAGTGGCGCAGGAGGCACGCGGATACTTCCCCGACCTTGTCCTTCAAACCGTCGTGCCGCGGAACGTGCGCTTGTCGGAGTCGCCCAGCTTTGGAAAGCCAATCCTTTTGTACGACATCAAGTCAAAAGGATGCGAGAGCTATCTGGCCTTGGGCCGTGAGCTGATGCAGCGCGAAAAGGAGCATTTGTCCAAGCAGGTGGTAGCCTGATGCCAGCCTTCGAGGAGCGGGGTTCGTTGATTCCGAGCAACGAGAGGCATCCCAAGCGGGCGCTGGGTCGGGGACTCTCCGCGCTAATTCCGCACGGACCAGTTTCAGTCAGCGGCGAGCTTCCCGGTCGCAGCATCTTGCGGCTGCCGATCGAGTCAATCCTCCGCGATGGCAATCAGCCGCGAAAGGTCTTCGACGAAGAAAAGTTGCGCCGTTTGGCCGACTCGATTCGAGAGCAAGGCCTGATCCAGCCGGTTCTCGTGCGGCGAGAAGGGAGCGGATACCGACTGATCGCAGGCGAGCGCCGCTGGCGGGCGGCGCAACTCGCTGGCCTCGATGAGATCCCCGCGATGGTGCGGGAGGCCTCTGATGGCGAGGCCCTCGAGCTGGCTTTGGTAGAGAACCTTCAGCGAGCTGACCTCAATCCGATCGAGGAAGCAGAGGGTTACCGGCGCCTGATGCAGGAATTCTCCTTCACCCAAGAGCAGGTGAGCCAGCGGGTGGGGAAGGACCGATCGTCGATTGCGAATGCACTTCGCCTTTTAGGATTGCCCGACGAGGTCAAACGCATGCTCGCGCAGGGCATCCTGACGATGGGACACGCACGCGCCTTGCTTGGGCTCGACAGCGCCGCTGCGATGACCCAGCTCGCCTGCCGCGTAGCCGAGCGAGGGATGTCGGTCCGCGATACGGAGAGGTGGGTGGGGCGGCTGAAAGCTACACTGCCTCGTCCCCGCGGGGCGCGGGAAGAAAAGCAAAGCGCTCAGGTTCGACAAATGGTGGAGCAGCTGCAGCGGTTGTTGGGGACGAAGGTGCGGCTGATCGACAAAGGCGGTCGAGGTACACTTGAGATCGATTTCTTTTCGTATGAGGATCTCGACCGGCTGCTGACCCATTTGAGAAGGTAAGGGCGGTCAATGGCCATTCTTGGCAAGAAGGAAGAGAAACCGAACATGCCGTTGCTGAACCGGGAGGATGACAACGTGGTTTCGCGGAGCGGTGAGCTGAATGCCCTTCTCGGGAAGGGAAGTGAATTCGAAGGCAAACTGACGTTCGAAGGCCAGGTCCGGATCGACGGCAAGTTCACCGGCCAGATTTTCACCAAGGACACGCTGGTGATTGGCGACGGGGCGAAGGTTGCTGCCGAGATCAGCGCCGGAACGGTCGTTGTCAATGGCGCCGTGGAGGGAAACATCCGGGCGTCGCAAATGATTGAGATTCACCAGCCGGGGCGGATTAAAGGAAACCTCGAGACGCCTTCCCTGGCGATGGATCGGGGCGTCATCTTCGAGGGCTCCTGCAAGATGGAAAATCTGGGCAAGCCCGCAGCTCACCCAGCACCGCCGGTGGCGGTGGAACTCCCGAAAAAGTAGACGGGGTCTAGCCGCTTCCGCGCGCCGGCTCGCGCACAGAAAGCGACAAGGCATAGTCGCCGCGCGCGTCGGTCCACCAGCGGACAAGGCGCAAGCCGGCGTCCTGCAACTCCCGTTGGAGTAGCTCCCGGCGAAACTTCGCGCTGATTTCAGTGCGCATTTCCTCTCCTGCCTCGAACTGGATCTCGAGCTTGAGCTTGGGCAATTGAACTCGCTGGGAACCCGTGGAGCGAAGCAGCATCTCGATCCACTCGGCGCGCTGATCAAACTGCGCGCGATGCTCGAATTTCGAGGGGACGAAGTTGGCGCCCAGCCTGCGGTTGAGGAAAAGGAGAATGTTCCGATTGAACTCCGCGGTGACGCCTTGCGAATCATTATAGGCGGCCTCGAGCCGTCCCACGTCTTTCACCAGATCGCTGCCGAGCAAAAGCGCGTCCGCGGCGGACATCCGCGAGGCGAGCTCGGAAAAAAAACGAGCGCGCTGAGGCGGTTTGAGATTGCCAATCGTGCTCCCCAGGAATGCAATCAGCTGACGCCCGTCAGTCGGTGGCAGCAGGCCCAGATCGCGTTCGAAGTCCCCGGCCACCGCGGTGATGAGCAATTGGGGATATAGCGAGGCGACCAGCTGTGCAGAGGAGTGCAAGGTCGCTTCATCGACATCAAAGGCGACAAAATGTCTCAACCGGCTGGTATCGCTCAACGCCCGAAGCAAGAGCCGAGTCTTCTCTGAAGTGCCAGATCCCAGCTCAATGAGCATTTCAGCCGGAACGAGCTCGGCGATTTCACCGCTTCGCTGCAGCAGGATCTCTCGCTCACAGGAAGTGAGGTAGTACTCCGGCAGTCGCGTGATCGCCTCAAACAATGCTGAGCCACGCTCGTCATAAAACCATTTCGGTGAGAGCTCTTTCGGTCTACTGGTCAAGCCTCGGAGTGCATCGAGATACAGCTGTCGCTCGAAATCCACATCTGCTCGTATGAGCTTGACGCGGCCCGAGCTGCCACCTCGGTCTGTAATCAAGACACGGCTCCTGTATCGGGTATCACTGTCCGCAAAGTTAGCTCAAGGGGGCGCCATCGCAGCTTCGCGGCGGCGCGGAAAGCCAGGCCCACCATAAGTGTCCGACAATGTTCAAAAATTCCGCTCCGCCTAGAAAATCGCAAGGGGTAACACAGCGAGGTGAAAAATAGCGTTGGCAGACCTTTTCAAATGATCGCCCAACGCCCGCTTCGGCGATGAGCAGCAGTGTCTGTCTATACTAATAGACAAAGCTTGCGAGTGAGGCTAAAAGCGCCGTTGGCAGGACGCTGATCCTGTTAAAGGAGCCCTGGAAAAATGTCAGTAGATCAAGCGTTTCGTCGAATGATTCGGCGCGAAATCGCAGCTCAACTCCGACCGCTGCGAAACGTGGTCGCTCGGATGCAAGAAGGAGCTTCGGATTTGGTAGGCCTCAGGGTTCTCGCCGAAAAACTATCGCCGCTCGCCGGCTTCTTTATGGGCGGCACCAGTAGCTCGAGTGCGCCGGTGGTGCGGCGTCGGCGTGGACGGCCTCCAGGGAGCGGCCGGGTCAAATCTCGCCGCGGCCGTCGGCCGGGAACGGCGAATGATCGCGGCTGCGCCATTAAGGGCTGCAAGAACGCGAGCCGCACCAAGGGGTACTGCGCAGCGCATTATCAAAAGTTGCGGATGCTGATCCGGACCAATCGCCGACCCTCGGCATGGACCGATTATGCCCCTCCCAACAGCGTAGCCGATATTGTGCTGCCGCGCGGCAGGGCGGCGGCGAAGGCGCTACGCGCCGCCCGGGCGAGGAGGAAGTAGGGCACCTCTCATCCCACTGCGAGAGCGGTGGGCGAGCCACGCTCCGGCCACGCGCCCGGCGCAATACTGTCCAGCTGCCAAACAATCGTCACCGGCCGCCGCAAGCCGCTTGCGCCCGCCGCGGACCCATGGCTTGGATCGCGGCGATGAACAGACGCGAGTTTGAGAAGTCGATACACGTCGACCTATCTGGATCGAGCAGTTATTCAGATTATCTGTGCCTCGACCGCCTGCTGAGCGCGCAAAATCCTCGCTCCCGGCCGCCTCACCACGACGAGATGCTGTTCGTCATCCAGCATCAAACGTCGGAGTTGTGGATGAAATTGATGATTCACGAGCTCCAAGCGGTGCTGCGCAACGTGCGCGCCGACCAGCTCGAACCGACGTTCAAGATTCTGGCGCGGGTCGGGCAAATCCAGCGCATGCTCTTCGAACAATGGAGCGTGCTCGAGACGCTCACTCCCACCGAGTACCTGCAGTTCCGCGGAGTGCTCGAGCACGCCAGTGGGCTTCAGTCATTCCAGTACCGCGGCATTGAATTCTTGCTCGGCAACAAAGACGAAAACATGCTCGCCCCCCACCAGCACGTGCCGGAAGTGCACGATTGGCTCAAGGGGCTGCTCGAGTCACCTTCGATTTACGATGAGTTTCTTCGCTATTTGTTCCGCAAAGGCCACCCGGTTCCGAGCAAGGTGGTGGAACGTGACTGGTCCCAGCCGTACGAGCGCAGCGAGGCGGTGGTGAAAGTTTTCCAAAAGATCTACGAGAATACCGAGCAATTCTGGGACGAATACGAAATGTGCGAGAAGCTGGTCGACGTCGAGGAGAGATTCCAGCTCTGGCGCTTTCGACACATGAAGACAGTGCATCGGATCATCGGGCTGAAGCCCGGCACTGGCGGCAGCTCTGGGGTGAACTTTCTTCGTAAGGCGCTGGAGCTCACTTTCTTTCCCGAGCTGTGGGACGTGCGGACTCAGCTGACCGGCTGACTCGAAGCCGGGGACGCCTGCTTGACAGGCTATGTCCGGTAGGCAGCCAACCCTCTTCCACTTTGAACTTTGAACTTTCAAGTAAACGGTGCAACTGTCGTCTTCGAAAACGCCGCCAAGTCACGCTTAGGCACGTCCTGGAGGGATTGTGGAATACGGCGGATACAGTGAAGAGGACCTCGTTTCCAATCGCGCTGCCCTCCTCCTGTACGGAGGCAACGAAGCCGATCGTCGGGCCTGGGCGCACGAGGCTGCCGGGCACTTCGCCGGGGAGGGCCCGCTCGTCGAGATTCGCTCGCCGCAAGAGCTTTCCAGCTCCCTCGGCAAATCGCGCGGCGTGGTGTTCATACCAGACGCGCTGGCACTCGGCCTCGAGGCGCAATCGCAGATTCTGCGCTGTCTGCAGGAACGCGAAGAGCGCCCGAAGATCATCATCGCTCTGCCTCGGCTTCCCGACGAAGCCTTGCAACAAGGCCTGTTGCGCGACGATCTGAGCTATCGGCTCCGGCTGGCACGAGTCAACCTGGACGCCGAGGGCCTCGGAGGAGTGCTTCAGGAGCGGCGGCGAAAGCTGGAGGAGAAGCTGGCCGCGGCTAAAGAGCTGGTGCAGGCAAGGCCTAGCAAGAAGGCAAAGTTGGCAAAGGCGGGGGCGGCTTCGCGCCGAAAAGGTGCGGCGGCGCGCAAGCTCAAGTCGAGTCGCTCGCGCCAGGCGCGTCCGGCGCGCAAGCCACCGGCTCGGCGATCGCGGAGAGCGTCAAAGAAGCTTCGGTCGGTGAAAAAATCCAGCAAGAAGCGGCGCTGAGAGTCTAGTAACCGCGGCTGGCGAGCAGGCCTGCATCGCGCAGCAACGCGTCGGTGCTACCGGAGTCCGAGAGATCGTAGTACCCGCGGATTCGCATCCTCTGGTCGACCAGAACGAAGTGGCTTCCGTGACCGATGCTCATCAGGTCATCGCCAGCGGTGGAATCCTTCCCCATGTAAATCTTCAGGCCGTCGTTCAAGGTGCGCGTGAGCTCCACGCGGCTGCCGGTGAGAAGGGACCACATTCGAGGACTCACCCGGTGGCTTTTGGCATACGCGAGGAGCTTGTCTGGCGAATCATGCTCCGGGTCGACGGTAAACGAGACGAGGTGGAAGTGCTCGCCGAGTCCACGGCCGCGGTGCTGGACTTCCGCCATGCGCCGAGTGGATTCGATACAGATGCTAGGGCAGCGGGTGAAAATCGCATTGGCCACCCACACTCGGCCGCGAAGTTGCTCGCTTCCAAACGGCTCGTTGTTCTGGTCGGTGAAACGGAAGTTGGGGACGGTGGCGATGACAGGCAGCGGCTTGGGCAGGACGATCCGTACGCTGCGCCCGACCGGAACTGCCACTCCAACAAGGACGAGCACCAACCAGAACAGCGGCCGGCCTACCAGAAAGGCGAGCGCCGACTGAAGGCGCGAGCCCATTTGGTGAAGCGCCGTGGCCGTTCCGTCGCTCATTTGCCGTTTGCTAATGGAAAGCGGCAGCGCGAGTCAATACGCGCACTGAGATCTGCCAGCATCGGTGAGCAAAAACTCTTGCCGCTCCGCAATGCCCATGCTACGCCAGCGCGGCACAGTCGAGCGAAGGACACCCACGAATGAGCGCAATCGCGACTGCCGCAGCTGGCAGTCCCCCCGTTGCCCACGCCTTGCCCGCGGATGAGTATTTTGGAAGCGCCAGCCTGGGCAAGATCGGAATGTGGATCTTCCTGCTGTCGGATGCGTTTTCTTTTGGCGGCCTGCTGCTTGCCTACGGCATCCTGCGGGGCGGCTCTGAAGTGTGGCACCATCCGGGCGAGCCGTCGCTAGGCATCCCGTTCACCGCGTTTTTGACCTTTTTGCTCATCTGCTCGAGCGTGACGATGGTGTTGGCGGTCGCTGCCGCCACCGAGGGCCATCGAAGAGAGACGATGATCTTTCTCGGGTTGACCGCGCTCGGCGGAATTGGATTTTTAACCGG
>Ga0126379_10003563_pt1 | contig 10090 bp, 16 predicted proteins | sample PanSoiMetPlot_24_FD_92640 | JGI IMG/M metagenome (GOLD analysis project Ga0126379, IMG submission 92640) | Tropical forest soil microbial communities from Panama - MetaG Plot_24 | ecosystem: Environmental > Terrestrial > Soil > Tropical forest > Bulk soil | place: Panama | collected 2016-02-17 | reverse complement strand
TGCCCATATGTGACGGCGTCGTTTTCATTGTGCTTCAGGTAGATTCTCATCGAGGGTTCAGAATCTCGCTCGTTGATAAAATTTCTCGGCGTCGATGGGTGAGAGAGGGGGAGGATCTGGTTTGTTCATTGTGAGGGTTGGGAGTTGATTAGAAAGGAGTGCCGGAGTAGAACTCCCATGGGATGATGATCATGGGATAACCTGCTCCAATAAGCTGACTAGTGTTGCCGCGACTACGGCTTATAGTCGGCTCTGAGCCATAGCCGGAATCAGCTTAGCCGAAGCCGAGCCGGGGTACAGGAAGCCGAGGCCGCGGCTATCCCAAATCGGCTCAAGCTGCGACTCCGACTTAAAAGTCGGCTCAAGTCGGCTGTTACTTAAGCTCAATTCCCGCAAGCCGGGTTTGGCTAGTTGCCAGTAAATAATACATAAAAAGATTATATTCTATTTTAGTTAAAGTGATGGCCAGCTAGATACATTGCAGCTGCATGATCATATGCATGAACTAGTCTATGGGTCCTATGATCCAATTTCAGGGAGGTCTTCCACTGCTTTGAAGTCCTCAAGGATGCAGTACCCGCACGAATAGCTTCTAGTCTATTTTTGAACCAAATCTCGCAATCCCGGGTCCAGTATCCCACATTCAAGCCCGACTTCTCCCATACCGAGTGTTTTGGCCACCATGACTTGTCTGAAGACTGATCAATTTGACCTGTCCAAAAGTTAGAAATATTATTTAGGTTTACCTGCAATACAAACATACTGGTATAGACCTTATATACTCCGCAGATGAGGTCACACTCATTTTCTGACAAGTTGTCATCCCAGTATTGTACCCCATTGGATGACAAAATAACAAGACCATGGTTGATGATATGGTCGGAGGGACCTTGAACGGCATCATTAGGTTCAAGAGCCTCCATGGCAAGCCGCCACAGAATCCCCCCTCTCAGAAGAGCAGCACGCGCATATGAGAACCTGAGAAACGCATTTCGAGCCGTCTCGTATGCAGCATAATCAGCTGCATCGGGTTGGTAATTCTGAGCACGCCATCCGAGCCCAATGTAAGGACTGGGTTTGTAAAGGAGAGGAGGATATTCAAGTACAAGCCGGGTATGGAATGGGATGCCACGTTCCACAAGAAATCGCGCCACTTCACGGCGTGAAGGACCCCAGCTTTGTCACAAGCATTGAACTGCGGCAGCTGCACTGCCCACCAAGAGGACCCATGGCTCATCGGAGGGTTGATGGTGGCCGACTGGTTCAATGGAGTACAACAACCCAACATTAAATTGGATTGGATTTACGATGATGTTGGGATTTGCGTGTAATCGCAAAGAGGATGGACTCGAGTCACTGAGGTCCCAGATGGAGCCGGAAAGGGAGGGTGGTTGGGGTTGTGCCAATAACTGCATCACAAATTCGATGATAGGAGCACGAAGTGCTGAGGTGACTTGTGCATCACGATCCACCAATATTTTTCGAACCTCTTCCCACTTGTTTCTATCAGGCTGAACGTTGTCGAAGGATGTATCTGTGTAGTCGAAGCCATACCAAAAGAATAGGTTGTCGTCGAGGGGCGAAACATTTAATGAAGATTCCTCGCAACCTTCGGAACCATAGAAGTTGAGAAGGTCGTCACACCAATAATTCGGTGGAATGTCGGTCAGAGGAACGTTGGGCGAATGCGGCGGATATGGGGGGGGGCCCAGTGGAGTCTCAACTCTTGGGAGAGAGGCTAGCGCATCATCCTCGTTACCATTGAAATCATTGCCTGCAACAAAATCATCGTCCACATCAGGACTTCCTGATGGGTCAAATTCCGTGCAAATGTCCCATTCATTGTTGACGCCATCAAACCGGCGCTGGGTGTTGCTGTAACAATCCCATATGTCCTCCACCTGTGCGCGGGGGACTTGAGTGCGCATGCGGAACTGACCTTCTTCGGTCCAATGGTAAACAGTCGGTCCGCCTTTACGTCGTGAGGGCACTTGGTGCTTTTCTGCGTGTGTTTCACGATCCAGCCGCTTTTGCCTGTCCAGCTCCGTCTCGGTGGCAATCTTCTGGGCCCTGATTTCTGCGTGTCTCGCAAAAAAGGCTTGCCAAGTTTCCCCTTGTTTTTGACGACTATAGCGGTTAGGTTTGGGGGCGTTTTCTTCCTGGTTCGTTTCCTCCTGATTCTGCTCTTTCCGGAAATAATCCGATGGGTGCTGTTCTGCATGTATTTCAGCAGGAGTGGGCCGATACTGGTTACTCGATCCATAGTTCACCGGGTCCGATGGGAAGAGCGATCCTACATGCCCCCAGTAAAACCAAATGGGAACCTTGGCAAGCCGCATTGCCCCTATGTGGTTGAGCCACTGGCATGTGTTCACATGCACAATGGTGCCAACCCGAATGTCTGGTGAAAAATCCGCGACCACAGACTCCTGAAGAGAGGCAACCCATTCTGGATGTACACGAGCCTTTTCTATAAGTAGACGAGCCCAGTAAGGAGTGCCAACTACTTCCTCTTCATGCCCGCGCTGAATTAGAGAGATCGCGTAAGAACACAGGGCCATCAGGGGGAGAAAGGCGTCGCGAGACCGCATAGCAATCTTTCGGGCATATTTCTTGCTAACCGAGCGATCCCAACCGTACTGGCAAGGTAGACGGAAGTAGGCGAAATCAAGTGGAAACCATGTCTTGGCTTCCTTGAAGAGAAACGCTGCGACTCCTCTAAGAGCTCTCTCTAAACTCATCCATGAAGATTTCACTGTTGGAGACAGCCGCCAACGGCACCCAACTTGCTCAATGGGCACATTATGGGCACTGTATGCCAAACGTTGGAAGATAGGACCTTCGAAGCGACACTGTCTTGGAATGTATGCCAACTGAGGACACCCATTATATGACCAAGATAGTTGTTGGGCATCCTCCGGGGTGGTCCATTCGGGCATGTCTTCATAATATTCAGGTATTGTAAATGGAAATGTGGGAGTGTTGGGAGAAGTGAACACTTGGTCATCTATGACGAAAACCCATTTCTCTGGGACACTAACAAACACGATCTTGAGAGATCACTCATAACACAGTGTACGGGACACTTACGTGGTAGACATTTAGTGGAACCGTTATGCTAAAGCGCGTGAAAATGGGGATTGTCTTGAGTGCTTCGTGACGGGCTCTGGGGAAACAGCAAGTATGGGGGGACAAGGGAAGCCGGTGAGCAAAGGCGCTTCAAATAATTGTCAGTCAAAAGAAAAGGATGAGGCATGGGTGTGGGACATGAGACACACCGTGAATACAGTGGGGAAGGAAGCACTTTCGTTATGCGAGTGCTTAGGTGCTTTAGACGGTTGGGAAAAGTACAACTTCCGCGTAGAGCAATTGCTGGATGCTCGGATTGGGGGTCACAAAAGTTCCAAGTCCAGGTGTGGGTGACAATGTGGGGACACACTCGCAGTCGTTCAACGAGCAGTTGCGGATTCCAAGCGAAAAAGGAGCAAGGATATGGGTGGCAACGTGGGGAAACACTCGCAGTCGTTAAACAACTATGAGTGGCAAGGAAAATGACAGAGGAGGGGGGGTATCACTCGCAGTCGTTTAACAACTGGGAGTGAGTGGCGATTTCTGATCAATTGATATTCAAGTATATATATATCGGCCGGAGCTTGCTTACACGTAATCGCGTAAAGTTTTCCAACTTAGGAAATCCGCCCGGGCGCCCGGGCCGATGGGGACGAAGGCTAGGCGCCCGAACACGAAAGCGGCAAAAAACAACATGATATGGAATGATTACAACATGATATCGAGTACTACAAATGGTTAGTCAGTACAACATGAAGCAATAATACATGTAACATGCAACAAGCACCCTTCAACCATCAACGTCCATTCTGTGCGCTCTACGTCGCCTACGACTAGCAGATTGAGGAAGAAGATCTACACGCCTGCGCTCTAACTCCACCTCTCTCGCCTCCTTGCATTGCTCGTCCATATCATCGTCAACAACGACACCGTCGAATGCCTGCAAAAAAACTGGGTGCAACAACTCCTGTGGAAATGTTAACGGCATCCGCCTGCCGGCAGGGGCGCGCGCCGTCTCTGTGTAGAAAACATGAAGTATTTTCATCCATGACTTTAGGGTGTCTTCGAGGGGTCGAAAGTAGGGTGTCATGCCTTCGGCCATTTCTTCGAATGTGTTCTGATTCCAGAAAACCTTTTTACTCAGTGCCATTGCTTGTGGACCGGCTTCGTCATCAAAGAGTTCTACAACAGCTTCAGGTATATCCTCTTTTGCTCTCATATGACCCGGCATGTCGAAGTGGGTGGCCAACCAGCAGAGAACCCAAAAAAATGACTCAAGATCATGCTGGGGACCATGGTTAACCCGCTTCTTTCTAGTCATAGTGTTTTCGTTTAGAATGATTTCACTGCTCATATAAGGAAGTGTTCCCTAAGCAAGCAATCAAATCAGGGCAGGTCATGGTATATATGATCAAACAATATTCACAGTGCGTTCATCACTTGCCAAAGTCTCGTGGTTTTCCATATCAATTGAGTAGTCCAAGTCAATGAGGGCACCGCGATTGTCAGTAGTGATCAAGATATTGCCGGGGCTGATATCCCGGTGCAAAACACCATGTTGAAATAAATGCTGGTGGCCTGGGATGCTTGTCAATTATCTTTTACAGTGGATGGAAAGACCCCTCTCACCTTTCAGAGCAAATATAATTGTGTTTACTACCTCTTGGAATGATGCAAATCGATGAATTGGCCATCCATAAGTTGACATGATTGTTCTTGAGTGGGTGCGTGCATGCAACTTGCTTTGGGGAGGATGAGCATCCTCCCGACGTGCAGGGGTTGGAATGGAGCGTATGTCAGTAGTCCAATCAATATTGTCGCTTTGTGTCTTCTCATCGGCAAGTTGCGGGCTTGAGTTCTCGGGGGGTAGAAGGCCACGGCGTATGGCGTCAGCTGTTGTATCAGCAGACCTGTCGATGTACACAATCCCATGACATTGAAGTCGGGCAAGCCCCTCTCCTTCCCCAGCTTTTTCGTAGAGGTCCCCTTCAAGGCACCGACGATCATCACGCCATGTGTCTTTCAGTACGTACACCTATACAAATTTCGTTATTGCCCATATTAAGAGTAAAAGAGAGCACCATACATGACGTTCAGCCGGTGGTTGTCCCATATCAACTTCCATCCAGGCCTTCCAAACCCTCGTTGCCCTTCCAACAATGACCTGGCTACGGGATAACGACGTACACCCGAAAACTATAAATTTGTCACCATTGGGTGCTATGAGCGACCATTCCGCATCAGCCTCTTCAGTGCGACTTCGATTTCTGAGCGCCATAGTGGTATCGTATCCAAGTTGTGCTGGAGACATCGCGGTAAACCCTCCAATGACACGAACAAGCTCGTGCGGATGCTGCAAGTGAAAATGCTTGTGTTAACAACACATCAGTTACAGCAATCACCACTTACATCATGAAAATTGATTTGGGTTGATCCAATTGCGCCCGACCGGTCAAATAGCCATACCTGGAATTTTCGTGCCGTGAAAAGGAGCCCAAACGTGAACCTGCGATTCCATTGTTCCCTGAGCATAACCCTCACATATCCAAGAAGCTGCTCGATGTCATCATTGTGCCACGTGCCCTTGACTTCCACAGGAACCAAGATATCGTGCCAATGTGCCTTTTGTCCGGGGTCGACCATTCTAGGAAACCTTGAGATTGCTGCTATGTCCGGCCTATCCAATTGATCATGTACGGAACCGGGTGCCGTAGAATGGATATCGCGCCATTCGACGTTGGGTTTTCTGGGGACACACATCTTGTTGATAGTTGAAAATATCCGAAGAAGGGGCCTGTACAAATCCTTCTCGACAGTAGTGTTGGGAATATTCCATTTGGAATCATGTTCTCGAAAGCATCCCTTTGTCGTTAATTTTTCCATTATAGCCTGGATGCGCGTTTGACCGGTTTGTCTTCCCTTAGTCAATTGGTCCACGGGGAAGAACCTGTCCAGAAACTCAGGGATATCTCCAAATATGCAACCACGCGATTCCTTGCGTGCACGGTCCCGTACATGCTGCGTTGCTATCCTTCCAGTGCTGCCATTCGTATAAGTTGTTGAAAGCTTGAGGGGTGTCGAGGTTCGCTCCATGGTAAAGGAAATGCTCACAGTCGTTTAACAACTGTGAGCAGGAGAGTGGGGGAGGGGGAAACGAAGGGCGTCACACGTTGTAACGTTCACGACAGGGAAGAAGCTGGATGGGGAGCTCAAAGCGGCTCACAGTCGTTTAACAACTGTGAGACCTGTGTGGCAGAAAGAGGGACGTCACGCGTCACTCCCCAAATAACTTCATTTTCAAGCGGCGCAATAAAAGTTCATCCCCTTTACCCTTCACCACTCGCAGTTGTTAAACGACTGCGAGTGCATTCCTATCTTGTATCCGCTGAATCCTCATTTCCAAGTGGCGCCGTCCACTCTTCATCCCCTTTACCCTTTACCCATCATCATTCGCAGTTGTTAAACGACTGCGAGTGCATTCCTGGCTTGTATCCGCTGAATCCTCATTCCAAAGTGGCGCCCTCCACCCTCTTTACCCACTTGCAGTTGTTAAACGACTGCGAGTGCATTCCTTGATTGTCTGTTGTTCCCACCCTCTCTCGACAGCCGTTAAACAACGTGCGATCTTCATACACCATCTTCATTTCTAACAGGCATCATGCCTCGAACTAAAAGGTTGCAACACCCGCCCGCACCTGGAGAGGGAACGCGCCCTAAGGAAACAGCAGCAAGCCTTCAGGAGCAGCCTGCACCTCGCCGAAAAACACAAGGAAGAGTCAATGCAGACAACGGACCTGATACATCTTCGGGAGAAGATTTCGACTTGGATGACGTGTCCGAATCCTCGAACGATAGCGAGCAGGTCGGGCAACTGACCTCAGCGGATTCACATTCTCCAGCAAGCATGGAACCCGCAGCAGGGTCTGCCGAACCGACCAGATCAACAAACCCCTGTATTGCTTTACCACCAAACCCAGTGAATCAGCGCAATACGGCTTATGACATCTTACATTTTTTTGATCGTGGATCCAAGGCTGATGGGACAAAAACCACCTGCAAGGTTTGCAAGTAGGTGGTCATCTTCAATATCGGTATAGCCTGTTGACAAATAACACCAGGGCCAAGGTGAACTCCACCTTGGGAGTCGAACCAGCGAGATTCTATTTTTCGGCAACCACCTCCAACACTACTCTGCGATCCCATCTGGAGAGAGCACATAAAGAAGAGTATATTCGTCTTTGCCATGAGAAGGGCTGGAAGAATCAACTCCCAAAATCGAGAAGCGAAGTTGACACAACGACAGAAAACTCGGCGACTCTGGGACGACCTCGTCTTCCATTTTCCCACAAAGTTTTCGAAGAACACTTGTTGGACTTCGTCGTTGGGGATGATCAAGTGAGGAAAGTATGACACTATCATTTCTTTGTCTGACCCCTTTATTAGTCAATAAATGTGGTTGAATCTCCTAGATTTCGACGACTCCTTCTTTACTTGAAGCACGATCTTCAAGAGAAAGACGTCCCTCACCGAACAAAACTTACAGAGCTGATCTTTAAATCATGGCATACATACTTCGGAGTTTTGAAAAAGGAACTAGCAGTATGTCGTTAAATTGGCTTTATGTATTCCTCAGAAAAATGATGGCAATTCCAGAACGCACCTGGAAAGATTTCTTTTACTGCGGATATCTGGTCCAACGCATCTCGACACCCGTACCTGGCTATCACGGCCCATTGGATTAAAAAGGACACAAATGTCCGGAGCCTCCAATTGTGCTCGGCACTGATAGCATTCCACCGTTTGCGGGGAAGGCATGACGGTACGCGCCTTGCAAAAATCGCCCTACATCTCCTGGACCGAGTGGGGATAACTGTTAAGGTAAGTCGTGAAACATGCGACTTTTTTTTTCAATTCTAACAGCTAACTAGGGAGGACATTGGACCCTCGATAATGCCGAGGCAAACGCCACATTCCTTAAAGCATTTGAGAAGATGGTAGATGCTCGGGATATCCCCTTCAACCATAAGGACAACCGTATCATGTGCTTCCCACATGTTGTCAACATTTGTACTACGCATGTTATCGAGGGTTTCACTGACCTTTCCCTGGTTGACGAAACAAGAGAGTTCACACCGTCTCTCCCGCCAAGCGACCCCGATTGTCAAACTGTAGATGAAGCAATCACTCGCGACCCCATCGCCTTGTGTCGCAGTGCCATTAGAGCCATTAGAGCCTCGGGTCAACGACGTGACCAGTTTGAGGAGACCATCGTGGACGGCAATAACAGAAACTGGTTCAGGGATCCCGATGATGCAAGCAAGGGCTACAAGGTGCCGCACTTACAGCTCCTTCGTGACGTCAAGACCCGTTGGGATTCTGTGTATTATATGATTAGGCGGTTTCGCCAATGTCGCCCGGTATGTGACCTCTGATTGCACTTGAATATATTCTCACCACAGTCAAATAGGCGATTGATCATTTCCTTGCTTCTCCGCTCAATAAAGACCTTCAAAAATATCAGCTAACTGACAAGGAGTGGGCACTTCTTAAAGATTTTGAAATAATCTTGAGTGTGAGTCTCTAATATTAGCAATAGCCGAGGTTAAATCCAGTCCTAGGTCCCTAACAAGGTTCAACATATGATGTCAGCTGAGCAGACACCAATCTTGTCGGGTGCAATTCCTGCTTTCGAGCTGTTTATGACGGCATGGGAAGAACTTGGGAACAAAAATCCCCCCTTGCAGAGGTGGACGAAGATAGGTATTGATTGGGCGACAAAATACTATAAGAAGATGGACATGACGCATGCATATGTTGTTTCCATGAGTAAGTTTGATGTCCCCTGTAGTTGCACGTTAACGACTCGCTGCTCCAAGTTCTCAATCCCACACTGCGTATGAATTGGATTCGGAAACACTGGGAGTCGAGGTATATTGTGGATGCTGTGAAGATGATGAAGAATCTTGTAAACTTTTCTGGTATTTCAAAAAAAGTAACTAACTTTGGCATTCAGATGGATGAATACCGTGCCTGTTCTCAGAATTCAGTAGTCCGTCCATCGGCTCCACAACCTCCGAGTCCCGCTGAGGCTTGTGCCCTGGAAGACCTGGCTTCGCAATACGGCATCGGAGATATGATGACCATGGGAGCTGATGCTCAAGAGTTTGACCAATCTGTTGATGAGGAGTTCGCAGCATACACCGACTCAATCTCTCCAAAACATACAGATATTATCAAGTTTTGGGAAGTAAGTCAATGACAGCCTCTACCATGCTGTGGTACAAACATTATTGTTACAGATCAATGAGACAAGATTCCCAACCTTTTTTTCAATTGCATTAGATTACCTTCCAATCCAAGCCTCTGCTGTTCCTTGTGAGCGTGTTTTTTCTTCAAGTGCCGAAACAGACACGAAAAGGCGCAACCGAATACATCCTGTTTTAATGGAGGCTATTCAAATGCTAAAATTCTCCTCGAAGAACAAAAACCTGAACTTTATGGAGGGATTGAAGACACTGGAGGATGAAATGTTGAATGCTCCGGATGATGAGGTTGATCATTTGGCAGCGTTGGGTTCGAAAGATTATGACAAGGGCATTGATCAAATAATAGTTACTTTGGCAGATGCCAATGAAAAAACAAAGCCATGATTTTACCTACAATAATAGAAATTTTTGTTTTACACAAACAATCAGCGGCTACAGCCGGCTTGAAGTCACCGGCTAGCCGAGCCGAGCCGACTCTTCCCGGCTCTCATAGCCGCTACAAGCCGAGCCGGAAGAAAGTTGCGGCTGGACATAGTCGACTCGCGGTTAGCTGAGTTGCGGCAACACTAGAGCACGCTTGGACAGAGAGTCCACCACAACCATAACCGCATCATATCCCTCGGACTCTGGCAGCTCCACAATGAAGTCCACACTCACAGTCTCCCATCGGCCTTCCGGAATTGGCAGGGGTTGGAGCTCACCAGTGGGCTTGGTCCGCTGAGCCTTCGTCTGCAGGCACAAATCACAGGTCTTCA
>Ga0126379_10003560_pt1 | contig 10094 bp, 8 predicted proteins | sample PanSoiMetPlot_24_FD_92640 | JGI IMG/M metagenome (GOLD analysis project Ga0126379, IMG submission 92640) | Tropical forest soil microbial communities from Panama - MetaG Plot_24 | ecosystem: Environmental > Terrestrial > Soil > Tropical forest > Bulk soil | place: Panama | collected 2016-02-17 | reverse complement strand
GCGGCCGAGTTGGTCTGCAGATAGGCGATCTTGACGTCAACGCCGGGCTTCATGCCCGCCTTCGTGATCGCCGCGCGCACCGCACCGTCGATCGCGCCGCCGGGTGTCGTCACCCCGACCGTCTTGCCCTTGAGACCCTGGATAGACGTGATGCCCTTCTGCGCGAACAGGTAGAACGCTGTCGGCCCCGCGGTGAAGATGACCTTGGCCGACGGGTTACGGAGGATCCCGCCGACCAGGCCGGGACCATCCCAGCCGATGTTCACGTTGTCGGACAGCGTCGCCGCGGTGACCGCGGCGGGGGTCAGCGTCTGGATGTTGACGTTGAGGCCGTACTTCTTGAACAGGCCGGTCTGCACGCCGACGTACAGCGGCAGGTAGACGCCGGTCGCGCCGGAAGTACCCACGCTGATCGTCGTGGTGCTCGACGTGGCGGCCGCGCCGCCACTGCTGCTGCTGCTTCCGCCCGAGCTACACGCTGCGAGCGCGGTAATCAAGACGGTCGCCCCGGCCACGCCGGCTGCGAGTCTCGCTCTATAAGACATGAGGACCTCTCGTTAGATCTGATGTGAAGAAAAGAGTGATCGGGTACGCCGGGTCAGGCCTCGACTACGTCGCCGCCGCCGCGACGGATGCAGTCCCAGATCCGGTCCACGAGGGCGAGAAACTCCGGCTTGCGCCGGATCTCCTCGCTACGCGGGCGGGGAAAGTCCACTTCGACGACGTCGGCGATCGTGGTGCCCGGGCCCTTAGACATGACGATGACGCGATCGCCCAGGAAGACCGCCTCATCGATCTGGTGGGTCACGAACATGACCGACTTGCGCATCTGCTCCCAGATCCGCAGAAGTTCGGCCTGCATGACGTCGCGCGTCTGCGCGTCCAGCGCGGCGAATGGCTCGTCCATCAGCAGCAACTGCGGGTCGGCGACGAGCGCTCGCGCCAGGTTCACCCGCTGCTGCATGCCGCCGGACAGCTCGTGCGGGTAGTGGCTCTCGAAACCGCTCAGCCCGACCAGGTCGATGATCTTCTGCCCGCGCTCCCGTGCCTGGCGCTTCGGGACCTTCATCAGCTCGAGGCCGTAGGTGACGTTCGCCATCACCGTGCGCCAGGGCAGGAGGGATGCCGCCTGGAACACGACGGCGCGGTCCCGCTCGGGAGCGAGGATCTTGCGGCCGCCTATCGTCATCTCCCCGTGCGAGATCGGGATCAGCCCCGCCACCGCGAGCAGCAGGCTGGACTTGCCGCAGCCGCTGGGCCCCACGACGCAGGTGAACTCGTTCTCGTCGATGTTGAAGGACACGTCCTTGATGGCCCGGTAGCGCTTGTTGTCACGGCGGGCGGTGAAGGTGATCCCGACGTGATCGATGACAAGCTTCCCTGAGCTTGACTTAGGCGGCGACTTCGCGCCGCGCGCTGCTCGCTGTTTAGCTTGGGCTACTTCGGCCATCGTCTCTCCGTGATCGGCTTTGAATTGGGTTTCACGGTCACCGGGCTCCGCCAGGGCGCCACCGGTCCAGCCGGCGCTCGACGACCCGGATCGACTGCGTGAGGACCACCCCGATGCCGGAGACGAGGAAGACGGCGACGAACATCGTGGGCGACTGAAGGTTGTTCCCCGCGGTCTCGATCGTGTAGCCGAGGCCGGCGGTGGAAGACAGCAGCTCGCCAACGACCATGCCGATCAGGCCCTGGCCGATGCCAAGCCGGATGCCGGTGACGATCGAGGGCACCGCGCCCGGGATGATCACCGTGCGGAACAACTGCAGCTGGCTGGCCTTGAACGACCTGGCCACCTGGATGAGGGACGCGTCAGCGATCCGCACGCCGGAGGCGGTGTTGATGATGATCGGGAAGACAGAGGAGAGGAAGACCACCGCCACCTTCGACGGCGTGCCGATCCCGAACCAGATCACCAGCAGCGGCACCAGGGCGATGCGGGGCGCGGCATAGCCGAAGTTGACCAGCGGGTCCACCAGGTAGTCGAACCAGCGGAACCAGCCCATCGCGAACCCGACCGGCAGGCCGACCACCAGCGAGAGCATGAAGCCCAGGGCGAATTCGATGGCGCTGATCTTGAGCGCGTACCAGCCGCCGCCGACGGGGGTGAAGTAATCACCGAACGCCTGAGCGATCTGGATCGGGCTGCTGGAGAACGCGGGATTGACGACGTTCAGGTCCGAGCAGATCTGCCACGCCCCGAGCACGACCAGCGAGCCGATAACCCCCAGCCACACGCGCTGCGTTCGGCGAAGGAACTCGGTGAAGCCCCGCGGCGGGGCCTCGTCGTCTACGTCGACGGCAGGGGATGCCTCCGGCCCCTGCGCGGTCACGGCGGTCATCGCCGGGATCCCGCGAAGCCTGCAACGCGCATCGATGCGCCCCTTTCTGTCTGTGCCCGTGTGGTGGCCATGCCCGGCCGGAACGGATACGCATGGCCGCGCGATCGGCGCCTGAAGCTCCGGGAGGGTGTGACATCCCGAAATAGCAGGTACATTATCGTTTATAATCTATGGACAGCAACTTGTTGTCAAGCTGTACGTCATACCCGGCCGGCCGGTTAACCAGATCCGAACGGGCCCGCGAGTGGAACCACGGGCCCCGTTCGGGATAACCGGTTTTGCCGTCTACGCGCGAGCCTTCGCCAGTTCGATCAGCGTCGCCATCGTCAGCGAGGACGGGTCCATGGCGGTGCCGCGGTCGACCGCCAGCGCGTCCGCGATGAACTTCCTGGCCTGCCGGCCGTCAATCGCGCTCAGCAGCTCGGCCACCGCGCCGAGGTCCTCGTCGGTGGCCAGCGCCGCGCAGGCCGGGAAGTGGCGGCCCAGTTCGCGCAGGGTGTCGGCGAGGATCTCGCGCACCACCTCAGGCCCTGGCAGGGGCAGCTCGATCGCGAGGTCGGCCCGCGAGGTCACCGCGTCGTCCAGGGCGCCAGCCAGGTTCGTGGTGCCGACCACCAGCACGCCGGGCGCCTCGCGAGAGATCCAGTCCAGCGCCGAGAGCAGCGCCGCCGTGCCGCGGAACACGTCGGCCGGGTTGATGTCCAGCGAGGCTTCCGAGCGTGACACGGCGAGGACCTCCACCTCGTCGAGCACCACCACGATCGGGCCGTCTTCGGCTAGGGCCGGCAGCTCCTCCTGGAACAGCTGCACCACGTTGCGCTGGGTGCGACCGAGCAGCTCGCTGGGCAGCAGGTGCATGTTGACGTCGACCAGCCGCACCGTGCCGTAGCGGTCTCCCAGAGTCGCGGCCACGGCGTAGGCGAGCCCGCGGGCCAGCGTGGTCTTGCCGACGCCCGGCACGCCGTTGATCAGCAGCAGCCCGTGCAGCGGCAGCCCCACTCCGCCGATGCCGGCCTTGCGCAGGCTGATCGACATCAGAGCGTGGTTGAGCAGCCGGTCCTTGACGGCGGGATCGACGACGATGCGATCCCAGCTGTCCCTGAGCTGCGGGTCGTGCAGGGCGGGAGTGACCGCCATGGCCTCCCCCACCCTGCTGTGGCTGTGCGGTGTGGTCATCGGGCTCCCGCCCCGGAGATGTTCTGGCTGCGCTCCAGAACACCCTGCCGCGGCGCCAGGTAGAGGTACGGGAACTCGCGCTTGGCCGCCTTCTCCCAGAAGTACCGGAAGCCGTACGCGATGCGGACCATGATCGCCTGCTCGTCGGACTCGTTGACGTGGCGGTGCGGGGTCTGCGGCCCGGGCACCTGGAAGCAGGTACCCGGCTTCCAGGGCACCTTCTCGCCGTTGACCAGGGTGTACCCGTGCCCTTGCAGGAGGTACAGGTGCGCCTCCATGTGTGCGTGCATGCCGCCGAACTCGTGCGGCGGATCGATCAGCAGGCCGCTGACCTCGACGGTGTTCAGCTTGAAGTTGTTGATGTCCTTATTGGTCCGCATGTAGTTGCGGGTCTCGGACTTGTGGAAGCCCTGCGGCAGGGTGTGCATGCCGTCGACGTCACCGAGGATCAGCGGGTGCTCGGGGTCGAACTCGGGCATGTCCGCGGGCAAGACGGGCACGCCGTCGCCCTCGGCCTTGCCGATGATCGCCTGCTCGGCGCGCAGCACGATCCGCCACTGGCCATCGGGGGCCATGCCGTCCTGGGAGACCTCGGCCTTCGGCTCGGTGATCGTCGGGCCCCAGTTCTCTAGCTGCATGGTCCGGTGCAGCCCCGCGTAGTACTCAAGGTCGACGGTCAGCACGGACAGGTAGCGGACCACCTCGTCGCCGGTGTTGAAGTGCTGGTGCACCGCGCCGAACGGGATGGCGATGACGCTCCACGGACCCCAGTCGTAGCGGACGCCGTCGATGATGCTGTATCCGCTTCCCTTGACGATGAAGATGGCCTCCTCGCCGTGCTTGTGGGCACCGCTGTGCGAGCGCGGCGGGATCTCCGACAGCATGGTCAGGCCGCCCCAGGTGCGGAACCCGGTGTCGCGGGAGACCATCAGCGCCGAACGGTAGTCCTGCACCGTCTCGACCCATTCGAGCTCTTCCTCGTGGATGCTCCGGCGGGCCTCCTGCCGCTCCCGCTCGGTCTGGTCCCACAGTCCCAGCCACTTGTCGTAGAAGTTCTCCGCCATAAGGCTCCTATCCAGCCGGCTCGTGGCCGACGATCAGCTTCGTGAATTGGGTCAGGTGGTCAGCGCCGTGCGCAGGAGGCGCCCGTAGCCCCGGATCTCCACGTCGGTGGCGCCGGCCATGCGCAGGCCCTTCCACAGCGTCGCCTGCATGCTGGAGACCACCGTCGTGTTCAGTTCCCTCTCCAGCGGATCGATCAGGTCCGCGACCGGGAAGGGAGCACCGGGGAAGTAGATGGCTTGTGCCGTTCCGGCCGCCTCGAACGTCCTGCGGGCCAGGTCGTATCCGGCCCGCAGGGGTGTCATGGTCAGGTCCCGGTAGTCGACCGGGAGGCTATCGGAGGCCAGCACCTCGAAGCCCGATTGCTGGAGGAACTCCTTCAGCATCGTCGGGAACGGCTCGGGGAAGGGCGTCGCCACGGCCAGCCGGGTGACTCCGAGCAACCGGAACGCCTCGACGGCCGCGGTCTGAGCCGCGCTCGACGGGATGCCCGATGCGTTCTCGATGACCTCGCGCAGCTTCTCGTCGTAGCCGAGGCCGCCGATGACCACCGTGGGCGATCCGCCCAGGATGATGCAGTCGGGCTTGGCGGTCGCGAGCGCGCGGGCCGCCGCCTCGGCACGGCCGAGCGCGTCGCTGATCTCGTCCGTAGTCAGAGCCGTGACACCGAGGCTGGTGCGAACCATCGTCACCCCGGGCGGCGCCATCCGGTAAAACTGCCGCGTTACCGTCTCATCGACGAGCCCGGGACTGAGGAAGCCGATACGCGCGCGCCACCCGTAGCCGGCCTCAAGCAGCCGCTGGTACTCGTGCTGGTGCCGGTCGTTCGATTCGGGACCCATTGGCGGCTTACCAGTAGGCCTGGACGGACTCCTTGGAGACGTCGCGCCAGTCCGCCCCCCGTGGCACCAGCAGGTCGGCCCCGCGAACCTTCGCGTAGCTCTCCGGATCGGTGCCCTTGGGCGAACGCTCGTTCTTCACGTCCTCCATGGCCTCGATCAGCATCCGCCTGGCGGCCTGGATCGCGTGGTCGGTGCTGCCCAGCGCCTCGCGGCTGCGGTCCACGATGCGGCCCATGCCGGTCTGCAGGGCGAAGTCCTGGGTGTTGACGCCCTCGATGCCGGTGAAGGTCTTCCTCCGCTGCACCTCGCGGTCGATGAAGAAGTCGTTCTCCGGCTGCGCCTTCAGCCAGTAGCTACCCGGGAGGTAGTCCTGCGGGCCGCGGCCGTTGGCGTGCTCGTGGTCGTCCCACCACTGCGGCTCGATCCTGGCCGACTCGTCGGCGACGTACATCCAGTTGTAGACCCACACGTTCTCGTCGTCGATCGGCACCCAGATGTGCCCGTTGACTGCCGGGACCTTGGCCTTCTTGCCCTCACCGTCCAGCAGGCCGCCCCGGAACTGCTGGAAGGGCATGACGAACTGGTAGACGCGAAGGTAGGTGGTTTCCTCGCTGATGTTGCGCAGGCTCGCGTAGGTGAAGCCGTAGTCCTTGTCGTCCACCTCGAGGCGCGGGTGCGGGTCGAGCGTGCGCAGCAGCCGCGGGTTCTCCAGGTCGTTGTTGTGCGCGAACGACGAGTGGGCGGTGTCGATCCCGCCCTCGATGGCCTGCAGGTAGTTGCAGGGCTCGCCGGTCTTGTTGATCCGGATGTGATCCGCGTCGGCGCGCATCCACTCGTAGTTCGGCGGCGGCGGCATCTGCTCGGTCGGGCCCATGTACGTCCAGACGACACCGCCGGCCTCGTAGGTCGGGTATGCCTTGATCGACACCCGCAGCCGGAACTTGCTGTACGGCGGCTCGGACGGCATGTCCACGCAGTTGCCGAGCGTGTCGAACTTCCACCCGTGGTAGACGCAGCGCAGGCCGCATTCCTCGTTACGCCCGAAGAACAGCGGGGCGCGGCGATGCGCGCAGTACGCGTCGACCACGCCGACGTCGCCGGACGAGTCGCGGAACCCGACCAGGTCCTCGCCGAGCAGCCTGAGCCGGATCGGCGCGCCGTCGGGGGCGCCGAGCTCTTCGGACAGGCAGGCCGGGATCCAGTACCGGCGGAAGACCTCGCCCATCGGAGTTCCGGGGCCAACCTGTGTCAGCTGCTTGTTCAGCTCCGCGGAGATGCGCATCCGCATAACCCTTTCGTTGTAGCCGCGCGCCGGGGCACCGCCGCCCTCGGGGCAACCCCCTGTCAAGTCCGGCCAGTCTGGCGGGCCGGTGCGAACGCCGCGCCCGGCCAGCCGGTCGACGCGATTTTCTACAGCATATAATCTACATAATCTCGGCGCTAGAGACTACCGCCAAAATAGAACGGCGCACGTAGGGAGCCGGGTCCCGGGGCCCCTCCCCCGGGCAAGACACTGCATATGGCTTATAGTTCTCGCACAAGACCTCCAGGAAGGCCCCGAACTGAGCGCTGCACGACCACCGGCTGACTTCTTCCCCCGACAGCTGCCGGCCGCCCGGGAGCATCCTGGCGCCCGGGCGCGCATCCGGGCGCTGCGCGAGCAAGCGGGGCTGCTTCTCGCCGCGCTCGACGACGACCCGACCGGATCCCAGTCCGTGCACGGCGTCGAGCTGGTCACCGGCCTGGAACGCGACCGGTACGACGCTGCCCTGCGACATGGCGGCGGGACCTGTTTCGTGCTCACCAACACGCGCAGCCTCGACGAGCCGGCCGCAGCCGGGCTGACCGCCCAGGTCGCCCGCGGGTTGCTCGAGGTCGCAGCCGACCGGGGCCGGCGCCTGCAGCTGGTCAGCCGCAGTGACTCGACGCTGCGCGGCCACGTCATCGCCGAGATCGACGCGCTCCAGTCGGTGCGGCCAGGGTATGACGGCGTGCTCTTCGCCCCGGCCTACCTGGAGGCCGGCCGGGTCACCGCGGGTGACGTGCACTGGGCCCGCGTCGGCGGCGAGTTCGTGCCGGTCGGCGAGACCGAGTTCGCCCGCGACGCGACGTTCGGCTATTCGTCCTCCAACCTGGCGGAATTCCTGGCCGCCAAGAGCGGCGGACGGGTCGAGGCGCGTTCGCTGAGCCTCGACGACATCCGCGACGGCGGCCCCGGGCGGGTCCGTGACGTGCTGGCCGGCGTCAGCGGCGGGCAGTGGGTGATCGTCAACGCGACCGAGTACTCCGACCTGGAGACGGTCGCCCTCGGCGTGCTCGAAGCCGAGGCCGCGGGGCAGGCGTTCCTGTTCCGCACCGGGCCATCGTTCGTCCGGGCGCTGGCAGGGATCGAGCCGAGCGAGCCGCTGACCAGCGCGCAGATCTGGCCGGCCGGACCGCCGCCGGGGCACGGCCTGATCGTGGTCGGCTCGCACGTCGGGCAGACGACCCGGCAGCTCGCGGCGCTGCGCGCCCGGGGCCGGACGGTGGACGTCGAACTCGACGTCCCCGCCCTGCTGGCCGGGTCCGGCGGTGGCGATTCGGTGGTGGGCGCGGTGATCTCCGAGGTGACCCGGGGCCTGGCCGCGGCCGACGTGCTGTTGTACACGAGCCGGACCCTTCAGGCCGGCGCCGACGCCGCGGCGAGCCTGGCCATCGCCAGAACGGTCTCGGCCGCCCTGGTCCGCATCGCGGCGGGCGCGCTGGCGGCCCGGCCCGGATGGGTGATCAGCAAGGGCGGCATCACCTCGCACGACGTCGCCCTGCACGGGCTCGGCATCCGCCGAGCCGAGGTGCTCGGACAGCTGCTGCCCGGGGTTGTCTCGGTTCTCCGGCCGGTCGACGCACCCGCCGCCGTGGTCGGCGTTCCCTATGTCGTCTTCGCCGGCAACGTGGGCGACCGCGACACCCTGGCGCAGGTGGTCGACACCCTTCGCGGCGAGCCTTCGTGAAGGAGAGTCACCCGGTCATCGTCAGCCCGCGGTCGGCCAGCTCGGCGATGTAGAGCTCCTTGATCGCCGGGTCCTCCTGGTCGGCGTTGATCTGGTACTTGGAGTTCTTCAGCGACGTCTTGTTCTCCTCGAACTGGGCGCGCATCCGCTGCGTGAACGGGTACCGCCTGCTGCCCAGCTTGACGGCGAAATAGCGGGACGGGATGTTCGCGAGGTTGAAGTGCTGGTGGTACATGTTGTCCGGCGGCGAGTAACACCAGCCGTGGTCCCAGTCGACGCGGATGCGCTCCTCGTCGCCCTCGTACCACAGCAGCGAGTAACCCGGGCCGTTGACCGGGTAGATGTGCGTGCCGCCGATGTGCCGGTGTGCCAGCTTGTATCGGCCGACCGGGATCTCCGAGCAGTGCGCGTGCAGGGCGCCATTAGCCAGCAGGAACATGATCGAGTTGCTGTTCTTGCCGCGCCATTCCAGCGGTGTCAGTTCGCTGAACGCGGTCAGGTCAGGGACGAAGTTGGTCTCCCAGAAGTCCTTGTACAGCTCGGACGTATTGTCGTGCACCATCCGGCCCTTGCCTTGGAAGGAATCGTCGGTGCCGAGCCGCTCGGTGAACGTGAAGTCCGTGCCGAAGATGAGCTCGTCGTTGCGGAAGATGTTCATCACCAGCGGGAACTGGGTGGTCATGGCCAGCCGCGCGGCCTGCTGGCCGGTGCCGTTGAAGAACTGGTAGGTCGCGTTCATCGGGATCGCGAACATGCTGTGCGGTCCCCACTCGAAGCTGTGGCGCCGCCCCCCGGCCTCGATGACCGTGCTGCCGTGGCCGGAGATGACGTAGACCACCGCCTCGAACAGGTGGTGCACCGGGGCAGTCTGGCTTGCCGCCGGCACCTCGATCAGCCACAGGTCCAGGAAATCCCCGCGCCCGGCCACGTTGACGACGGACCCGTTGGCGCCGTACCGCTCCCAGCGCGCGACCGGCGTCTGGCTCAGGTTGACCGCGAATCCCTCGGCGACGGGGACGCCCTCGCCGTCGACCCAGTCGCGGTAGGAGTTGACCGCGAACCGCAGATCCTCGTCGTGATCGTGGTCGTGGTCGGGCCTGCTCACATCGGTGGTGCTCATCGGGCTTCAGTTCCTCCAGTGCAGGGCGGACGCGGTCACGCGACCACCACGGACGAACGGGCGGAGAACAACAGAGACTTGACGATGACGGGATAGACGCCCGCCGGGAGCAGTTGCTCGCCGACATCGACGAAGTCGAGCTCGTCGAGGGCGAGGTTGTCCAGGCACACCAGCGGGCGGGCCACGCCAAGCTCGGCGGTCAGGATGCGGCCCACGGTCTGCGCGACGTCCTTGTCCAGCAGCACGATGACCGGCGTGCCGCCGGGCACGCCGAAGGAGTCCAGGCCGCCCGCCAGGCCCTCGGCGATCGCGCGCAGCCGGTGATAGGACGGGAGCTCGCCGACCCGTACCGAGAACGCGACGCCGTTGCCCAGGTCGTGGTCGTGCAGTTTGAGCTCGCGCGCGACAGCCAGCGACAGCCCGTCCGCGCCATCGCTCTCGCCGTGGAGCACCCGCCGCAGCATGTGCATCGCCACGGTCACCGACCGATCGCGCACGTCCGTTCGCCCACCCGGAAGCCGCGCGCTGCGGGTCAGGGTCCGCCCTTCGGGTCCGTACACCG
>Ga0126379_10003557_pt1 | contig 10098 bp, 8 predicted proteins | sample PanSoiMetPlot_24_FD_92640 | JGI IMG/M metagenome (GOLD analysis project Ga0126379, IMG submission 92640) | Tropical forest soil microbial communities from Panama - MetaG Plot_24 | ecosystem: Environmental > Terrestrial > Soil > Tropical forest > Bulk soil | place: Panama | collected 2016-02-17 | reverse complement strand
CGACGTCGTGGCCGCTCTGCCCAAGACCCGCTCGGGGAAGATCCTGCGCAAGACCATGCGCGGCATCGCGGACGGTAACGACGAGCCGGTGCCATCGACCATCGAGGACCCAGCCGCGCTGGACGCGCTCAGACCGCTCCTCCGAGGAGCCTGACGATCCGCGCACGACGCTCAGATGTCTTGGACTAAGGTCCCTTACCCCGTGCCCTGACGGTCCGCGCCGAGCGCATCGCGCCTGTGACATCCTGGATCAGATCATCTCGGAAATGCGTTTGGCCGCTATAGGCTTTGGCTGTGGCCGAGCACCGACAGGCATTCCAGCACGAGCTTGAAGCTATCGAAACCCAGGTCGTTGATTTGTTCGCCATGGTTGCCGAGGATCTGCCCCGGGCGACCAATGCCCTCCTGAGTGGCAACAGCGAGATCGTCCGGGCACTGGCGGAGCGTGACCAGGTTATCGACGCCCTCTACCCGAAGATCGAGGACCTGGCGGACCGGGAACTCGTGCTGCAGGCGCCTGTGGCTTCGGACCTGCGCTTCCTGGTCTCCGTGCTGAGGGTCGTGCCCGAGATCGAGCGTTCCCATGACCTCGTCGTCAACATCGCCCGCCGGGCCGGCTACATCCTCAGTGAGGACCTCTCGCCGCGCAGCCGGGGGTTCATCGAGCGGATGGGGGAACTCGCGGCCGACATGTGGCGCCAGGCTGTCGACTGCTGGTGCCAGCGCGACCGTACCGCTGCGGCTGCGCTGGATGAACGTGATGACGAGATGGACGAACTGTACGCCAGCCTGATGGCCGAGCTCGGCTCAGGAGGAATGGCACTTCCGGTGACGATGGAGATGACGCTGGTGGCGCGCTTCTACGAGCGTCTGGCCGATCACGCTGTCAACATCGCCCGTCGGGTCGTCTACCTCGCCGGATCTGCGCCTCGCTAAGCGACCGAGATCAACGGGCGAACGCAACGCCTTTTGGAGCTGCGGGAGCCTAAATTCCCGCTCCGGGAGTTTCTTAAAGCTCACTGGCTTAATGATCCTCGGTGGCTGATCGATGTGTGGCCCATGCCATTACCGATGGGCGCGGCGTGCGGCTGATCGCTGCCGGTAGGCGCCGCTCGAGTGCCAGCGCGGCAACGCTGGCCGCGAGCGCGAGGCCGGCGGCGGGGAGCAGCGCTGCGGCCGGGGAGACTGCGAGCAGCCGGGTGCCGACGGTGGGCGCGAGGGCCAGGCCGATCCACCACGACAGGCTCATCGCCGCCATGTACCGGCCGCGCAGCGCGGCCGGTGCCATGTCGGCCACCAGCGGCATCAGCGCTGTGGTGTGGAAGCACTCGCCGATCCCGCAGGCGATCGCCGCGATCAGCAGGGCGGCATAGGCGGGCCCTGCGCGCGTCCAGCTCGCGGCCGTGATCAGCAGGAAGCTGCCGGTGAAGATCACACCGCTGATGGCGATTGCCGTGGTCCGGCGGTGGCCTTCCAGCACCCTTGACACCGGAATCTGGGCGATGGCGACCGTGAAAGCGTCGGCCAGCAGCAGGAGCCCGATGTGCGCCGGGCTGATGCCCAGGTCGGCGTGCGCGTACTGCGGGACGACCCAGGAGAAGTACCCCCACCCGACCGTGATAATGGCGACGTTGATGCCCGCAAGCCACACGAACCGTCCATCCCGGAGCACAGACCGGTAGCCGCCGGGCATCGGTTCCGCGGGAGGCTCCTTGGCGACGGCCCAGACCAGTACGGCCACATACAGCAGGTAGCTGGCGGCGTTGCCGAGGAACAGTGCGACAAGCCCGCCCAAGCCGTGGGCGGCGACAAGCCCGCCGAGGCCGCCGCCGAGGCCGAAGCCGACGTTGGTGGCGACGCGGGATACCGCGATCACCCGGTGGCGAAGCTGCGCCGGTGCGAGCGCGGCCAGCAGTGCGGACTGGCTCGGCTGCAGCGCGCCGTTGCCGATTCCCGCCGCTGCGGCGGCGGCGAACGCCTGCCACGGGCGGGAGGCGGCGGCCAGCCCGGCATACCCGGCGGCCAGTGCGATTCCGCCGCCGGCCGCCGTTGCCCGGGCCCCGGCGCGGTCGATCACCGGCCCGGCCGCCGGCGACGCCACCACCGCCAGGCCGGTCACGACGCCGATGACAGAGCCGGCCACACCAAGGCTGAAGCCGCGGCCGTTATGCAGGTAGATGATCTCGAAGGGGAGCACGGCGCCCCAGCCGAGTGCGTTCAGGAAGATCCCGGCCTGCACGATCCATAGCTGGTGCGACAAGCCGAGCCCGGCACGCGGCCTGCGCCGCGGCGCCTGCCCGCGCGGCGCGTGACCGCGATACGGCGGCGCGTGACCGCGAGACGGCGGCTCGTCACCACGCGCCCGCCGCGGCATCAGCCGCAGCCGCGTTATGTTATAGTACATTATGGCTGCCTCACTAGTACAATCTATCGAGCTCGGCGCGGGAGCGGCAACCATCGCCGTCCGCATCGAGACGCTGATTGCCGCGGGCCAGCTCCGGCCCGGTGAGCGCCTGCCCGCGGTCCGCGCGCTCGCGACCGAGCTGGGCGTCAGTCCCGCCACGGTCGCCGCTGGCTACCGCAGCCTTCGCGACCGTGGCCTCGTCACGCCCGGTGGACGGCACGGGACCGTGGTAGCGGCCCAGCCGCCGCTGCGGGTCCGCCCCGCCCGGTCGCTGCCGCCAGGCGTGCGCGACCTGGCCAGCGGGAATCCCGACCCGGCGCTGCTGCCGCCGCTTGGTCCCGCGCTCGCCCGCATCAGCTCCGCGCACAAGCTCTACGGCGGCCCGGCGATACTTCCGCAGCTCGCCGACATCGCTCGGGCCGACTTCGCCGCCGATGGCATCACCGGCGACATCGCCGTGGCCGCAGGCGCTCTCGACGGGATCGAGCGGGTGCTGCAGGCCGAGCTGCGCCCGGGCGACCGGGTCGGGGTGGAGGACCCGAGCTGGCCGCGTATCGGCGACCTTGTCAGTGCCATCGGCCTGCGCGCCGAGCCCATCGCGGTGGATCAGGCTGGCCTCGTGCCGGACCGGCTGGCAGCGGCACTGCGGGCCGGAGCACGGGCCATCATCGCCACGCCGCGCGGGCAGAACCCGACCGGAGCCGCCACCGACGCGCAGCGAGCAGGGGACATCCAGCGCGTGCTGTCCGGGCACCCGCAGGTGCTCGTCATCGAAGACGACTACATCGCCGACGTCGCTGGCGCACCGTACGCCGCCGTCCACGACCGCAGCGACCGCTGGGCCGTCATCCGGTCGGTATCCAAAACCCTCGGCCCGGACCTGCGGCTGGCGACGCTCGCCGCCGACCCGCTGACCACCAGCCGGGTCGCCGGCCGCCAGCTACTCGGCGCCGGATGGGTAAGCCACCTGCTGCAGCAGATCGTCGTGGCGCTGTGGTCCGACGCCGCGTCCCGCAGGGTCCTCGCCCGCGCCGAGCGCCACTACACCACGCGCCGCACCGCCCTTGTGGCCGCCCTTGCCGAACGCGGCATCACCGCGCACGGCCGGTCCGGGCTCGGCGTATGGATCCCGGCCGAGGAGGAAACAGCCATCGTGCAGGCCCTGGCCGAACGAGGCTGGGCCGTCAGCCCCGGCGAGCGCTTCCGCTTCCACAGTGCGCCCGGCATCCGCGTCACCACCACCACACTGCAGCCGGCCGAGGCTCGCCGGCTCGCCGACGACATCGCCGCGATCCTCAGCGCCCGGGCCACCACCTACGCCGGATAACCCTGACCGGCCTGCCAGGTCGTCTGCGCCCAGCGGATCTTCACCCGATCGACGCCTATGTTGAGTAAAGAATTAACCAGGGAAGCGCCAAGCATCGGTTAGGTTCGCCGGATGCGCACTGGCGGAGGGGCCCGTGTGCATCGGGGAAAGGAACCCAGAGTGACTCCAAGAAAGCGAGCGTTCTCGGTAGCCGTGGGCGCGGTTGTCGTGACCGGTGCGGTGCTCACCGGCGTGGCAGCGGCGGGGCAGTCCGGCGACCTGGTGCTGTCGAACGTGCCCACAGCGAACACGAAGTCCGATGGCTACGCGCCAGCAAGCCGGCTCTCCTCTGAGCTGGCGCAGATCGTGGTGGCCCAGGGGTCGACGAAGCTGGAGAATCCGTCGGCGCTGACGTCGTATTACGGCTACGACAACGATGTTCTGAACGCCGCCGGGCAGCCCCAGATGCTGCCGACGCCGACGACCAATACCGAGGCACAGAAGACCGAGCCGGACAAGAACACCTACCTGGTGTTCAAGCGTGGCCTCAGCGGCGCCGACCCGCACTACAACTACGGCAGCCACTTCCTGTTCCAGGGGCACGAGGGCGGCGCGGACGGCGCCGGGTACATCACCAGGATCAACCTCGACGCCGACGCCGCGCACCGGGTGACGCTGCTCGCGACCAAAGATGCAACAGGCCAGCCGATCGCCACGATCGACGGCTCGACCTGGGATCCGTGGGCACAGCGGCTGCTGTTCACCACCGAGGACGGGAGCGCGCCCACGTACGCGGCGACGCCCGGCTTCCCGTCGACGGTCACCGACATCTCCGGCGCCCTGGGACGCGGCGGCTATGAGGGCATTCAGAACGACTCGGCCGGCAACATCTGGATCGTCGAAGACAGCGGCGGCCCGTTCAAGGCAGGAACGACCGCGAAGCAGCCGAACAGCTTCGTCTACCGTTACGTGCCAGCCAAGCCCGGGGATCTCCAGCATGGCAAGCTCCAGGCACTGCAGGTGCTGAACAGCGCGGGTGACCCGATCACGTTCGAGAGCCAGGCCGCGCTGAACAGCCCCGACCAGGTCGCGCTGCACACCTATGGCAAGAAGTTCAAGACGCGCTGGGTGACCGTGCACAACACCGCCACGGCGGGCAGCGCGCCGTTCGACGCGAACGCCGCCGCCAAGGCAGCCCACGCGACGCCGTTCAAGCGGCCCGAGAACGGCCAGTTCCAGCCGGGTTCCCGCTTCAAGACGTTCTTCTTCGACGAAACGGGCGACACCGACGCGACCAGCCCGGAGAACAGCTCATCCGGCGGCTGGGGCTCGGTCATGAAGCTCACCCAGGCAGGCCCCGGTTCCAGCACCGGCACTCTGACGATGTTCTACAAGAGCAACGAGGTCCACAGCAGCTTCGACAACGTCGCGTTCTTGTCCCGCAACGTGGTGACGTTCGTCGAGGACGCCGGCGACACGCTCCACACGCAGCGGAACGCGCTTGACTCCGGCTACACGCTCGACACCACCGTCAACTACGCCAACCCAAAGAACCAGCCGGTGCGCTGGCTCGCCGAGGGCCGCGACGCGCCGGCGACGATCGACTCGGCGTCCGGCGGCTTCGGCAAGAACGACGGCGATAACGAGATCACCGGAGCACACGTTTCCGACGGCGACCCCGGCATCGGCGGCATTCTCGGCGCCAAGGTGCCCAACCTCCGCAACGGGAAGTGGCGCTGGTTCTACACCCAGCAGCACGGCGACAACACGACATACCAGGTCATCCTGGCCGGCCACCGGCGATAGCCCCGGGCGGCCCGAGCACTGCTCGATCGCTTGTTTACTGACCGTCTCAACGAAGGGGCACCCCTGCCGGGGTGCCCCTTCACCACGGTGGGCGCAGCTAGTTCGCCTATGGGCGGCGGCCCTGAGATGCTTCGTTCATGTCCTTCCCGGCGACGTTCGCCGACGACGTCATCAATCAGCCGGCCCAGGCCCAGTTCGAAGCGTTCCTCGATGAGCACCGCCGCGATCTCAATGGCTGCCTGGATGGGCTGACCGAGGAGCAGGCGCGCCGGTCGCTGGTGCCTTCCCGGACCACACTGCTTGGCCTGGTGAAGCACGCGACATTCGTTGAGAAGGTCTGGTTCGACGAAGCTGTCACCTGCCGCTCACGTGCCGAGATCGGCATCCCCGCGACCCCGGACGAGTCGTTCATTCTTCGGGACAACGACACGATTGCCACCGTTCAGCAAGCCCACCGCGAGGCATGCGAATCATCACGCCGCGCGACGTCATCCCTGGGGCTTGACGACATAGTCCGCGGCAACCGGCGCGGCCCGCTCCCGTTGCGCTGGGTGTACCTCCACATGTTGCGCGAGCTCGCTCAGCACTGCGGGCACGCAGACATCCTGCGGGAGCAGCTCATTAACGGGTAGCGCGCCAGGTATTCGGTTGTGCCGCATCGGGCGCGCGTCCACCAGGGCGCAGAGCTTCCGCGCGCACCGGTCAGCGGGGAGAATGGTCACACACTGCTTTGGGGGAAAGAGTGGACGCTAACAGCAGGCTGGAAGGCGTGGCACCAGCTGCTCTGTGGCCAGGGAGCCCGGTGCCGCTGGGAGCGTGCTGGGATGGCAGGGGCACCAATTTCGCCGTCTTCTCCGCCAGCGCACGGCAGGTATCGCTATGCCTGTTCGACGATGGTGAACGGGAGCAGCGGATCCCGCTGACCGAGGTGGACGCCTTTGTTTGGCACGGGTACGTGCCCGGTGCCGGCCCGGGCACCCGGTATGGGTTCCGGACCGGAGATCCTGCTCACCCGGACGCGAACTGGCGCCCAGCCGACGGCGTCCGCAGCAATCCAGCGAAGCTGCTGATCGATCCGTATGCGCTAGCCGTCGATGGCTCTCTCGACTGGGGGTCATCGGACGCCGACGCCGAAGAGTTGTTCGACTACCGCTGGGCGGATGGCAGCCGTAACGACACCGACTCGGCCGCCCGCGTGCCCCGCGCGGTCGTGGTGGATCCGGCCTTCGACTGGGGAGACGAGCAGCGGCCCGCGCGGTTGCTCGCCGACACCGTCATCTACGAAACGCATGTGCGCGCGATGACGATCAATCATCCGGACGTGCCCAGCAATGAGCGGGGCACCTACAAGGGCATGGCTCACCCTGCCGTGATCGGCTACCTGCGCGACCTTGGCATCACGGCGGTAGAGCTTATGCCAGTTCAGCAATTTTTCGCCAACCGCGGCGCCGTCAATTTCTGGGGATATGATCCCATTTGCTTCCTGGCTCCACATGGGGCCTATTCCGCCGCCGGGTATGCCGGACAGCAGGTGCGCGAATTCCAGGAGATGGTCCGTTCTCTCCACCAGGGCGGGCTCGAGGTGATCCTTGATGTCGTCTTCAACCACACCTTCGAAGGCGGCGGCCCGCCCCCTGGCTCATCGACCCCGTCCTGGCACGTCGGGCCGTCAGTAAGCCTGCGCGGCCTGGACAACGGCAGCTATTACATACTGAACCCTGCTTCCCCGGCCGGGCAGGTGCCCTACTACGTGAACGAAACCGGCACGGGCAACACGGTAAATATCTGGGATCCCACGGCGCTCCGGCTGATCATGGACGGGCTGCGGCATTGGGCCGAGGTCATGCACGTCGACGGCTTCCGGTTCGACCTCGGCGCGGTCCTCGCCCAGACCGACGATCAGCACTCCATCTCCGTCTTTCTCGACCTGGTTGCCCAAGATCCCGTGCTGAACAAGCTCAAGCTCATCGCCGAGCCCTGGTTCGGCGACCCCCATCCGCAAATGCTCGGCCGCTTCCCGCCGCTGTGGAGTCAGTGGAACGGGAATTTTCACTGGGATATGCGCGACTTCTGGAAGACCACCGGGAACACGCGGGCGATGACCAACGGGTTGCTTGGTTCACCGGAGATCTTCAACGCTGCCGACGGGGAACGGCCCACAGCCTCGATCAACTATGCGGCCTGTCACGACGGGCTGAACCTGCGCGACAGCGTCAGCTACACCGATCAGGGCCAGCACTCATGGGACTGCCGTGACCCAGGCCAGTCAGGCGACGATCCAGAAGTCCGTACGCTGCGGGCGCGCATGGCACGCAACCTGCTAGCTACTGCCGTGCTCGCTCAGGGAGTCCCGATGATCTTCTACGGGGATGAGTGCGGGCGCACGCAGGACGGAAATGCCAACGCCTATGACATCGACGGCCCGATCACCTATATGCCGTGGGGTGACCTCCAGGACTCTGGGCTCCTCGATTTCGCGCGGCGGGTCGTTGCCCTCCGGCATGACCACCCAGTGTTCCGGCATCGCCGGTTCCTCCAGGCCGGTGGCGGGGTGTCGTTCTACCGGCCAGATGGCAGCGAGGTGAGCGACAGCGGCATCGACCAGACCAACCCGGGAACCGTGGCAATCTTTCTGGACGGCACCGCGATCCCCGATCCTGGGCCCGACGGGACGCCGGTGCGCGACACCCGATCCTTTTTGCTCATTCTGAACGCGGACTGGCGGCAGACGGACTTCGTCATCCCGAGTGCTCTGCCGGGAGACTGGCGGGTGGAACTCGTTACGGAGGCCGCGGACGGCGGCCCTGGCCTGCCACTCACCCGGCCCGGCCGGTCCATGCTCGTCCTCAGCCGGGCCGAAGCAGCTGACTAACCCGGATTCGGCCGCAGACCCAAGAGTCGGGACGCGCTAGGCCGCTGGCGGGCGGCGGGAGGGAACCGGGATCCGGTCCAGGTCGTTGGCCAGCACGACCTGGCCGCCGAAGGCCTCGGCTGCCTCGTCGGCGAGGTGCTGGCTGTCGCCGTGCTGGTAGCGCTGGGAGAAATGGGTGAGGACCAGCAGCCGGGTCCCGGATTCGGCCGCGATCCGCCCGGCCTGCCGGGCGGTGAGGTGGCCGTAGTCACGCGCCAGCGCGGCCTCGGTGTCGGCGAAGGTGGACTCGCACACCAGCATGTCCGCGCGGTCGGCGAGGGCGAACGCGCCGTCGCACAGCCGGGTATCCATGATGAACGCGAACCGCTGGCCCGGTCTTGGTTCGCTCACCTGCTCAAGGCTCACCAGGCCGTCACCGGTGACCAGGCGGCCCTCGCGCTGCAGCCGCCCGATCGCCGGGCCGGTGATGCCCAAGGCGGCGAGCTTGTCCGGCAGCATCCGCCGCCCGCCCGGCTCCACCAGCCGGTAACCGATCGTTGGCACGCTGTGTGACAGCGGCTGGGTTTCCAGGCGGAACGAGTGTGCCTCCAGCACCGTGCCGCCGCCGGTGACCGGCCTTTCGGCCAGGTTCGTCACCTCATGGAACAGCGCCGCATGCCGCAGCCGGTTAAACAGCTCCTGGTTCTGGCCGGGGTAGCAGGCATCCACGATGTGCGGCACCCGGTCCAGCGACATCCGCTGCAGCACGCCCGGCAGGCCCAGGCAGTGATCCCCGTGGAAATGCGTGATGCAGATGTGCGTTATCTGGCTCGCGGTGACCCCTGCGAACAGCATCTGCCGCTGCGTTCCCTCGCCCGGGTCAAACAGCACCCCCTCGCCGTCCCACCGCAGCAGGTACCCGTTGTGGTTACGGCGGCGGGTGGGTGCCTGGCTCGCCGTCCCAAGAACCACCAGCTCGCGGCCGGACACTGAGGACCGCCTCAAGACTGAGCGCACCCGGCTCAGCAGCCGGCCGAGCCGTCGATGACCTCGCGGATCAGGTTCGACCGTGGCACGGCGCGCGTCGCCAGCTGGGCCGCGTCCAGGCCCGCGCATTTGCGCAGGAGGGTGGCCCGGTGCCAGTCGAGCCAGTCGCGGAGCATGTCCTGCTCGGGTTCGTTGCGGCGCTCCGGATAGCCGTCCGAACGCTCGACGTCAGGTGCGATCCAGGTCACTGCGGCAGCCTATGCCCGGGTTGATCCGGCCGCCAGCGGCGCCGCTCGTACTACTCGGTAAACGCGCAGAACTCGTTTCCCTCAGGGTCGGCCAGCACGTGCCAGCTGATGTCGGCATCCGGCTTGCGCAACACCGTGGCCCCCGCTTCGACGAGCGGCGCCACGCCGGGAACCGTGACATCCCAGTGGATGCGGTTCTTCACGGTCTTCGGCTCGGGCACCGAAGCGAAGTCCATGGTGCGGATCGGCATGCCGGGCACGCCCTCCAACGTGAACCAGCCGTCGTTCGTGGTGACGCTGACCCCGTAAACCCCGGCCCACCAGCGCGCCTGCGCCTGCGCATCGGCGCTGTCCACCCCCAGGCCGTGCAGCCGCTCAGCCGGACGCTCGGACCGCAGGAACGCGCAGAACTCGCCGCCCTCGGGATCGGCCATGACCGTCCAGGTGCGCGTGCCGTGCCGCGGCTCCACGACGGTCGCGCCGAGCGCCTCCAGGT
>Ga0126379_10003556_pt1 | contig 10098 bp, 14 predicted proteins | sample PanSoiMetPlot_24_FD_92640 | JGI IMG/M metagenome (GOLD analysis project Ga0126379, IMG submission 92640) | Tropical forest soil microbial communities from Panama - MetaG Plot_24 | ecosystem: Environmental > Terrestrial > Soil > Tropical forest > Bulk soil | place: Panama | collected 2016-02-17 | reverse complement strand
GGAGCGCATCGCCGCGGTGCTGCGCGTGCCGGCCATCATCGCCGGGCTCGGCGCAGGCCTCGACCGTTCGACGTATGCCAACTTCCGCGAGGCGCGCGAGATGTTCGCCGAACTCACGCTCATGCCGCTGTACGGCTTCGATGCGGCCGCCTTGAACATGCAGCTCACGCCCGAATTTTCCAGCGATCCGAACATCCTGGTGGCTTTCGACGTGACCGACCTGCGCGCCTTCCAGGAGGACGAGGACGCGAAATGGAAGCGGCTCGACCAGGCCGTCAAAACCGGCTGGGTGCGTCCCAACGAGGCGCGCACGGACGTCGGGCTGCCGCCAGACATGGACAAGCTCGAGCCCGCCGTTCCGCCAGGTTTGACTGGCATGCCGCCAGCAGCACAGCAGGTGCTGCCGGGCTCGGAGACGCAGCAAGGCGAATCCGACACGGCCTTGCCCGGCACCAAGCAATTGCAGCGGCATATCCCGCCCGATCAGGCCGCGAGCATGCTGCCGGACGTCTTGCAGGCCCTCGTCGAGCTCGGCAAGCCGGCCACCGAGCAGGACCTTGACCAGTACTTCGCTGGGCAGCAAAAACGCGTGCAGAGCGAGCTGACGCGACATGCCTGACGTCGACGACGTCTACAACTCGGATCAGGAGCAGGCGCGTCTGTTCGCCATCCTCGAGCAGCGCTACCTCCAGATGCTGACCGCGGTGCAGGCCGCGCTGATCCGGCTGTTCCCGTACTGGTCGGACCAGTTCCGCGTCCGCGATACCGACGTGAACGCTTTACTCAGAGACGCTGCCCAGCGCGTCGTCCGCATCGATGAGACGACGCGCCAGAACATCGCCGAGCAATTGCGCGTCGGGCAAGCGCTCGGCCTGTCATCGTACGAGATCGCCTACGGCAAGCCCGCGGTCGGTTACCACGGTATCGACGGCCTGTATCAGGAGACCTGGAAGGGCCGGGCCGAGATGATCGCGCGCACCGAATTGCAGCATGCCCAGAATGAAGCTGCGCTCAACCGCTACGCCACGAGCGGGCTGGTGGACATGGTGAAGATCATCGACGGCGACGAATGGGATCTTCCTTGCGCGCAGCGCAACGGCCGCATTGTGCCGATCACCGACCATCCCGAGTTGAACCACCCGAATTGCACCATGGTCCTGGTGCCCGTCGTGCGGGAAGGAGTCATCTAATGGCAAAGCTCAGAAGTGCCGCACGCAAACGCCTGTCCTCGTCGTCATTCGCCTATCCGCGCACCAGAAAATATCCAATTCATGACCTGAAGCACGCGCGCAACGCGCTGGCGCGGGCGGCCTCCAGCAAAAACAGCGGCACGTATTCCCACGTGGCACGGGCCGTGCGTCGCAAGTACGGCAATCGCGTTGCCTCGGTCGGACCGCGACGCGGGACTACGGCACGGCCGGGCTATCGCCGCAAGGGCAGGCGGTGATTTTTTAAAAAATGCCCGGCCGTGCGTATAAAAAGCCCGTCTCAAAAGCGCAGGCGCGCTTCTTCGGCTTCGCCGCGGGCGGCGGCGTCCCCGGCTTCAGTCGCAAAGACGCCCGTAATAAACTCCGCGGCACCAGACTCAAGCGATTGCCAGCGAGGACACGCCGACGCAGGTGAAGGGTCCGCGCGTGCTCGCGCTAGTCGGCGATTCGGAGGGCTGCACGCTCTGGCGCGTCTGGCAGCCATTCTCCGAACTCTCGCGGCGCGGCTACGCGGCCTGGTGGCGCTACAAGGACGACGCTGAGCTCGGCGCACCCGAATGGCCGTACTTGGCCGCCACACGGCTGGAGGCGGTCATCCTGCCGCGCCTGAGCTGGCATGACCAGATCGATGCGCACCACTTCGCCGAGTCAGTCCGCGGGGCAGGCCTGCGCATCATCTACGACCTGGATGACGACCTGCTGTCGCCCCAGATCGAAGCCCGCTTGCAGGCCACCACCCAACGCGAGCGGAGCTCGGGCCAACTCGAGCAGGACCGGCGCGACCGCATCGCCGCGATTCGACTGTGCGACGGGGTGACCTGCAGCAGCGACTACCTGGCCGACCTGGTGCGCCAGTACGTCGACGTCCCGGTTGAGGTCATTCCGAACGCGCTGGATATCGCCTGGTTCAAACGCGTACTGCGCGGCGCGTCCCGTGTGGTGCCGCCGCTCACGATTGGCTGGGCCGGCGGCTCACGTTCACTTGACGATTTCACTCCAGTCGTCGATGCCTGGGCGAACGTGGCCCGCCGCCGGCCCGATGTCCGCTTCGTCATCCAGGGCTTTGTCAGTCCAGAACTGGCCGCGGCGGTGCCGTCGGAGCGGCTGACCGTGCTGCCGTGGATGAGCGCGGCCGAGTATCCGAGCGGGCTGAAAAACATCGACATCGCCTGTTGTAGCGTCGCAGCCTCCCACTTCAACCGCTGTAAAACTCCGATCAAGCTCTGGGAGTTCACGCTGGCCGGCGCGGTCTCGGTCGTCTCACCCACCCTCTACGGTCCCGTCGCTTCACCCCATGAGGATGCGCTGATCGCCGAGACCGCGACCGAATGGACGGATGCCTTGCTCGAGCTCATCGATGACTGCGAGCTGCGGCGCCGGCTGTGGCGCAATCAACGCCGGCGCGTGGCGACCGAGTACGCCCTGGACAAGCATGTCCTCGAATGGCCCGAAGCGTGGACGCGACTGCTCGCAAACTGAAGGACTACCGCTGCCCGTCCTGCGGCCGGCTGCTGTTCAAATCGGACGCGGCCGCCGGCAATGTGCAGACATTCTGTAAATCGTGTTCTAAGATTCGCACAGTCCCCGTCGTTATCCGCCAAGAGGGCCGCTGAGCCCCTATCGCGCCCGAGTGGCCTGGAGCCGCCAGTGCGTACGAGGGCTGCGGCGTGGACTACAAGTCAGTCGGCTTCGAGCTCCAGGAGATCAAGGCGCGCGGAGACGAGGGCTGGTCCTTCAGTGGCTACGCCTCCACCTTCGACAACGTCGACCATGGCGGTGACGTCGTGCTGCGCGGCGCCTTCAAGTCGTCACTGTTGCGGCGCGTGCCGAAACTGCTGTGGCAGCACGACATGTTCGAGCCCATCGGCAAGGTGCTCGACCTCGACGAAGACGACCACGGGCTGCACGGCGAGTTTCTCATCAGCCGCACCAGTCGCGGGCACGACGCCTACCAACTGCTGAAGGACGGCGCCATCGATTCGATGTCGATCGGCTATATCCCCGAGTCCGACACCAAGACCATCGACGGCGTGCGCCAGCTCAAGTCCGTCGACCTGCTCGAAATCTCCCTGGTCAGCCTCCCGATGAACGAGGAGGCGCGCATTACCGCCGTCAAGGCGGCTGCCCCGCCCGTTGTTGCCGGGCCCAGCATCACCACCCTGCACCTGGCGATCGCGCGGCGCCGCCTGGAGCGCATTGGAGTATTGCAATGAGCTCTCCCAACGGGACCGTCGAACCTGTCTACAAGCCCGAGCCGCTGTTCACCAAAGAACAGATCGGCAACATGGTCCTGGCCGAGGTGCAGGCCAACCTGAAGGACCAGTACGAAAAAGCCGAAGCGATCGAGCGTCGCTACGACGGCCTCATCACTGATGCCGAGGACGAGCACCAGGTCAAACGCCACCTGCTGACCGTCGATGCGCTCGTCGAATACGAGGGTCGATTGCGCGATGCGCTCGACCGCAAGCAGCGCGTCTCGACTGGTCTGGATACGTACTCGCGGCCGGCAACCACTCACATCCAGCCCAATAACCAGGTGCCGCAACTGCTCAGCCCTGGCGACCAGTTCGTCCGCTCGGCCGAGTGGAACCAGTTGAGGAAATCGGGACGCTTCGAATCGTCGCTGCACCGCAACGAGTTCGCCGTCATGCTGTCCAATGGCACCAGCCTGATTAGCTGGCAGCGCGCGCTCGAGCAGAAAACGCTGATCAACTCGGGCAGCGGCTCGGCCGGTGCCATGGTGTTTCCGGACATCCAGCCGGGCGTCGTCTCCATCCTTCAGCGCGAAATCAACGTGCTGGACCTGATCCCGCGCCTGGGCACCGACTCGAACGTCGTCGAGTGGGTCCGTGAGACCGCGTTCACCAACGCTGCGGCGCCCACGCCCGAGGCCACGGCCAGCACCGGCACGACCGGGACCAAGCCCGAATCCGCGCTGACCTATCAGGCGATGACGACCAACGTGCACACCATGGCCCACTGGATCCCGATCACGAACAATGCGTTGAACGACGCGCCGCAAATCCGCGGCATCATCAACTCGCGCCTGCTGCTCGGCCTGACGCTCACACTGGAAACCCAGATCGTCTCTGGCGACGGAACGGGTGAGAACTTCACCGGCATCCTGAACGCGGGTATCGGTAACCAGCCCCTCGGCACGGACAGCACGCTGGACGCCGTCTTCAAGGCGCGCACGATGGTGCGGGTGGTTGGTCACGCGCGACCGAACGCCATCGTCATGCACCCGTACAACTGGCAGACGGCGAGGTTGTCGCGCGAGAACACCGCCTCAGCCACGCTCGGCGGCTACATGATGGGGCCACCCAGCATGACCGGCGCCAACACGGCCTGGGGCCTGCCGGTGGTCGAATCCGAGGCGATACCGCAGGGCACGGCGCTCGTTGGCGACTTCGCCATGGGTTGCACGCTGTTCGATCGCGAACAGTCCAATATCCGCGTCGGCCTGGTGAATGACAACTTCATCAGGAACATGCAGACCATCCTGGCCGAGCTGCGCGCCGCCTTCATCGTCTGGCGGCCAACGGCCTTCGCCCGCGTGACTGGAGTTACCTAGATGGAACCGAATCCGCCACCCCAACCGGATCCGGAGCCAGAGCCGCAGCCGGAACCGGAGCCAACTCCGCCAGCGTGAGCTACGCGACGCTGGCCGAATTGAAGGCCGCGGCGACCATCGCCGACACGGTCGACGATACCGACATTCAGCGTGCGCTGGATGCGGCCACGGCCTGGATCGACCACTACACCGGGCGGACCTTCTCGCCGATCGACGCGACGGCTAGTGCGCGTTACTTCATGCCCTACGACGTCGATCGGCTGGACGTGCCCGACCTGGCCAGCGTGAGCGCATTGGACATCGACAGTCAGGGTGACGAGACGTTCGCCACCACTGTCGACCCGATGTATATCGATCTCTATCCGCTGCACCTGATGCCGGGCATGGGCGGCTACACCCAGATTCGACTCAAGCCGACGACGCCGCCCGACTCGGCGTTTATTGTCGGCGAGCAGGTCCGCGTGACTGCGGTCTGGGGTTTTGGCGCGGTCCCGGCCGCAGTCAGCCAGGCGTGCATCCTGGTCGCCAACCGCTGGTTTACCCGTCTGAGCGTGCCGTTCTCGGTATGGGAGGCGCCGCAGACGGGCGAGTTGACCACATTGGGTGCGCACGACCAGGACGTGATCAACCTGCTGGCGGCGTATCTGACGCCGAGTGGCGCCGGCGGCGCTGGCAGCGCGACCTGGGTGCTGGTGTGAGTGTCCAACTCGGCCCCGAATGGGACGCGTTTCTCAGTCGGCTGCAGACGACGCCCGAGCAGATGGAACGCGACATGCGGCAGACGCTGCAGGCCAGCCTACTGTTGATCGAGACCGATGCGCGCCAGTTCGCGCCGCAAGACACGCGGCGACTCGCTGGCAGCATCAACAGTCACATCACCGGCACCTATCCAAGCCTGGTCGGCACGGTCGGGCCGGATGCTGGCTACGGTCGCTTCGTCGAGTTTGGCCGCCGCGCCGGCGCGCGTATGCCGCCGGTCGATGCGCTCATCGGTTGGGTCACGCGCCACTGGCATCCCGCCTTTATCGGGCCACTCCGTCAGGGCCAATTGCGTCCGCGGCGTGCCGCCGGGCCGGGCGTATCGCAGGCAGCCATTCGATCGCGGGCGTTTGCCCTGGCCCGCGCTATCCAGCGACGGGGCATTCCGCCGCGGCCGTTCATGGTGCCGGCCTTTGAGCACAATCGGACGCGCATCGAAGCCGGCTTCGCCCGCCTGGGCTTGCGCACGGTCGCTTATCTGTCAGGACAGCGTCTGTGAGCGAGCCGAGCATCCAGGACCTGACCAACGGCATTCAGCGCCGCCTGGCCACCATCGACGGCCTGCGCGCGTATGCTATCGAGCCCGACCAGCCGAACTTTCCATGCGCCTATCCGCGGCTGGTCGACTGGGTCTACAACGATACCTTCGCGGGCACCACTACCTGGCATTTCGACGTGTGGGTGCTCGTCGGCGTTGGCTCACAGTTCGGGCGTGCCCAGAACGAGCTCAACCAGTACCTGTCTCCCAACGACGCCCATTCGATCAAACAGGCGATCGAGTGCGACCCCGAGCTCAACGCCCGCGCGGTGGGTGGTGGCGCGTATGGCCGCGTCGATATCGGCGGCATTGCTGCGCTGGGCGCCTCCGTGCGCGTCGAGGTGCTGACGTGACGCCCTGGCTGAGCGTGGTGATTCCGACCGTTGGCCGCGAGACGCTGGCGCTCACGCTCCGCTCGCTGCGCGCGCAGCCGGAAAGCGCCGGGCTCGAGGTGCTGGTGGTCGCCGACACACACGGCGGCCATACCGCCCTGCTCGAGCAGGCCCGTGATCGGGTGCACGCGAGTGGCTTCGACTGGCTCGAGTATGACGCCGGGCGGCACTGCGTCGGTCAGCCGCAACGCACGTATGGCGGTAAGCAGGCAACGGCGCCCTGGGTCTGGTTTGCGCAAGACGACAACATCGCCACGCGCGATTCGCTGGCCGCCATCGAAGCCGCCATTGACGCCCAGCCGCGGGCCCGGCCACTGTTCTTTCGTATTCGGTCCTACTGGGGTGAGACGATCTGGCGCTCCCAGCAGCTCACGCTCGGCAACATTGACGCTGACTGTCTGGTGCTGCCGCGGCACCTCGCGCAGCGCATCGAGTGGGGCTTGCGCTACGAAGGCGACTTCGACGCCGCTGCGCAGGCCTTCGCCTTCAGTGGCAGCGACGTGGCCTGGGTCGACGAGATGGTCAGCCTCGCGCGACCGGAGCAGGACGATCTCTGGTGGCGACAATGAGGCACTCATTGGCGTACCTCTGCATGAAACAGGTGCCCGTTTCATGGCGGTAACCGTCGGCACGGTGCGGCTGAACATTGGGTCTGGGGACCTCCCGATGCGCATGCCGGGCTGGGTCAACGTCGATGAGACGGCCTACGCGGGCGTGGACCTGGTGCTGCGCGTGCCCCCGCTGCCGTGGACGTCGGACAGCGTGAGTGACATCTACGCCGGCCACTTTCTGGAACACCTGAGTCGTGAGGAAGGCGCGGAGTTCTTGCATGAATGTCGACGCGTCCTGCAGCCGGGCGGGCGTCTGGGGATTCTGGTGCCGGACATGGCCGAGTGCTTTCGCCGCTACGTGGCCGGCGAGCCGGCACCGGCCGAGTATCCCGCGGGTCACCACCGCGATCTGCGCGATCTGGACGAGCTCAACGAGATGATCATCTTCTCGACCGCACAATCATCACATCATCAATGGTCGTACGACCTGGGTACCCTGCGACGCGCGCTCGAGCAGGCCGGGCTGCAGGTTCTGGGCGAGTTCGACCGTTTTCGCGACCCGCGGGTGGCCGTGGGCGCCTGGTACCAGATTGGGGTTGATGCAATAAAGCCATGACTGAAGGCAGCAACAACGCCGGCTATAGCCAGATGAGCACCGGGCCAGGCATCGAAGTGCTGGCCTGGAAGTGTCCGCATACCACCGTGTACAGCGCCGTGCATAGCGTCGAGGCCGAGCCGCCGGCCGACATCATCGATCAGGCCAAAGCCGAACTGTTGGCCTACTACCAGACGACCGCCACGTGCGGCTGCACGCCGGTCGTCCAGGCACCCTGAAGGAGGCTTTCTCTCTCATGGCAGCAGCACCGAATTGGGACACCACACCGCGCGGCTCGCGCGGACCGATGCCGACGATCTGGGACGCGGTCGCCACTCCCGCGTGGGATATGGGCCCGCGCGGCACGCCCGGCCGTCGCCCCAGCCAGGCAGGACCGGCCGGGCAGGCGCCCACCGATCCGAGCGTGCGCGTCTCGGGCCCGCAGTTGACCGATCCGAGCCGGCGAGTCAGCGGCGGCTAGATGTGCCAGAAGCGCTGGGCGAATGAAAGTTTTGGTTGTCCACCCTGGCGCGTCATTTTCAACTCACGATATGTTCGTGGGTTACTACGAGGCATTCAAGCAAGCCGGCGTCGACGTCAAGCAATACGCGCTCGATAAACGCTTCGAGTTAGCCAAGAGTTGGCTCGAAACGTACTGGCGCAAAATCGGTAAGCCGGCAGACCGGAAGCCCAACTGGTTCGACGTGCTCTATTGGGCGAGTCGCGATGCACGCGACATGGCAGAGATTCTTGCCGTCGATTGGGTCTTCATCCTCAGCGGTATGTACCTCAGCAAGGATGCCTTCATAAGCATGCGTAGGGCGCGCCTGAAGACGGCTCTGCTGTGCTCGGAGTCTCCATACGAGGATGAGCAGCAATCGCGTCTGGCGGCCCTGGTAGACGTCGTCTGGACCACTGAGCGGTCATCAGCCCAGCGTCTGGGCGCTGGCTACCTGCGCCATGCCTACGATCCGCTGCGCCATTCGCCCAGACTGCCTCTCGATGAGGAGTTGCCTGCGCACGATGTTGTCTTTGTCGGCACGGGCTTCGAGGAGCGTATCAGCGAGCTCGCTGCCGTCGACTGGACAGGCATTGACCTGGGCTTGTATGGCAACTGGTCACTGCTCGGCTCACGCCACCACTTACGCGAATACGTCCGCGATGGGCCGGTCAGTAACGATAGGGCCGTAAATCTCTACAGGCGAGCCAAGATCGGGCTCAATCTGTACAGGACGTCCCAGACGTATGGGCGCGATGTCGCGCACGTGGCAGGCGCGCAGAGCCTCAATCCGCGGGCCTACGAACTGGCGGCCTGCGGCGTCTTCCAGGTTTCTGATTATCGATCTGAATCGGCCGAGACGTTTGGTGACAGCGTGCCGTCGTTTTCGCCAGGTCAACTCGAGGACGTCCTGCGCGCGTATCTGCAGGACTCACCGGCGCGGCGATACGCCGCACGTCAGGCGCGGGACAAAATCGCGCCGCACACCTTCGCCGCGCGCGCGGCGCAAGTTCTGGCCGATCTCGACGCCTACGACGATCGGTCGCTTCTGAAGGGAGCCTGATCGTATGGCAGTCAAGTACCACGGCAAAGGTGGGTTGGTGTACATGTCCACGTCAGGCACCGGGCCGGGTGTCCTGGTCGGCGGCATGCGCGCCTTCACCATCGACAACACCGCCGATAACGTCGATGTCACCGAGTTCGGCGCGACCAACCGCACCAGCGTGATCGGCTTCCCCGGCGCCAACGGTACTATCGAGGGCTTCTGGGCCAGCGATGATACGACGCTGCGTCAGGCCGCACAGAGCCCGGACGGCACCAACATCGCGCTGTATCCGAGCTCGTTGGCCATGGCCAAATATCTGCAGGTACCAGCCTGGGTCGACTACAGCATGCGCACGGCCGTCGACGCAGCCGTCACACTGACGGCCAACTGGCGCGCGCGCGGCAACATCGTCAACGCCTTGTGATCAGGCCGAGAACGACACGCTGCCGTAGCTCGAGTCTGTGGAGATCTCTTTGAGCGTGACGCCGTCCTTCTTGAGCGTGGCCTTCAGTCGAAGGGCGTTTGGCGACTGCTTCTGGACGTTACACGAGACCGATTGGCCGCTAAACGAGATGGTCTTCGGCGTGATGCCAGTGACGCCTTTGGCTTCGGATGAGACATCCGAGGTGGTCAGGCGGCACTCGCCCTGGAACGGAACGTTGGGGTCTGCACCCTGGCCAATCGGATATGCGCCGTCCAACTGGACCTCATACATCGAACCAACCGGTGCCGATGCAGGTGCCGACGGGGCTTTCGAAAGCGGGGCAACGAAAACGAATGCGAGTGCGACCAGAAGGACTGCATTGAGCAGGATGCTCAAGCCTAACAACAGGGTTTTCACGAGACATTCAGGACGATAGGGCGTGACTGCTAACGAGTTGAAAACAACACGTAAAGCACCTGTTGACGTTCGCATGCCCGTCAACACTGTGGACAT
>Ga0126379_10003554_pt1 | contig 10099 bp, 8 predicted proteins | sample PanSoiMetPlot_24_FD_92640 | JGI IMG/M metagenome (GOLD analysis project Ga0126379, IMG submission 92640) | Tropical forest soil microbial communities from Panama - MetaG Plot_24 | ecosystem: Environmental > Terrestrial > Soil > Tropical forest > Bulk soil | place: Panama | collected 2016-02-17 | reverse complement strand
TTGCTGGTCGGCAAGTCCTCGAACGGCAGCTCGCGGTCCACGCGCACGTCGCCCGGCAATCCCAGCACGCGCTCGGCGATGATGTTGCGCAGGATCTCGTCGGTCCCCGCGGCGATCCGCGAGCCGGGGGACGAGAGCAGCGCCTCCTGGAACGCCGCGCGCATCGGGGCCCAGTCGTGGTCCATTACCATGCCGCCCATGTCCATCAGGTCCATGGCATACGACGCGATGTCCTGCCCCTTCGCGGCGTTGACGAGCTTCCCGATGGAGTTCTCGGGCCCCGGGGTCTCGCCGCGCGACAGGGCCGTCATCGTGCGGAAGCGCGACCAGCGCACGCCCTGTGACTTGACGTAGAAGTCCGCGAGCCGCTCGCGCACCGCGGAATTCCGGATGGCCGGGTCGCCGTCGAGCCGGACGGTCCGCGCCAGCGAGAAGATCTCGTCGAAGTCCGGGCCGCGGTAGTCGCCCGACGTGAGGCGCTCGTTCATGAGCGTGGTGATCGCCACGCCCCAGCCCTGCCCGACCGCCCCGAGTCGTTGGCTGTCTGGGATGCGCAGGTCGGTGAAGTAGACCTCGTTGAAGTGCGACTGCCCCGAGATCTGCTTGATCCGCCGCGTCTCGATGCCCGGGCTCTTCATGCTGAGGAAGAAGAAGGTCAGGCCCTTGTGCTTCGGCACCTTCGGGTCGCTGCGCGTCACGAGGATCGCCATGTCCGCCCAGTGCGCGCCCGAGGTCCAGATCTTCTGGCCGTTGATCACCCAGTGATCGCCATCCCGGACCGCGCGCGTGCGCAGGCCGGCGAGATCGGATCCCGCGCCCGGCTCAGAGAAGAGCTGGCACCAGACCTCCTCGCCCCGCAGCGCGGGCGGCGCGTAGCGGCGCTTCTGCTCCTCGGTTGCGTACGTGAACAGCGTGGGGATGCACATGCCGAGGCCGATCTCGAAGTAGCCGCGGGGCACGAGATACCGCGTCTCCTCCTGCGCGTAGATCACCTGGTAGATCGGCGACAGTCCCCGGCCGCCCCATTCCTTGGGCCAGGACAGGGCCGCGAAGCCGGCCTCGGCTTTCTTCTTCTGGAAGTCCTTGGCGCGCGCGAGCCCCTCGTAGTCGGGGAACCGGCTCTGCCACGTCTCGAACGTGCCGCCCTTGGGCTCGGCCGATGATGCGAGGAACGCCTTGGCCTCGGCACGGAACGCCGCTTCTTCATGGGTGTCGCTGAAGTCCATCGTCGCCTCCTACGCGGGGCTCGCCGCGGGCGCGGCGGCGTCGGCGCGCGCCTCGAGACGCGCGATCAGCAGGTCTTTCCAGCGGGGAACGCCGCCCAGCAAGAGACCGAGCAGCTTCGCCCGACGGTAGTGGAGATGGCAGTCGAACTCCCAGGTGAAGCCCATGCCGCCGTGCGTCTGGATGTTCTCCTTCGCGGCGTGGAAGTAGGCCTCGCTCGCGCTCACGCGCGCGGCCGCGGCAGCGACCGGCAGCTCGGGCGCGTCGGTCGACAGCGCCCACGCGCCGTAGTACGCATTCGACCGCGCCAGCTCGACCGCGACGTACATGTCGGCCAGCTTGTGCTTGATGGCCTGGAACGAAGCGATGGGGCGGCCGAAGGCGAAGCGTCCCATCGCGTAGTCGCGCGCCATCTCGAGTGCGGCCTGACCGCCGCCCACCTGCTCGAACGCCACGAGCACCGCCGCCCGGTCGAAGAGACGCTCGATCAACGCCGCGCCCGCTCCTGGCTCGCCGAGCGGCTCCGCCGGCGTGCTCGTGAACGTGATCCTGGCCACCGAGCGCGTGGGATCGACGGTCTTGAGCGCCGCGCGAGTTACGCCGGTCGCGGAGAGGTCCGCCAGGTAGAGGGACACGCCGTCGCCATCGCGGGCCGCGACGACGGCGAAGTTCGCCACGTCTCCATCCAGCACCGGCGCCTTGGTTCCGGTGAGCGCGCCGCCCTGCGCCATCGTGCCGAGCGATTCGATCGCCGGCGCCTCCGGGCCCTCGGCGAGGGCGAAGCAGCCGATTGCCTCGCCCGCCGCCACGCGGGGGAACCACCGGCGCTTCTGCGCCTCGGATCCCGCCAGGAGGAGCGCCTCGGTGGCGAGATACACCGTCGAGGCGAACGGCGCCGGCGCCACGCAGCGGCCCATCTCCTCGGCCAGCACGCACAGCTCGAGGTGTCCGAAGCCCGCCCCGCCGTAGCTCTCGGGGATCGCGGTGCCCGTCCATCCCATCTCGGCCATGCCCTGCCACAGCAGGGTGTCGTACGGCGCGTCGGTGTCGAGGATGCGGCGGACGCGCGTGGACGATGCGTGCTCGCCCAGGAACTTCCGCGCCTGGTCGCGCAGCGCCTTCTGGTCGGGGGAGAAGTCGAAGTTCATGGGTGTGCGCCTCCGTTGCGCAACCGACTCGACTGGCTCGCTACCTTCTACGCGGCCTCGACCGCGGGGCCGGCCGCCAGAGCGATCGGACGAGATGTCATCGATGTCCTCCAGGGTGGTGAAGCGTGGCGCCCAGCGGAACGATGGAGCACGGGAGCTACTCGGAGCTGCGCAGCACGCGGCCGGGCATCGCCCCGGTGTGCTTGCCGGAGGTGAAGAGCTCGACACCGGCGACGAAGGTGGCTGCGATGCCTTCGGACTCGCAGATGAGCCGGCGGCCGTTCTCGGGCAGATCGTTGACGTACCGCGGCGCCTTCGCCGTCACTGTCGTCGGATCGAACAGCACGAGGTCCGCCACCTTTCCCTCCTCCAGCACGCCGCGGTTCGGAATGCCGAAGACGCTGGCGGGCACCTGGGTGAGCTTGTGCACGGCCTTCTCCAGCGTGAGCGCGCCGCGCTGGCGCACCCACAAATCGAGCGTGGCCGTCGCGTAGCCGACGTCGCAGATCACGTCGACGTGCGCTCCGCCGTCGGAGAGGCCGATGAGGCAGCGGTCGTCGGTGATGAGTCGCTCGATCCCGGCGGGATCGAAGTTGAACGTCGATGCCTGGAATCGGGTCAGAAGCCGATCGGCGATGCCGAGGTCGAAGTACGCGTCGACCGGGCGCTTGCCCTGGCTCGTCGCGATCTCGTCGAGCGTCCTGCCCACGTGCGCCTGGAACTCCGGCCGCCCTACCTCCAGCACGCGCATCTGGGTCCAGAGGTGGCCGCGCCGGCGGCTCACGAGCTCTCGCTGGAATGCGTCGCGAAACGCGGAGTCGCGGTAGAGCGCGATCTTCTCGTCGGCCGAGCGGTTGAACGCGGGCTGAAACGAGATGAACGAGGCGAACATCGTGGGGTTCTCGAGGTCGCCCCGGCTCATGATGGGACGCGGCGTCACCTGCGGGATCGCCTGCTTCACCAGGTCGCCGAGTTTTGTGAAGGTCTGATCGTGGAAACCGGGCTCGCCGGGGTGGGCGAACAGCGCGAGCCACGTCACGGGGCGCTGGCTGGCACGCGTGATGGTCCGCAAGAGCTCGACGTCGTCGTCGGTCACCTCCTCCATTCCGCCCGACGCGAGGATGATCTCGATGGCCCCGCGTCCGACGTCGGCCAGGCCGCGCACGACGCCTTCGAGCTCGGCCCGGCTGGCGTTGCGGCACGCGAGCGGGCGGCCGCCGTATCCCACGTGATTGCTCGATGTGGTCGTCGAGAAGCCGAAGGCCCCCGCCTCCATGGCCTCGCGCAGCAGGCGGCGCATAGCGGCGATCTCGTCCCCGGTAGCGGCGCGCTCGAACGACGCCTCGCCCATCACGTAGTGACGGAGCGGGGTGAAGGCGACCAGGCCGGCGACGTTGATGCCGAGCCCGCGGCGATCGATGGCGTCGAGGTACTCTCCGTACCGCTCCCACTGCCAGTCGATGCCCGCCTTCATGACGTCGTAGGGAATGGCCTCGACGTTCACCAGGTCGTGCATCAGGATCTCGCGCGTGGCGGGCTTCACCGGCGCGACGCCGACGCCGCAATTCCCCATGACGACCGTGGTGACGCCGTGCCACGGCGAGCACGTGAGGAGCGGGTCCCAGGCCACCTGGGCGTCGTAGTGGGTATGGGGATCGACGAAGCCCGGCGCCAGCGCGAGACCGCCGGCGTCGAGCACGCGCCCCGCGGTCTGGCCGTTCGCCCGCCCGATAGAGCGGATGATGCCGCCCTCGATACCCAGCGCGCCCACGAAGCTCGGCGCGCCCGTTCCGTCACAGATCCGCGCGTTCTTGATCAGCAGATCGAGCATGGGCCGTTGTCCCCCTTCCGGGATCGGTCACGACGAGGAAGCAGCCGGCCCTCGCGGCCGGACGTGCCATTATAGTGCGGCCACGATGGCGATCGAGGAACCGATGGGTCGTCGCTGACAACCCCAACACGCGAGGATGCCATGCCGAAAAAAGAGATCATCACGGTCGATCAGAAGGCGCCCAATCCGAACCTTTCACCGGCGACCCGGTTCGGCAACCTCGTGTTCGTCGCCGGCCAGACGGGGCGGCACCCGGTGACGGGCGAGATCGGAAAGGACGTGCGCGAGCAGACCCGCTACATCCTGGAGCGGATCAAGCTCATCCTGGCGGCCGCCGGCACGTCGCTCGACAACGTGCTGTCCGCGATGACCCACCTGACGCGACGCGAGGACCTGGCGGCCTACAACGAGGAGTACGCCAAGTACTTCCCGACGAGCAAGCCGGCAAGGACCACCGTCACGGTCGCCTCCCTGAACGCCCCCGAGTTGCTCATCGAGATCACCGTCACCGCGTGCATCCCAGATTGAGCGGGACGGCGAACAGGCGCTACTTCGCGCTGACGGCCTGGTGGCGGAGCGCGTGGTCGGCCAGCACGAGGGCGGCCATCGCCTCCACCATCGGCACCGCCCGGGGCAGCACGCACGGGTCGTGGCGCCCGCGCCCGGCGATGGTCGTCTCCTCGTGCTGGACGCTGACCGTTCGCTGCTCGCTCATGATGGTTGCCGTCGGCTTGAAGGCGACGCGGAAGTAAACGGTCTCCCCGTTGGTGATGCCGCCCTGCACTCCCCCGCTCCGGTTGCTGCGGGTGCGCACTCGATCGCCGTCCATGTAGAACTCGTCGTTGTGCTCGCGGCCAGTGAGGCGGGTCCCGGCAAATCCGGAGCCAACCTCGAAACCCTTGCTGGCGGGCAAGCTCAGCATGCCCTTGGCGAGATCCGCCTCGAGGCGATCGAACACGGGCTCGCCCCAGCCGGGGGGGCAGCCGCGGACGGCGCAACTCACCACGCCGCCCAGGGAGTTGCCGTCCTTTCGCGCCACCTCGATCGCCGCGATCATCTTGCTGGCCATCTCCCCATCGGGGCAGCGCACGGCCGTGGCGTCGACCTCACGGCGAGTGACGGCCTCGGGGTCGCACTCGGCGTGCAGATGCGCCACCTGCGACACCCACGCGACGATTTCGACGCCGTGCCGCATGGCCAGGAGCTTGCGCGCGACAGCGCCCGCGGCCACCCGACCTGCCGTCTCCCGCGCGCTCGTGCGCCCGCCGCCCCGCCAGTCGCGCGTGCCGTACTTGGCCTCGTAGGTGTAGTCGGCATGGCTCGGCCGGTACTTCTCGCGGACCTCGCGGTAGTCGCCCGGCCGCATGTCCTCGTTGGGAATGACCAGGCCGATCGGCGTTCCCAAGGTCCGCCCGTCGAAGACGCCGCTCACGATGCGGACGGTGTCGGACTCCCTGCGCTGGGTGACCAGCGCGCTCTGTCCCGGTGCGCGGCGGTCCAGGTCGGGCTGGATGTCTGCCTCGGACAGGGGCAAGAGGGGAGGGCAGCCGTCGATCACGGCCCCGATACCCGCGCCGTGGGATTCACCCCACGTCGTCACCCGGAACAGCTGGCCAAAGGTGTTCCCCATCAGGCGCTCGCTGCCTCACAACATACCGCATGGACGCGGCTGGCGGATCCCTCGATCCGTCTTGACCGTGCCACCGTCCCTGGCTAGCATGGCGGCTGGGCCGGCTCGGGGTCATCCAATGTGTCCCCTTTCCCGGTCGGTGCCGGAGATCGACGTTCCTTGCGGCGCATTTCACGGACTGAAGGTGCTGGCTCGGTCCCGCGGCTCCGCGCTCGCCATCCGCGCGCCGCACAGATCACGCTCGACCGCGCCTTCACCCGCGACCCGGCGGCGAACGATGCAGCGCGGACCTGCCCGTGGCCAACGGACGGGAACCGGCTCGTATCCGGAGGGCACAGCGATGAACGGAGAAGGCAGCGGCTCCTCGACGGCCCCGGTCTCCCCGTGCGGCCACCGCAATCCCCCGAATGCCCGCTTCTGCGATGCGTGCGGCGCGCGGTTGCCGGTGCAGTGTCCGCGCTGCCGGTCGATCAATCGCGGCGAGGCGAACTTCTGTGCGAGTTGCGGCGCGAGCCTGCGCGAATCGTTTCGCCCGCCAGCCGCCCCCGCCGCTCGAACCGCGGCCGCCACCGACCGCCCCGCGGCGCCGCCCATTGAACGTCCCGCGGCGCCCGCCGCCGAACGTCCCGCGGCGCCCCCGATCGAACGTCCCGCGGCAACCCCGATCGAACGTCCCGCGGCGACCGAGCCCCGGCCCGCTCCGCCGATCCCTGTCTCCGCCGTGCTGAACAAGCCGACCGCATCCGAGCGCACCGGCGAGCCGAAGGCTTTCGAGGCGTTTCCCAGGGTCCCAGACGATCCGCTCGCCGCGCTAAAGGCCGCAGCGGCCCACGATCAGATCGGCCGATATCTGGAGCGACGACGCCGCATCCGGCAGGTATGGCTGGCCGCTGCGGCTACGGCGCTGGGCGTGGGCGTGGTCGGGGGAGCGGTATTGCTCGGTGCCGTCCCGTCGCTATGGCGGGCGGGAACCGACAGGACCGCCGTCGCCACCGGATCGATCTCGAAGCTCACGGAGCGAGCGGAGCCGGTCGGCTCTCAGCCGGCGACGCCCACGCGAGCCGAAGTTCTTCCGCGCCCGGCTCCGGTGGTGGTCGAATCCCCCGCGCGCCAGGTGGCGCCTCCACCGGAGCGGGTCGAGGCGGCAGCGCCTCCCCCCGTCGCGCCCTCGAAGGCCGAGCCCCCCGGATCGACCGCCACGCCCGCCCGGGACGCCGCGCCGACGCCACCGGCGCCTGACAAGGCACGGGTCGCCGCTCCGCCCGTCCCACGCTCCGGCGGAGAGCTCACGTTCATCGTTCCCGCGGAGCCGCCCTCCTATGACGCGCACCGGGAAGAGACGTTTGCGCTGATCCACCCGGCGGCTCCGCACTACAACACCCTGTTGCGCATCGATCCGACCGACAAGTCGGGTACGCGCGTCCTCGGCGACCTCGCCGAGTCGTGGGCGGTGTCTCCCGACAAGCGGACCTACGTGCTCAAGCTGCGCCACGGGGTGAAGTTCCACGATGGCAGCGAGATGACGTCGCGGGATGTGCGGGCGACCTACGAGAAGATCATCAATCCGCCCTCCGGAGTCACGTCGACCCGCAAGGGCGAGTACCTCGAGGTCGAGATGGTGCAGAACCCCGAGCCGTACATCGTCGCCTTCAAGCTCCGGTGGCCGTCGCCCTCGTTCATCCACTCGCTGGCCTCGCCCTGGAACTGGATCTACAAGGCCGACCTCCTCGAGCGCGACATCCACTGGTACGAGACCCACGTGATGGGGACGGGTCCGTTCGTCTTCGTGGAGCACGTCAAGGGATCGCACTGGGTCGGGCGACGAAACCCGGACTACTGGGACAAGGGCAAGCCCTATCTCGACGGCTACCGCGCGCTGTTCGTGCGCGACGAGGCGGCGCAGGCGTTCGCCGTCCGGGCCGAGCGCGCGCAAGTCCAGTTCCGCGGGTTCTCGCCAGCGCAGCGGGACGACATCGTGAAGACGCTCGGCGACAAGATCACCGTGCAGGAGAGTCCGTGGAACTGCAATCTCGTCGTGGCCATGAACCACGAGAAGAAGCCGTTCGACGACCGCCGCGTGCGCCGTGCGCTGTCGCTGGCGCTCGACCGCTATCAGGCCGAGAGCGCCCTGTCGAAGATCGCCATCGTCCGGGACGTCGCGGGCGTGCAGGTCCCCGGCTCGCCGTTCGCGACGTCGCCCGCGGATCTCGCCAAGCTGGCGGGATATGGCCACGACATCCGGAAGGCGCGGGCTGACGCTCGGCGCCTGCTCGGCGAGGCCGGGGTCGGCAAGGGATTCTCGTTCGTTCTGAAGAACCGCAACGTGCCGATGCCGTACGAGTACCTGGGCACCTGGCTCGTCGACCAGTGGCGCCAGATCGGGGTCCAGGTGCGGCAGGAGGTCCAGGAGTCGGGGCTGTACTTCCGGGACCTACGCTCGGGCAACTTCGAGGCGAGCACGGATTTCCAGTGCGGCTACGTCGTCGACCCCGACCTCGACCTGTACAAGTTCCAGTCGCAGCAGCGGAGCGACTCCAACTACAGCCGGTACACCGATCCCGCGCTTGACGATCTCTACGTCGAGCAGAGCCGCACGGTCGATCCCGACCACCGGCGTCAGCTGATCCGCGCGTTCGAAAAGCGCCTGCTCGACGAGGAGGCGCATTACATCTTCACGCTGCAGTGGCACCGCATCGTGCCGCACAGCGCGCGCCTGCACGGCTGGACCATCACGCCGAGCCACTACCTGAACAATCAGCTCGACACCGTGTGGCTCTCGGAGTAGCCGGCGGGCGAGGATCCAGCGAGGCCCGGACCGGTCAAATCTTCCCACTGAGCCCTCGCCCGAAGCGGCCGTGCGGCGGCGCCGGAACCATCGGCGTTCGCGCACCGTCTCAAGGGCATGAGAGCGCCCGGGTGGCTTCTCGTCGCATTCCTGCTCGTGCTGGCACTTGGCCTGGCCTTCGCAGGTCTGTCGCGCGCCAGCCGTCAGCACGCGGGCGGGGATTGCGCCAGCAAGGTGGTGATCGTCAAGGGCCCCGATGGCGAGCCACGGGAGTGCGTCTGCATGGACCGAGCGCTCGCGGCGTGTTTCAAGCCCGGCCCCTAGGGTTCGGGCGGAACGGCAGGGGCTACGCCATCGACTCTGGCGCGACCGGCTGCCGCGTGCGTCCCGCCTCGTAGATCGCCAGCGACACGTGGAGCACGCGCCGGGCCGTGTGGACGTCCTGCGCCGGCTGGCGACCGTCCAGCACGCCGTCCACGAAGTCTCGCGCCGCGCCGTCGAAGCCGTGGCGCCAGTCCATCGGCACCTGGTAGCTGGTCGTCTCCGTGCCCCGGATCAGCACGACCGGGGGCAAGTCCAGCATCTCGCCGGTGCAGCGGGTCACCCAGATGATGCCGCTCGAGCCGTGAATCTCGGCGTGGAGCGCGGCCACGACCTGCTCGGCGTGGAGATACGTGGGCGTCAGCAACTCCACGCGTCGACACTCGCATCGGCGAGGACGTGAGCGTAGTCGGCGTAGATCTTCGGCGAGATGCCCCATTGCCGAGCGCGGCGCTCGGCGCGGCTCCGATCCGTGTCGCAGAGCGCCACGACGTCGCACCGGGGATGCGCCAGGTACCCCGGCGCGTTGAGCTGGCAGATGTTTCCGCAGCCCACGATCGCGAGGCGCAGCGTGTCCATGCGGTCGACATGCTCGGCGCGGGCCCCGGCATTGTCAAGACCGGGCGGCGCGCCGCCGGCTTGACTCGCCCGCCCACCTGACCTATGAGTGAGTCACACCCCATCATCGACGAGGAGACGAGGTGTCTGATGCGAACGCCCATCACGGCCCGGAGTGCCTGGCGACCGCGCGACTTCGCCGATCGGGACGCCTACGCGATCGGCCTCACGGCCGCCCATCACGCCGCCTTCCACGCCGCTCTCGTATCGCACAAGGCGGCCGGACGCGTCACCGAGGACATCGCCGCGAGTGACTTTGCGCTCGAGTCTGTCGCACCCGATCTGACCGCCTGGTGTGACGAGGTGCTCCACGGCCGCGGTTTCGTGGTGCTCCGCGGGCTGTCCCGGGATCGCTACTCGGCCGAGGATCAGGCGGCGATCTTCTGGGGGCTCGGCGCCCATCTGGGCCGCGCCGTGTCCCAGAGCGCGATGGGCGACCGCATCGGCCACGTGACCGATGTGGGCGGCCGGGACCGCCGCGAGCGCGCCTATCGCACCAGCCGCGAGCTGACCATGCACACGGACCGCTGCGACGTCATCGG
>Ga0126379_10003553_pt1 | contig 10100 bp, 7 predicted proteins | sample PanSoiMetPlot_24_FD_92640 | JGI IMG/M metagenome (GOLD analysis project Ga0126379, IMG submission 92640) | Tropical forest soil microbial communities from Panama - MetaG Plot_24 | ecosystem: Environmental > Terrestrial > Soil > Tropical forest > Bulk soil | place: Panama | collected 2016-02-17 | reverse complement strand
TCCTTCAATAGACCTCCGTCGCCCGATGAAACCGCCCTGCCCGATCCACCGATCGTCGTAATGATCCCCTGCCGGTCGATCTGCCGTATCCGGTAATTCAGAGTGTCAACCAGGTAAATCGACCCAGTCCGCTTGTCAAACGCACCCCAGTGCAAGTGGTTGAACTTCGCGGTTATCGCCGGGCCGCCGTCACCGGCGAATCCCGTATCACCCGTCCCCGCTATCGTCTGGATGGTTCCATTCGGGTCCACCTTTCTCACGCGGTTCCCGATGATTTCCACGATGTACAGGTTGCCCTGGTCGTCGAAGCCCAGAGAGCCAGGACCGTCGAGATCGGCGTTAACCGCCGGACCGCCATCCCCTGAGAACCCCCTTCGACCAGTGCCTGCCACCGTCGTCATCATTCCCTGCGCGTCTACCCTCCGAATGCGATTGCCCATTACCTCAGCGATGTACGTATTTCCCTGCGAGTCTCGAGCAACGCCTGCCGGCATCTTCAGGGCTGTCTGATTCGCGACGCCAGTCGTTGCCGGCGTCTGGGGAGTCCCGGCCTCGAGTGTTACACCAGGCGCGGTTGCCCCCTGACCACTGAGGCCTTGCGCGCTGTCCACTCGCGAGATTACACCAACCATCTCCTGGCTCGCGTGCAGCGCGCCGTTTCTATCGAATGCAAGGCTATAGGCATCCAACCTCTGCTGCACGATTGACATTTGCCCGCCCTTGTCGAGTTTTCGCAGATTCATTGCGAAATGCTCGGCTATCCACAGGCTGCCCGCCTGATCGAAAGCCAGGCCGGTCGGCCCGTTCATGTTGTCGACTGCTGTTGAAATATTGCCGGCAGTGTCGATCTTGCGTACCTTGTAACCGATTATTTCAGCGACGAACACGTTTCCATCCGCGTCGATCGCCAACCCCGTCGGAGCGTTCAGGGAAGCCGATAACGCCGGCCCTCCGTCTCCGTCCGAACCTGCCTGCCCAGTGCCCGCCACCGTCGTGATAATCCCGTCCGGCGATATTTTCCGAATTCGATTTCCCATGAACTCAGAAACAAACAGGTTGCCGTGACTGTCAAATGCGAGGCCGTTTGGACCGAATACCGCGCTTTGCGTGGCGGCCACGCCATCCCTCACCGGACCAATGTCACCATTGCCGGCGATCGTAGTGATGGTCCCTTTCTTGTTCACCTTGCGGATCCGATTTCCCAATTGCTCCGCTATGAACAGGTTTCCTCTGCCGTCGAACAGTATTGTCGCCGGACCCATTAGCACTGAATCCAGCGCGTGGCCTTTTTCTCCACTGAGCAGTTTTGTTCCGCCGCCCGCTATCGTCGTCATGTTGCCGCTTGCATCGACCTTCCTGACTCTTCCGCCCTGAAACTCGGCGAAATAAAGTGTTCCATCAGAACCGAAGGTCACACCGGTCGGTCCCTCGAGCGGGATATTCAGCGCCGAACCATTCACTCCTGCTCCCGGCGGCGAACCGCCAGCTATCAACGTCGCGTTGTACTTTATGGATTGGGCCCCAAGCGGAACGGCCAGTGCCGCTACCACAATAGTCAAAAACGAAAGTTTAGCTATTTTCACTCTTTGGTCCTCCTAGTCTTCACTTCGATGGATCCAACCCCGTCTACGACTCTCGATCTGCACTAATACTTCGGAAGAGCTTGCTCCAGCAACTACCTTTGTGGGTAAATTTTCACTGCAACAGGTCGAAGCTTCATACCCTTCACCTTTACAGCAAGTGTTAGCGCTGGGCAGGCCCGTCCGCGACTCTGCGTCCAACTGGCTCGGCCCGGCTGCCAGAACCTTGAAATTACTCCTGGTCAAGGGAAATGGCGCCTGAATTTGATCGGCTGCCATTGCCTGGGTCTGGCCCGCGGAGACGCTGTCAAAACCTCTGCCTATGACCGTTTCCCTCATCGTGCCGACATCCTTCACCCGTTCGGGTGTTCTTTCGCCACCCAACCGTGCGCGCTTTCCACCCGGAGGTGCGCCGTTAGCTTCAGCGGCGGCCATCGAAGTCCTGCTCATGCGTTGCCTGACACCGCTAGAACTGCTAGTGCGCCAGCCCTCTGAAAAATCTTCTATGTGATTGAGCGCGTAGAGTCTCAACCTGGCCACGACCAGAAAAAGCCCCCATCGCCCGTACAGGTCCTTGATGTTAGCCATCGCCAGTGCCACCCGCGTCACCAGCATCACGATGAGGAATGGCAGCTTTCGCAACGCCCGGTATCGTTTGTTCTTCAAAAAGAATCTGAGCACCCACGTCGGAAGCAGGGGCAGACTGTTGAATAGAATTGAGAATGGCTTTATCTCCTGCTGGTGCTTTGCCGACCCCCCCAACCAGAATGATTTCCCTTCGCCCCGGTTGATTTGATCTATCTCTTCAGCCGATAGGTCGCCGCTATCCATGACCATCTTCGTGATCTTGGTCCCAGGGTACAGCCTCAGCCAGTAACAGCCGATTATGTCCGGCCTCGTCTTAGCGTAGAAGTGACCGGCCGTCTCTTCGATCGCTTCCGTATCTCCGGGAAAACCGATGATATGCCCGGTGTTCAAGTAGATCTTATGGCGGGTGATGCAGCTGATCGCGTTCCTTATGTCGTCTTGCGTCTCCCATCGATCAAATAGCCGGCTCCGCACATCGGGATCGATCGACTGGATACCCATGTTCGCCGTCACACAACCCGCGTCGGCAAGCAGCGACACCGTTTCCTCGTCCGAATACTGCGGGTGGTAGTAGCAGAAGAAAGGCTTGCCTATCTCGCGCCCATACAGCGGCGCGAACTCTCGAACCCATCTCTTGTTGAATCCCAGGATGTCGTCGTTGAACATTACGTACTTGTAATTGTATTTGCTTGCCAGCTTCAGCTCCTCAACAACATTTTCAGGGCTGCGTTGCCGCAGGTACTTGCCCTTGCCGGTGTACAGATCGCGATAGGTGCTGTTGTAGCAAAACGTGCAGCGAAACGGACAATACCGGCTTGTGATCGTCATGTAGAAGTTGCGCATGAGCGGCATCTGCTCGTAAAACAACTCCTTGTCCGGAAACGGCACCAGGTCCATGTCTCGTTCCAGCGAGCGCAGCGAATTCTTGACCAGCCGATTGCCGTCGTAAAAGCAGATGTTCGGAATATCCGCCGGCTTTCGTCCGCTCGACAGCGCATCCAGCAGCTCCACTATCGTCTCTTCTCCCTCTCCCTGGCACACAAAATCGACCGCCGGGTTGGCCGCGACATACTCCGGGACCGCCGTCGGATGCACTCCGCCGAAAACTGTCGTGATGTCCCTGAGCTGTTTGACCTTCGATGCTATCCGGGCCGCCCACAAGAAATCATCAGAGACTACTGAAAACGCCAGCACGTCAACATCTGACCGGGCTATCCTCGCTGCCAGCTTGTCTGAATAGTCAAATATCCCCTTCAACGCATTGTTCTCGTAGAATGCATCCGCAAACAGAGTCGGATCCAAGAACAACTGCACGTCGGCGCCCGCTCTCTTGCAGATCGAAATCAGGTACTCGACGGCCAGCTTTTCGAAACATTGTTCCACGAAGCCGATTTTCATGGCCCCTCCTCAATTCTTGGATTAGTGCCAGGATCCCGAGTCGTCTGTGCTTCGGTTGCTGCTCGATGTCTGAACCGCTCTGAATTCGCCCCCTGCCTTCTTCCGCCTCAGGATGAAGAAACTTTGGGGCGCGTCCAGATTGGTCCGCCACATGAAGAAGTCGAGGTTCGGTTCGTTCTCGTATATGTAGTCCTTCGGACCCTCAAGATAGACCCGTTCATAATCCCTGGGGTCATATTTGAAGAAAGGAGAATCCGGTTCGTAGAACGCGTTCGGGACGACCCAGTCGATAGTGGTGTCTGGTCGATATACCAGCCGCTTTACCCGGTCGACCGTAAAGCTTGGTTTGAAGTGATACACAACCCTCGCTCCTGTGTAGAACCTCAGTGCGTCCGCGTCGTGCCATGGCGCGAGGATCGTCTCATCCGGCCGCGCGTTTCTCTGAACGTACGACACTATGCTCTGCAGCCTGTGCCGGTACTCATGGCTCAAGTAATACAGGTATTCGAAAAGGTAGGATCTTATGCTCAACTGCTCGTAGATGTAGTGGTCCAGCGGGGTCCCCCTGTTGAACTGTGCCCGGGGATTGATCATCAACGGCTCGAGCCTCCTCGGATTGATCCCCAGCCGCTCTACAATCGCGAACGGCATCGCCTGCAGCACGTTGGTCGTCATTAGTAAGGCCAGCGTCGCCGACGCTATCAACCTGCTGCTTTGCCTCATCCAGGCTATCGCCTGTGCCGATACGAGCATCGCAAACGGAATCGCGAGTGCGGTATACTGGCTGGAAAACATCGGGTGCCGCGCCAGTATCACCACCACCAGGTACAGTGGAATGCCCGCCAGCAGTAACCAATCAATCCTCGAGCCCGCCGCCAAATTCGGGCGTTTGCGAACCAGCCGACCCACCAGCAATGTCACGCCTCCCACCACCGCCAGTCCGAACCACGGAAATACCCACGTATTCAACTTCCATGCGAACATCGACAATCGCGCGATGTAACTCGCTCCAGACCAGTCCGGTATGTCGTGATCGTAAGGCTTTGCATATAGTACCCACGGCACTGCAAGCACCGAGGCAGTGACCGTGGAAAGAACGAGCGCCAAAACCAGTGTTCGTCGGATCGCAGGCATTCCCTGTGCTCTTATCGTTCTCGCAGCCTGCTCCGCCTTACTGAATCTGGACACGAGAAAATGAATCCAGATCGAACACATCAGGAACGGCCATATCGGATAGTGCGTGTAGAACAGGAGCACTGATACCAGCGTCAGTACACATAAGTTCCGGCGACTCGGTCGCTCCTGCCATCTTAAGTACTGCAGCAGAAGGACCAGCATCAGGAAAAACGTCGGCGAAAAATACCTGCACAGCCGCGAATAGATCAGGAATCCTGTGTGCAGCGTAAGCAGCAACGCCGAAAGGCCGGCGACCATTTCTGAGCCGGAAAGCCTCAACGCGAGAAAGTACATGCATAGCACCGAAAACATCCCAAGCACTGCGAACGGCAGTCGCGCCGCAACAGTCGTCCGCCCCAGGATCCCGAGCGAAGCCGCGGTCAGATAGTACTGCAGCCAGCAATGCGTGATCTCCACTACGCCGCGAGTCGCTTCCACATTGAAGTAAGGCTCTTCCAGGTAAGACCCGTCCCATTTTGTGGGATATCCGAACGACAGAATGTTCTCGCCAAGTACAGCGTTTATCGATTCATCGATCCAGAACGCCTTGTTTCCCAATGAGCTGATCAGCAACAACGGGGCCAGCACCATAGCCAGAGTCAGAGCCTTTCTCTTGGCTAGCGTCCTCCCAAGCTGCTTGACTGGCCCGGCTTCACGCCCTGAGCCCGTCGAGGGCCTCAATACCCGAGCATCCTCGACTAACAATTCCTGAATCTTGGCCCCATCAGGCATCCGAGAGTTATCCATGCATCGACGTATAAGGCACGTGGCAAACATCACAGGGCTTCTCTCCTCTGCCGCCCTTGCTGAATGTGTTCCGTAGTACCTGGTACCGCGGGCTGTTCCATACTTCGGCTAGCGAGGTCTCGAAAACATTTCCAATAGAGCTGGAGAACATTACCCGGCAGCATGGCAAAACCGATCCCTCCCACCCGATCGTTATCGTTCGCCATAACCACCAGCAGGTCTTCCTCGTTGCCCGCCTTTTGACCGGATAGTACTGTTCCCCCTCAGGCATAAAGAAGCTGCCCTTGCGCTCTACCATTATGGGATAAACCGGTTTCGCCTTGAATGTATCGACTCCCAGCTTCGCCGCCAGTTCCCTGACCCTCGGAATCTCTTGCTCAGTGCTCGGCGTAACCAGGAACTGCATTTCTACGTAGGGGCGGGAACTGTTCTTGCGTCGCCTCACATTCATGAAAAGCTCGATGTTTTCCAGGACTCGAGACAGCTTGCCGCCCTTGCGGAACACCTCGTACGTCTCTTGATCCGAACCATCAACGCAGACTGTCAGCATGTCCAGCTTGGAATCTATGATCTGTTCGGCTTGCGACTCGGTTAATCGGTTGAAGTTGCTGCTGATGTAAGTTCCTATCCCTGAATCCACCGCGTACGAGATCATTTCGGGCAGATTCTTGTGCAGCAGCGGTTCCCCCCACAAGTGAATCGCGATTATGAACGTATGATCCTTGATTTGATCGATCAACTGCCTGAACCTTTCCACAGGCATCATCCCAAGGCCATACGGTGCGTCCTCTCTTGGACAATAGGTGCATTGCAAGTTGCAGATGTTTGTCGGCTCGATCTTCGCTGACCACGGCTTCCCACGGCAGACAGGCCGCGCCAGCCGGTAGTCTATTTCTATCTTCAAAAAGTTCATCATCTTGGCGAGCGTTAAGTGCCGCAATATGATGCTCAAGTAGCGAAGAACCCGCTTCAGCACGGCTTTCGCTTCGTGGTCGTAGATTCGATTATCAAACTCCACGGCTTCCGATTTTGCGCCCTTCAACTGAATTAGTGCAGGCATGGAAGGTTGTGACATGAGCGTGGTGATCCTCCGCTTCGCGCCTGTTCTTGCGGGGCCAAGCGTACTATCATCCCCTTCGATTATGAATTACCCTTTCGGGTATTTCTCCGGGTTACTGCTTATAGGTGGAAGGATTAGCTCTAGCTCTTTATGATTCAGCGGACAGGGTGGGAATAGTATCCGGGCCCTCGTACCTCTTGCTGGAGCCTCTCACTCTTCATGCCTTCTGCTCCAGGTTTTCATCCTTCTTCACGATGTTGTATTTCAGGGCCTTGATCGCCGCCTTGGTCCGGCAATCCACTGCCAGTTTTTCAAATATATGCTTCAAATGAGCCTTCACTGTATCAACGCTGATGTATACAGTGTTTGATATCTCCTTATTGCTATATCCGCTGACCAGTAATTCCAGGATCCTGATTTCCTGGTCCGTCAAACCGAAATCGGCGGCGGCCGTCGCCGCTTCTTGCTGCCGCTGCTCCTGCAACGCCAGGCCCGCCAGAAACGGCGGTACTATTAGCTCACCGTCTCGCACTGCGGTAAGAATTCCGATCAGGTTCCGCGTCGCAACCCGCTTCACTACATAGCCATTTGCCCCGGCCAGCATCGCATTCAGTACCCGGGTATCTTCATCGAAACTCGAAAGCATCAGCACCTTCGTTTTCGGATTCGAGTGCGTTATCAACCCGGTTGCTGTAATGCCGTCAATTCTTGGCATCTGGATGTCCATTAGTACTATGTCTGGAGATAGCGCGCTCGCCTCGTTCACAACCTCCTCCCCATCGCATGCCTCACCTACAACCTCAATCCCTTCCTCACGCTCCAGTAGACTCCTCAACCCCTCCCGGAACAACCGGTGGTCGTCGGCAATCAGTACCCGAATGGGCGCATTCATTGCTTGCAGCATAACAACCTCCTTAGTCCGCCAGCGGTATCGTAAAGCAAACTCGGAGCCCGAAGTCCTCCGAACTATCAGGACTCTCAACCCAAATTCGCCCTCCCAGAGACGTCACTGCCAGCTTGCAATAATATAGCCCCCATCCGTATCCCTGCTCGCACGCATTGCCCGGCGTTTTGCATCGGTAGCCTTTCAAGAAAACCTTGCTCGCATCGTCGGACCCGATACCCTCCCCCAGGTCTGTCGCCGAAACCAGAACGTGAGTGTCCTTCTCGACTTTGCATCTTACGTCCACCTGCCGCCCTCTTGGAGAGTATTTCAACGCGTTGTGCAGGACGTTCACCAGGATTCGAACCAATCTCCGCTCGTCCGCCAAAACCTTCGGCAAGTCTCCATCATAGTAGGTCTGGAACGTCAGGTTCTTTTCCGCCGCATGCGATCTCAGCACCTCAATGCAGCGCCCTATTAATGGCCTTATGTCAATAGGCTGCTTGACAACAAAGAATTCCCCCATCCTTATACGCCCCAGGTCCATCACGTCTGTCAGCATGTCCAAAACCATTTCGATGTTGGCCTGCGCACTCTGTAGCATCCCGAACTCTCGCGAGTCAGTGCCCTGCTCCTCGCTTCTGTCTTCGATCGCCAGCTCAATCACTTTCTGAACCCCGACAAGAGGTGCCCTTAAGTCGTGTACCAGCATCTGCCACTCCGCCGTCTCCATCTCGATCGCGCTTTCGGGACAGGTCTCCTGCGTCTTTTGCCTTGTTGCGCCGTCCATAGGATAGCCTCCGGCTTAAACTCAGATACCACTGCCTTCGATTGTCCGGCGAATTATGCGAGCGACAACAGATTATGCAATCACCGCTCGGAAGCCTCGCGAAGGTACGAAACGACACCGCTCCACCTGAAACCACCAGCCCGCTCCGAGATCACCCCTGTAGCCAAAACTCCGCGTTTGACCACTGCGAACCTGATCTCTCTGGTGCCCGGTGACTCCGTAAGTGTGTGCTCGTGCGGCGAAACGCTCTGCTCTTTCTCCCGCCTGGCTTCAGTTCCTCAACCTGACGCCTCAGCAGATAGTCCAATCCACAGCGTTCACTACCTTGTCCCCTCGACGATGAGACCTTTACTTCCTCGCGGCTCTAGGCATGGGGCTCGTCTCTCTATTTAGAGATGAGCCGGGTTCTTTGAACTGGGTCACGCAAGGATCGATTTTTGACCTAACACAATCCGCTGAGGGACCGCTGCCACCTTGGGATTCCCGACTCAGCACCAACACTTTGTTTTGAAGCTCCACGATGCCCCTGCTGTTGCGCCCACAGCCTAGTTCATTTGCAACTGCAAGTCAAGGCCTTTTTTTGGAAACTACTGGTTGGCTCAATCAAAATTGAGTCCCCACTATCACTTAAGGAACCTAGACTCGGATGGGTGATGCATCTCCCTCTATCAGGTAATCATAGTTTCTCCAGGTCTTCTCATGTTCACTGCTGCAACCATGAACATGGACCTTCTGCTGGTTAATACTAGTTTCTAACCATGCGCCCCATGAATGAGGCGTTTCGATCATTAAGTCCGCTGTTCCCTCATGTTTCCAGTCCATGTTGCGCCAACCACCTAAGTTGTTGTGAAAGGTTTCCCACTCTTCCGATCACATCCTCATGAATAAATCACCCAATTTGAAAGTTGTCTCTGGTAGAATTACCTTGGACGGTCGGCTGTCTCAACGGCCTCGTTCGTTTTTGGAATACAGGGGTCCTCAAGCCGCGAGCGGCGGCTTTGGGTCTACTCAATTGTCGAGTATGGAGCACCTTTGGCAATGCCCGAAATGTCACAGGCGGTTTGCTAACCGCAACCAGGAACATTCATGCGGGCAACACACCGTCAAGGACTTCTTGCAGGGGAAGAGTCGCCACACGATCGCGCTCTATTTCCGATTCGAACAGATGGTCCGGGAACTGGGACCGGTGATCCTTGCTCCCGCGAAGACAAGGGTCGGTTTCCAGGCAAGAATGATCTTTGCCGCTGTAAACAAGTTGACCTCTGATCGCCTCGACGCTCACGTTATATTGGCGAGAAGGCTTGAAAACCCGCGATTTACCAAGATCCAATCGCTCTCCCCCAAAAATCACGTTCATCACTTCCAGATCCGACAGATCAACGAACTGGACCATGAAGTAAAGTCCTGGCTGGAAGAAGCTTACAAAGTCGGGCTCCAGCAGCACCTGGACGACACCAGGAAGAAGCGACACCCTTGAGAGTAGTGTCAACTCAATGAACTGGAGGAAGAGGGCACTCACGCTCGCGCACCAACCGAGCGAATCAGAGGAAAGGCCCCAACGGCGTTCCGACCCTATCTATCGCTAACTCGGGTCACTGGCCAATCGGACGAGTGAAAGTGAATGCCGGGGACAGCGCGCCGTTCGAGTTTCGGACCTGTACTTCGACTGTTTGGCCTGGCTCTATCTTCTTGCGCAGTTTCTCGCCAATCAATGTCGTGGCGGGGTTTTGGGAATCCTCAAGAGTTGGCTGCGGTTGCTCATTTAGAAGTATCACCGCCCCATTGTCGAAATCCTGGCCTGTTACCAGTAGATTCTTATGCTCTATTGCGATACCGCTTATAATGGGGCAATTGCCCGCCAACGCATCCTGAGTTACG
>Ga0126379_10003552_pt1 | contig 10100 bp, 18 predicted proteins | sample PanSoiMetPlot_24_FD_92640 | JGI IMG/M metagenome (GOLD analysis project Ga0126379, IMG submission 92640) | Tropical forest soil microbial communities from Panama - MetaG Plot_24 | ecosystem: Environmental > Terrestrial > Soil > Tropical forest > Bulk soil | place: Panama | collected 2016-02-17 | reverse complement strand
GGGCTGGTCGCCGAACTGATCGCACGCCACAATGTGCGCGGCCTTTCGGTCGCGTCGGCGGCCGCGCGCTAACTCAAGCCACGGACGCGCGCAGCGGCCGGAAGAACTCGCGCAACTCGTGCGCCAAAGCCTCGGGCTGCTCCATCGCGGCAAAATGGCCGCCGCCCGCATGAAGCCACTCTATCACATCGACTAGGAGCTTTGTGCGCCACAACAAAATCGGACGCTCGATGTCAGCTATGGGTCATTAGCGGACATTCCGTGAGGTCGAGACCATGTCCGCTTTACCCCCAAAAGCAGACATTGGAACTCGGTCGCGAAATGTCCGCTATATGCCAAAAGCCCCTTCTGCCAAGTGCCGCCGCGTCACTTGTGAAGATTTGGTGGCTGTTATCGAGCGATTATTCGGCAAATTCCGCTGTCATAATTATTCGCGCCTTTTCTTTTTGTCGGAACGGCCAACCTCGCAACTGCGTTCTGATGTGCATGTCGGGGGCGACTAGCAGTGGAGGTAAACATGACCACCGTGAAAAGGCTTGCGATAGTCGCGTTACTCGTCGGTGGCACTTCGCTGTCAATGGCGCAAAACGGTCCGCCGACCGGCGCTTACCCGCCTATAGCCGGCGGCGCAGGAGGCAATCCCGTTACGTCTGGACCGCCCGGACCTGGCTTCGTTCCGGGAGCGTCCGGACCGACATTTCAATCCACAGCACCGAGTCCTTATCTCCAGTCGGCGGCCCCGCTGACGGGAACCGAAGGAGCGCGCATCGCGGCTCAACCCAGGCATCACAAGAACATGTACATGTCGACTCGCTCGACAAAGTCCCACAAAGGCTCGAAGCTGACTCCAGCCAGTAACGCCAATCCGCAGATGAAACAGTAGATATTCTCAAATCCAGTATTGTGGCCCCGGGACCTCATCATCCGGGGCCATTTTTTTGATCTCTTAATCGTGGAACGGTTGGTTCCTGCACGAATCGGTCAAGCGGGCGAGGAACGGCGCGACGGCCAATTTCGTTTCCAATGCGGCCGGTCGGCGATGAGCCTCAGATGCCGGCCTCGCCAGTGGCCCCAGGCTTCACTCCACGCCCCTTGTTGCCCCCGGTCTGGGGCCATGGCCTAGCTCGGTGCAATGAAATGCTCGCGCCATCACAACCCAGATCAGGGCTGCCTCAACCCAGGCGCCTGAGGGAGACATTGCTAGTCTCAGCCGTTGTGATCGGCATTGCCGCGGCCGGACTTGTTTTCCTCTACCTCGTCACACAGGGGCTGTTACTGGCCGTTCATCAGTTCGCTTCGTGTTCCCGAAACTATTGCGGTCAATTGCAGGGATACTAGTAAGTGCAAACTCCAATCGTTGTGACGCGCACCTCGGTAATCACCGCAGCACTCTCTAGCGCGTCATCTGGAACTTCGAAGGTGAGAATATCCTCATCAGTTTCGACTACGTTTCCTGCCTCAGTGCACATGGCACCAATCCCCTTGGCTCAAATCGTCGTTCAATTCGACGATCATTCAGCTGCCGGGGTGGTGTCTGTGCCGAAGGGCACATGGCGAAGTCGACTGAGATGAAGGCGGATCAACCTCCGAACACGTCTACATCGCTTTGCCAGCCAATATTCGGAAATAGTACATCCCTGTTGTCTAATTTTATGACTAGCGTCAGCAACTTGGGCGGCAATTCCTTCGGAACTTCGTAATGTTCTCTGAGGTCTTGGCCAATTCGCGCCATGGCAAACCGCAACGCAAGTTCAAACTGCCTCTCATAAAATGACTGCGCTCGTGGCATGCTGGACACCCCATCTTTGGGCACCCTCACGTAAATGTTTAATTGAATGGACCTAAGACGGTTCCCGGACATAAGCGGTCATAGTTGATGTTCCAATGGAACTTTTTTCGGCAGACTTGAGCACTGTAGAAAGGCTTGCTTTGGGGGTGTTTAGCCTGATCGGATTGATTGTTTGGTGTCGCTGGCGCGGCGCTCCGGATGATCAAAAGAAAGATGAGCCTGCCCAGGTGCTGCAGGGAAGAAAACCGCCAAATTCAGTCAATCGTTGAGTGAGACCTAAACCGGGGGCGACAGCACGGAATGTCCGCTTTGGGTCAAAAGCAGACATTGGGGAAGGTGCGACTGATGTCCGCTTTACCCCCGAAAACGGACATCGCCTGACTGCCCCGCAATGACTCAGAAATGCAACCGCTTGCTACTTGAGAAAGCGTAACCCACTTAATCTCCACGCAGAGGAGGTTATGATGGCTGACTTCACTAGACCGCGCGTTGTAGGCTTCAATCATGTTGCGCTGGAGGTAGGAGATATTGACGAGGCGTTGGCGTTCTACGGTCGTCTCTTCAAATTCGAGTTGCGCGGCAAGAGTGACTCCATGGCCTTCATCGACTTGGGCGATCAGTTTATTGCTCTTCAGAAGGGCCGCAGGCAGGCCGCTGACGATGGTCGCCATTTCGGTCTCGTCGTGGACGACAAGGAGGCGGCCCGCAAGGCACTTGAGGCAGCTGGTGTTACGCTACTTGATGGTCCGTTCCTTGATTTTCGGGACCCCTGGGGCAACCGGGTAGAGATCGTCGGTTATGACAACATTCAGTTCACCAAGGCGCCCAATGTCCTGAGTGGCATGGGGCTGATGCATTTGGCTAAGAACGAGAAAGCAAAAAAAGAATTAGCCGAGAAGGGTATGGCGCTGGAGTAGGCCTGAGGGTTGCAGCAGAGCGCTCTGTGAACTCCTAAACCAAACTAATGGCGACTTCTGTAGTATTTCTGTCGAATGCACCTCATTCACGAGTACGGTTTAGTTGCGGTCGCCGCGATCATCGGGCTGGAGTGCCTCGGTCTGCCGGTGCCCGGGGAGACTGCGCTTCTAGGCGCGGCGATTTATGCGGGGACCAAACACGATTTCAACATTAACGCCGTAATCGCCGCCGCCGCAGTTGCAGCCATCGCTGGGCGAATGATCGGGTATGTCATCGGCCATAAATTCGGTTCCTGGCTGCTATTACGATACGGCCGCTACGTGGGGCTGACCACAGGCCGGATCAAACTTGGGCAGTATCTATTCCTGCGATATGGCGGGAAAATCGTTTTCTTCGCACAGTTTGTGCCGGTGCTGCGAACCCTGGCCGGGCCTTTCGCGGGCGCCAATCTGATGCCGTGGCGCAATTTTATTTTTGCCAATGTCGTCAGCTCGTGTGTCTGGGCAGTGAGCTATGGTTATGCCGCATATTGGGTCGGCGGCGAGTTCGAACGACTGCAGGGTCGGCTGGTACTCCCTCTCGTGTTCATTGCCGTGATAGCTCTCATTGCCGGAGCACTCTTTGTGCGTCAGCGCGAGGCGCAACTGATCACCGAAGCTGAGCGTGCCATGCCCGGGTCGCTCGAACTGCGTTAACTGCTGCGATAGCCAATGTCCGCTTTGGGTCAAAAGCAGACATCGAGATTGGATTCCGCCGAGTTCCGGCAGATGTACCGCGATCAGGTGGCCAGCCAAGAAGATTAAGGACACAGCGACAGCTTGGCTCGGTTCATGCGGCGGAAAGCGGTGCCATCCCTCGGTCCGCATAGCATTTATATGCCACGTGATTAGCTTTCCAGGTATGCAACGTCCGGAATGGGATATTAACGGCGGAATCGACGAGGCCGAAACGCCTTGGCCGGATTCCTCAGAGGAACGCGTAGATCGGTTCGGCCTCTTAATGGCCGCGCTTGTGCTGTGCATCGCCTTCTTTATCGCGGCGCTATGGCTGCGCGGACCAAGCTTTCAGAATTGCAGCGCGCTGGAGAACGCAACAGAGCGTCATGCTTGTTATGACGCACTGAGGGACGATTTATTGAAGCCGCCAGCGAAGGGCCCGGATATACGAAGGCCCTAAGGCAAGCTGGCTGACCGTTGTGATCGCGCACGGCAAAGCAGGCGGGCTGTTCTTCGACAGACCGGGGCGGCAGGAAGCGGCGGGTCGTCACAAGCGCCGCCGCCATGTGGGCGCGTGCGCGGGCGGGCGGGCGGGCGAGCGGTTGTGTCGCGAGTTCAGTGTGGGCGATTTCGAGACCGCTCCCAGGCAAACATTTCCTGAAAGAATGGGATTTCTCCCGGGGCGTGGTCACGCAGGATGGCGATCACTTCCTCTTCGCTGATTTCGTCGTCGCCGTCGCCGCCTTCGTCGACGGCCTTGATGATCGCTTCGAGCTGTTCCTTCGTGATCATGGTCTTTTTTCTTTTGGGTTTGGATGGGGCCACCGCGATCAGGAAAACCCGGAAATCTAATCCGTGTTCTGGCCCTCGCTTTTCATGTTTACCCTACCCGTTGAACTGTACCTAAACGTTTTGGAGCTTCCGTACCCGTATTGCGCAAACGTGATCGCGCTTGAATTTGCGTGAGCTGCCCCAAGCGAGTGAGGGCAAACGGGGCTACGAGGAAGTAGCGGGCAGGCTTCGCTATGGTCCCATTGATCTAGGTCAATGCCGTTCTTTCGTGCAGCCTTTAAACAGAGCAGCATGGACGGCAAAGGCGCTGATGAAGGTCCTGAGTGCCCGAATTGCGGCAGCCCGATGCGCTTCTGTAAAGCAGTCCCGAGAGTGGCCTCGCTTCCTGAACTACGCACCTACAACTGCCAACAATGCGGGGTGACAGCGACGGAAGCCGAGGAACCAAGAGAGCGTCGCTACTGCTAACCTTCTCAGTCGCGTCGCTTCCCTTGGATCACCGTATGCCCAATCGAGGGGAGGTGATCCGGGTGGATACTCAAATCACACACAAAAGCGGCCTTGCAAATAACCTCTGGGTACAAATGGCTGCATTGGTGATCGTGACAATCGTAGTGATTGCACTTGCGGCAAAATTCATCTGGTGAAAGGGACCAGTTGATGCTGCTAAGGCGCAGGCGACGCTGGCGCAGTGTAAGGGTGAGGGGGTTACTGGAGCTGGGCCTACCGATCCTGGCACGGTTCTGGGGCCGCTCGCTCAAGCACGCAAGGAAACTACGCTTGTCGATGCCTGCATGGCGCGGAATAGTTACATTCACGCGCAGCAGTAAACGCGCATCATGATCGGCGTGCGCTCACTAAAGGGCCGAGAAGTGCGCCTCTGCAGTGTGGAGTGCACTACATAAAGTTAGCCCGGATGAGGGACAGCCACCTCTTCTCTTATGTCGTTGATCACTTCCAGTGTACGAATGGCGTCGTCGAGCGCCTCTTGCTCCTTCGCTAACAGCAGTGGCTCATAGTCGCGCAAAGCTTCCTGGAGTGCGGTGCGTGCACGATCATATATTGCGCACCTCGCTTCATCGGTTTTGCTTGGCAAACGAGAAACTGCGGTCGCAATGACAGAATAATAATCAGCCATCGATGGCCGTCCCCCTCTCTTGAGGGGCAGCATATCGCCCAGCGAGTTTGGGGTGTTGGGTTCCAGGCGTGGTGACAACACCTATCGGCGCACTTTCCAGCCCTGCTTCTATGGCCGCGCGCAAGCGGGCACAGAATGCATCATCCATGCGGTTCGTGCGTGACTGGATTTCGTTGTCGTCGCTCATCCCCATTTGGAGCTTATCGATGAGGAAGGCGAGAACGAGGGGATTTCCTGGCCCACTCGTGGCAGTGCACAGCCTTGTCCGCGGCCTGGCCTCGATCTTGCGCACCAACTCCGGTCAGTCGGCGATACACCAACCATAGAACTGCAACAATCGCCGCTGTGATGAGTACGACTATGATGGGAGTTTCGAGCATGGCTCAGGCCGCCACCACTCAATCCTTGCGCAGCAAGGCGGGAAGTTTAGCGATGTTCGCGGCAATACGTCTTGCCTCATCTTTGCTGAGCAGCTTTGCTGCTGATCGCCGCCCAGGCTCACACTCATAATAGATGTACGCAATCTGCCGACCGTCAGCATCGCGTACGATGTAACAGTTCGGGGTGAGTTCGGCGGACCACGGCGGCGAGAAGCGGGGTGTCGTCATTGTGAACGGCGCAGCCCAATTTGAAAGCCAATTAGCGCAAGGATGATCAAGCCAATAACGATTACTTCGTCTGTCCTCAGCGATGCGGGGCCTAAAAAGTACAGCAGACCTCCAATCACGATTAGGCCTACAATCACCCAATCAATTAGGTGGCTGGCCTGCCTCACAGTCATCATCGGCGTTACTCCGGCAAATTACATGGTAGATCGACGCCGAGGGCAGAAGCAGAAAAGTTAAAGGCCCCGACCGAATGTCGAGGCCCTTGAAGCTGAGCGCGTTGTCATGACAAATCCGCCCAGCCTTACTCCAACAATACCGTTATCGGCGTTAAGTTCCCGGAGTGCGCAGGGCTTTTACATGGAACCTTCTCAGCAACGCCGACTACCAATATCATTCCCTCCCCTACCCACCTTGGCCTGCGCAGATTTCAAACGCCCGTTTTGTCATCCAAATTGTCACCCAATTATTCGTAACTTGGTGACAATTCACAACACCAACAGGGACGACCAACCCAAAAACCCCTGACAATTCAATACCCGCTGGGATCAGGAGGGATGACTTGAGACCAGCGTCGCGCTGCAAAACCGTTTACCTCGGTTCATTCCGGGCGTGGCCTCCAGAATAAAATCAATAACTTAGCTTATCTTTTTAAAGCGGTCGTTGGAGGCTCAAAATCGTTCTGGGAACTCGCTGGGAAACCGATTTTGGAAAATGCAGCGAAACTCCCCTCGCCGCTTCCCGCCGCCCTGGTCTGTCGCAACGCGTGCCTTCGTGGTGCCGGGATTAACCGGCCGTCTTCTTTTTTCGATGGTGGTCGCGATATTTTGGTTTGCCTGACGCGATCAGGCATTCACCGACACCCGCCCTTTCCGCCGCCGTGGTCTGTCGAGGAATTGGGCAGGAAGTCGCCGCGTAAAAAATCGTCCGGTAACCTTTGTAGGGGCAACCTAGTGGCATTGACCCGCAAAGGAACATGCCATGACTTGGGTGATGGTTCTGGAAATCTCGTCCGCGATGGCGGTCGGCTTCGTACTCGGCCGGATTTGGAGCCAATCGGTACACGACCTACAATATGTTTGGATGGCGGATTATGAGGCGGACGATTCCAGCGCCCGCATTCCGCACCCTTGATCCCATACCCTCGCACGGTACGTTTGTTTCGAGGATGAGCCGGCGCTCGGCACTCGACGCCAAGTTGCCCAGCAAGGACGAAGCGCGAAGGATCGCGGCCAATATCGTCAAGCTGCCGGAGCCCCCTGGAATCTCCAAGTCAAAAATCCGAAAGCGCCAGCGGTGAAGCGCGAGGCCGAGGAGAATTGGGGGATTCGGTTCTCCTCGAACGTACATCCAGCTATAATGGCCGCGAAGTGTGTGCAAGCCGAAGGAGGGCGTCATGCGGGTTTTTGCTACCCTTTCGCAGCGACTGCCTGTTCCTGATGCCGGAAACGCGTGAGCGGAGCATCTGGGAAGAACCGGCGGCGCAGAAAGCCTAGTCGACCGTTTACAAGGACAAGTGACGTGCGGGGCCTATTCGGCCCCGCATGTTTTTGATGCGCAACTTTGTACGGCGCTTCCCGCGGCTAGTTGCCTTGCAGTCTCGCCCTGAAACTGGCCACGGCGCACGGCCTTTGACGCACTGCGGCGCTCCGACTTGCCTCTCCTACACTTAGGACAAGGCATCGTAGGGAGTTCAACTGGCAGACAGGAAGTGGAAAGACGCTCTATTCCACCTTGATGTTTGCAAATTGGATGACCTTTGCGTACTTCGCGATTTCGTCGGCAACGAACTTTCTGAAATTTGCAACCGACATTGGCATCGGTTCGACGCCCAGATTGAGCAAGCGCGACTTAAGATTTGGATCGGTAACGCAGGCGGTGATCGCCGCATTGAGCTTCTCGACTATCGCATCGGGCGTCCCTGTTGGTGCGCAAATCCCATACCAGCCGCTCGCCGCATATCCAGGCACAAATTCCGCTATCGCGGGAATTTCTGGCGCAGCATCCGATCGCGTCGGGGTCGTGACTCCAATCGCGTTCAGTTTACCGGCTCGCACGTCCTGAATAATCTGCGCAATCGGCGAAAATGCTATTGGAATTTGGCCGCCAAGCAGATCGGTCATGTAACTCGCCTTATACGGCACCTGAACCATATCGGCGCCCGTCATCATCTTGAACAGTTCGCAGGCGACATGCGGTCCAGTTCCCACCCCAGCCGAAGCTATGTTTATCTTGCCAGGGTTTGATTTCGCATATTCGATCAGCTCGGGAACTGATTTAACGGGAAATGCAGGATTGACCACGATCACGAAAGGAGTCCGGCCGATCGCAGCGACCGGCGTGAGATCGCGCGCAAAATTGAAATTGAGATGCGCGTAGAGCGTCGCATTGATGCTATTGCCTGAAATAGTCAGCAGCACTGTGTAACCATCAGGTGCGGCGTGTGCGACCACTTCGGTGCCGATATTGCTCGCCGCTCCAGGTCGGTTATCCACGATGAATTGCTGGTTAAGCCGCTCCGAAAGGGCTTGGGCGATTAAACGGCCGAGTATGTCCGGCGACAGTCCCGCCGCGAACCCGACAACGATATGAACTGCGCGAGTTGGGTAGTCGAGCGCCGCGGCGAAACGCGGGAGAGTGGTCAGGGCGGCGCTGCTTCCTGCGCAAGCGAGGAAAACTCTTCGTGAACGCTTCATCGCATTCTCCGTGCCAGAAAGGACATTTGAAGCAAACTATTCGATCACCTCGTCGGCGAGAGAGAGCACGTTGTTTGGAACCGTGAAATTCATCGCCTTTGCAGTTTTCAGATTGATGACGAAGAGGTAGCGCGTCGGGATCTCTACAGGCAGATCGGCTGGTTTTGCGCCTTGGAAAATCCGTGCAGCCAGATCTGCGGCGCGATCAAAGGACTCGCGCGCGTCGGCGCCATAGGACATCAGCCCGCCATCTCGCGTCATAAAGTCCTGTTCGTAAATCGCTGGAACTTTGTGTTCAAGGGCAAACTCGAACACGCGCTTACGATTGAGAAGCGTAAGCGAGTCGGTCACCATCAGAATGGCGTCTGGCATTTCGCGATTCATAGCCGTGAAGGCCTCATTGAAATCGTCCGGTTCGCGAACACCGAGCGGTTGCACGGTGACCCCAAGCTCCTGGGCGGCCTTTGCGGACGCATCATAGCGTTGCGTCATGCCGCGATCATCCTTGTTCCACAGCATTGCAACCCGACGAAGCTCCGGCGATACGGCCTTCAACAATCCAAGACGCTTGGTGGACAGCGCGGCGGCATCGTCAGCAATGCCCGTCACATTACCGCCTGGATGCGCAAAGCTTTGCACTAACCCGGTCACCACCGGATCGCCCGAGCCACTCGCGATCACCGTTGCGACGCCCGATAGTTTGGCGACCGCCGCTGACGGATAGCCAATAGTCACCACTGCATCTACATTGGCAGCCTTCAGTTCCTGCATCAGGTTGGACATCTGAGGGATTTTTCCCGCCGCACCACGCGCCTCGTATGCCAGGTTCTCACCCAGCCTGTATCCCCGCTTAGCCAAACCCTCTACAAGCATCTTTCCCGTGCCTTCGGTGGGAGGTATGGGCGGCCCAACCGTCAGCGTTCCGATCCGATATGTCTTTGCGGCGGGTTGCGCGGCAATGCTGGCAGGAGCAAGTACTATGGCGCCGGTAATGATCTGAAGAGCTTGCCGCCGTCTCATGATTTGCCTCCTCATGGCTATGCAAAAGGCAAGAAGCAACAGGCGAGTGCTGTAACACCAAGGCTAGGCAAGAATTCCACGCGGGTTCGATCATCGCGACTAGTTTTTTACCGAGAATGTCTCGCCCAACAGCCAATAGTTTGTCATCCCGTATACCAGAATCAATGTAATGCAGATCGTACTTATGAAAATTCCAATTTGGCCTGCTTCGCGCCACGCCCGATAAGAGCTGTACAGCCAAAAGACTTGGCCGATCAAATTAGCGATCACGCCGTAATGCGGCAGATTCAGTGATGTGAGAAGGAAGCCAAGGCCCGTACACACGACAAGGCCAATCTGCATCAGGATATTCGCACTCAAACAAGATCCCCGAGTTTGGTCTTTACTTCGAGTGCGCCGCAGTTGCCGCGGCTAATTTCATTCGGC
>Ga0126379_10003551_pt1 | contig 10100 bp, 8 predicted proteins | sample PanSoiMetPlot_24_FD_92640 | JGI IMG/M metagenome (GOLD analysis project Ga0126379, IMG submission 92640) | Tropical forest soil microbial communities from Panama - MetaG Plot_24 | ecosystem: Environmental > Terrestrial > Soil > Tropical forest > Bulk soil | place: Panama | collected 2016-02-17 | reverse complement strand
GAGGGAGATCGCTTCAACGCCATCGCCTTCAACGACCGACAGCGCAAATTCTCCGCCGAGCCGGTTCCCTTCACCCAAAGAACGCTGAGCGACGCCGACCGGTGGATTAACTCGCTTGCGGCCACCGGCGGGACCGAGCTGCTGCCCGCGCTGATGCTAGCGCTCGAGAGTCGGCCGGAAGTCTTGATGGTGCTCACCGATGGCCAGGTGGGTAACGAGAGCGAGATCCTCGCCGCGGTCGCTCGGGCGGGCGTTCGCACGCGAATCTACTGCTTCGGGATCGGCACCAATGTGAGCGACGCCCTGCTTCGAGACCTAGCGCGCGAAAGCTCGGGCGCCGTCGAGCTCATCCATCCCGGAGAGCGCATCGACGACAAAGTCGTCAGCCAATTCGCCAAGGCGATTGCCCCGCGCGTCTCAGACGTCGCGGTAACCTTCCAGGGCGTCGAGGTTCGCGAGTTGGCACCGGAAAGACCTTTGCCGCTGATCGACGGAGAGGCCTGGGCGCTGCTCGGGCGCTATGAGTCGCCGGGCCGCGGCGCTCTCGAGATCCGGGGCACGCTCGACGGCAAGCCCTTTTTCCTCAAGGTGCCGCTCGAGTTGGCGGAGAGCGCTTCGCGGCCGTATCTCGCGAAGCTCTGGGCGGCGGAGCGGATTCGCGATCTCGAGGCATCGCGTATCTCCGGGCGGCGAGGCGAGGCCATCCGCAAGCGAATCCTCGATCTGGCCCTCGAGCACGGTATCGCGTCGCCCTATACGTCCCTGCTCGCGATCGAAAAGCGCGAAGGCGACCGGCTCTCGACCGGACAGCCGCAGGTGCGCATCGTGCCGGTACAAGCGCCGGCAGGCTGGGCGATGTTCGAGCCCAAACCGGACCTCTGGCCGACCTCGATCCGAAGGCAGAAATTGCAAGCCCTCCTCGCCGACCCTGGCATGTCGGCAGTGAGGGGGATGGGGATGGCCGCCTCCCTCGGAAAATCGCGGATGGTGGCCAAGCTGCAGAGCGTCATCGTCGGCGCACTAGGTGGCACCGCCCGGACGGATTACGGTGGCGCCCCCAGCGAGCCGTCGCCGGGAATGGATCCGGTTGGCTCAATACTCTCGCGTCAGCTTGCCTCCGGGCTTTGGGGCGCCGAAGGCGAAACGGCGATGGCTCGGCTCGAGGCTACCGTCCTCGCGTTGCTCGAGCTGCTCGACGCCGGCGTGACGAGCTCGGATGCGCGCCATGGTCCGCAGATTCGGAAGGCGATTTCCGCTCTGCTCGAGCTCGCCGCGAAGGGGATCGAAGAAGTGAGGTGGATCGAGCTTTCCCTCGCCGTCGCCTGGCTGTGCGCGACCGGACCGCGGACTCGGGCCGAGGTGGATCGAGCCATGCGCGCTCGGAACGCGCTCCCTCTTCCTGCGCGAGACGGCGCCGAGCCGGCGATGCGTCATCGGGTGGATGAGCTCGTTGCCGAGTTGCACCCTGCCGTTAGTCAGTGACGAAGCGAACGGAATAGCGGAGCAGGCCGATCAGCGCCGCACCGATGCTCGTGCACCAGGCCAACAGCGAAGGATCGATCGCGGCGATGGTGCGCTGCAGGTCGGTGCCTCCTCTTGCGAGGGGACCTGAGGGGACCACGGGCGACAGAAGGAACCAGGCGATGAGGATTGCGACCATTGCGGCGAGCGCGGCGAACGCGTAGCGCCAGGGAAACGGGATGGGCGGCGGCGTCGACGCCTCTTGCATCACCGCGCGCATCACGCGTTGCACGAAAGTGGTGGGCGGAGACAGCTGCTCCTCGTTCAAAATGCGATCCAGTTCGTCCATGCGTCATGTCTCCTCGGGCACCGGTTCGGTCCCCAGCCTGCGTCGCAGATTGCGCTCGAGGCGCCCACGGGCGCGGTGAAGTCGCGCCTTGAGAGTGCCGGGGCGAATGCCCAGCGTCTGCGCCGCCTTGTCGACGTTCATTTCGTGAAAATAGAAGAGCACGATCGCCTCACGGTATTTCTCGGGCAACGCCTGGACTGCGAGCCGCACCGTCTCGTCGCGCGAAGTGCGCTCCTCCAGGCCCCAATTGCCCCAGTGGGGGAGATCCAAGGCGGCATCGAGCGCCACGAGGTTGGGCCTAGTCCGGCGCTGATGGGAGCGAAACATGTTCATCGCCACGGACATCATCCAGGTGGAGAAGGTCGACTGTTCTCGAAAGCTCGGCAGCGCGCGGAAGATCTTGAGAAAGGCATCTTGCGCCATATCCGCCGCCTGGGAGCGGTCACGGCAGAAGCGGTAGGCGAGATTGAATAGCGGTCCCTGCCAGCGCTCGACGATGCCGGCAAAGGCCGCGCTGTTTCCGGCGACCACCGCTCGTACGGCAGCAAGGTCTTCATCGTTTTCCATCGCAACGGTGGCTTTAGGACGCGAGCACCGGTCCGCCGGGTTGCATTTTTCTGCGCTGCCTCAAAAAAAAGGCAACCGCCTTCTTGGACCACGCGTCTCATCCGGCGAACAGCTTTGAGGGACTGAAAAAATGCATCAATTAGCCACCGAAACCGCTCATTTGCTTACCCAGACACTCCCGCTGCTCATTCCGATCGTCGGCACGATCGCGCTCTTCGGGTTTCTCTCCGTGGCCTCGTGGGCAGACGCCCGGCGCAGGGAGCGCGAAGCCTTCTTCCGTCACGAGCTGCTGAAGAAAGTGGCAGAGAGCCCCAGTGGGCAGCAGGTGGTCGAGCTGCTGCGTCAGGAAGAAGCCGACCGGATCGAGCGCCAGCGCCAAGCGATTCAACTGGCTGGCTGGGTAACCCTAGGGGCAGGCATCGGGGTAGGGGTGCTCTTATGGCAGTTGGTTCGCCTCGCGGGACTATGGGCGGTCGGCGTGATTCCAGCGCTGGTGGGGGCCGCACTCGTTCTCCATGCCAACCTCACACGGCGGCGCCGCACCGGCAGCTGAGATTTTCTCCAACGCTTATCGGGAATCGGCCGCCGGATAAACGACGATGTCGTCCAAATAATAGCTGTAGTCCCCTCGGGGGGTGCGGTCGCGGTTGGCGGCGGTCCCCTCGGCGAAAAAATGGACAGGGCCGATGTTTGCGTCGGGCGCTCGCCAGCTGAAGCGCCAACCCACCGGACCATCGTAGACGCCGTTGTGCCGATACCCGGCGCCTTCGTTGCCGACCGCACGCACCACGATCTCGCCTTGCACGCGATTGTGCGTGGCGCTTCGGTACTGCTGTCCGCCGAGCGTGCCAGCAGTAGCCCCGGTTTCGTCCGTTACCCAGAGATCAAATCCCCAGCTGGACATGCTCGGGTACGAAATGATGGCACGCATCTGGTAGAGCTGCCCGGGCACATAGCCGTCCGTAAAAAGACCCGCACATTGCCGGCCCATATTGCCGCCGCAATCGTCGATGGTGAAGCCAGGGTCCCCGAGCTCGGAAATTGTGATCAACGGATAATCATTGTGACAGCGCGCGCAGGACAAGCCGTCGGGTCCGGTCTCGGCGAAGAAATCCGGATCCAGGTGCTGCGACGCAAAAACCGCAGCGCCCGCCTCGCGGTGGGCGGATAGAGCCGCGACTCCCAGTAGTCCAGCCACGACGGACAGAAGAAGAACCCTCTTTACGTCCAATGACTTTCGCACGGCTGACATGGTGTTCCTCCCTCAGCGGTTGATTCCCTGCTCGGTGATTCCCTCCGCCTGAAAGTACGGCGCCGACGCCTCGATACTGCTCTTAGCGCTTCCGCCTCGCGCTCCGCCAGACGCGCGCCATCCACTTCTCGACATCTTCGAGCTGGCTCGGAAACATCGCGGACAGGTTGCGATAGCCCTTCGGTGTCACTACGACGTCGTCCTCGATGCGAACGCCGATCCCGCGATACCGAGTCGGGACGGTGAGATCGTCGATCTGGAGATACAGACCCGGCTCCACGGTGAGGACCATGCCGGGCTTGAGCTGGCCGAACTTGTACGCCTCCTGGCGCGCCTGCGCGCAATCGTGCACGTCGAGCCCGAGCATGTGGCTCACGTTGTGGAGCGAGTAGCGCTTGTAGAATTGGTGCTCCTGTTTGAGCGCCTCTTTCGCGCTGGCGAGGATTCCGAGCTGCTCCAGTCCCTCCGCCAGGACCTCCATCGCCCGGCGATTCGGCTCCAAGAAATCGTTGCCCGGCTTCACTGCCTTGAACGCCGCGGCCTGCGCGCGATGCACCAGCCGGTAGATTTCCGCCTGCTCGTGCGTGAAGCGGCCACCCACCGGCAACGTGCGCGTGATGTCCGCGGTGTAGAGCGAATCTCCCTCCACGCCGGCATCGAGCAGCAGCAGCGTTCCGGGCTTCAGAGCGCCGTCGTTGCGCGTCCAGTGCAGTATGCAGGCGTGCGAGCCGGAAGCGGCGATGGTGTTGTAACCGACATCGTTGCCCTCGACGCGCGCGCGCAAGTTGAAAATGCCCTCGACCTCGCGCTCTCTTCGCCCGCCGCGGAGTGAGCGGATGACGTCCTCGAAACCGCGCTTGGTGGCCCCGATTGCCGCCGACAATTCCCGAATTTCCTGCGCGTCTTTGATCAGCCGCATTTCGGAGAGCGATTGAGCGAAAGGGTCGTCGCGCTCTGACTGCGCCGAAAGCTGTGCATCGACCTTGTCGGAAATGCCGCGGAGCAGGCGCCAGGGACGAGCCGAGCCGGCGAGCGCGCCGAGGCTCTTGGACAGCTCCGGTATTCCTCGGCACTCGTGCACGCCGAAGCGGATCCGGCTCCGCTCCACGCCCAGGCGAGGCCCCACCCAGAGCTCGCCCTTGTTGCGGTCGGTGTAGAAAGTCGAGTCACTGCGGCCGGGATTGGGCTCGACGAACAGAACGTCGCGGTGGCCGCCGCCTTCCTGCGGCTCCATCAACAGCACGCAATCAGGCTCCAGGTTGCCGGTGAGGTAATAGAAATCGGTGCCTGGGCGGAAGCGGTAATACGTGTCGTTCGCGCGCACTTTCTCGTGGCCAGTGGGGATCACCAGCGTGTCGTTTGGGAAGAGCTTGGACAACGCGCGGCGGCGCTCGAAGAAGGCGGCGGCGTGCTTGACCGGCGTGGAAGGCTTCGCCGGCGGCGCCTTCCAGTCCTTCTTCATGAAATCCAGCAGCGCCGGAGGTGTCGCGAGATCGTGCGTTGCCTGCTTGGCTTGCGGCTCGGAAGTGACCGGCTGCTCGGGCTTGCTCTTTAGGTCGAAGGTCATGCGCCATACTGCGAACAAATCGTGGCGGGCTTCAAGCCCCCGGTGGCGGTCAGTTCGAAACCAGCGCGTCGGCTTCCTTCCTGATCTCGCCTTTCCAGGTCTCGGCGTCTTTCGCGTTGCCCACCTTGGCCTGCCTCGCTGTCTTCTGCCGCTGGACCAAATCGGCGTGCGTACTGAAGTAAGGCAAGGCTTTGCCCACCATCTGCGACACTCGCTCGAAGCGGTGATCCGTCATCACCTTGATGAGCTCTTCCTTGAGCTTCGCGATGATCTCGTAGCCTTGCAGCATCGCGCCGGTGCAGATCTGGACCGTGTGAGCGCCGAGAAGGAAGAATTGCGCCGCGTCGAATCCGGTCTCGATGCCCCCCATGCCGGAAAGCGGAACGCCCGGAAGGGCTCGGGCGATCTCCATCACGTGGCGAAGCGCTATCGGGCGCACCGCTTGACCGGAGTAGCCGCCGGCCACCGTGTGTCCCTCGACCGTCGGCATGGGGCGCAGCGTTCGAAGGTCTACCCCGATGATCGACAGGAGGGTGTTGATGGTGGAGATTCCATCCGCGCCTCCTTTCACCGCCGCTCGCGCCGGCACCGCGGGGTTTCCCACGTTGGGCGTCATCTTGGCCCAGACCGGAATCGTGGCCACTTGCCTCACCCAGCCGACGACTTCCTCGACGATGCTCGGGTCCTCGCCCATCGCCATGCCCATCTTCCGCTCGGGAAGGCCGTGTGGGCACGAAAGGTTGAGCTCGAATCCGTCGACACCGGTTTCCTGCGCGCGGCGGACAATTTCGTGCCATGCTTCACGGCGGTATTCCTCCATGATGGAGGCGATCAGAATCTTCTTTGGGTAGCTTTTTTTCAGCTGCCGGAACTCGTCCAACCAGACGTCGAAGGGACGATCGGAGATGAGCTCGATATTCTCGAAGCCGACCACTACCTTGTCGTCCTCGCGAGCCTTGAGCTTGGCATAACGGGGCGCGGTGTTGACGACCTTGCTGGCATCGAGGCTAATTGTCTTGCAAACCACGCCGCCCCAGCCGAGATCGTACGACTTAGCGATCACCTTCGCATTCGTCCCAGGGGGGCCAGAAGCGAGCAGAAAGGGATTTTCGAATTGAATGTCGTTGACCGTCGTGCTCAGTGACAGAGCCATCACGCCTCCTCGTCCAAAATACGTGATTAGGCCGAAAGGGCGGCATTGAGGCAAGTTGCAGCCCGTTACCCCAGGCCGTCGGGTCCATGGCCTGAGCCGTCAGACGGCCGATCGCGTCTGCCGGGGACCGGCCTGACCGCAGCCCGATTGCTGCGCCTTTTTCTCCCCGCCGTCTTTGTGAGCTGGGCCCTTTTCACCGCTTGGTGCGTCTGCGGGTTTCCGCCGCTGGTCGATCTCGCCGCACACGGCGCGCAGCTGCAGACGCTCGTCTCCTTGCTGCGCGGGGATCCGGCGGTGAGGCAGGTGTACGAGCTTCACGTGCCGCTGGGCTACGGGCTGGTTTACTGGCTCTTCTTGCCCCTGGCCTGGCTGACGAACGGAGCGGTTGCCGCCAAGGTGGCGCTCTGGTTCACCTTGCAGCTCTTTCCGCTGTCGCAGCTCGCTGTCCTGCGCGCATTCCGCCGCCCGGATTGGCTGGTGCTGCTCGGTTTGCCGCTCGCGTTCAACTTCTCCTACTGGTACGGCCTGCTCTCCGGCATTTTCGCCCAGCCGCTGATGTTTTTCGCCATCGCGGTTTTCCAGCGCACGCTCGAGTCGAGGCGGGCGCGCGGGCTCATCTGGGTCAATTTGCTCGCCGCAGCGACGATGCAGTCGCACTTGGTGGCGTTCGTCGCGCTGGCGCTGGCGCTGTGTGTTTTAGCCCTCGCCCAACCGCCGCGACGGGACTCGCTTCGAATGGCCGCCTTGGCGCTCGCCCTGCCGGTTGCTCTTTCGCTGCCGAAAGTCTGGTCGATGGCGGTTCGCGCCGTCACCCCCGGTTCCTGGCCGGCGACGAGTTATGGCGGTGTGGCGCATTTCCTCTGGTTTTTCCGGAACTACCGGCCGGAAGGTTTTCTCGCCGCCTGGGGACCGCTGCTCGTCACCTCGGTGTTCGTCGTTCTCTACGTGCGGCGGTGGCGAAAAGAGCCGATCGCCCCGGCGGCGATGTTCGCCGCGCTGGTCGCGCTGTACTTCATCACCCCCAAGACGCTCTCCGGGATTTTTCTCATCTGCGTGCGCTTGCCGGTCCTCGCCGGGATGGCTTCGCTTCTGCTCGTCGGCGCGCAAGCACTCACCCGGCAGCTCAAGATCGGCCTGCTCGCTATTTCGCTCGCCTCGCTCATCCAGACGGCGGTTTTCCATCATCGCTTCGCCCGTGCGGTGACAGGGCTCGACGAAATGCTCGCCGGACCACCTCCGGGAATGCACGGGTACTGGTCGCTCGTCGGCAGCCAGGTTCTGGGAAGCAGGATGATTTACCTCGAGCACCTCGGCCAATGGTGGACCGCGACGCGGGGCGGGGTGGGGCACAACTTCTTCGCCGACGCGGAGCACCACCCGGTCCGCTTCCGGGCGGGGCACGAAATTCCCGCCAGCCTCGCCTTGGCGAGCCCCGCGGAGCTCGCCGACTTCGACCAGATCCTCCTCTATGGCGACGGCCCGTTGTCCTGGAAGCTTAAGGAGTGGAGGGAAGTCGCCCGAGCGGGGTTGTGGCGTAAGCTGGCGCGGCCTTGAAGACGGGTGAAGACGCGTGAACGAGAGGCTTTTGCTGGCTGCGCGGGGCAAGCCGGTGGATGCCACACCGGTCTGGCTGATGCGACAGGCCGGCCGTTACCTGCCCGAGTACCGCGCGATCCGGGAGAAGGTCCCCTTCCTCGAGCTCTGCAAGACGGCCGATCTGGCCGCCGAGGTGACCGTGCAGCCGGTGCGACGCTTGGGCGTCGACGCGGCTATCATCTTCTCGGACATCCTGATTCCAGTCGAGGCGATGGGCCTTGCGCTCCAGCTCGACGACGGCGGACCGAGGTTGCCCCAGCCGGTGCGCACCGAAGCGGACGTCCGGCGCCTGGCCATTCCCGACCCTGAAGATCGCACCGGTTTCGTGGCGGAGGCCATCCGCCGAACGCGCAAAGCCCTGCGCGACAGCGTACCGGTGATCGGTTTTTGCGGGGCGCCCTTCACACTGGCCGCGTACATGGTCGAGGGCGGCGGCTCGCGAAACTTTCTCAACATCAAGCGCCTTCTCTTCGAGCAGCAATCGGTCGCCCATGCCCTTTTCGAGAAGCTGACTCGGACTCTCATCCCCTATCTGCAGATGCAGGTCGCCGCCGGCGCGGGCCTGGTGCAGATCTTCGACTCGTGGGGCGGGGAGCTGTCGCCGCGGGACTTCGAGTCTTTCAGCCTGCCGTACCTGCAGCGCATCGTCGCCGCGCTCAAGGGCAGCGGGGTGCCCGTCATTCTCTTCGGGACGGCGATGTCCACCTTGCTGCCGCTGATGAGGTCCACCGGTGCCGACGTGCTCGGGGTCGATTGGCGGATCGACATCGCCGACGCTCGGCGGCTGCTCGGGCCACAGGTGGCCGTCCAAGGCAACTTGGACCCCGCAGCGCTCTTTCTGCCCGCCGCAGAGCTCGAATCACGCGTGCAAGACATCCTTCAAGGCGCCGGGCCCTTAGGTCACATTTTCAACCTGGGGCACGGAATTCTTCCGCAAACGCCGCCGGAAGCTGCGCAATCCCTGGTCGATGCAGTGCACCGCCTGAGCGCCCGCCTTCGACGTGGTTAATGTTAGATGCGTCAAGGAGACGCTCATGCGAAAAGCGGAGTGGTTGAACGGCGGAAAGCGCACGGCCATCGTCAAGGGCCTTCGCACCCCGTTCGAAAAAGCAGGCACCCTCTTCATCCGGCTGACTGCGCTCGACCTCGGTCGGATGGTGGTTCAGGAGCTGGTCCAGCGCGCCGAGATCGATCCGGAAGCAATTGACCAGGTTGTCTTCGGTCAAGTCATTCCAGGCGTCACGGCGACCGGCATCGCTCGAGAGGTACTGATCGCCGCCGGGTTGCCGCGCCAGATCGAAGCTCACACGGTGGCGCGCGCCTGCGCGACGTCCATCCAGGCGCTCACCGACGCGACCAATTCCATCGCGCTGGGCGTTTCGGAGGTGGCGATCGTCGGCGGCACCGAATCGATGTCCGACGTGCCGATCTTCGCCAGTCGGCCGCTCGCACAGGCGCTGGTCGAGGCTTCGCGCGGAAAGAGTCTCCCCGAGAAGATTCGGCCCTTCCGGAAGCTACGGCCAAAGGACATTGTCCCCAAACCCCCGGCGATCGCCGAGTACTCCACCGGGATGACGATGGGCGAGAGCGCCGAGAAGATGGCCAAGGAAAATCACATTAGCCGCAAGGAACAGGACGAGATCGCCCTCGCCTCGCACCGCAACGCCGCCCGGGCGTGGGAGGAGGGCAGGTTCAAGGATCAGGTGATGCACCTGCCGATTCCCCCCTCGTTCGAGAGAATTGCCGACAAGGACAACATCGTTCGACCGGATGCGAACATCGAGGCGCTCTCCCAGCTCCGGCCGGTCTTCGACCGCAAGTACGGGACCGTCACCGCGGGCAACTCATCGCCGCTCACCGACGGCGCGGCGGCGCTTTTGGTGATGAGCGAGGAGAGGGCGAAAGCGCTCGGGTACACTCCCTTGGGCTTCGTGCGCGCCTATGCCTATGGAGCGACCGATCCGGCCGATCAGCTCCTGCAAGGTCCGGCGTATGCGGCTCCGCTGGCGCTCGAGCGCGCCGGGATGAAGCTCAGCGACATAGATCTGTTCGAGATGCACGAGGCCTTCGCGGCGCAGGTGGCCTCGAATCTCCAGGCTTTTGCCTCGCCGCAGTTTGCCCAGCGGATCGGCCGCGGCGCGCCGCTGGGCGAGGT
>Ga0126379_10003550_pt1 | contig 10102 bp, 9 predicted proteins | sample PanSoiMetPlot_24_FD_92640 | JGI IMG/M metagenome (GOLD analysis project Ga0126379, IMG submission 92640) | Tropical forest soil microbial communities from Panama - MetaG Plot_24 | ecosystem: Environmental > Terrestrial > Soil > Tropical forest > Bulk soil | place: Panama | collected 2016-02-17 | reverse complement strand
TATTCTCGTTCAGATGCGGGTGACCAAGCAAGCGGAGAGGACAAAGGGGGCGGTAGTGTCGCGCCAGTGGGCCCGGGCTTTAGCCCTTCGTTTCGTAGGCCGCCTTCTGAGGCCGGCCCCTCACGTCTTTGCCTGTAAGCGCCGGCTTTCGCGCCCTTTGTCTTTCTGATTCGACCGTCGTAGGGCCGGCTCTAAGGTCTTGCGTCGGCGTCCAGCTCCGCTGCTACTCCTGCGGGGGCCTCCGTTGATGAGCTGCTTTCCTGCCGCGTCAGATAGAGCGCGAACGGCGTGATTTGAAAGGGTCTCTTTTCGTCTTCAGCTACCGCACCGGCTGGCTTGGACTTAAGCATTCGCAATTGGTCGTTCCAGGGATCGACCTTAATGCGACCGCCGACGGGCAGCGCCGCAATTGCGTTCTCCGCCTTAGTCTTGGGCGACTGCGCAGCGGAAGCCCCTGGCGTCAGGACCCAGTTTGCAGGGACCTTATCACCCAGGTGCGGGCTGATCAGATTGGGAATCTCCTTTGAGCGCTCATTGAGCGCCTGAAGGAACAGTTGTGCGCTACCGGACTGGTCCTTGTATGGCGAGTTCATCAGCAGCTCGATCCCTTTCTCTTTGGCCCACTCTTCCGCCTCCGGTGATCGTGCAAAGTCAAAGTGGCGGAACGTCTCCTTTTCGTTGAAGCGCAGCCGGTTGAGGAACGCGAACTGCGTGTCCATGCGGCGTCCTAGCAGGATGTGAGCGAGCTCATGCGCCAGAATGGCTGCCAGGCTGGCCTCGTTAGGAAGGACGTCAATCAACCCTCGGCTCAGCACAATCGTGTGCCCCATGGTGAACGACTCAAGGGTCGACGTCATCAACACACGGCAGCGCACTTCCGGCTGGATGTCGAGGTCGTTGGTCGTCTCCAGGTTGTCCGTCACTGTCTGGAGCACCTTATCGACTTCTCCATAAGGTGCCAGCAAGCCTTGCCGCTCCAGTTGATCCGCAACGTTCTCTTCGGCTTTCCGGCCCCACAAACGCTCCGCTTGCAGCGGCGAGAAGTCGCTGTCGCCGTCTGTCTGATCCCTGACCGGACGCGGCGCCTCTACGAAGACTGTGCTCAGCTCTTGTTCTGCCCCAACGTGGCCAACGTGGTAGCCCCAAAGACGGGTCTGCGCTCGGAATGCCCTGAATCCCAGGTTCCTGGCCTTTGCATCCCGGACGCTGCCGTCCTCGACATAAACAAAAGCCGGCACCCATAGGTTCGGTCCCACATTCATTCGCCAGCTGTCGAAACTGAAGTAATAACTGGCCGAGGATGGCATTCCGTAAGAGCCGTTGAACCGCACGATGTGGTAGTCCTGATCCTCGACCCAGATGCGACCCACAAAGCGCCGCTTGCCCGCCTTCGGCAGCGGGTCAACGTCAAACACCATGCAACGTATCTCACCCAAAAATTCTCGCCGTACGTACTCGATCTTGTAGTGCTGGCGGTCGAAGCCATTCATGTCCAGATAGATCATCTGCAGAAAGCCGGCTGGCACAAATTCCATTGAGAAGAAATCCCCCCAGCTTCCGAACGCCTTCTCCTTTAAGCTGATGCTGCGGTTCAGCGGTTCGAACTCCACTCCTTTGGCCAGCACCGCCCGGCCCAAAAAGTATTTGTCGCCGTCGGGCACCGCTCCGAGCTGCTTGTCCGGGCGGACATACTGGATATATGTCTCGACGAGTGGAGAGTATTGACGCAGCAACTGCATCTCCCTGTGCTCCTGCGTCATAATTTTGTCCACCACTTCAGGGAGGACCATCGGTTGTTGAGCCGATGCAGCTAGCGGCATCACGCCGTATGCCACCGCCACAGACAGTAACTTGAGGCTACGCATGTGCGCCTCCTGACTTCGTTCTGCGACACTAGGGCTGTGTACCGCAAGCTAGCTCTTCGGGCGTACGCTGCCAGCTGTCCTGACGAGCGGTTTAGGGCCAGGCGTTTTTGGGCTGTCCGTACCGGCTACGGCGCGCGATCGCGCGCGTCCGATCCACTTGGAGCAGAGCATGTGTACAAAGGGAGAAGTATCAGCAAGAGGACGAAAGCTGACTGTCCTGCGAAAGAAATGAGGCTTCGGGGCGAGTCAACCGTCACGCCAACCCTGGGTGCTTGTCACGGAAACCTTGGCGACGCGTCTACCATATTCTTCAGGCTGAATCGAGTTGCTCTCGCGCTGCCAACCACCCTTCCAGATGTTCCTTTCCCTTCCCATCAAAACTTTGCGCAACGATGCCGGCCATGCCCTCCGCATTGATCCACGCCACTCGCCCTTTGCCTCTAATGCTCACCCCCATCGGCAACTCAAAGCTGAAGCCTACTGCCACTGAATGCCTGAGCGGTTTCACGGTGTGTACCGCCATTCCACCCTCACTAAGGTTCGTCATACGGGCACGCTGTTCGAATTCTCCTTCTTTCAGCACCACCGCCAGATTCACGGGATGTCGAAAGTACCGCCGCCGCTCGCGCACCAGAAGGTCCTTGGCAATCCTGATGTGCAGCGCAACACTGTCCAGACTCACTGGCTTGCGCAGCAGAAAGTTTGCTCCGGCGTTCAACGTTTGTGTGTAGTCTTTCGAACTTCTCCCGCAGGCGAAAATCACCACCGTGCTATTCGAAACTCCTTTGCGGATCGATTCAATCAGCCCCAGCGCTCCCGGGACCTCCAGGTCGATGAACACTCCGTCCGTCTTGCGACGGTTCAGATAGTCTCGTGCGGCTCCCGATTCAGGGACCAGGACAAATTTGCCCCCGTATTTTTCTACCCCTTTGGAGACGGCAGTCATCGTCGCGTATTCGTTGGACACGAGCACAAACTCGAGCACAATGGGCAGGGACATGGCGTTTTTTGGTTCTCCATCGACCTTGCGTAGGTCCTTGAGTGGTAAGACAGTACGCGTCACTATAGTTGCGTGACGCCGCTCTGTCGAATCATTTCTGTGTGCTATTTTCGATCTGTGAAACACAAGAAATTGCTCTTGGCCGATTATCGCTTCCCTTGCGACTTGCCTTGTGTCGGATACCCTTTGCTCGGAAATCCAACCAAAAACGCACTCAGCCGCAGCGGCCCCCGAACCTGCCCGCGTTCGACGGATCACGGCGGTCGCGGTAACCGTTGTCGTGCTGGCCATGAATCTTGCGCCGGTGAACTCGCCTCTACTGTCAACACGGCTCGGAGCGCTCGGAGACGAGCTGTTTCTGCTCAAGTTCGCCCGTGGTTCCTGACGGCACGGCGGCGCTTAAAGTCACCGTACGCTGAGAGCTGCTTCCACTTGGACGCTCGCGGGATTCAGCATGCGATTCTCTGGCCATGAACGGCGTGACACGACGGCGACTCAATCCGGGTGCTGACGCGAGCGGCCGCCCAGCAGGACAGAAAGCAGCGCTTTGGGTTCGGCGTCGTCGCTGAATGTACGATTGAAATGCGCGAATAGATCGCGATTCCCGGGCCCGAAGATGAAGCTGGCACCGAGTTGGAAGGGATTCCTCCCCAGTTGGTGCTGTTTGTAACCGGAGGCCTGTGCTTGGGCCCGTGCTTCGGTGTTGTCGCGACGGAAAATGTGAAAAAGGTTCCCTGACTTCACTTCCGCGGCTTTGTAGGCTGTTCGCTCGGCATCAACAAGCAGCGGGAAAGCGATTCCGGTTTCCTCGCGAAATAGGCGAGCATAGTGCATGTCGCCAAGGCCGATTGCCGCCAGCATGCCGCCGGCTTCCCTAATCTCGTTCTCATGCTCGCGCAACTGCGCGACAGTCTGACGGCAGAAGATTCACCCGTAGTGTCGCAGGAAAATAATGAGGGCGGGGTTCCGCTCCCACAGAGAGCCGAGACGAATTTCACCGCCGCCAGCTTCCGGCAGCAGAATGTTCGCGAGCTTTGCACTCACAGATCCTGCCATTCGCCGATTATAGGGGATAAGTGGCTGGTACCCTTAATTCCGAAAGAGCCTTCGCGTGGGCCATCCTTCTGCGCCTCTCGCAAAGGGGCTGATTCCGCTTTGCCTCTCTTACAGGTTTTTTATACACCATACGCATTTCGAGTAAATTACTCAAAAAAAGCGCTGGTACCCCGCTCTCTCATCTCCTGTTGGTACCCGCGCCAAAACTCTCCCGGGATCAACTAGCGGGCGAGACGGAGACGGCGGGCCGAGGTTTGAGAAGGGAGTCGACCAAGCGGTAAAGGAGCAAGACAGCCAGGATTGCGCCGTACAGAAGCGGCAGCCGATGATCCGATTTGACGAGCCAGTAGTAATGAATGACGCCGCAGAGCGCGGTCACGTAGATGAGCCGATGCAAGGCTTGCCAGCTCCTGCCACCGAGTCGCCGGATCCAGCCCTTCGTCGAAGTCAGTGCGAGCGGGATCAGCAAAACGAAGCCAAGAAACCCAACAGTAACAAACGGCCTTTTCACCACGTCCTTCCACATTCTGCCGAGGTCGAACGACTGGTCAGGACCAATGTAGGTCAGGAAATGCAGCGAGACGTATGTAAAGGCGAAGAGTCCCAGCATGCGGCGGAAGCGGATTAGCTCTGGAACATTGAGCAGCTTGCGTAGCGGCGTGACAGAGAGCGTGATCAGCAGGAAGCGAAGCGTCCAGTCGCCGGTGAAATGCTGGACAAACTCAACGGGATTGGCAGTGAGCTCGCCCTGATAGGCGCGGAGACCCAAGTATTCGAGGGGAACCATACAAAGAAGGAAGACCACGACTTTGGACCACTTCTTGACAAGGAGCTTACGCAACAGGTCGCGCACGTCAAAAATTTCTTTTCAGGTCCATGCCGGCATACATGCTTGCAACCTGGTCGGAGTAGCCGTTGAACATAAGGGTCTTGCGTTTTAGGATTTCACCAAGCCGGCGCTCGGTAGCCTGGCTCCAGCGTGGGTGGTCGACGCTGGGATTGACATTGGAGTAGAAGCCATATTCGGTGGGAGCATAGCGGCTCCAGGTGGTCGGGGGCTCACCCTTGACGAAGCGGATTTTGACGATTGATTTGATGCTTTTGAAGCCATATTTCCACGGGATTACCAGACGAACGGGAGCTCCATCCTGGTTGGGCAGCGATTCACCGTACATGCCGACGCAGAGAAGTGTAAGCGCGTTCATGGCTTCGTCGAGACGCAGGCCTTCGACGTACGGGAAGTCGATTCCCGCCCGGCCGGCCAGCGGCATCTGAGACGGATCATACAGAGACTGGAACGCTACGAATTTTGCTCTTTCGTTCGGCTCGGAGAGCTTGATTAGCGTGCTCAGCGAATAGCCAATCCAGGGAACTACGATCGACCAGCCCTCGACGCAACGGTGGCGGTAGATTCGCTCCTCCAGTGGAGCCAGTTTCAGAATATCGTCCATGCTGTATTGCGCCGGCTTTTTCACTTCACCCTCGACCGTAACCGTCCAGGGAGAGGTGCGAAAGTTTTTCGCATACTTGGCGGGATCGCCTTTGTCGGTGCCGAACTCGTAGAAATTGTTGTAGTGCGTGATGTCGTCGAAGGTGTTTAGTTTCTCGGTGGTGCTGAAGGGACTCTTGACGGTGACGTTCAGCTTGGCACCGGCGTGCGCCGCGGTCTCGGGCCAGGCAAGATCCGATACGACTTTTCCGCCGATGGCCGCGACACCGACAATGCCTATGGCGCCCAGAATCTGACGACGATTGAAGTACACGCCCTTGGGCGTAATGTCGGCGTAAGTCAGTTTGCCTTCTTTACGGATCAACATGCGGCGGCCTCCAACATTGTGAGCGCGCCATGCCGGCTGGACATGGGCCGTGCTTATTCCGTGAGATTCATGGCCTCTTATGAAGTTACAACCAAAGAGAGTGTTTGGGGAGAGGGGGGTAGCGTTCCGCTTGCTTTTGGCGGGCCGGGAACCCGGCCGTTTTGATTGCGACCTGAGTGAATGCATGGATTTGACTTGACAATCCGTGAAGGGACGTACATCGTAGTGGGCTTTGCTTCTTCTGACAGGCACTCCCGGGGAGGCTAGGCTAATTCGTTCCCTATGACCAAGGTCCGACTCTGCTTTCACGATCGCTGCTTCGACGGCACCGCTTCTGCGGCGCTTTTCTATCGTTTCTACCGGGAACAGTTCGATGCAAAAGCCGATTTTCGTTTCAGTGGAATGACACACAAAGCAAAACATCCGTGGGAGGATGCACTTTTCGACGGGGATGAGAATGTCATCGTCGATTTCAAGTATTCCAACTCACCCAGAGTGACCTGGTGGTTTGATCATCACCAGAGCGCGTTTTTGACCCCCGCCGACGCCGAGTATTTTAAGAGATTCCCCGGCGAACATATGTACTACGATCCGGAATACAAATCCTGCACGAAGCTGATCGCAACAGTTACGAAAGACAAATTCGGATTCGACACTAAGCCGCTCACGGATTTGATTCATTGGGGAGACATTATCGATGGCGCGCAATTTCCCACCCCCGAGTCCGCCACTGAACTTAAGGAACCGGCGACGCAATTAGCGTTGGTAATTGAAGCGGCGCCGGAAAATGGCGTTCCGGCGCAGATTATTCCCGAATTGGCTTACCGGCCGCTCGAGGAAATGGTGAAGCTGCCCGTCGTCGCTAAGTATCTCGGCCCCTTGCTCGAGAGGCACCGGAAATCAATCGATATTTTGCGGCAGAGGTGCGAAGCACAGGATGGCGTGATTTTCTTCGACGTAAGCGATTTGGACCTGGAAGGGTACAACAAATTCATTCCCTATCTCTTGCATCCCGAAGGGGTGTATTCGGTGAGCGTCAGCGCTTCACCGACCCGCGCGAAGGTGTCATTGGGCACGAATCCCTGGAACCAAACAACCGCGGACCAGAACCTTGCTACCCTGGCGGAAAAATACGGCGGGGGCGGCCATCCCCGCGTGTCTGCGATCTCGTTTGATCCAGAGAATCTCGACCGAGCGAGACAAGTAGCACGAGATCTTGCCACCGTTCTGCGAACGAAGTAAAGAAAAGTCGCAAGGAAGCCTACGATGGCACGCCTGAATCTGGCGAGGAAGATTGCCGCGTTCACCTTGATCGCGTGGAAGAAATGAGGTACGTTTCGACCCCAATTATGAGTGCACGCTCAGACCGTTGGGCTGAATGCCGAGACCCAAAAAGGGGAAACCGATGAGTGAGGCCAAGCCAACTGCGGCGCCAGGTCACTGCCGAGACGGTGGCTCTAGCGGGAGCCGTATGAGCTGAGAGGTTCACGTCCGGTTCTGAGAGGGCGCGGGGGTGAAATTCCCCGCGCTACTGGCCCGGGCCGTAAGACGAGTCGTGATAAATTTGGCATGTCGGGATGGACTCCATGCATCGCTGAAATGGCGGTCGGTAATGACTCTTCTGCGCAATTTCATCGGAAGAGTTCTCGGACTTGGATAGAGCCCAGTCCCGAGTAGCTACTCAGAAGGAAGCGGGTTGAGGGGGAATGATGATCACAAGTGTCAACACCAAGCGGGTTTCCATTGAAGATTTTGCTGCTGGCTTGAGAAGGTTCTCCGAGTCCGAATTCAATTCTACGGATCAGGTTATTAACTTTCTTAAGTCGGCGCCAGTCGACCCGGATACGCTTTCCTCCTATCTACACTGGGACCGCCAGCACTACACACGCAACCTCATCGACAAGACTCCACTCTATGAGCTGATTGCGATTTGCTGGGAAATCGGACAGATCAGTTCTGTACATAATCATGAGGACCAGAATTGCTGGATGGCAGTGCCGATTGGTAGGCTACAGGTCCAAAACTACCGCACCGTTTCGCAGGACCTAACAAACCGCAGATGCCAGCTGGAGGCGACCGAAATAGTGGAGATGGATCTTGCGCATCCGTGCCGGGTTGATCCCCGGGAACCCGTCCATCGCGTGCTTAATCCTCGCGAGTTCAACCATAGAGCTGTATCCTTGCATGTTTATTCGCGGCCCATTGATTCCTGCGTGGTCTATTCGCCGGAGCAAGGCACCTGCGGCAAGATCAAGTTGCACTACACGACGGAATATGGGAAGCCAGCGAACAGCCATTAGCTACCATCACGTTCTGAAGGGTTTTAGTCGAGTCGGCGCGTGCTTCTGAGTGGCCTTTGGTGCAATTGCCTTGGAGCTGCTACGTCACTTCGGCGGTATTAATTGTTCGAATGAAGCCTGCCATCAAACGGTGCAGGGATGGTCGAACCCTCCTGCCTCCGCAGAGTCTTTTACCACAGCCTTGCTTTGGCCGAGCGCTTGATTGACGGCGTTACTGGAAAGGTGGCTATCGGGACCAAACGACACATGTGCGGCCTGCGATTTGTGCCCTTCTGGGCACGATACTTGTTGGCGTCCAATCAGGCCTAGTTCTATTGCCTCGCATTTTTCCGGCTTAAATACTGGACGTACTATGCGCACCACAAAAATTGTTCCAGCCTTGGCTGTATTCGTGTGCGCCAGCCCAGCGCTTGCACAGCAAAAGGCATTCGAGTGGCAGCGCGGCACAGAGGAATCCGTGCGGCTGGACCCTGCCAACTACCATGGCGGCAAAAGCTATGGTTCGCAAGGCGGGTCGATCCACGTAGACATCGACGCGCAGCAGCCCGTATCGGTTTTTATGACAGGTGCAGGCGAGTGGAATCGTGCGATGCAGAACCCGGAAATGCTCGGCAGCATTCCGATTCTGTGCCTGCGCGAACACGTAATCAAGGCGACGTACACCTGCGACCTTCCGCTGGAACCGATGCAATTGATCGTTCGCGACGATCGCGGAAGTCAAAGCTCTACGGCGTTTGCTGGGCTTGGGGCGGTATTGAAGAGCACCGAGTCGGTGGCAGCCGCTGAACCTGAGTTGGGCAGGGCTATGGGAGTCGTAGACGCGGTCGGCGCAGGTATCGCCGGCATGATAGGCCGCCAAAACAACGCGACGCCGCGGCGTTTTGTCGCACCAAACGATGTCCACATCCAATACTATCGGTGGATTTGCATCAGCAACTGCTTCCCGCCACAGTTTCAGTGGATCCAGCAAGCGAAGGAAGAATACAAGCTGACAGCGTTTTTGAAGGTTTACGGCGGGTACGCGCCGGATCGCGACGGCGAGGTGGTCAGCATCAAGATCAAGGCTCCGGCACCGATGCTCGTTGCGGTGGTTCCTTCATCGGTAGCGAATCAACTCCACGGCAAGCCGGGCATGCTCGAGCCGGCGCTCGAAAAAACATCCTGCCAGCAGCGCGGTGTGCAGTCGCAAACGTTCCAGTGCACGTTCAACGCGGCGGACGGACCGCAATCGCTGATTGTGGTGCCGGAAGATATCGAGAAAGTGCCGCACAAAAAAACGGAGGTTGAGTTCTTCGCATCGAAGTGCGTGGCGAACTGCGCCTTTCCGCCACAGAACGCGGCGGCGGCGAACCCGAATCCGTGATTGTGTGCGTCGAGAGGATTCCGGAACCAACAGCACTCTCTCTATTTGCTCCTCTGATGACCTTCATAAAGAGCAAGAATCGGATGAGCGGCAAGTCTCAATGTACCTGATTAACGGGGCACCCTTATGGCTGGAGAATGCGGACCTTCGCGTTGATGGTTAACAAAATAGGATCAACGCGTCTTTCACAAGCCGATAGATTTGCTTCAATCCGCACCGCGCACGGTGAATTCCTTAACCGCGACATTCGTGAGATCCGCCGAGCTTCGAGTCACGAACCAGAGCTCTGCCACCGCGCGCCCCTCGGTCTAAGATCCGTACGCGAAATTCGAATGGCCGATTGACCACAAGCCTCGCCACTCCAACCACACGAATAGCAGGTTACTTCGTATATCCGACCACGGATTCTGTCCTCGGGTTCGACTTCATCAGTGGCGTAGTCGCCGAATACTTCGTGTCTCCCGCAGTTGATACAACGAAAAGTAAGGACGTATCCGTGGGTCTTTCCGGCCTTCATAGAAAGACTCCTACGGCGCGGGGACAGGCCGGTTTTGGTTCACACTATACGCTTACATGTCGATTGGGCAAATAAGAATTTTTGTCAGGGCTCAAGCCCGCGCTCAATTGCCACGACGCCAGTCAAAAAAGCGTATGAGCTAACGCGTCTTTCGTCCTTTGGATTTGGGTACCTTGCGTTTCCT
>Ga0126379_10003549_pt1 | contig 10105 bp, 7 predicted proteins | sample PanSoiMetPlot_24_FD_92640 | JGI IMG/M metagenome (GOLD analysis project Ga0126379, IMG submission 92640) | Tropical forest soil microbial communities from Panama - MetaG Plot_24 | ecosystem: Environmental > Terrestrial > Soil > Tropical forest > Bulk soil | place: Panama | collected 2016-02-17 | reverse complement strand
TCCGAGTTGCCGTCGAGCGGCTCTGGCCTGTCCGGGATGGCCGAGCGGGTGTCGCTGATCGGCGGCTACCTGCGCGCCGGGCCAGCCGGTGACGGCTTCGCGGTTCACCTGTGGCTGCCCTCCAGCCCGGGCGAGCTGGGCAACGAGCTGGGCAAGGCCCCATGACGGTCATCCGGGTGCTGGTGGCCGATGACCAGAAGGTGGTCCGCGATGGCCTGTGCGCGCTGCTCGGGCTGCTGCCAGGCATCGAGGTGATCGGCGCCGCGGTCGACGGCGCGGACGCCATCCGGCAGGTCAGGCGGCACGTCCCTGACGTGGTGCTGATGGACTTGCACATGCCGAACTGCGACGGCGTCGAGGCGACCCGGCAGATCGTGCGCGATCAGCCGTCGGTCCGGGTCGTCGCGCTGACCGCGTACTCCGACGATGAGCGGGTGTTCGGCGCGCTGCGGGCCGGCGCGCGCGGCTACCTCACCAAGAACGCCAGTGCCGGGGAGATCTTCCAGGCGGTATCGACCGTGTGCGCGGGGAACGCCCAGCTGGACCCGGCCGTGCAGCGCATGCTGGTGGACGCCATCGCGCGGGGCGCGCGCGCCGCCCTGGCCGACACCGGGGAGCTCGGCGCCGTGGCGGCGGGCGCGCCCGGTGCCGCGGGCCTGCCCGGCTCCGGGAGCGGGCTCGCCGACGGCAACGGGACGACGGCCGACGGGCTGACCCAGCGCGAGGTGGACGTGCTGGCCGCGATCGCGGCGGGCCTGTCCAACGCCGAGATCGCCGGCCGGCTCCGGATCTCCGGGGCGACGGTGAAGACGCACGTGAACCACCTGCTGGCCAAGACCGGGATGCGGGACCGCGCGCAGCTGGTTGGCTACGCGTTCCGGCGGGACCTGGCCCGCTAGCGGCGCGCGTCACTGGGCGCCCTGCCGCGCCGGGGGCGTTACCCCGTAGACCTTGCCCGCCACATGGTAGGCGCGCTTGTCCATGGCCAGCGCCTCGGTGCGCCACTTGGACAGTCCCGCCGTGCTCAGGTGCTTGACCTCGGCCAGCTGGAGGAACTCCTGCGAGTCACCGCCGTTGGCGCCCACCTTCACCAGGCCGGTGCCCGGGGCGTAGTACTTGATCTGGTGGCCGCTGGTGGGATCGTTCGGGCTGGTCTCGTCGACGACCACGATCTGCTTGTAGCAACCGGACTGCACGCACGCGTGCCCGCTGACGCTGGTGACCTTGGATACGTCGTCGAACTGGATCGCCGGGACCAGCCCTTCGCGGTACTGCATGCCGACGCGCGGATGGCCCAGCACGTGTATGCCGCCGTAGGCGCCGTCCGTCCCGCGGATCCAGGTGCTGGGCGCGCCGGTGAGCTTCCCGTTGTCGTACTCCTCGGGGTACTCGCCGAAGTTCCACACGTTACCCGCGTCGTCCTGGGCGAAGAATGCCAGCTCCTGCTCTTGCAGGGTGCCCTCGCGGTAGTCCTGGTCCAGCGCCACCACCGTGTCGGTGCCGTCGACGTGCTTGACCAGGTCGGTGACGGTGAAGACCACGCTGTGCTCGTGTGTGCCCTCGGAGTCGACGATCGTGCCCTGGTAGCTGAACTGAGAGCCGACGGCCAGCGGGAACAGCGGGTTGCTGACGTGGAGCGGGGTGCTGAACGGGCCGCCAGCTGGCTGGGAGGGGCTGCCGACAGGCCGGGCGCTGGCCGGTGCCGACGGCGAGCCGCTCGCGGTCGCGCTGGCGGCCGGTGACGACGGGCTGGCGGTAGCGGCCGGGCCGGTCCCGCACCCGGCCAGCAGGCCGCCGGCCAGCAGCGCGGCCCCGCAGGGGACGGCGCTGGCCAGCAGCCATCGGACGGGACGGCTCGAACTTGGCAGATGCGCTCTGGTCATGGGCCTACTCCGGTTTCTGGCCGGGCCAGCGGTGCCGCCCGCCGGCGGCCGCGGTGACCGAACCTCAGGTACAGCGACGGGACGATGAAGAGGTTGAGCAGCGTGGAGGTGACCAGGCCGCCGAGAATCACCACCGCGAGCGGGTGCTCGATCTCGTGACCCGGCCGCAGCCCCAGCGCGACCAGCGGGACCAGTGCCAGCCCGGTGGCCAGGGACGTCATCAGGATCGGGGCGAGCCGCTCACGCGCGCCTCGCAGCACGAGCTCCTTCCCGAACTCCATCCCCTCCTCCTCTTCCAGGTGCTGGTAGTGGTTGATCAGCAAGATCCCGTTGCGGGCGGCGATCCCGAAGACGGTGAAGAAGCCGACCAGGGAGCCGAGCGAGATGATCCCGCCGGCCATCCAGGCCGCCAGTACGCCGCCGACGAGCGCCATGGGAAGGGTCAGGAATGCGAGCAGGGCCAGCCGCCATCGGCGGAACGCCGCCTGGAGCAGGAACAGGGTCAGCAGGCCGGCGATGACCGCCGACTCCAGCAGGCGGCTCTGCGCGGCCTGCCGTTCCTGGTACTCGCCCAGCATTTCCACGTGGTAGCCGCGGTCAAGCTTCACCGAGGCCAGCTTGGCCTTGATGTCGTTGACGACCGAGCCGAGGTCGTGGCCGGGGGAGACTGCCGCCCCGACGTCGAGGTAGCGCGAGTCGCCCTGCCGGTCGATGGCGTTGGGGTTGGGCCGCAACGCCACCGCGGCGACCTCCCCGAGCCGGATGTGGCCGCCGTTAGGCAGGTCGATCGGGAGGTTCTCGATGTCAGAGAAGCTGTTACGGACGCGCTCCGGGCTCCAGACCACGACGTCATAGGCCTTCCCGGCCCGGAAGATGTCGCCGACCTCCTCGCCCGCGACCAGGGTGGCCGCGTCCCGCCGCACGTCGCCGGGCTTGAGGCCGTATTTCTGGGCCTTGGCGAGCTTGACCGTCACCTGGGTCTGCGGGACGTCGGAGGAGATGTCCCGGTGCGCGTCGATTACTCCTGGCACGGTCCGCACCAGGCCCAGGATCTGGTCGGACTTCGCGCGCAGGGTGGCGAGATTCTCCCCGTACACGCGCACGATGATTGGCTCTTTGCCGCCGGTAAGGACCTCCTCGATCCGCTCGTCGAGGTACGTCTGGACTTCGCGGTACAGCCCCGGGTAGCCGTTGGCGACCGCGTGGATGCGGTTCAGCGTCGCGGTGTAGTCCGCGTCTGGCCTCAGGCTGACCCATATCTCGCCGAGGTTGACCCCGGCCACCTCCTCGCCGAGCAGCGCCTGGCCGATGTGCGCGCCGGCGCTCTGCACGCCGGGGATGGCGAGCAGCTCATGGCTGATCCGGGTGGTGGACCGCTCCATCTCCGCGGCTGAGGTGCCGGGCGGCGAGACCCAGTGGATGAGGAAGTCCCGTTCCTTGAAGCCGGGGAACAGCGACTGGCCAAGCTGCGGGTACAACACGGCGCCGAGGATCGTCACGGAGGCGAACAGCGCGTAAGCCGCCGACGGCCGGAAGACGACCCGCGACAGCACCGCCGTGTAACCCCGCTGCAGCCATGTCACCAGCGGGGACTTGCGCCGCTCGATGGACGCGCCGCGCAGCAGCAGCAGCGACAGCGCCGGGGTTACGGTGAGCGCCACCACCATCGAGGCCGCCATCGCGAGCGTGTACGCCAGCGCCAGCGGACGGAAGAACGCGCCGGTCAGCCCGGACAGCAGGAAGACCGGGATCAGCACAGCGACCAGGATCAGCGTGGCGTACACGATCGGGCTGCGCACTTCCAGGCAGGCGCTGAGGATCACCTCGGCGGTGGAGCGCTTGCCGCCGCTCAGCCGTTCCTCGCGCAATCGCCTGGTGATGTTTTCCACGTCGATGATCGCGTCGTCCACCACCGCGCCGAGCGCGATCACCAGGCCCGCCAGCGTCATCGTGTTGATGGTCGCGCCCCGCCAGTACAGCACCAGCATCGTCGCCACCAGCGACAGCGGGATGGTGATCAGGCTGACCAGCGCGACCCGCCACTCGAACAGGAACAGCGCCAGGATCACCATGACCAGGATGAACCCGAGCAGCATCGCCTGGGTCAGGTTGGCTATCGCGAGCTTGACGAAGTTGGCCTGCTGGAACACCTTGGTGTCGAACTGGACGCCGGGCAGTCCCGGCTGCAGGTCCCGGATCGCCTGCTCGACTCCCGCGGTCATCTGGAGGCTGTTCGCCCATGGGAGCTTCTCAACGACCAGCAGCAGCCCGGGCTTGCCGTCGATGATGGCATCGCCGATCAGCGGCTGGTGGACCTCGGCGGTGGTCGCCACGTCGCCCAGACGCACCGGTTTCCCGGACCTGTCCGTGGTGACCGGCACCTTAGCCATGTCGGCCGGGGTGACGATCGGCAGCACGTTGCGGACGTGAAGCCGCTGATTCGGGGTCTCGATCATGCCCCCGGTGCCGATGACGGCGCCGGTAGAGAACTTCAGCAGCCCCGAGTCGACCGCATCGGCGGTCGACTCCATCACCTGGCCGAGTGAGACGTCCCTGGCCGCCATCTTCGATGGATCCGCCAGCACCGCCATCAGCTGCAGCCGTTCGTTCCAGATGGCCACGTTGGCGACGCCGGGCACCCGCAGCAGCCGGGCGCGGATTGTCCAGTACGCCGTCATCGACATTTCGATGAGCGAGTGGTCGTTCGACGTCATGCCGATCTGCATGGCGCGGCCGGTGGCGGACACCGGGGCCAGCATGACCGGCGGCGCCGCCCAGGTGGGCAGGCTGGGCGACACGATGGCGATGCGCTCCTGGACGAGCTGGCGGGCCCGCAGCTCGTCGGTGCCCGGCTTGAACAGCAGCTCGATCGACGACAGCTGCGGCACGGACTTGGACCGCATGTCATCCAGCCCCTGGATGCCGTTCAGCGCGGACTCCATCGGCACCGTTACCAGCTGCTCGACGTCGGAGGTGGACAGGCCCACGCAGGCGGTCTGGATCAGCACCCGGGGCGGCGCGAACTCGGGGAACACGTCGACGTGCATCCGCGGCAGTGAGATGATACCAAGCAGCATGATGCCAGCCGCGGCCGCCACGACGAGGTAGCGAAACCGCAGGCTCGAGCCGATGATCGAGCGCATCAGCGTCCGCTGCGGGCGGGCGGGGCGGCCGGCCGGGCTCATTGTTCGCCGCTGATGTTGTACTCGGTGCCCAGCAGTTCCGCCGTGCCAACGGTCACGACCCGCGCGCCGACCGGCGGCCCGGCCGACAGCAGTGCCACATCGCCGCGGATCACGGTAATGCTGATCGGGCGCCGCACGTAGGTGCCGGGTGCGACCGCGACGTAGGCCCAGCTGGAGCCGTCGGTGTCATAGACGACGGCGGGGTAGGGGATGACCTCGGTCGCGCCGGCCGCCCCCGGCGCCGCGGCGATCACCGGCTGGGTCTGGATGCCAAGCCGGTTCACGGCGCTGGGGGTGAGCTCCAGCCGCGGGATGTTCGATCCGGTGATCGGGACGATCTTGGCCGGGGACGCCAGCTCCGGGGCGGGCGCGGTGCCGCACGCGGCCAGCGGCAGCACGACGGCTGCCAGCAAGCCGGCCGCATGCCAGGCGTGCTTCGAGGACATCCGCTTGCTCCCTTCTGAGCTTCCTAGCTTCTGGTTCCTGGTGGCTGGCCGTCAGCCGCCGCCGTTGTCAGCGTCGGGTCCAGCGGGCCTCGGACGTCTGGTCCCGCGACCGCGGCCTCCCGGGTCCGCGGGGTCGCCAAGACCAGGAACGCGGGCAGCACGAGCATCTGCACGATGACCAGGCTGACCAGTCCGCCGAGCATCGTCACCGCCAGCGGGTGCAGGAACTCCAGCCCCGGCAGGGTGCCCGCCACCGCGGCGGGAGCGATGAAGGCGGCGGTGACCGCCACCGTCTGGGCCAGCGGCACGGCGCGCTCCCGCGCCGCTACCCGGATGGCCTTGTGCGCGTCACCGTCGGTCGCGCCCTCGGCAGTCAGCGCGCGCCGCCCGAGCAGGATGCTGGCGCGGATGGCCAGGGCCAGCACGGTGAACAGCCCGGTCAGCGAGGCGACGCTCCACGCCCCGCCGGTGACCAGCGCGGTGAGCAGCCCGCCGGCCACCGACAGCGGCAGCGAGGCTAGCGCCAGCCAGGCCCGCCGCCAGCGCCCCAGGCCGGCCTGCAGCAGCAGCAGGGTGGCGACGAGCGCGACCGCGCCGTACGCGAGCCCGCGCAGGTCATCGCCCCGACGGATGGTGGCGTTGCCCAGCACTTCCGCGTGGTATTCATACGGCATCTGGACGCTCGCCAGCGCAGTGCGCACGGCCGCGGTCACCCCCGCCGGGTCGCCGGTGACGGCGGCGGTCACGTCCATGCTGCGCAGCACGTCATCGTGGATGATCGCGGTCGGCTCTGGGCGCACCGTGAGCTTAGCGACGTCCCCGAGGCGCACCTGCCCGCCGGACGGGGTGTCGATCAGCAGGTTCCGCAGCTCGGTGAGGTTGCTACGGACCTGGGGCTGGCCCCAGACCACCACGTCGTAGATCTTCGACTGCTCGTACAAGCTGCCGACGATCAGCCCGGAGGTGAGCGTGGTGGCGTCCCGCCGGACGTCGCCCGGCCGCAGCCCGTACCGCTCGGCGGTGGCCAGGTCAACCTTGATATCCACGACCGGTTCTGTGGGCATCGGGCGCACGGCGGGATGCGCCACTCCCGGCAGGTCGGCGATGAGCGCGCTGATCTGCCTTGCCTTGGCGGTCAGCGTCGGGATGTCGGCACCGTAGACGCGGACGATGAGGTCGTCGCGCTGGGCCGCCACCAGCTGGGCGACCTGGTCGTCGGGGTAGGTGCCCACGTCGGCGCGCAGGCCCGGGTAGCCGTGCAGGACCGAGGTGATCGCCGCGCGACTGCGGCCGTAGTCGGCCTGGCCGGTCAGCGTGACCCATATCTCGGCCGAGTTGACGTCCACGAGCTGGTCAGAGCCGACGGCCCGGCCGACGTGCGTGCCGACGCCCTGCACGCCGGGCACCGCCTGCAGGTCACGGTCCACGGCCGCGGTGACCCGCTCCATCTCCGGCAGCGACGTGCCGGGCGCGGCAGAGACGCGCACCAGCAGGTTGCGGTCCTGCAGTTGCGGCAGCAGGGTGCCGTGGCCGACCTGCAGGGGAATCATCGCGGCAGTGACCGCCGCGAGCGCGCCGGCCGCCACCCAGGCCCAGCGTGGCCGGGACACCATCGCGAACCCGCGGTCGAACACAAGGGTCACCCACCGGGCGAAGCGGCGGTCCCGGTCCGGCGCCTCGCCGCGCAGCAGCCATAGGCCGAGCGTGGGCGTCAGCAGGAACGCCACCACCAGCGAGGCGAGCACCGCCAGCGCGTAGCTGAGCACCAGCGGGCCGCTGAACGCGGTGACCACGTGCCCCAGGACGATGAAGGGCAGTGTGGCCACCCCGATGGCCACGGTGGCGAGCATGAGCGGGCCGCGCACCGCGGCCACCGACGACTTGATGGCGTCGTTCAGCGGCAGGCCGGCGTCGCCGTTGAGGGCCCGGTGCGCGGCGATCCCGCGCCGGACCGCGACGATGTCGCTGATGACGTCGTCGATCACTATGCACACCGCCGCCGCCAGGCCGAGCAGCGTGATCGTGGTGATGGAGTTGCCCCGCAGGTAGAGGATGTAGGCGGCCGCGACGATCGCCACCGGGATCGTGACCAGCCCGATTACCGCGGCCCGCCAGGAAACTGCGAGGCCGAGGACCAGCAGCAGCAGGGCCAGCCCGGCGAGCGCAACCCACCCGGTGTTGTGCAGCGCGGTTTCCAGGAAGGTGGCCGGGCGGTACCCGGTCATGTCGACGGTGATGCCCTTCAGGCCCGGCGCCATGGCGGACATGGCCGCCTGGATGTCCCGGGTGACCTGGAGGGTGTTGGCGCCGGGGAACTTCTCGATCACCAGCATCAGGCTGGGCGCGCCGCCGGAGACCGAGTCGCCGATGAGCGGCTGGTGATCCACGATCACATGCGACACGTCGCCCAGCCGCGGTCCGTGCGCCTGCGTGCCCTCGACGGGCACCGACGACAGCTGGGCGGGAGTCGAAATCGGTGACACGTGCTGGATGGCGACGCGCTGTCCAGCGGACTCATAGAAGCCGCCGGTGCCGGGCGTCGACGCTTCCACGAACGTCAGCGGTGAGACCCACAGCGCATTCCCGGCGGTCTCGATCACCTGGGTCAGCGACACGTGGCTGGCGGCCAGATGGCGCGGGTCAACCTGAACCTGCAGCTGCCGGTCACGCTGCCCGTAGATGGAGACGCTCGCCACCCCGTGCACGCCCATCAGTCGCGGCTTGATCTGCCAGCGGGCGAGCACCGACATGTCGATGAGCGGCACCTGCCTGGACGACAGCCTGATCATGGCCACCCGGCCGACCGCGGACAGCGGCTGGATCATGATCGGCGGGCTGCCCACGTTGGGCAGCGCATGCGCTTGGGTCATGCGCTCCTGGACCATCTGCCGCGCCGCGTACAGGTTGGTGCCCGGCACGAAGGTCAGGTCGATGGCCGACAACCCCGGCATCGACGCCGAGTGGATCTTGTCCAGCCAGGGGACGCCGTTGAGCAGGTCCTGCTCCAGCGGCACGGTGATGAGCTGCTCGACCTCCGCCGCCGAAAGGCCCAGCGCCTCCGTCTGGACCTCCACCGATGGCGGCTGGAACTCCGGGTAGACGTCCACCGGGGCGGACCGCAGCTGGGCGATGCCGATAACCAGCAGCCCGATTGCGAGGGCCACGACAAGCCGCCCGAATCGCAGGCCCGAGCCAATGATCCAGCCCATCGCAGGTACCCCCTCCGCGCCCGCCAGGCGCGTAGCGCTACCGCGACGGTAAGGCGGCCGGTCGGCCCCGGTCGCCGGCGCAGGGGTGGACGCGATTCCCGGCTCGGCTCAACCCTCCGGCCGGCGCCATCAACCCGGGGGTTGACTGCGCCGGCGGCCAGGCCGGCCGCCAGGTTCAGGGGTAACGGGTACCCGGCGCGGTCAGGACTTCACGAGACGGGCGATGGCGTCGGAGGCCTCGCGGACCTTCGCGGTGGCGACGTCACCGCCCTCGGCGGTCGCCTGCGCGACGCAGTGCCCGAGGTGATCCTCGAGCAGGCCGAGCGCCACCGACTGGAGCGCGCTTGTCACGGCGGACACCTGGGTCAGGATGTCGATGCAGTACTTGTCGTCTTCGACCATCTTCTGCAGGCCGCGGACCTGGCCCTCGATCCGGCGCAGCCGGTTGAGGTACTTGTCCTTGTCTGCGGTGTATCCGTGCATCGCCAACCTCCAGTCAACGCGCCCAGAATACCGTACCGGGGCAGGGTACATATAGCGGGCCGCCCGGCGCGGACCGGTGGCGGACGGGTCGCCGGACCGCTCAGCGGCGGCGGCGGGTGAGCCTCCTGCGGTAGGCCAGGCTCCCCAGGCCTGCCAGGATTGCCACCAGGCCGAGCCCGATGGCCAGGCCGTCCTGCAGGCCCGCGGTGCCGCCGCCGCCGGTCTCCGGGGCGCCCTCCGGGACGGTCGGGCTCTCGGTATGGGTCGCCGGCTGCGTCGTCGGGGTCGCCGGCTTCGTGGTCGTGGCGGTCGCGGGCGGCGCCGTGGCCGCATCGCTATGCGTCGCGGGAGCCGAGGTAGTCGCGGTATGCGTGGCGGTCCCCGTACCAGTCCCGCTGGGCGCCAGCGCGGGCTTCGAGGTGCCGGTGCCCGTTCCAGTGGGCGTCACCGTCCCTGACGGGGAGAAAATCGACGGCACGCTCGACGCTGGAGCACCTGTGCACGCCGAGACCGTGGCAGAAACAAGGACCATCAAGGTGGCGCAGCTTACAACGGCTAGGTGCGCCTTCATGAATCCTCCTCCAATGCCCAGCTAGCGGCGTCGGCATCCGGAGATAATAAACGCTGCCAGCCGGAACTCTGCCCACTCCGGCAGAAGTTAGTCCCTCGTGCGGAGTCGGCCATAATGGTGGCTCCGGGGACGGCGCAGTCCCCCAATGGCGTGTTTTCCATTTGACCATTAGGCTACGCGAGTAGCACCCACTGCGGAAGACAGGCGGAAGGGGCGCCCTTGGGCAGACCGCCGCGCGTAGCCGGGCTGCGGGTGGTCATGTCCTGGCCGGACAGCGAGTTCGCTCCCGCGCCCGCGCGACCGGGGACGTTGCGCGCCAGGCTGGCGG
>Ga0126379_10003548_pt1 | contig 10105 bp, 10 predicted proteins | sample PanSoiMetPlot_24_FD_92640 | JGI IMG/M metagenome (GOLD analysis project Ga0126379, IMG submission 92640) | Tropical forest soil microbial communities from Panama - MetaG Plot_24 | ecosystem: Environmental > Terrestrial > Soil > Tropical forest > Bulk soil | place: Panama | collected 2016-02-17 | reverse complement strand
AGGCTCGAGCAGACTGCTTGGGTGGTGGATGTGGACACGCTCGGAACGGCTGATCCCAGCGATGATGTCATCACCGTTAGCGGCGGGGACCAATCACTCCTCGCGGCGAGCGGAGCGCTTATCGCTGCGAACGTCACCCAGGTGGCGGTGGGAGACGCGGTCTTCCATTCTGGATGCCGTAGGAATCCCAACGAAGGGATCGCCGCGGTCCAGCAGGTTGGCACCCTCGGAGGAGGGTGGCTCCTTTTCAGCTTTCACTCAGCCTGTGATGGAAAAGCGGATGTCGCCGGAGCGCTGGCTCCTTACGAGCTGATGCTGGGCCGCCCGGTTGTCATTGATTTTTTGCAGTAGCCGTTTCTTCCCGCCGCGGACCCGCTACGCGGTCAGCGGTTTCGATTGACGCTCAGGCGGCTGGAAGCGGTCGGACGAGCAGCTAGTGTTCGCCCCACCACTTAGCGTGAATCTAAGTCATTGACTGGCAACCGCGAGCGAGATCAGGATGTCAGGGGGGCTCAACAGGGAGGTTCAAAATGCAAAGCCGAGTGTCGTGCTTAGTCGTGGGCATGTTGTCGCTAGTTTTCTCGAATTTGGCGGGAGCGCAGGGTTATCAGTGGACAGAGATCCTCGTTGAAGGTGCCCAGGTTGTCCAGGTGTTCGGCCTTAATGACAAAGGCCAAACCGCCACGACCACCTCGATCGGCTCGGGGATTTATGGGAACGGCACCTTCACGCCATTGCCGCCGCCACCGCCGGGCTATCAGGTAACCGCTCTGGGCATCAACAATGGTGGCGTGATCACTGGCGTCGCCACTACCGCGGGGATCCAGCTAGGGTTCATCCTGCGCGGATTGACGTACACGTTCTTCTCGCGCCCGGACTGGGACAACACCGCGCCGCGCGCCATCGCCGACACCGAGCTGATCTCGGGGTACAACAACAGCAATGACGGCACCCGGTTCGCGGGCTTCATCTACGATCCCGCCACCGACACCTTCACCGACGCGACGCCTCCTGGTTCGAACAACACCATTGTGCAGGGAATAAACAACTTGGGCCGCATCACTGGCCACGGACAGGACACCGTCATCGGGCGCTATGGTTTCGTCTGGCAGCAGGGGACGATCACCAAGGGCACGGGCGAGCTTCTGCCTTTCCTGAGTCGGCTCAAGATCGACACCAGCCTCAGCGCCAGCGGCCGCGGCATCAACGATTCCGGTGTCGTCACCGGTTTTGCGAGCACCCGTGCCGGAACGAATGACGGCTTCGTCGGCAACGACGCGCTCGGCTACCAGCGGCTGGTCGCGCCCGGAGGCGAGATCGCTGGCAATTCGACCTACTGCTCGGGCATCAACAACTCCAATCAGGTGGCCTGCTACGTCTGGGACTCGGCAAGCTTCCCGCTGGCCGCGTTCATCGGCTCGCCGCCTAAAGGCGGGGCTGACAGGCACTGAGCTGTTCCAGTCCTGCATCAGCGTGGAATTGCGAAGGCGGGCGCGGACGAGGGAGGGTCGATATGAATCAAAGAACAGCGCGCTCTGTCGCGGCTGTTTTCTCCGGATTCCTATGCATTGCCGGTTCGTCTGGACCGTCGAAGAAAGACATCGGGCTAAAGCTGGCGTCGCGGAAAGAATGTGGCGTTGCGCGGCGCGCGCTCTGTGCTGAGTTGTGCTTTACCATTACGAACAACTCCGAACAGCGGTTGACCTGGGCCGAGTTTGATGTACTCGGCAAGGTCCCGGGCGGGTCGAGAGAGTGCCGGTTTTACGTCGACCCCGCGGGAACCAGGCTCCCAACGACGAACATCCCTGTCGCGCCCCATCGAGCACGCGAGGAGTGCTTTTCAGGAGCGTTTTGGCACTGGGACGGCTGCCACGCTGTTACGGAGATTGAGGCGCAAGTAACTGAAGCCAAGTTCGAAGGTGAAGCCGTAAGTCATTGACAGCAACTGCGAGCGACATCACGATGTCGGCGGCTCTTAGAGAGGGGTCCAATATGCAAAGCCGAGTGCCGTGCTTAGTCGTGGGCATGTTGTCGCTACTTTTGTCGAATTTGGCGGGAGCGCAGGACTATCTGTGGAAGGAGATCGTCATTGAAGGTGCAACGGTCGACCAGGCGTTCGGCCTCAACGACAAAGGCCAGATCGCCGTGAGCACCACGGTCGGTAGCGGGATCTATGAGAACGGCACCCTCACGCGATTGCCGCCACTGAAGGGTTTTGCGGTATTGGCTCTGGGCATCAACAATGATGGCGTGATCACTGGCGGTGCCTTTACCGTCGCGGGGACCCAGGGGTTCATCCTGCGCGGATCGACCTACACGCTCTTCTCGCGCCCGGGTTGGGACAACACCGTGCCGCGCGCCATCGCCAACTCCGGGCTGATTACCGGCGAAAACTTCAGCACGGACTTACGTACGTTTGCGGGGTTCATCTACGATCCCGACACCGACACCTTTACCGACGCGACGCCTCCTGGATCGATCGAGACCCTCACGCAGGGAATGAACAAGTTCGGCCGCATCACCGGCCACGGACGTGAGCCCGGCATCCCCGTAGGGGGGCGATACGGCTTCGTCTGGCAGCAGGGGGCGATCACCAAGGGCAAGCGCGATCTTCTCCCGTTCCTGGACCGTATCAACATCGACGTCAACACCTACGCCCGCGGCATCAACGATTCCGGTCTCGTCGTCGGTTTCATCAGGGACGCTGCCCTAAGGGGTGACGGCTTCGTCGGCAGCGACGCGGGCGGCTACCAGCGGCTGGTCGCACCCGGAGGCGAGATGCCCGGCAATTCGACCTTCTGCTCAGGTATCAACAACCTCGCTCAGGTGGTCTGCTACGTCTGGGATCAGACAAGCAATCCCCTGGGCGCGTTCATCGGCTCGCCGCCTAAAGGTGGGGGCGACGAGCGCTGAGCTGTTCCAGGTCCGCATAAGGCGCGACGATTGGGGACGCTCAGAAACGCCAAGTCAACAGATACGGTCGCGTCAACTCCTCCGATACGGCCCACAACTTTGCGGCGAGGGCATCGTCCTGCATGTGCCCTTCCGGTGCCACGATGTTGCAATCTTCAAAATAGACCCCGCTGACGCGCGTTAACGCTGGGCTGGTGGCCACATAACAGGTGGTGGCTGCGCCCTGCTGCACATTCTTAACGAACATTTTCCCGTAGAACTGCCCCGCTTTGGGCCTCTGCTTCTCATCGAGATACTTGAATATATTGGTCTCGATGAGCCCCGGGTGCAGCACGTTCGCGGTGATCCCAGTCCCCTTCAGCCGCTTGGCCAATTCCCGTGCGAACAAGCCATTCGCGAGCTTCGACTGGGCATACATCCTGAAGCGATCATAGCTCCGCTGCCCGGCTAGGTTGTCGAAGTCGATGCCCTCCGGAGGGGCGCTGCGATAGGATTGCGAGCCGACGATGACGATTCGGCCCTGCGGCGCCCGTTTGACATCCGCTAGCAGCCGGTTCACCAATATAAAGTGACTCAGGTGATTGATCGCAAAATGCTGCTCGACTCCATGGATCAGCTTCAGAGTGGGATCGAAGGCGATCCCTGCGTTGCATATCAGCATATCGATAGGCATATGCAGCGCGTGCACCGCATCAGCGCACGCCACGACAGAGCCAAAATCGGACTGCTCGCAAGCTAAGGGCGTCGCCTTGCCCTTCGAGTCTTTTGTGACAGCTTGGGTGCAAGCCTGCGTCGCCTTCTCAAGGGTGCGCGCCAGACCCAATACGTGCGCCCCTCGCAATGCAAGGACGCGCATGGTCTCGTAGCCGATGCCGGAACTGCAGCCGGTAACGAGCGCGGTTTTGCCGGTGAGATTAATCCCCCGGGTGACCTCCTCGGCCGTGCTGTACTGGCCAAACCCGCTCGAATTCGCGGCAAACGCGCGCGATCTCATGGACCAGAGGGCCGCTGCCCCGAGCAGCAAACGATCGATCAGAAATGTGCGGCGGCTTATGTTCGAGATCATGCTTCTCTCTCCTCCGATCAGTCTGCACTTCTCACGCCTTCGCCGACAAGTCCGATGAAAAACTCGCTCTTGCCTTTTTTGCTGCGTTAGCCGGCGCAATATCGTGTAGAAGCGTGGAGGCTCTTAGGGAAGGTTCAAAATGCAAAACCTGGCGCCGTGCTTCGTCGTGGGCATGTTGTCGCTACTTTTGTCGAATTTGGCGGGAGCGCAGGATTATGTGTGGACGGAGATCGTCATTCCAGATGCAACGGTCTTCCGGGCGGCGGGCCTCAACGACAAAGGCGAGACCGCCGTGATCACGACGGACGGTAGGACCGGGATCTATCGGGACGGCACCTTCGCGCCATTGCCGCCGCCACCGAAGGGTCTTCAGGTAGAGGCATGGGGCGTCAACAATGATGGCGTGATCACCGGCTGCGCTTTTACCGTCCCGGACACCTGCCCGCAGGGATTCATTCTGCGAGGATCGACGTACACCTTCTTCTCGCGCCAGGGCTGGGAGAATACCACGGCGCGCGCTATCGCCGACTCCGGGCTTATCACGGGACAAAGCTTCAACGCGGACGGCAGGAATGCGGGATTCATCTTAGAATGGCTTTCATCGTGTTGTCGTCCCGTCTATTTGAAATGCGCTCCGGCATCCACACTGGCTGCTCCCCCTCTCACCGCGTGGTCGACATTAGGCTCCATGTTTCTGGAAGTAAAGATGTTTGTGTTTCACTTGCGCACGTACGTTCACGTGGCGTCTTTGGGCGGTTTGGTCTCGGGTTTCAGCGGCTCGGTGTAGGGGGGCTCGTGAAACTGGCGGAAGCACTCCTTGATGGCCTTGCTCAGGCGCGAAGGCTCGGGCTCGTGGCCGTATGGAACGAAGCGACCGAGAAACTTGAGCACGGGCTTGATTATCCGCCACCACACGGCGACGTCGGTCATTCGCTCGTAGAAGTCCCAAACTGCCTCGCGCCAACGGCCGCGCAGAAGCGTCCCGACGGCGATGCGCCAATTCGACGCGCTAGGCTCGATCGCGGTTGCAGCTGGCGCGCTCGACATTGCTTCGTCGTTCGCCTTCACGCGCGCGCTCTTCGCCGCCTCTCGCATCCGGCGCACCGTTTCGGTCAGGCGCTCCTTTGTAGCTTGCGCGGCGGGCTCGACGCGCTTCGACTCGTCTGCGACCGACTCGTCGGGCTGCCTTAGCAGCGCGAGCATCCGGCTCACCACCCTCTTGTGCGCGTTGACAAGCTTCGCGATCTCGTCTTGCTCCCAGTGGAGCGCGTTGCGCAGCCGCGCAAGCGCGCGCGCTCGATCGGGCGGCATCGCGTTGGAGGGCTGAAGATTCTCGATGAGCTTCTCGACCTCCGCGTCGAGCTCGCGCAACGGCTCCTCCTCGATGCTTTCCCGGAGCTGAAACCGCGCCGAGTGGATTCGCTCGAGCGCCAGCCCTTCCGACGAAGGCTGGGGCCTTGTCTCGCCAGGCATTTGCGCATCCCTCCCTTGTGCGTTGCTATCGGTTGTGGTACGTTTCTATAGCAGATTTCAGCACAGAAGACTACTGGCGCGGGGAGGGCGGCGCGAAGAGCGGGAGGGCTCGACGATGGACGTCCCAGCTGGCAGCGAAGAGGCATTCGACCTCGAGCAGTACAAGCGCGACTGCGAAGCCGAGATTCAGCAGTACCTCGACGTGATCGGGCGGGACACACCGGAGGGCAAGGCCCTGCTTTTGGAGTGGGAGGCGGCCAAGGCGCCGATCCCGCCGCCAAAGAAAGCGGAAGCCGAGGAGACGCAGTTCATCGACTTGCGTCTGTTGGTACCAAGCTCGCTGCACCGTCGAACGGGCCCAAGCCCGGAGGAGCAGACGTCGCTCGAGCGAAGCATGGAGGCGAACGGGCTGCGAGACCCCGTCGAGGTGCGTCCGCGCGACGGAGGCAAGTTCGAGATCATCTCTGGCCACCGCCGCGCCGAGGCGTACCAAACGCTGTTGGACGGCGCGAAGACGGAAAGCGAGCGGGCGAAGTACCAGGCAATTCCGGCCAAGGTGAGGGTGGGCGCGTCGGATCTGGACGTGGTTCGCTGGGGTATTGCCGAGGACCTCATCCGCGAGGAGTTTCCAGCGGCCGACGCGGCGAGGAGTCTCGACCTGTTGCGAAAGTTGGATCCCACGCTGACCTCGGCGCAGAAGCTCTCGGAGGCGACGGGTGTGGCGCTAAGACGCGTCCAGCGGTTTCTGCAACTCCTCAACGCACCTGTGGTGGTGCAAGAGGCGGCGCGGGTTGGCGTGACCGTGGAGGTCGAGGCAGACGGCGACGAAGGCGCGCATCAAGTTACGCGCAAGCTCGACCTAATGGCGGCGATCGAATTCAGCCGGCTCCACGCGGCGCTCTCGCGAAAACAGGGTACGGGCAAGCGCGAAGAGGACGGAACCAAGCTCGAAGAGCCTTCGAGTGATGCGGCGACCGCTTCAGGGAGCGAGACGCCGGTCGCCATCAAGGGGGATGAGTCTTCGCCGCCCGAAGAGGAAGAGTCCGTGGCGGACCGAAAAACTCGTGAGGTGATCGAGCGCTCGCTTAAGGAAAAGTGGGGCCTCCGCGAAGTGAAGCGGTACGTGGACAGGGCGATCGCAGCTCTGGACCCGACGCGGCCGAAAAAGGGCGGCCGACCCAGGGCACCCTTCAAGTGGAATAAGCGGCGGCTCCAGGTCGACGTGGAGCGACTCGACGCGCTGGACGCCTCGCAAAAGGCTGAGCTGCGGAAGGTGGTCGAGCTGATCTTGACGAAGTTGTGATCTCTCCCGCCGCACCGGTTGTTGGGACACCTAAACCCGGCCGCCAGTTGTCAGGGGCAACTTTGCCCAGGCCCCCGGCCGTTTCCCTCCCTTGCTGACCCGATGTGTCAGCGCTGACACGTCGCCACGCCGATCGAAAAAGCTAAGCAATGAAGGCAACTTAGAAGCAATTTTCGCGCGGGAATTTCGAGTAAAAATTATTTGCCTCCCCGGGCAATTGGAGCGCCGCCTCGCGCGGATGACCGTCCAAGCCGGGAGAATCCAGGGTGCACCCCGGGCGTGAGGCCTTGCTGATCGGCGATTCGACCCAACAGAGCTCGTAGCGTTTCGCGCTCCTCGGAAGTGAGCGCAGCGCAGATCGCATCGTCGTGCTCTTGAGAGATCTTTCCCATCGCCTCGAACATCTTGCTGCCTTTGCTGGTCAAATGCAGCGCGTAAACTCGCCGATCCTCAGGGCTGTCGCGTCGCTCAACCAATCCGCGCTTCTCGAGCTCATCAACAAGTACCACAAGACGACTCGGGGGAACTCGGAGCATCGAGCTGAGCGCTTGCTGGCTAATACCCGAGCTTCTCTGGATGATCCGCAGCGTCCCCGCATGCGCTGGGGTGAGATTCAGAGCAGCCACCCGCTCGGCAAACTTGCCGGCGACATGGGCACCGACCTGAGAGAGCAAAAACGCCGTGGACCGAGGGTGGCGGTTGGCAGCAGTCATCGGACCCTATTATGGCTTGACAAAATCATTCTAGATAGTAACGATTCAAAAACAGAACGATTCGGCACGTGGGTGACCATACATGGCTAAGCACAAGGGTCCTCCGTTGGGAATTCTGGCGATAGTCTTCACGGTGCTCTTCAATCTCGGGCTGTACTTCGTCATTTCATTCTCACCCGATCGGCCACATTACCCAGGCCCTTGGGAATCCGCTGAAACCATCGCGGCCTACTTTCAGGGGCATCCGCGCGACGTCTTGTGGTGCGCGTTCCTCCACTTTGGTTCCGCGGTGCCGCTCGGGATTTTTGCCGCGACGATCGTCAGCCGCTTGCAGTTTCTAGGCGTGAAGGCAGCGGGCTCTTACATCGCGCTCTTTGGAGGACTGGGCACTGCATTTGGCATGGGCATATCGTCACTCGCTCTTTGGGTGATGGCTTACCCCGGAATCGAGCAAGATGCCTCGGTCCTCCGGGCGCTGTACTACTTCGTATTTGCGGTAGGAGGCGTCGGTTACTCAGTGCCCCTTGGGCTGCTCATCGCTGGCGTCTCGGTGACCGCCGGATTCATGAAGCTCTTACCAAAATGGCTGGTCGGGTTTGGCCTTCTCCTGGCAGCGTGTGGCGAAGCAAGCTGGATCAGCCTGATCTGGCCAAAAGCTCTTTTCCTGATTCCGCTCACGAGATTCCCAGGCTTCCTCTGGCTGATCGCGACGGGATTCATGCTTCCAACATCGGTCGTTTCACAGAGAACCAGCGAATTTAAGGCGGCCCGAAATACAGCCCCGTCGCCAGCGGCTACGGTTCATCCTTAGAGGCGCACGTCCCCGGCAAAGGAGGATGAGAAGTGGAACTCACCCTAAAGGCGGAGGGGTTCATGGAACGGATCGCGCTCTGGCTCAACTGGGGGCCGGTGCCGCTCGCGCAAGCCCTCTTTGGAATGATGGCCTCGCGGGTGGTAATGGCGGGGGTCCGGCTCGGAGTCTACGCTGCGCTGGCCCGAGCGCCGGCCACTGCCGAGCGGCTCGCCGCCGAGCTTGACCTCGACCCGACCGGGCTGACGCGGCTTCTGGAGTCGCTGCAGGCCCTGCGTCTGGCTCGGAACAAGCGCGGCGTTTGGCACCTGGAGAAGCGAGCGCGGCGCTGGCTCGATCCCTGCTCGTCGCAGTGTGTGGATCGCTTCCTCGACTTCAACTACGCGCAGTGGGAGTGGTGGAACCACCTCGAGGAATCGGTCCGCTCGGGTGATGGCATCGACATTCACCGCTATCCGCCCGAGGACCCTCGCTGGGACCAGTATATCGAGGCGATGTTTGAACTGGCCCGGCTCGCGGCACCGGAGGTTGCGCGGGCCGTACCGCTGCCGCCGCGTCCTCAGCACCTACTGGACGTCGCCGGGGCACACGGTTGGTTCGCCGCCGAGCTGTGCCGGCGCCACCCGACTCTGTCCGCAACGGTGCTCGACTTGCCGGGCAGCGCGCGCGCAGGACGGAAGATCATCGCCCGCGAGGGGATGAGCGATCGGGTTCGGCACGTCGATGGCGATCTGCTCACCGCCCCATTCGAGGGGCCGTACGAGGGGATACTCGCATTCCAGATCCTCCACCACCTCAACGACGCTCAGAACGTCGCGCTGGTGAAGCGCCTCGCCAATGCGCTCGCCCCTGGCGGGACGCTGGCGATCCTTGAACTGCTGACGCCCGACTCGCCGCAGGAACCGAGCACGCTCTCGCTGCTCGGACTGCACTTCTTCCTCACTTCTACTTCCGCGGTCTATCGGCTGGCCGACGTGCAACGTTGGCTCTCTGGCGCCGGCCTTCAGTTCAAACGGGCCACGTCCATTAAGCGCATCCCGCTGCAGACCCTCGTCATCGCGCAGGCTTCCTAAGCTCAGGTTTCGAAATAGCGCCCCCGGTCGAGATCGGCAATTAGCCCAGGCTGGGTTGGGTGCCATCCGAGCCGTTCCTGCGTTTGCGCGCTTGAAGCCGGGCAGTCGATACCAAGGAAGTGCGCGAGCCAGCCAAAATGGTCAGCTGCTTCCTTGGGGGACTTGGCGATGACCGGCACCTTCAGGTGTCGGCCAACTACGCCAGCGATGTCTCGAACCGGCACGCCCTCCTCGGCGACCCCATGAAACCTGACTCCCGCCCCACCCTTCTCGAGCGCCAGCCTGAAGAGGTGCGCAGCATCGAGCCGGTGCACCGCGGGCCAGCGGTTGAGCCCCTCGCCGATATATGCCGAGACGCCCTTTTGACGCGCAGTGGCGATGAGAGCCGGAACGAAGGCGTGATCGCCGTCGCCGTGTACCGACGGCGGAAGGCGCAGCACCGAGACGCGGACTCGGCGCGAAGCCAGCGCCAACGCCGTCTTTTCCGACGCGATACGGTGCGACACAGCGGAGCTCGGATCGGGCGCATCCTCTTCGGTCCCGAGTCGGCCCGGAGTGAGGTGCGCGGTCCCAGAGGTGACGACCAAGGGTCGGCCAGAGCCCGCGAGCGCGGTGCCGAGCGCCTCGATCGCGAGCCTGTCCGTCTCGCCGGCGGCCGCAATCTTCGAGAAGTCGTGGATGAAGGCGGTGTGGATGACGCCATCCGATGCACTCGCTCCGCGCTTCAAGCTGGCATGATCCTCGAGCGCTCCT
>Ga0126379_10003547_pt1 | contig 10106 bp, 7 predicted proteins | sample PanSoiMetPlot_24_FD_92640 | JGI IMG/M metagenome (GOLD analysis project Ga0126379, IMG submission 92640) | Tropical forest soil microbial communities from Panama - MetaG Plot_24 | ecosystem: Environmental > Terrestrial > Soil > Tropical forest > Bulk soil | place: Panama | collected 2016-02-17 | reverse complement strand
TCGGAGAACCTCCGGGAATGATCGCTTCTTTGGGTACTCGATAAAGGTCACCCGACCCACGCTCTACGTAGGCTCCAGGCTCGTTCAGTCCATCCCAGTTCACCTCGGGAAGGGCAAACCTCGTATGCGGTTCGACCGATTTTGTTTTTACTTGTTCCATAGTCGTTTTCATCTTTCCAGGGGATCGAGGTTGTGTGCTCCCAGCCAGGTCGCTTCGGACCATTTTGTTGGGTTACCCTTGGGTTCGCAGCCCGTCAAGGATATAAATGTACTCAAGTCCTGGCAAACGCCGGAACGGAAACGCGGAGTACTGGGAGGAACCTTTCCGGCAGGACAAATCAAACACCGACAAGGTCGAACGCACTTATTTGCATAATCTTCCACAATTTCGCGTATTCCACCGTGGCTTGTTTCAGGTCGTCGGTAATGTGGCCATGAGCGGAACTATGATCCCTGTGGGCCCTGGCGCTCCAGGAACTCTGACTATTTTTGGAAATTACGAGCAGACCGGAAACGGCATCCTTAGGGCTGGAAGGCGCGATCCAATCAAACTTGGTTAACACCCCGAAGAAGAATCTCCGCGAGTCGCTAAAACAGGCCGGGATCAAGAGATGTAGGACTCTCCAGTTTTTTGGTCGGATGGATGCTTTTCAGCGCTTTCTCCGCCAACGTCGACTACAACCAAGGCGCGGATAGGCAGTCCAACCAGCCTAAACCGGAAAGGTTCAGGCTAGCATGCATATTGCTATTTGTTCCGCGCAGAATCTGGCCAATCGTCATGGTAGCCGCTCTTCTGACATTTGCTGTCTATGATCTCCGGATAGGTCTGTCGCCCCGAACCGTGTTTTTCTTTCAGCTCTCCGACTCGGCGGAGACTCTGACCGCTGCATTGGGCCTAAGCTATGCCTTCGGTGGTCCACCGAAATTAGACAGTGTCAAGGCTCTCGCTAAGTATTTTCTGTTCGCCGTGCTCCTCGCTCCGATCGCTAGTGCTATTTTCGGAGCGCTTACCACGCATGGCGAGTACCACGCCGGTTGGTGGATCGCTTTCTTGTCACAGGCGCTAGGCTACCTTACCCTAATGCCCGCGATTTTAGGTTGGGTAGGTAATCGATCCGCTTGGCTACACGCTTCGTTTCCTCGCTATGTCGAGGCACTAACCCTCATCGTCGGTCTAAGTGTCTTTGGCTATTTTAGTTTCGTCGTGCCTTCTTCAATCCTCCTTGCCGTTTTAGCCACCATACCGTTTCTGCTTTGGGCGGCTTTGCGCTTCGGGACCACCGGCGTCAGTAGCGCTGCGATTGCCCTGGCCTTTTTAGCAATCTGGGGTGCGGTCCACGGACACGGTCCATTCATCGCGCCAGCGTCAGCCCATAATGTCCCCCCGATACAGGTATTCTTACTTTTCGTTACGGCTCCTTTTCTGGTTCTCGCGGTGCTTGCCGAAGAAGAAGAGCAGATAAAGCAAGAATTGGCCAATGAACGTACGAGACTGATCGGAGCGCATGAGCAGGAGCGCACTAGGATTGCTCGGGAGCTCCACGACGACGTTTGTCAGAGGCTTGCGATGCTCTCGTTCAAAATTGAGAAGGTAATGAATGGTTGGGGCAAAAGCAAACCGATCGGAGTTGACTACCAGCTGGAGCAAGTCCGGCAAGAATGTGCTGACCTTGCGGGCGATGTTCAAGCCATGTCACACGCCCTCCATCCCTCCATCCTTGACAATCTGGGATTGGTTGCGGCCGTCGAGAGTTTCTGTCGCGAGATCTCCGAGCAAAGCGGAGTAGTGGTGAATTTTGCGAACCGGAATACCCCGGATTCTTTACCTCCCGACGTGTCGTTGTCTCTTTTTCGTGTTGTTCAGGAAGCTCTAAGAAATGCAGTCAAATACAGTGGTCAAAACGACTTCGAGGTGCACCTACAAGGAACCCCCGGTGGATTGGAACTTCAGGTCATGGATCGTGGGATTGGATTTGACATGGGAAGCGTTAGGAAAGCCGGAGGACTCGGACTAATTAGCATGCGCGAACGAATTCAGTTAGTGAACGGCGCGATCCAAGTTGACTCCAAGCCAAATGGCGGTACTCGGATTCGCGTACACGTGCCACTTGGTATCAAGTCCAACGTTCTGACAAGGGGCTCGAACTTGCTGGGCGACGGATTCCAAAGCAACCCATAGCTGCGTGGCATTTCTTTAACCGCAAATTCCGATGCGAGCGGCAAGGGCCCGGTAAGTCTATAAAAGCAGCGGCCACCTCTTCGGGGTGGTTGTATAAGCCAGAAATTCTCTCAGAGATTTCGGTGACCACGGAACAGTTCTGCGTAGTTAAACTAACCAGCTGAGACTCGCTCTCGAGCCAGAGTGTCTCGAGAACCCGACGGCACCGCCAGAGAAGATCCCCAGCAGGGAGCGGGCTCAATCGGAGACACTCAAGCTGTTTGTGGTTTCAGATGCTGGGCGTCGAAGCACACTCCCTTCTTCCACACAATCAACACGATGGAGGCAATCTTTCTAGCCAAAGTCAGACTGCTATCTCCGGCCGCATGATCTTGGCCAATAAGGCCGTGTGGAACTCCTGAAACGGATCGGGTTTGCTGGAGGCCACGCTGGCCGCGCTCTTAGACAGATTCTTGAGATCGTGATTGCAATTTTGGTTGAGTCCACAAACTGAGGTTTTCTTGGATCGCTGTAGCTGTCCATGGATGGAATGATGACCAGTACTGCTACATGCTTCGATGGCCTGATCTGTGCGTCGCCAAAATTAGCAACACACTTGAAATCAAGGGTATCCTGGCAGGGAATGTCGCATTGTGACACGGCCGGAGATTTGGAGCCTCGCGCGGCTTTGCCGAAGGACAACGACTGACTGGCGAGGACTTTGTTGTACTCTGAAGAGTTCGCTACAGATGGAGCTTCTTTAGCGGAGGAAGGCGTGCTGATTCCGCCCTTGCTGTTGCTGAACCTGTTCGTTGTCCTCGTCATGTTTTCCATCGGGCTGCGTGTCAGCGGCGGAGAGCTGCTTGGTATCCTCCGCAAGCGCTCCTTGTTTGTCCGTGCCCTCCTGGCGAATTGCCTCCTCATACCGGCCATAGGTTTCCTGTTGGTCCGCATCTTCCCCCTGACACCCGACGCCAGTGTCGGCGTCCTGCTGCTGGCCGCGATACCTGGAACACCCATCGCCCTGCAGTTCACGCGCCAGGCGAAGACGCGCCTGGCTTTCGCTGCCGCCATGACTTTCGTGCTCTCGCTGGTAAGCGTCGCTATGACCCCTCTGGCCGTCGAGGTGATGCCACAGACTGCGCAGCGCAATCAGCGGCCGATTCTCCTCCTGATGATGAGCATCGTGCTGTACATCGGGCTGCCACTGTGTGCAGGTTTGTGGGCGGCGCGATACGCACCAAAAATTGCTCCTCGGCTGGTGTTGCCGCTGGGCATTCTGGCCACGGTTGCTTTTCTTTTCCTCATGTGGGAGACGCGCCTGGTGCGGCGTGCGGCCCTTAGCACAATCCGCGGCCGCGGCACCATTGTGGCGATGCTCCTGTTGTTGCTTCTGTCCATGTTGATCGGCTGGCTGATCGGCGGACCCGACCGCGAGTCACGCCGGGTGTTGGCGACGTCCACCGGCATGCGCAGCGTGATCGTTGTGCTGTACGTGGCGCGTTACTGCTTTCCGGGCACTAACGTCGACATGATTCCGATTGTCTATCTATCGCTGATGGTGCCCACGAACTTGCTTTTCCATCTCGCGTTCACCGGATGGTACAAACTGCGGCCAGCCGCGGAGGCTTAGGGCAGTTAAGTGATTGATAGCTCCTCGTCGGTGCGCACCTATCGATTTCAGTAAAACTTCGGTCCAATTCAGAGTCACTGTCACGCAAATGTAATGCTTCGTGCCCCTGGAAGGCCTTGTCATTGGCTCATTCAATATGCGCTCTCGCGCCTGGTGAAGCAACCCCAACTGATAAACGCGTTTCGTCTTCCGGGTTACTGTGACGCATGGTGTTTTGCACAACTGCATCGGGAGCAACCCAGCTCAGTCGTGTGCAGACAACATCGTCGCAAGCTGGAGGAGCGCTCTGCCATCGCAGTGCACACACATCATGAATTCATGTTTTGGCACCGAGCCAAAGTACCACGGTGAGTGTACATGAACGCATGGCAGGGAAATGTCTCCATGGAATACATTTTCGATGAAGCTCGGCAGCAAAGGTCAGTCAGGTGTGATGTTTTCGAGAAGGATGACTCGTCGGGCGATTACCCAGACGAGCTTATCGACGAGGTTGAGGCTCGGGCGAGGATGTCGACGCTACAGCGCGACGAGTTGCTGAAAGGCGAGATTTGTAACAGAGCGGTGGTGGGATGGCAGCAGCTAGGTTATTGATTTCACGGTCGGATGGAGTTTTGCTGAACCGCAGCCCGCTGCGATTGGCACCGTCGCGCTCCGCCCGATTGGCACCCGATTGACATCTAATTGACTTGCCTGGCGTAGGAACCTAACATGCCTCCTTCTGTGGAAATCAGCCATCCGAGGGCGGTGTTTCTGGCCAGTTCAAATGGCTATTCCCAGAGGTGACAGATGATCGCAGGCCGCGCGGTTCGCGTTTCCCCCTGCTGGACCAGTATTTCAAAGATTCTACTTCTCTTCTTAGTATGCACGGTGTTTTCAATTCCCGCAGGAAGGACAGCAGGTACTGCGCAGGTAGTAATCGCAATTGGCGACGTGCACGGAGATTTCGACGACTTCTGTCTGATCCTCAAGCGCGTGGGCCTAATTGACGAGAAACTCCACTGGGCGGGCGGCCACGCAATACTGGTGCAGACAGGAGACCTTCTTGATCGGGGTCCGAAGGAGCGCCAGGTCCTGGATTTGATGACGTCTTTGGAAGACGAAGCAGCAAAGGCCGGCGGGCAAGTGGTGAGCCTGCTGGGCAACCACGAAGTGATGAACTTGATTGGAGATCTGCGCTATGTCACGCCAGATACTTACGCAAGTTTTTCCACCTCAGATTCAGAAGCGCGGCGGAGGGCAGCGTATAAGGAATTCGTCAAATGGAAAAGCGATAATGCGCAGTCACAGGAAGTGATGCGCGATCCGCTATTCGATGTCACGGAATCGCAATGGATGGCCAAGCACCCGTTGGGGTTTATCGAACAGCGCGAGGCCTTTGCACCCAGCGCCGCCTACGGCAGTTGGGTGAGAAAGCGACTCGCGGTAACCAAAATCAGTGGGATCCTTTTCGTGCACGGGGGGATCGCTCCTGAAGTCGCCACGATTAAAATCGAGGAGATTAACCGACTCATTCGCGCCGAGACGAGTCTCTTTGAGGATATCAAGCAATATCTCATTGCAGAGAAATTGATCCTCCCCTTCTTTACGCTTCAAGAAATCACGGCGATGGTGAAAGACGTTTACGTCGCCGGAAACAAATCGAACACGCCTGCGGACGAAAAGCGAATGGCAAAGTTAGCCCCCTATCTGAAGCTAAACACGTGGCTGTGCATTCGCGAAGACGGGCCGTTATGGTTCCGAGGCTACGACGAATGGTCCGACGCCGCCGGCGCGCCACTAGTGGCAAAGATCCTGGCCGCCTACGATGCCTCAAACATTGTGGTGGGCCACACGGTTCAGAAGGTGGCGCACATTCGCTCGCGATTTGGAGGCAGAGTTTTCCTGATCGATACAGGGATGGTGGCGAGCGGTGCGCACGCGGGCGCGACTTCCGCCTTGGAAATCCGTGACTCGGAGAAATTTACCGCCGTTTACCTCGATGGACAGGAATTGCTGTTCGACCGCGGAACGGCGCACGCTGTGCCAAAGGGCAAGTAAGCGCTTTCTTCACTGCCGGTGGAGCAGTTAGCGTGCAAGAAGCGGGCTGGTCACATAGGAAGGAAGCGTGAATGAAAGGCTGGTTGCGCCGCGTTCTTAACTTCGACCCTGAAGATTTGGGACGTGGCCTGCTTTTGAGCTCATGCCTTTTTCTTGTCATCAGCTGCTATGTGATCGGGAAGGTATCGCGAGATGCGTTGTTTCTGGCGCGTTTTCAAGCCGTACAACTCCCTTATGCAGATATCGCCAGCGGCATTTTCGTAGGTTTCGTGGTTGCCGGCTATTTGCGTTTGGGGCGGCACACTTCACTGCGTACCCTGCTAGTCGTCAGTCAGCTCTTTTTTGCGGCACACTGCGTGGCCTTCTGGATGACCGCGCATTTCTATCACCCGGCATGGCTGTATCCGGTCTTCTACATCTGGGTAGGCATCTTCGGAGTACTTGCACCGACACAGGTGTGGACACTGGCGAATTACCTGCTGACCACACGGGAAGCGAAGCGCGTTTTTGGTATGGTGGGAGGAGGTGCGATTCTAGGGTGGATTTTTGCCGGATTTGTCTCGAAGTCGGTAGCGCGTGCGTTTGGCACGGAGAGTCTTCTACTGTGGATGGCTCCGCTTCTGGTGATCTCCTCCGTGCTCATCCACGCCGCATGGAGGACAGGCAAATTCGAGCTCACGGAGTCCCGCAAACCGCCAGCGGAGACATCAGGAAACGAGCAGAAGGACGTTCAGGGCAGCCTCCGCTTAATACTTTCCTCTAAGTATCTCCGTGCTCTGGCGGCGGTAATCTGCATCTCCTCATTCGTGACCACGCTTACTGGATGGCAGTTCAAGGCGATTGCCAAGGATTTATTTGTAAACAAAGACAGTCTTGCGGTCTTCTTCGGGGATTTCTATTTCTACGCCGGAATCTTGGCGTTTGTGTTTCAGCTCCTGCTCACCACACGTCTCCTGCGACGCTTCGGCATTGGAACTATGTTATTCGTGCTTCCCCTCACTGTGCTTCTTGGATCGAGCGCGTTGCTGATTTGGGGAACGATTGCCGCAGTGGCCTTCCTGAAAGGCAGCGATCAGGTATTGCGTTACTCACTCGATCGATCCACGGTGGAGTTGCTTTACTTACCGCTGGCGCACCGCGTGAAGTTGCAAGCGAAATGGTTTATCGACACTGTCATTTGGCGGCTGGGAGACGGTTTGGCGGGCATTGTCGTGCTCATCTTTGCGACCTACTTACAATTTGCGCCGCAACAGTTAAGCTGGATTGTCCTGTTGCTAATCGCTGGATGGATGACGGCGGTTTTCATAGGGGGTCGGCAATATCTTGGTGTGCTCCAGGAATCGATCAGCCAGCATCGCCTAAGTGCCGAGCAATCGTCCGCGCTGGCACTGGACCGCTCCACGTCGGAGTTACTGGCGAGCAATCTCAGCGTTTCGGACTCTAAAGAAATTCTGTATGCCCTAAGTTTCTTCGAAGTGGAACGCGCCAGGACTCCACATCCCGTGATCCGAAATCTTCTCGCACACCCATCCGGTGAAGTGCGGCAGAGGGCGCTTGCCATTCTTTCAGCATCCGGGGACAAATCCATTCTGCCTACTGTGGAAGGCATGCTAAAGGATCGAGAAATCTGCGTGCGTACGGAAGCGATGCTCTATCTAGTGCATCACGCGCATATCGATCCCTTGCTACTGCTTCAGGGATTGAGTGAATTCGAGGATTTCTCTGTTCGATCGGCGGTGGCGGCGTATCTCGCACGTCCGGGTGCGGCGCAGAACCTGCTGGCCGCGCAAACAATATTGAACGAGATGACCGGAGAAGAAGGCGCGGCCGGGCAAAAAACGCGCCGAGAGGCCGCGCGGCTAGCGGGGATCCTTCCAGATTCTTTCGGTCCTCTACTTTCGCGCTTGCTAAGCGATCCTTCGAGCGAGGTTGTGAGGGAAGCGATTCGCTCCGTGGGCATGCTGAGAAAAGAGGATTCGGCAGCGCAATTGTTAAAGCTGTTGCCTGACCGGATGTTTCGTGAGGAAGCGGTGCACGCGCTCGTTACGTTTGGGGATTCGATCGTCGGACTCTTGGGGGATCGCCTAGGGGACCGGAGCGTGCCGCGAGAGGAACGCCGAGAAATTCCCACCGTCCTGGCGGGAATCGGGACGGCTGCCGCCGCGCAGGTCTTGTTTGAGAACGTGATGGAGAGGGATACCACGCTGAGGTTCAAGGTCATCAGCGCACTGAACAAGTTGCACCGCGACCACCCTGGAATTGCCCTCGACTTTCAGATGCTGGAGACGGTTCTGGCGGCAGAGATCCTCGGTCACTATCGAACTTACCAGATCATGGAGGCCATTTCGTGCCCGGGAAGTGCCAACGACACGGTGATCAAGGCGCTGACGGAATCGGTTAGACATGAATTGGAGAGGATCTTCCGGCTGCTGAGCCTGCTGTATCCCCGAGTTGATTTGCACGCGGTGTACCTTGGCCTGCAATCCAGGGACAAAACCGTGTACGACAATGCCCTAGAGTTTTTGGACAACGTCTTGAAATCGCAATTGCGGGTCACTCTCGTGCCGCTGCTGGATGGGCGTGTGACCCCGAAACAGCGCGCCCAACTGGCGGACCGGCTGGTGCGCACGAAACTTGAAAACCGCGAGCAGGCCATAAGCGAGCTCGTTTCCAGTGAAGATCCGTGGCTCAAATCCTGCGGCGCTTATGCAATCGGATTACTCCAGATGGATTCTCTGGCAGGCGAACTGGACCGTTGTTTAAGCCACCCAGACCCCCTTCTGAGGGAGACTGCGCGTGCCGCGAAGCTCCGACTTAGAAAAGATAACGAGAATTCGTGAGCAGGTCGTCAACGAAACACCGAAGCAGGAGCGACTGCCTCGCAAAACGGCGCAGCAGTTCGGGATGACCCCTCGGTGACATTATCGCGGTAGGCGCAGATCGATGTGAGACGCGTGAAGGATTCCTTTGTCGTCGATCTTGCCGAGGACAATCACGAACGAACCTTCCTTGAACTCGCTCTGCTCGGCGGGCTTGCTCTGCTTAGTCCACTGTGTGGAACTATCAAACGCCACCTTGAGCATGTGACTGTCGTTCGCTGTGGCGCCACCGCGAATGTCCATCATTGATTGGTCCTTGAGCATGTGAATGATGGTGCCTTGCCACTTGGTTTCCTTCGCCGCAGCCGGCACCGCCTGCTTTCCAGGCGTAGCAGACATGGGTTGAACTTCAAGCAACATTCCCGCAAAGCACAAAGCCAACACTATCGTTACTAGCCTCATTGCGCCCCTCCATGAAGAAATCATTCCTAGTGCCGGGAGATAATGCCGGTCCCCAGGTCCAAGTGGCGTGAGCATAGACCCGCCACAGAGGGGAGTAAAGACAAATCTGTAGCCCGCGCTAGACTTGAGTATGCGCCGGAGGATTTCGAAAGTGGTGGGCGTAAGGTGGGGACCGTGGCTGGCCGCGTGCAGAATTAGTCTTGCACGAACGGCCAATGTGAGCGTAGATTCTGGGCACTGTTTCAACCGAGGACCATCATGCGCTTATTCAAACGGCCGTTGATCAAGATATTCGCCATTGCCACCATTTGCCTGCGCATCACAGCGGCGGCGCCAGCCCAGGGAGCGAACGATGCCTCATTAACCAAAGATCAAATCAAACAATTCCTCCTGACTGCCAATGTGATCGCTAGCAAGGAGTCCAAAAAAGGGGTGACACACACGACGCGGCTGACTCTCAGCGATGGGACGATCACGCACGACGCCTCCTATCAGCCAATTGACGAGCATAAATCGGAAATGAAGCTGGAAAGCGGCACAACGGTCTTCAATTTCGTGGACTCCTACAAATTTAATATCGCCGCATACACGCTGTCCGAATTGTTGGGAATCGACGACATGCTGCCCGTCTACGTCGAACGCAAATGGCAGGGGCATGCTGGCTCGGTGAGTTGGTGGCTCCCGGCGAAAATGGACGAAGGGGATCGCGTGACCAAAAAGATCACGCCCCCGAATCTGGACGCGTGGAATAAACAAATGTACAGGGTGCGTGTGTTCGACGAGCTCATATACGACACCGATGCCAACCTCACAAACGTGCTGATCGGCCCAGATTGGCAGATTTGGCGGATCGATTTCACTCGTGCCTTTCGCACAAACAAAAACCTGCAAAAGCCAGGGGACTTGGTGCAATGCGAACGCCATCTTTTTCAAAAGCTAAAGGAACTGAACGGCAGCGAACTGGAGGAAAAGACTCGCCACTATCTGACCAAAGACG
>Ga0126379_10003544_pt1 | contig 10109 bp, 5 predicted proteins | sample PanSoiMetPlot_24_FD_92640 | JGI IMG/M metagenome (GOLD analysis project Ga0126379, IMG submission 92640) | Tropical forest soil microbial communities from Panama - MetaG Plot_24 | ecosystem: Environmental > Terrestrial > Soil > Tropical forest > Bulk soil | place: Panama | collected 2016-02-17 | reverse complement strand
CGTTCACGTTCGCTCCCTTGAGGGTTGACGTCGCTGCAGCAAGACCGGTCCGGCTCGTGGTGCTCCTGATACCAATCGGACGTCCACTCCCAGACATTTCCAATCATGTCGTAGAGTCCATACCCATTCGGAGGAAACGATCCAACCGGTGACGTCCATTCAAACCCGTCCTTGACGAGATTTTCGATTGGGAATTCGCCCTGCCAGGTGTTCGCCATGATCTCACCATCGGGCTCCAACTCGTCACCCCACGCATAGTCCGCTTCGTCCAGTCCGCCTCTCGCAGCAAATTCCCATTCAGCTTCCGTCGGTAATTCCTTACCAGCCCAAAGACAATAAGCTTCGACGTCCGCATATGCGACATGAACGACGGGATGATTCTCAAGGCCTTCGATCGAACTCTTTGGTCCCAACGGATGACGCCAGTCGGCTCCAGGCACGTAGCGCCACCAGTTGTAAGGGTTGCGCATATCCACTCTTCGTCGAGGTTTGACAAACACAACCGATGCGGGCGCCAGCAACTCCGCCTTCGCTCCAGGATAGTCGGCCGGATTTGCGGACTTTTCCGCCACCGTCACATAATCGGTGGCTTCCAGGAAACGAGCGAACTCCGCATTTGTCACAGGCGTCTGATCAATCCAAAAGCCGCCGACAGTGACTCGATGCGACGGCGACTCTTCAGGATAATAATGATCAGAACCCATCGTGAAAATACCGCCGGATATCCAGATCATCCTTTCCGTCTTCGTCAAAGCAACTGATGCGTTGGCATTCATCTTTTTACTCCTGCACTCTCGGTTTCGTGCGTGTCGAACGATTTAAACGGAAGGGAAAGTGGCGCGAACATCCGGACAAGTTCGCATAAGGATCGTTATTTTTTCGGTAGAGGACGACGAACTGAAACGACGTAGTCGCGAGATGTGATGAATGAACTGTAAATTTATTCGCTTAAGGTCGAGGATTCTTTTACAAGTATTTACAGGCGCTCAATCCGTAAGTGTAACCATGTATGGAGGTTTGCGTAATTATTTACCGGAGGTCTTGGTGTGCATTCTATAAACCGCCTCGGTTTAATATTCACATTGGTTCTGGCGAATATCGTCGTCTTGGCTCAAACGCAGAGACCAGCACCGGCCGGCACTATTCAAGGCATCGTACAATCTGGAGGTACTACTGTTCCCGGCGTCACCGTTACAGCAACAAACACTACTACCAACGAAAAGTTCACGACATCAACCGATCTCAATGGGCAGTATCAACTGCGACTGCCTGCGATTGGAAGTTACAACGTCGAGACGTCTATGGCGGCATTCGCACCATCGACGAAGACCGCGGAGATCAGTGAGGCTTCAGCACCGGTGCGGATGGATTTTGATCTCACGCTTTCGTCACGAACGCAAAATGCATCTGCCCAACCAAGACAAACCGTTGGGTTCCGCGGCCGAGGCGCGCAAACACTGCAGGCAAGGCAGACGGAAACTTCGGACGCTTCGCAAGAGAATCAATCGGAAGAACTCACGGCACAAATTTCAAACGATGTTCAGGTGCCCGGATTCGCTCAGGATGCGCCGACGGAATCTGTCGCCGTCCTGGGGAACACCGCAGAATCGACTTTCGGAAACAACTTCAACTTCGACCGTGAACAAGTTCAGCAATTCATCGATCAACAATTCGGGCAAGGCGGCCGCGGTGGACCTGAAGGTTTTGGTGCAGCAGCACAAAATGGCGGTCCGGATAGCGGACCGGGCGGCCCCGGTGGTTTTGTGGGCGGCGGCCGTGGTGGGGGTAATCAACGTGGTGGCGGCGGACGCGGCGGCGGGCGCGGCTTCGCGTTCGGCCGCGGCGGCCGTGGCTTTGGCTCCACGAGACCGCGCGGAAATCTCTCCTATACTTTGTCGGATTCTGCGCTCGACGCTGCGCCGTACTCCTTGACCGGCCAGCCTGGCAGCAAACCCGAATACACGCAGAATCGGTTTACTGCTTCTATCGGGGGACCACTGGTCATACCGAAACTTGTAAAGTCCACGACAACTAATTACACCGTTACATACACCGGCACCCGCAACCACAATCCGTACGATGTGTTTTCGACGGTGCCGACATTACTCGAGCGAACCGGAGATTTCTCGCAATCTATGATTCGCAATGGAATAAATGCTGGAAATCCGGTGCAGATCTTCGATCCGGTCACGCATGCAGCTGTTCTCAACAACGTCCTTCCTCAGTCGATGATGGATTCGTCCGCTGTAGGCCTGCTGCAATTCATTCCGAAACCAAACCTGCCCGGCATTGTCCAGAACTTTCATTACGTCACATCTACAACTAACAATTCGAACGACGTCAATATCAGACTCAACCACACGCTTGCTACTCCGGTACAGCAGCAAGGCCAGGGAGGCCGTGGGGCCGGGCGTGGCGGCTTTGGTGGATTTGGCGGAGGCCGTGGAGGCGGCGGGGGCCGCGGCGGGCGCGGAAGCAATATCAATTTTGGTCTTCAGGTTCGTTCGGGGAATAGCGTACTGAATAATCCGTTTCCAACGATCGGCGGTTCGAACAATACAAAAGGCATTAACGCTACTCTCGGGTACGTGCGTCCAATCGGACGCTTGATGAATCAATTGAGTCTGAACTACAACCGGAATCGGATCACTGCCACGAATCTCTATGCGTTCCAGCAGGACATCGAAAGCTCTCTCGGGATCGCAGGCGTTTCTCGCAATCCGTTTGATTGGGGTGTCCCGAATTTGTCGTTCACGAATTTTACTGGCCTAAACGACGTCCGCTCGTCGCTGCGACGTGACCAAACAGTTCAAATCTCCGATGGGCTGATCTGGAACCGCGGTCGGCACAACGTGCGTTGGGGAACCGACTTCCGCCTACAACAAACGAACACGCATTCGACACAAAATTCGCGCGGCACCTTTACGTTCACCGGCGCTCGCACCGCTGCCGTACTTGACGGAGTGCCAATGCAAGGCACGGGCTACGATTTTGCGGACTTCTTACTAGGACTGCCGCAGTCGACGTCTTTGCAGTATGGAAATCTCACTTATAACTTCCGCGGGAACTCGTGGGACGTTTACATTCAGGATGATTGGCGGTTGCGCGGCAATCTTACGGTCAATCTCGGTTTGCGCTACGACTACGCGTCACCCTATATCGAAACGGGAAATCAGATTGTGAATTTGGATGTTGCCCCTGGGTTCACCGCGGTCGTGCCGGTGTTGCCCGGCGCGGTTGGGCCGTACAATGGAAGTTTCCCCAGGAGCTTGGTGAAACCGGATCGCAATAACTTCGCACCGCGTGTTGGCATTGCCTGGAGGATCAATAACCGCACCGTTCTTCGTTCAGGCTATGGCATTACCTACAACGGCGCAGCGTACGCAGCCATTGCTTTGCAGTTGGCAAACCAGCCTCCATTCTCGCTCACGCAAACAAACACGAATGCGGAATTGCTGACGTTGCAGAATGGATTTCCGCTCGCTTCGAGCGCGGTTACGAACAACTATGGCATTGACCCAAACTACCGCATCGGATACGCGCAACAGTGGAATTTGGATGTGCAGCGGGATATCCGCAAGATGGGCCTTCAGGTCAATCTGGACTACACGGGCACCAAAGGAACTCGGCTCGATGTTATCCAGGCGCCGAACCGCACGGCAACGGGACTTCGCCTCGCCGACGTGCAACCTTTTAATTGGGAGACATCCGCGGCCAATTCGATACTGCATTCTGGCGCAATCCGAATACGAAGACGGCTGGGGCGAGGGATTTCGGCAGGTGGAACGTATCAATTCTCGAAATCAATCGACAATGCGTCCACTGTTTCCGGCGGAGGCGGTACCGGCACTGTCGCGCAGGATGCGTTCAATTTGCGCGCGGAACGAGGCCTCTCGAACTTCGATCAGACGCACCGCTTGAGCCTGGATTACAACTTTGAGTTGCCGTTCGGCACGAACAAACCATTCCTGGCTGAAAAATCATTTTTGAAAACTGTATTTGGCGACTGGCAACTCAACGGATCTTGGAACATCGCCTCCGGCTATCCGGTGACAGCCCGCGTGCTTGGAAGCTTCACCGATGTGGCGCGCGGCAGCAACGGTAGCCTCAGAGCGAGCGCAACGGGAGTGCCCGCTGACATATCCGACCCAGGCGTCGCTGAATGGTTCAATACCGCCGCCTTTATGCTGCCGCCGCCTGGACAGTTCGGGAACGTTGGAAGGAACACGCTCCGTCGCCCTCCGACGATCGTCGGCAATTTGTCGTTGAACAAGACGTTTCCATTTGCGGATGGCCGCTCGATCGATGTTCGAGCCCAGGCATCCAATATCTTCAATACACCACAATTCCTCGCGATCGATACCGCGGTGAACTCACCCACTTTCGGAAGAGTCACGTCCGTAGGACCGATGAGGAAAATGCAAATTGTGGCGCGATTTAATTTTTAGAACGTCATTATGAAGAAGCTCGTGCTCGGTTCTGTGATTGCCGCCCTGCTGCCGCTGAACGTTGGGTCGCAGACGCCTTCGACATCCGTCTCGCCCTCATCTTCTCAAGGACAGTTCACGCTCAAGACGTCCACTGAAGTGGTCCTCGTCAATGTAACGGTCCGTGACAAGACCGACAATTTTATCAAGGACCTGAAGCAGCAGGATTTCTCAATTCTCGAAGATGGAAAGAAGCAGGAGATTGTTTCAATCGACGTGGAGAACACCGACACCGTCGTCACAGCCGAATCACCAACAACACAGGTGCTCGGCAACCTGACTCCGAATCCGACGCCTGCCGCATCGGCTACCGCCAAGCCGAAGCCTGCGAATGAGAGCGAACTCAAAGATCGGCGGTTGATCGTGCTCTTCTTCGACTTGACCTCGATGCAGCCGGAAGAGATCGAGCGTGCGGCTAAGTCCGCTTTAGATTACACACGTGAACGAATGGCGCCGGCGGACCTCGTATCTGTTGTAACGCTCTCGAATTCACTCAAGGTCGATTTAGATTTCACCGCGGATAAGGAGGCTCTACAGGCAGTCATGGCAGGATTCAGCAGTGGCGTGGGTGAAGGGTTCGCGAACGGTGCGACGCCGGACCCGAATGCCGATGCAACCGACACATCCGACGCCGCAGCCGGTTTTACGCCGGATGAGACGGAATACAACATTTTCAATACCGATCGCCGGCTTCAGGCGTTGGTCTCTCTTGCGAATGATCTCAGCGGCATTGCGCAGCGGAAGTCGGTCATTTATTTCAGCGGTGGAATGCAGCGAACGGGCGTGGAAAACCAAACTCAACTGCGAGCCGCCATCAACGCTGCCACGAGAGCTAATCTGTCCTTCTATACCGTTGACGTGCGTGGACTGGAGGCGGTCATTCCAGGCGGGAATGCTGCAGGTAGTGGTGGTCCTGGGGGAGCAGGCGGCCGTGGCGGTGGTGGCGGCGGAACTTCCGTTTATTCCGGCCGTGGCGTGTTAAGCCAATATGATACGAATTTCGCGTCACAAGAAACTCTGGTCACACTCGCAACGGATACCGGCGGGCGGGCCTTTCTTGACACTAATGATTTCGCGCCCGCGTTCACAAAGGTGCATGAGGACACCTCGTTTTATTACCTGCTTGGATACATCAGCTCCAATAGCCAGAAAGACGGCAGGTACCGGCGAATTACCGTTCGTTTGAACCGTCCGGATCTGAAAGACGCAAAAGTCGAGTTCCGAAAGGGCTACTATGCTGAGGCCGACTTCCAACATTCGACAAAGGAATCGCGTGAGCAACAACTCCAGGAACAGATAACATCGGAAGTACCGACCACCGATTTCCCAGTCTATGTGTCCACTGGATATTTCCGAATGGCGGATAACCGCTATTTCGTACCGGTATCTGTTGTAGTTCCGGGCTCCCAAATCCCCTTCACGCGCGCGAGTGAACAGGACCGCGCGACACTGGATCTCATCGCTGTCATGCGCGATGAGGCGAAACGTCCATTCGGTACGATCCGCGATACGGTCAAGCTCGCCGTCAACACATCCCAAGAAGTTCAGCGCAAGAACGTTCAGTATGACGGGGCTTTTCTTTTGCCGCCCGGCAAGTACACCGTCAAGTTCGTCGTGCGCGAGAATCAAACCGGTCGAATGGGATCGTTCGAGGCTGGGGTGAACGTCCCGGACTTGAAGGCGGCGCCAGTGAAAATCAGTTCCGTCGTTTTATCGAATCAAAAGCAGCCGGCCAAACAAAAGAATCACCCCTTGGTACGCGAGGGAGCCGAGATCGTTCCGAACGTGACCCATGTTTTTTCATCCGGACAGCATCTGTACTTCTATTACGAAGTGTACGACCCGGCGAAACCAGCGGATGCAACGGACAAAGCGGCGGCTCGAGTGTTGACGAATGTTGCATTTTATAAAGGTGCAGTTAAATCGTATGAGACGCCTCTCGTGGAAGCTGACCAGGTGAACGTGCCGGAGCGTAAGGCGACAGCTTTCGAACTGGATGTGCCGCTGACAGAATTGAAGCCGGGATTCTATACATGTCAAGTAAACGTAGTCGATGACGCAGCTGGGAAATTCGTCTTTCCGCGCGTTCCGCTGCTGGTACGGTAGCACGTCGGATAAAGGCGACGCCTACAGAAGGACGTAAGAAGACAGCCGCGAGAGGACCTTCGGAAACAGCATCACGACTGCCCCGACAATCACAAACACCGCCCCGATGGCATGCGGGATCCATTTGCGTGAAGGCGCAAGTTTCTCCAGCAGGATGAGGGCGCCGATAGCTGCCATCCAGCCTAGATGCATCACGCCCATAACGAAGAGAATCATCATGAGCCCCCAACAGCAACCGGAACAGTAAATGCCGTGAACTGCTCCCATCTGGACTGCGCCAAACCATCCATCGCGCCAGTGTTCAGTCACGAAATGGAGAGGACTTTGACAATGCTTCAAGCAGGAGCCCTTTAGCCGGCTCCATTGGTAGAGGCCTGAGAGAAGCAGCGCAAATCCCGATCCGCGGAGCAAAAAGGACTCCGATTCCGGAAAACTGTGCCTCAGCCCCCCAATCAGAACGTAAGCCGTATAGAAAAACGTGCCGGCTGCAGCCCAGATGAAGAAGTACCCAATTGCGAACAGTAACGTCCCGCCGGGTCGACCCGAATTCCTCTTCCGATAGATTCTTCGATGCAGCAACAATGTGGGATAGCTGGACGGAAGCATCATAGCGACCATCATCACGACCCACATTCCTGTGAATACAACAAAGCTCGCAAGGCTCGCTGAACCTTCCATGCCCAGAGACATGGGCACTCCGATTTGCATCATGGAGCCCATGTTTTGGGATGTGGAATAGGTCAACAGCCACGCAGCTGTTGTGAGAAGGATGACGACGATGAAGAGCGTCGTCCGCACAGTTATGCCTGCAGCCCTTTGTTGCTATGATCGACGTCCGCGAGGCCGCTATGCCGGCCGGTGTAGTCGAACTTCATAGGACCGGTTCCTTTTAATATGGTGCATTGTGCGGCAGCGTATTCTTTGTATTCCATTCCATTCGGCATTCGCACGATTACCTGTTGCTCGTCATCGGTAGCAGGAATCTTTAGAGGCGCCGATTCAGTTTCGAGAAACCCGGGAACGCTCACACGGGCTTTGCGTCGCGTCTTATCGAATTGCCACGTGATCGGCACGAATTGGGGTTCGTGTATTGTCGTCACGATAGATGCGAGAACTTCAAACCAGGTGTTTCCTCCCTGGCCGCTAAGAATCGTCAGAAGAGCATTCCGCTGTTCCTCCGAAGCCTTTTTTTCGATGAAGGGTTGGACCGTTCCGTTTCCCTCGTGCAGTGCGCCAGGCCACGAATACAGTACGATCCACGAAAGCCCGTCGAGACTAACCGTCCCGAAATTTCCTTCCTTGATGTACATTCCGGCCATTCCTTCACAGCCCTTTTCCGGATACGGAAAGCCGGTCGTATCGCAGGGACACGCTGAAATACAGTTACAGTTTTTGATGTACTGACCCTTCATTCGCCACGCGACTTCTGACATAGTCCTCCTGTTCAAAGGGAAAAATGTACAACATCACGATTGCGCGAGTCACGCGGCGTGACTGGGATTGACGGGAGGCAGGTGTTCGAGGACGTCGATGAATTCGTTCACGAGCGTCTGGCACTCGATGCAGAACAGAAGGTGTTCGAAATCTTCGTCCGCGAGGTTCACAGCCCCGCTCGTGTAGCCCCAGAGCTCAATTGCCGAAACGTGCTGCTTTTCTTCGCCCATAAAATGTTGGACTCCGACATCGATTGAATGTAGCGACTAGAGACCGTGTTCTCTCACGAATAATGTGTGTTTGCGGTCTGTGAGGCTTTTGCCGTACGAAAGATTGATTTCAAACGAGCTGAGTATAGTGAGGCGGAACTCGATACCTGTATCCACCATCCAGCCGGGTGAAATCGACGACTTGCCCGCGTCCACGAATGGCCCGCCGCTCAACCGAAACCAGCCCCAATTCGAAAGCACTCTTTGGAAATCGGAGTTGGTGAGAATGAACGAACGGGTCGTGTTCAGTGCGTTCTTCCGCCCGTCAACCGTCGCCGGATGCGCTCGCATCCAAAGATCGGAATCGCGATCGAGCCCTATCGTAAAACGTTCGTCGAAGGGTAGCTCGCCGACATCGCGTCCGATGCGCATCTGCGAGGTGACAGATCTCCAGCGTAGAGAGGTCGCGGTCATCAGCTTTGCAAAATGAATCGGAGTCGAACGAAACAACTTTCCGGCCTCGATCGAGACTGATGAATCAACGGCTAATTGATTAATCGGGTCTCGGATCAATGTCCGGTCTATCAAACCGGAGTACTTCAATTCGACGCCACCGGAAAAGCCATTCGAAAAGGTCCGGCTGGAAACGCTGGCGCCACTCGTCCAGCTCCAGCGGCCGCTAGGTACCGAGCGAATCTCGGCGGCCGCCTGAATTTTTCGCATCCGGAAATCTGCGAGCCCGCTCGTCCAGGTTTCATCACGTCCATCGACGTCCAGGTGCAATCCCCAGCGGGGGTCGCCCTTCAGCGGCGTGTCAAAAAAAATGAAAGCACGTCGTTTATTCCGATCCCATCGAAGGGTGGAGCCGACATTGATTCCTTTGCCCGCGATATTCGAAAACTGGGGATTGACGCTCTGGAATGGCAGGCCCCGGGCCCAAGACCACGGGTTGATGCCGGTCTTCTCTGCAGCACGAAGTGTCATGTCAAAACGGCCATTTTCCGTCGGCGACAGCTCCATTCGGTATCGAGAAAATACCCGCAGGGCGGTAAGTCTTGCCTGCGTCTCTTCAAAATCACTCACCCGCAGAATGCTTCCACGCGAGAAAGTAAAGGCACGATCTAGAAGGATGGGATCGGTACGAAGTGGCGGATCCATTCGGATGTTATCGATGGCTGGTTTCCCTGCGCGGTTCCAATATTTCAGGGCTGCCTCAGTATTGTTCTGCAAAAAATAAACGGTTCCAAGGAAATCGTTCACATATGAGTCCGACGGATTCACGCGCAGCGCAGCCGTTAAATGTTCTCGGGCCCCAGAAAGGTTCTCCTCGCGGAACGCGCTGCTCGCCAGCCCGACCTCCGGGACGGCCAAGAGCGTCCAATTACCTGTGGCTAGCCAGGCCTGCTCGAACTCCGCGCGCGACATCGACAGCAACTTTCGTTGCGCAGGATCGTTGACAAGCACTAGATTCTGCATGTCATCCACCCCCGCAACAACGACGTAGTGCAACGGTACGCCGCGGCGGTTTCGCTCGAGACAAACAATGAGCGGCCGACCTTTGGAAACGTGTTCCGTGAGATCGGCCCAGTCTCCTTGAAATGCGAATGTCCGATATCCCTGCGATTCAAAATATCGGGCCATATCTCTGGCGTGAATTCCACCGGCTTCTTGGGAATAGAGCTGTCGCTGTATTTCATCCACATTCACGACAGCGTCCGGCTGCCAATACATCATTACCATCCAAATGGAAGCGGAACCACACCCGTTCTTGTCTTGTTGGATGAAGGGTACATCGATCCAAAGCGCCTGCTGGAAGGTAAGGAGCAGTGACAGCCAATGCATCAATTCGTGAGGTCTGATAAGTGTTAAGCCG
>Ga0126379_10003543_pt1 | contig 10111 bp, 9 predicted proteins | sample PanSoiMetPlot_24_FD_92640 | JGI IMG/M metagenome (GOLD analysis project Ga0126379, IMG submission 92640) | Tropical forest soil microbial communities from Panama - MetaG Plot_24 | ecosystem: Environmental > Terrestrial > Soil > Tropical forest > Bulk soil | place: Panama | collected 2016-02-17 | reverse complement strand
CTGCCTGCTGCAGGTCGAGAGCTCGATGCCGCGCCGGGTCCTCAAGATCCTGATCGAGAACTTCGAGATTACCAACGACATCGTCCTGCACAGCCGCGATCGGCTCGGGTTCTCCGACTGGCGCGCGCTTTACGCGCTGCCGATCCCCGCATTGAAAGACGCGCCGTTCGCACCACGGACCCAGTGGAAGCGGCCTCCGCACGAGTCGTCCGTGTTCGACGACATCCGCGAGCAGGACCGCCTGGTGCACCACCCGTACGACTCGTTTTCGTCGGTCGAAACCTTCATCCGCCAGGCCGTCGTCGATCCGCACGTCGTCGCGATCAAGATCACGCTCTACCGCATCGGCCAGAACTCGCCGCTCATCGATCTGCTGATCGAGGCCGCCGACGCCGGCAAGCAGGTCGCTGCGCTGGTGGAGCTCAAGGCGCGGTTCGACGAGCGCAACAACATCAACTGGGCGACACGGCTCGAATCGGCCGGCGTGCACGTGGTGTACGGCGTCGAGAATCTGAAGACCCACTGCAAGCTGTGCCTCATCGTGCGCAAGGAGTCGGACGGCGTCAGGCGTTACGTTCACGTGGGTACGGGCAACTACAACCACGCGACGGCGCAGATCTACACCGACATGGGGCTGTTCACCGCCTATCCGGAGATCTGTGACGATGTGTCGGACCTGTTCAACTACCTGACGGGATACTCGAAGCGCCGGGAGTACCGGCAGCTCCTCGTCGCGCCCGTCAGCCTGCGGGCGCGGTTCCTGTCGCTGATCGATCGCGAGATTGAGCATGCGCGTGGCGGCCGTCCGGCGCATGTCATCATCAAGAACAACGCCGTCACTGATCCGGCGGCGATCCGCGCGCTCTATCGTGCGGCGCAGGCCGGCGTCGACATCGACATGATCGTCCGCGGCGTGTGCTGCCTGAACCCTGCCGTGCCTGGTATCAGCGAGCGGATCCATGTGCGCTCAGTCGTCGGCCGTTTCCTCGAGCATTCCCGGCTGTACTGGTTTGCGAACGGCGGACGGCCGGAGTTGTACATCGGCAGCGCCGACCTCATGGAGCGCAATTTGGATCGACGGGTCGAGGCGCTCTGTCCGGTTCGTGATGCCACGCTGGCGAGTCACGTGCGCGACGTCGTCCTGCAGACGTACCTGCAGGACACGGACCGCGCCTACATCCTGACCGGCAGCCGATATCATGTGGCCGCCACCGAAGACGGCCCCCGCCTGAACGCGCAACAGCAGCTGCTGGAGTGGTACACGTCGGCCGCGGCTACCGACAGCGCGGCGGAGACTTAGCGCCTCTGTAGCGCGGACCTTTAGGTCCGCCGCGCTCGCAGGACCTTGAGGTCCGCCGCGCTCGCAGGCCTGAAGGCCTGCACTACACACAAGAAAACGCCTGGAAGAAGATTGGAGTAACATCCGGCCGGCTCAGGAGGGTTTTGTGCGCCGACCACAGCGTCTTGCCGCGATGCCGGTTCTTCTGCTCGTCTCCGTTGCTGTCATCTGCGCACAGCAGATCACAAATCCGATCGAAGCGCCCATCGTCAAGCGCGGTCTCACTGTGGCGGTGCGCGACGTCGTGCGGCTGCCCGAGACGCGTCGGCTGCGGCCCGTCGATCAGGATGTCACGCCGACCGGCTGGGCCCGCCCCAGCTTCGTTCGCGATCTTCCCGACGGACGACGGTTCGCGAACGACTCGCGGGGTTTTCTGTACCTGCTCGATCGCAACAACAAGACTTCCGTTTACGCCGATGTGGGCGCGGCCTTTCCGTTCGCCATCTATAACCGTCTCGAGAGCGGCTTCATCGGTTTCGTGTTTCACCCGGAATTTGCGCGCAACGGCCTGTTCTACACCGTGCACGCCGAGCGCGCGATGGGCAATCCGGCCACTCCGAACTTCATTCCGCCGGGATTCACGATCACGGATGTGAACTACCACAACGTCATCACGGAGTGGCACGCCACGAATCCCGCGGCAAACACGTTCGAGGGCACGAGACGCGAGCTGCTGCGCATCGGCCAGATCGTCACGACGCTCACGCATCCCTTCGGGGACGTCGAGTTCAACCCAACCGCTAAGCCTGGCTCGCCGGATTACGGGCTGCTCTACACGAGCGGCAGCGACATGGGCTTCAGCAACGGCGGCGGACCGAATGCCAACAACCCGCGGCAGACCCAGCGCCTCGACACGCTGGTCGGCGCCGTCCTGCGCATCGACCCGCGAAGCCCGTCGGTCTCCGGCGGCATAAAGGGTCTCGGAGACTACACGATTCCTGCGATCAACAAGTTCGCCGCCGACGGCGATCCGAAGACGTTTGGCGAAATCTACGCGTACGGCTTCCGGAATACGCACCGGCTGTCCTGGGATCTGACCGACGGCACCATGTTCGGATCGGACATCGGGATGAACAACGTCGAGGAGATCAACATCATTCACGAGGGCAGGAACTACGGCTGGATGAAGCGCGAGGGGATTTGGGAGAACGGCATCTTCAGGCCCGGCGGCGCGCTTGATCAGCTGTTTGCTCTGCCGGCGGACGTCCTCAGCGGGCGCGTCAAGGACGAGTTCACTTATCCGGTTGCGATGTACGACCACAACGAAGGCCAGGCCATCACCGGCGGCTTCGCGTACTACGGTCGCATTGCAGCGCTGAAAGGCAAGTTCATCTTCGGCGACATCGTCCGCGGCCGAGTGTTCGCGGCAGACGTCGCCGCGATGAAGAAGGCGGACGACGGAATTCCGCAGACCGTTGCGCCGATCGAGGAAGTTCAGCTGTACACACAGGACGCGAGCGGCAGGCGAACCTACGTCACGTTCCACGAGCTCGTGGAGGCGACCAACGGGGCCACGGCCACGCGCGCCGATCTCCACCTCAATCGTAGCGGCGACGGCGAGATCTTCCTCAGCTCGCGGCAGGACGGCATGATCCGGATGCTCGTGCCCGACTAAGCGGCGCGCAGCCCGGTGAGCTGGTGCGCTTGCCGTCGCCGGAGTAGTCGTGCTGTTCAAGTAGCCTGGAAAGTCGTTCACTGGAGTAGGAGACCTAACGATGCGTCAATCACGGCTCGGCTTCATTCATCAGCAGGGCTTTTCGCCAACGCGTGGCCGATACGCGCCGTATGAAGCGATGATGTTTCAGCCAAGAGCCATCCTCGTACTGCTGGTACTGGGCGCGCTCATTCAAAATCCCTGGTGGTTCGTGGCGTTGTCGGCGGTGCTGTGGTGGTGCGCTCTCGTTCCTGCATACAACATCTTCGATGCGATCTACCACGTCAGTGCTGATCGTCAAGGCCTCGCCCGGATAGGTCTGGCTCCGGCGCCGCGACGTTTCGCTCAGGGCATGGCGGCAACGATCGCGATCGTCATCGCGGCGGCGCTCTTTTCAGGCGCGGAGAAAACGGCGTGGGTTTTCGAAGCACTGCTCACCGGCGCGACGCTGTCGGTGGTCGTTCTCAGGTTTTGCGTGGGGTCGTACATCTACCACCTGCTGACGCAGCGCTTTCATGACCGATTTGCCGGAACGGCCGGTCATTAGAGGCAGTTTCTCGATCGATCGTTGACGTTACGGCCGTTATCGTGAACGGGAGCTCGACCGAGGGCTGGATGGCGGCGGACATCGAAAAGGCAATGCGTGAGAAGTACGGGCGCTGACTCGCCTTTCAACTCGCGAATCAGCGCCTGTGCGAGAGCCCTGCACTCGTCAGCGTTATGGGAATTGATACTGGCTGATGTTGCAGAAGCAGAACTCATCGAAGTTGCCGTTTGCGAGTTGATGCAATCGGTCCACCATGTGATTGTGGCCACCTTTAAATGCCTGGAAGATTCCTGTCGCTTCGATAATCGTCAGTTCGAACGTACCTTCTAGAAAGGCTCCGCCAGCGCCATCGGGGAACGGAACAAATCCACTAAAGCCAGGCGGCGCCCCCTTGGGTGGGTCGAGAAAACGCATGGCGATTGAGCCGCCCGGCAGATGATAGGCGCACAAGTCTCCGGCGAACTGCACGAAGAAGGTTCCAATCGCGTCGTCTTGGTCGTCGCTGCCGGCGATACCAAAAATGGGATAGATCCGCGTTCGCGAGTACGAGCCATCGCTCAAATTCACGGAGGACAGACCGAGGTTGTCCCCGGGTCCCTTTCCAGCTGCGACGGGCGCGTACACACCTTTCAGCAGCAGAATGAAAGGATCGTTGAGCCGTCGCTGATCGTCACGATCAGCCATGACACGCCGTGGTGTCGCGAGTAGTGAAGCGAACGCGCCGCCCATGCCGCCGATCAGCGCTCGCCTGCTGAGTACGTGCCGCGTCGTGCTCAGATGCCTGTCCTTTCTTATAGGAGCGAAACAGCTGTGAGGGGATGCCTTGGGGGCGAAGTCTAGCTCAGCAGGAGGTGGAGCGCTTCCTAAATTGTTCATGTGGCGAACACCTGCCCTGCCTCAGTGTCACAGGCGTGGGGGCCGCCAGTCAGCTCTTAGAGCCGTTTCGAGATCTGTATAGCGCCGGTCCTTGGTACTTGGTGCTGTTGTCCGTCCTGCGTCCCAGGTCCTTAGTCCGGCGTGACCAGCGCACCAGGGACCTTGGACCAAGAACGGCACGAAGGACGACGTATCTATCGCGTCTAATCAGGGGCCGAGGTCCCTCGCCACAATCTGAGTCGATAATGAAACACTTATCGGACGCTGACAGAGGCAAAAGTCGACTCTAGAATCGAGAGGTTGCTCGATGACCGTTCGTCGGCTACTCGCCGCGATAGTGCTGCTCAACCTCGCCGGCATGCTCGCCGCCGCGCAATCTGCTGCATTCAATCGTGGCGACCGGGTGCGGGTCAGAATCCAGAACCAGCCATCCCAACCCACGCAAGTCGGCGTGCCGCTGATCGTTGTCGCGGTACCGCATGACCGCATCCGGTTCGATGGCCACCAGCTGTACGTCAATGAGGTGCGCTTGACTGGCTTTTCAGAAGAGTTCATCAAGCGCGTTGGCCACTCCAAGCACACGCCCCAAATTGTCCCCGACGGGCAGTACTTCGTGATGGGCGAATTTCGACAGGATGACGTGACTGACGTCTGGGGCGTCCACCCAGGGGACAGCCTTGAACCCGCGAATCTGCCGCCTTCCAGCTTTCGACGAATAAATTGAGGCCACCGATACGGAGGCAACGTGTCAGCCCAGACAACACACACCTTCGAGGAATTGCGAAACAAGGCAACCGTGGAGCAGAGCTTCAAGGCGTGGAAAGACGGAACAGGAAGCCCGTTCGATCTCCTCGCTGAGAACGCCACCTGGGCAATCGTGGGCCGATCGGTCGCCTCGAAGACCTACAACAGCCGTGAAGACTTCATGCGCGAGGTAATTCGCCCGTTCAACGCGCGAGTGTCCGTCGGTCTCAAGCCAGACGTGCGAAACGTCTACTCTGATGGCGATACGGTCATCGTCTGCTTCGATGCTCGTGCAACGGCTCGGGACGGGAGACCGTACGAGAACACTTACGCGTGGTTCCTCACGATGAGGGAGGACAAGATCATCAAGGCCGTCGCGTTCTTCGACACGATCGAGTTCAACGAGTTCTGGAAACGTGTGACGCCGGCGTATCCACCTTAGATTCCCAAGTCATCACCCCGAGTCGTGGCAACAGCGTGGCTGCGGGGGCCGCTGGACCTGTGGAGGAAGCGTGAATTGTGAGGAAATCCGCGCGGAATTGCCTGAGGCAGATAACGTTGCCGCGCAATTCTTTCGACTCCACCGTCCCCCGATTCCTCCGCTCCTTGCCGAAATCGTGGAGACATTCTGGAGACGGAGTGAATCTCCCGCTCTCCACATGTCGCACATCAGCTAACGCAATAGCCATGCGCCGATGAGGCTGGCGAGGACGACAATTAGCCCCTTACGCCAACTTCTTCTAGGCCGACAGCAACCGCAACACGAGTCCCACTCATAGGTCATCACTCTGCCAGCGTCTTCGTCTCCATCTTGTTCGGCGGGCGCGAGGAGGATGGCGGCCGACGCCTCGTCATTCGAGAACGGAGCGACGGAGGCTGTTGTGCCTGACCGTTGTGTCGTCATGCAGGTTCCAAACAAGCTCGCTGCCCGATAGCTAAAGTGAAACTGGCTTGAGATGCAAGTAAAGCGATTGCAACGAAGGTTCGAACGTCATCGAGATGGTTTCTCTTACTTGCGGCGTCGAGCGGCTATCGCGATTAGATCGCTTCTTCAGGCCGGGCTCGGACCACTCATGGCCGCACGTCGGACACTTCTGGAAGAAGACGGGGGGCACGCCAACCGAGGTGTGTACTTGGTACGCCAGGACAAGCCGCTGGCACTGAGGGCAGACGACCGGCACCCGGCTCACGGACGCATCGCAACATAGCAGAACTGTTTAACGGCGAAATACTATGTTCGAACTAGGCGGCCGTAGTTGACTGGTCGAGTTCAGGCTTGAGCCTGGATGTTGCGGCGACAGGATTCGCAAGTGCCGCAGAACCAATGGCGGCAGCCGCTGCAGCCAAAACTAAAACGGCCACACCAGACGCAACGCAGACTGAACAACTCGCGGACCGATCCTTCCGAATATCGCCAGCCGAGGGCGAGCGTCCGTCGGTTGAACAAAAGTCTGCCGAGCCGCATCACAAGAGGCTTCAGTCTACCCGAGGTCCCCAATCCGCGAACTGCCAACGCACCCCGGGCTCGTCGCGTCTCCAGATTCTGTGAAGCTGTATGAGAGCAGACCTGGCGTGCGACTATTAGGTCGCGCACCATAAAATCTGGTTCAACGTGTCGGCTCACGACTACGATTGGCTTCTCAACTTCCGGGGGCAAGCACGTGTGCCGGCCGACGTTTCAGGAGTACCCTGCCGTGCCGGGATCGTCGAACGGTTCGTCGCCAACGGGCGCGGCCGTACCGCCGAACAGGTTCCGAATCAGCCTATGACAACGCAGCCCACTCAGCCTCACGTTTCCCCTCCGACTCCTGAGTTTTCATGATGAAGGTGACTAATGTCAGGACTTTCGAGCGTTCGTCGTCGTTCATTCCTCAGCGCGTTCGGTGCGGGCATCAGCATCTCGGGAACAGCGCTCGCACTTGGAGTTTCGACCGCGAAAGCAGCGTCGTTTTTCACACCGACTCGACACGCGTTGGACGACTGGATGGACAAGATTTCTGGCATGCATCGGATGGTCTTCGATACGACCACCCAGGACGGTTTCGGCGCGGCGCTTCTCTTCGCCGACAATTTGCTGATCGCGAGCAAGGACGCTTATGGACTGAACGAGCGGGACACCGCCGTGATCATCATCGCAAGGGGCTAAGTACGGCAAGGCTATGCCGTCGGTTGCCGTGACCGACGACCCAAAGACGAAAGAGCGCCGCTCCGTCAATCCGTTCAGCGCGGCGTCCAACACCAAAGGAACCACGATCGACGAGCTGGCAAAAAGGGGCGTTCACTTTGCCGTGTGTGACATGGCGACGAAGTTTTTCAGCGGTACTCTTGCGGAGGCAACCGTTGGAAATGCCGACGGCATTCACAACGAGGTTGCCGCGAACCTCGTCGAGAATTCACACATTGTCGCCGCTGGCATCGTCGCGCTGAACCGTGCGCAAGAACGGGGCTTCACGCTCGCGATTGCGGTCTAAGCCCGCAAGAGAGAGGTGACACATGCCGGGGCGACTTGAATCAACGCGGGAACCTGGGGTGAATCTTGGGACGGCGGTACCGATCTTTCGCGTCGAGCGCCTCGACGTCAGCGTTGCCTATTACGTCGAGCGGCTCGGATTTCACCTCCAGTGGCGAACCGATCCACTGGCGTCTGTGGGCCGGGATCGCACCTCAATCATGCTGTCCGAAGGAGACCAGGGCCAGCCAGGTAGCTGGGTGTGGATCGCAGCGGGCAACGTGGACGAACTCTACGCTGAGCTTCATGCGCGAGGCGCACGTCTTCGCCACCCGCCGACGAATTATCCGTGGGGATCCCGTGAGTGCCAGGTGGCGGATCCGGACGGGCACGTGCTCCGGTTTGGAATGGAGTCCAAACCTAGTGAGCCGCTGGGCGAATGGCTTGATGGCGAGGGCAAACGGTGGATGCCACAATCCGACGGTGCCTGGCGCGCTGTGGAATAACGCAGTTCTTGTGACCTGCGCGGCTCCCAGTCCAACTTTCGTAACGACCAGTCGTTTTTCAGCGGCCTCCTAACGACTCTTTTGAGAGTCGCGACACACGTGCCGACTGCTACGCCTTCATTCCCGAGGGACGTAGTGCTCCGCGACGCAGCGCACGCCGCTTCATGATGAAGAAGATCACGGGCGTGATAATCAGCACGTGAATCGTCGACGTCACCATTCCGCCGACGATCGGAGCGGCGATCGGCTTCATGATGTCCGAACCGACGCCACTGCTCCACAGGATCGGCATTGGTCCCGCCGCCAACCGTTCCAAAGACCGTTTCGACTTCAGGAAACGTGCGCAGCATCTTGTCCTGGACCTGAAGCAGCCTCGTCGCTTCGGTGATCGCCAGTCCGGGCGGCGACGTCGGCATATATAGCTGCGATCCTTCGTACAGGGGCGGCATGAACTCGCTGCCGATGGCCGGAGTAGCGGAATCGTGAGCGGGATGACCGCGAAGTTCAGCAGCAGCGCCGTCCATTTCCAGCGCAGCGCGAGCCTGATGATCGGGTCGTACAGCCACGTGAAGAGCTTCGAGACCGGATTGTGCGATTCTGGCTTCAGTCGTCGGCCTCGAATGAACATCGTCATCAGCACGGGCACGAACGTGATCGCAAGGATCGATGCCCCAATCATTGCGAACGTCTTTGTGAACGCCAGCGGCCTGAACATTCGTCCTTCCTGTGCTTCAAGGAGAAACACCGGCACGAAGGACACGACGATGATGGCGAGCGAAAAGAAGATCGCGCGAGCGACCTGCTTGGCCGCGCGGACAATCGCTTGCGGCTGCTCGTTGTACGGTACTTCCTCCTCGGAAACGTGGCGGTACGCGTTGCCGTACGTCGTGAGCAGAGAATGACGATTCTTAACGCCCTCGGCGCGTGGTTACTCTTCTCTCTTTCTCTCTACGGCTTGGTGCCGCCGTGGCGTGGGTTCGGCGGCGATTCGTGGCTTAGCGTTCCCGCCGTCGGCGTTGCCGGCCTGATCTGTCGTTCAGCTCGCGGATTTCCTTCGATTCTTTCGATTTCCGGTACTGTACGCCTCTCGACCGATCCGCCATTCGTGCGTCGCTGACAGTCCGACAATGCCAACAGCGCAACCGTGCGGGACACGCGATCGCCTCTCTCCTGGGCTCCGTCCTCAGAATTCGGCGTCCCCACGAACCTCAATGTTCAGATAAGCAATTTCTCGCATGAACGGAGCGGATCGGGGATCGTGGTTTGGGCCTGGATACCCGCTCAATTGAAGGGGTGTTTCTCCACTCGTACTCACATGTCGCGCACTTCTGGAGTGTGACGAGCTTATCGTCGTGATGGAACGTGATCTGGTAGGGCGCGGGCTGTTGGCACCGGGGACACAATAGCAGCACCATAAGTCACCAACCAGAAGGACACTAGCATCAAAACCTGACGGGGCTGTGTCAATCGTGGATCTTTCACTGAACACTGGAAAATGTTCAACGAAGGGTTACATCTTCTGACAGGCGCTCGGATGCAGCAAACACGATTATTCTGACTCGCTCCCGTGCTCACATTGAACGCCACGGATGTTCGGGCGTACGACAAACACTGGCAGGTTCGCGCCGACCGGGCTATTGTCGCGTCACTGCTCCACACACACGGACTGCTCAGAACGCGGCGGCAGACTCTCATGTTGATACGACAGACGCTCTGCATCCAGGCCGCGCCCGTTTTCAAGAGCGATCCCAAAGGCGCGCAGCGTCTCTGTGCGCTCGTTGCAGACTACTACCGCGCCGATGGAGAACTGCTGCGACTTGGTCAACGGTTAGGCAGTCGGATAGATCGACAAGTCTCCTACGCCGCTTCCCCTTCTTGCGAGGGCAGACCTGGCGTGGTCACGCGACTCGTCGCCAGCTCGAACCAGCCACCGAGCGCGCGGCGGGAGGGCGACCATCTCCTAATACACGTAGCCGGCAAGCCGAAGCCGGCTACG
>Ga0126379_10003541_pt1 | contig 10113 bp, 9 predicted proteins | sample PanSoiMetPlot_24_FD_92640 | JGI IMG/M metagenome (GOLD analysis project Ga0126379, IMG submission 92640) | Tropical forest soil microbial communities from Panama - MetaG Plot_24 | ecosystem: Environmental > Terrestrial > Soil > Tropical forest > Bulk soil | place: Panama | collected 2016-02-17 | reverse complement strand
TCCGTCAGCTTGGCGCCGCTCAACATGCGGGCAATCTCTTCTGTCCGCTGGCTGGCGTCGAGCGGGCGAACCAATGTCCGGACGCGGCCTGAGACTTCGCGCTTCTCAATCAAGTAATGATGGTCGGCAAACGACGCGATTTGCGGCAGGTGAGTGATGCACAGCACCTGGTTGGCGCGAGCCAGGGCCTTGAGTTTTTTGCCGACGGCTTCCGCCGCCCGCCCACCGATGCCGGTATCGATCTCGTCGAATACCAGCGTGCGCTGCGCGGGGCCGGCTGCTTTGCTCTTCTTCCCCGTTTCCACGGTGGCTTTGAGCGCCAGCATCACGCGGGAAAGCTCACCCCCGGAGGCAATCTGCTCCACGGGCCGCAGCGGCTCCCCGGGATTGGGCGAGATCTGATACTGGACGCCATCAAAGCCAGAAGCCGTCCAGTTCTCCGGCTCGTCTGATCCGGAGACTTCAATCTTGAATTGGGCTTTCATCGCCAACTGATTGATCTCGGCTTCAACCAGTTTCTGCAACTCCTTCGCTGCCGAGTAACGCTTCCGGGAAATGGCCTGAGCTGCCGCCAAGTAGGAACCCGCTGCCGCTTCCAGCTGCTTCTTCAACTCGCGCAGCACGTCTTCACGATTCTCTAGTTCATCAAGCTTGCGAGCAACAGTCTCGCTGTAAGCAATGACTTCATCCACTGAGCTGCCGTACTTGCGCTTGAGCCGGTCAAGCAGTGCCAGCCGATCTTCGACTTCCGCCAGGCGCTCGGGCGAGGCGTCAATGCCGTCCGCGTAGTCGCGGGCGGTGGCGCTAACGTCTTCAATCGCGGCTTTGGCGCTTTCGACTGAAGCCAAAGCCTCCTGAAATTTCGCGTCAAACCGCGCCAGCTCTTCCAGGTTTTTCTTGGCCGAAGAGAGATTGGCCAGTACCGAGGCATCGGCCTCATAGAGCAGTTCATACGCGGCCTGAGCAGCGCTGTAAAGCTTCTCAGCGTTGGCCAGCACGCGTTTTTCAGTTTCGAGTTTCTGGTCTTCGCCCGCCTTGAGGTGTGCAGATTCGATCTCCTTCTTCTGGAAGTTCCACAAATCCGCCATGCGCAGGCGGTCCTGTTCGTCGCGTTCGAATTCGGCGATGCGGTCGCGAACGCCGGCCCAGACCTCATGTTTCCTGGCCAGATCGCCCAGATCATTTCCCGCATAGGAATCGAGCAACGTCAGCCGCGCCGCAGCGTCGAACGCCAGGATGTTTTCATTCTGGGCGTGGATGGAAGCCAGGGCCGGCGCTAGTTCGCGAAGCAGGGCAACCGTGGCCGGCTGGTTGTTGACGAAAACGCGTCCTTTGCCGCCGGCGGCAATCTCCCGCTTGACGATGATCTGCCCGGCTTCGGCATCGACACCGTTAGCCTCGAGGATCTTCGTGAGAGCGGCTTCTTCCACGTCAAACACGCCGCTGACCACGGCCTTGTCCGCTCCGTGTCGAATCATCTCTGTGGAAGCCTTGTCGCCCAGCAGCAGCGAGAGAGCGCCGATCAGGATGGACTTGCCGGCGCCGGTTTCGCCGGTGAGAAGGTTCAGTCCTGGTGCAAACTCTACCGCCAGCGAGTCAATCACCACATAGTTTTCGACGCGCAGTTCCAGCAGCACAGGGGAAAGGCCTCTCACGGGAATTTCAGCGAAGAATAGCACAACAGCTTTGCGCTACGGCGGCTTCTTGCATCTAGGTAACAATGAAACGCGGGTGCAATCCCCTGGAACACCATCGGCAAAAGCTGTGGCAATGAACTGGCAGGACGTGGTCCGGGCGTGGGGCAAAACCCTGAGCGGGGGTAAACCGTCGCTCTCCATTGAGATTACCCGCGAGTGCCCCCTGCGCTGCACGGGCTGTTATGCGTATGAGGACGATCATGTGGCAGCCGGGCTGAACTTGCGGCAAATTCACGACAAGAAAGGGGAGGCCCTGGTCAACGGCATACTCGAGATTGTGGACGAGTATCGGCCGTTACACCTTTCCCTTGTCGGCGGCGATCCCCTGGTGCGGTTTCGCGAGCTGTGTGTCTTGTTGCCGGTCCTGGCGGAACGCGGAATCCACGTTCAGGTGGTCACCAGTGCCTTCCGCGAAATTCCCAAGGAATGGGCGGACATCCCCCGGCTCAACCTTGTGGTATCGATCGATGGCCTCCAGCCAGAGCACGATATTCGCCGGAAGCCGGCCACCTACGACCGAATCCTCAAGAACATCGCCGGCCATCACGTCAGCATTCACTGCACGATCACTGGCCAAATGATGAAACGGCAAGGCTATCTGGAAGACTTCCTTGCGTTTTGGACTCCTCGCACCGAGATCAAGCGCGTGTGGTTCAGTATCTTCACGCCGCAAGAAGGCGCCAGCGACCCGGAGATTCTCTCCCCCGCTGAACGGCAGCAAACCGTCCACGAGTTGCTGCGGCTCCGCCCCTTGTACGCAAAGCTGGACATGAATGAGTTCGTCATCAAAGAGTTTCTGAGGCCCCCAACCTCTCCTGAGGAATGCATCTTTGCGCAAACCACGCTTACGATTTCGGCTGACCTGAAGAGCAAAATTGTGCCTTGCCAATTTGGGGGGCGGCCGGACTGCTCGCAGTGTGGCTGCGTGGCCTCGATGGGGCTGGCTGCGGTCGGACACCACCCCATCGGGATGGGTATGACTGCCGGCGACATTTATCGCATTTCAGCCCGAATCGGGAAGGCAGTGGGGAGAGGCAACTAGGCGGCTTAGGACGAATCCGCAATCACTGGGTCTTCATTTTCTCCAGCACCACTTCCCGGGTCCGCCCCAGAGCGCGGTTCAGCGATTGTTTTGGAATTTTGGTCACCAGCGGCTTGATGAGCCAGGCCAAGGCATAAGGAATATCGCGGGAAAGCGATAACGCTTCACACTGCACGTAGACTCCGCCATCTTTTTCTTCGAACCGCCAATAGGTGTTGAGCCGCCACAGGTATCCGCTGCCGTGGCCGACCGGCATTTCGGCGCCTTCGGGCTGCTGCGGATCTTCCACCTGCGCCACACGGGTGCTGATGGAGTGGGAATACAGTTTCTTGTCGTTCACACGGCCCCAGTGAACCTCGTACTCAGTATTGAAGACCACCGTGGTGAAGCGTCTCTGGAACAAGCGCATAAAGATTTTGAAGTCGTCACCGTGGTGGGAAATGATGTGGGCAGCCGTGATCTCCGGCTTGTAAAGCTCGGCACGATGGTCGTAATCCTGGGCGACAGCCAGGACCTGGGCCAGGTTGGCGCCGGGGATAAACACGATGCCGACCCAGTGATGCACCATGCCGTCGGGAACATCTACTTCTTTGCCGTCGAGCCGGGCTTCCTGGCGCTCGATCAGGATCTCCCCGCGCTGGAGGCGGGCATAAGCATCGCGCATCTCCTCTGACGGATGCGGCCTGGGCTGGTCGGGATAAAGGAATCTTCCATCGGGCTTCAACTCGGAGGCCATCCTGGCTTCCGTGGCCGCGACGTACTTGTTAAATGCGTCGGTGGTCTTCTGCTTGAGATCGGCAGCGAGAGCCGCGCGGCCAAACGGGAGGAGGCACAGGGCAAGGACAAGGGGCCGGGAAGCGGCAATGGGTTTCATCACGCTGGACGGACGCTCCTCGAAAAGAGAAACTGCGACTCAAGAGCGATTGTCGCCAATCATCAGGGTAGTCCGCAAGTTTTGAAATTGTGGGTAGTCGGTTAGTTTGGAAACCTGACCCACTAGCAGTATCAGCCCGTCTTAGCCGCGTTCATCGCGCAGCGATGAACCATTCCCACAAACCGTACCACTACCAATTAGGGCTCGCGGCGCACACCGGCCCGCCGGGCTAGAAATCGTGAAAGTTGAACCCTTCGGGCTGGCCCTCCTCGTTGTAAGTCACAGTCAGTTCGCCGCTGCGCTCAGGGCGCTCGCTCTGTTCTTGTTGCAGCTTGCGCTGGGCCTTTTTCTGCGCCTTTTCCAGACGCTTTTCCTGTCTCGCACGTTCTTTTTGCCGCTTCGCGGCGGTCGGACGTCCGGCCATTATGGCACCTCTCAAAATGAATTCGCGATCACAGGCGACTAGCGCAAGCCCGCGGTTTCTTCGCCGGCCATAACCCCGGCTGCTTCTTTCTTGGGCGGCAGGGCGGCTCCATTGGGCTGCGGCACCGCTCCTGCGGGAGCATCGTGCAGGGCCTGCAGCGACTGGTTGATGCTCTGTGCGGTAGAAGCGCCGTCACGGTGCATCTTGCGCGCCGACGACGCCAACATACGGCATAGCTGGTACCGGTTGGAGAAGCGCGGCGAGACTTCAAAGATCAGGTTGGAACGCATTCCTGGCACCTCGCGAATGGATTGGCTGCTGTCCACGAAGGCGCGAAGGCGGCTTGCGTTCTCCGGAGAAGGTAGCTTCTCTCACTATACGCCTTGCGGCCGCCGCCCACAATTCGGCGATAGCGCAGCCGTCTCACGCACGCTCCCACAGGACCGTGGCCGACTCTTTACGTGTGACGCTGCAGGACTTCGCCGGGCAAACGCATCATTCGCGACCCCGGCCTCACCGGCGTGGGCACCAGCCCGGAGACGTCCACCGGTCCAGCCCGCTCTTCTCGAGCCAGGTCTGAGGTGACCCTCGCCCGGCGAATCTTAAGCTGCAAGCTTCGCTCCAGGCGCGCCAGGTCAGAACGCTCGAGCGTGGTGAAGAACGTGACCGCGCTCCCGGTGGCTCCGGCGCGGCCCGTGCGCCCCACGCGATGAATGAAATCTTCCGCGATGGCCGGCAGGTCATAATTGATGACCTGGGCGATATCGTCCACGTGAATGCCGCGGGAGGCGACATCGGTCGCCACCAGCACCCGCGAACTTCCATTCTGGAAAGACGCGAGCGCATTTGTCCGCTGCGACTGCGAACGATCGCCGTGAATCACCGCAACGCTCACACCAGCGCGTTCCAGTTTATCTGCCAGGCGCTGCGTAGCTCGCTTGGTTCGGACAAAGACCAGACTGCGTCCGGTTTCCTGGGACAAGAGTCGTTGCAGCAATGCGAGCTTCTGGTCCGCCTGCACTTCGTACGCGGTGAGGTCCACGCTCTCCGAGGCTTTCCGTGTCGAGCCGAAGGCCAGCCGCACCGGATCACGGAGGTAGTCGTCCACCAGGTGGGCGACGGAGGCCTCCAACGTGGCGGAGAAGCACATGGTCTGCCGCGTGCGCGGCAACTGGGCTACGATGCGCCGGATGGCAGGAATGAATCCCATGTCCAGCATGCGGTCGGCTTCGTCCAGGACCAGCGTGTTGACCTTGCTCACCTGAAACATCTCGCGGTCGAGAAGGTCTTCAAAGCGTCCTGGCGTGGCCACCACGAGGCGCGCCCCGCGGCGCAGCGTTGCCAGTTGCGAACGCTCCGAGCTTCCGCCGATGAGCAGCGCCGCATGCGGCAACTTCTTCCCGCGCAGTTGTTCGTACTGTTTGTTGATCTGCATGGCCAGTTCGCGCGTGGGGACCAGGACAATCGCCTCGACGCCCTTCGCCGGATGTGCCAGCAGCTTTTCGATGATCGGGCAAAGGAAGGCCAGGGTCTTGCCGGTGCCCGTCTGAGCGGTGGCAAGGAGATCTTTGCCCTTAAGGGCGTGCGGGATAGCCGCAGCCTGGACTTCGGTGGGAGTTACAAATTCAGCCGCACCAAGGCGGCTCTGTAGATAGGGAGATAGGGGTAGTTCCGTAAAACGAACCATTCGTTCGATGTTGTTTCTTTCTTGGGTCGGCGCCGGTTCCGGCAGGACGTTAACAAACGTCTAGGCAGAGTGATCTCATGCCGATAATTAGATTTTTGCTGTAGATAAACGGAGGAGTTTCTTAGGCTAGGCGGGAATCCTGAACGAGATCCGAGTCAATGGATACCCTGCAACCGGAAACCTAAAGCAGATGTAAGTGTAACACAAATTGTGCAAAAGTCGAAAGGCGCCCGCCCCGATCACGACCGCGAGGGCGCAAGCGATTTCAACTCCTCCGCGCCTGGCAGAGTGATCGAGCCGCGGTGTTTGTTCTCCTGGATGTGGTCCCAGACGAACTGGTCAGCCAGCCATGCGGCTTGACGCTCTGCGAGTTGCGGATCGAGAGCGGTGAGGTCGTGGGCGATCGCAAAACGTTCACCGCACTGCTGACACACCACGACCTTGATCACCTGCGTTTTGGCTGGCGAAGTAGTAAGGGCCGGCGACGCGCTGGTTTGGCGCACACGCTTTGCGACCGCCGCCCGGCCGGAGGATGACCCGTCTACCACCGCGGCTCGCGTGGCTGGCGGGCGTGGCCTCGATAATCGTCCTGGCTGCCGCCGCGTCCGCCGCGGTAACCGCCGCCGTCGTTCTTAGGACGAGCTTCGTTCACGTTCAGCGCGCGGCCGCCCACTTCCTTGCCGTTGAGTGCTTCGATGGCCTTTTCCGCTTCACCCCGATCGCCCATTTCCACAAAACCAAAACCGCGGGAGCGGCCGGTTTGGCGGTCAGTGACCACAGTCACGCTGTCTATGTTGCCATACGGTGCGAAGAGCGACTGCAGATCTGCTTCGGTGGTGCTGAACGGGAAGTTGCCGACAAAGAGTTTCATATCTTGTTTTTTTCCTTTGCTGTGGATCTTTAAGAGGCTGTTCTCAGCAGAAATAGGCAGGCTGCACACGCGAACGAGTCTATCCAAGTCGAGGACAATCAATCTTACTGTCCTTCATGGTAGCACGGATTGGAGACCGGCGGAGCAGAGTTGATTTCCCGATGTCAACAGCGGACGTTGCCCCCGCATCCAATGAAACAACGGGTGATGGTGCAGGTTTTTACCGTTTCCTTGCTCTGAGTTGGGCCGAAGCAGAACGGTGTCAGGTCGAACTACATCACCCGGAGCTGCCCTTGGCCGCCAGAAGAGTTCTGTCATCCTTTTCTTGCTGCTTGCGCCTTACCGGAGGGAGGTCCCCACGGTCTGCGCCACCGGCCGCGCCGGCTTCTTCACTATCCCTAAGAGCCATATATCAGATGCGCTGGCTTAAGCAGTATTTTCGAGTGACGTCCGGCTAAGGCGCGTCTCCCGCCGCGCGGATGATCTGCAACGGAACGCTATAGTCGCCCTTCTCGGAGACAGTCAAGCTCTCGCTTCTGCCAGGATACTGTTCCAGGAGTTCAGGATGATCGATCAGGTCCTGAAGGTCCACGTCGTCGAAAGCCAGGAGCTTGTAGCTCCCCGGTGGAACCCCTCGCAAAGTGAACGCGCCCTTGTTGTTTGCTCTTGTCTTGCGAAAGAGATCAGCAAATCCGCGCCTCGTTTCTTCAGGAACCAGGACTACCGCGCCGTTGATGGGCTGGCCCTTCTCGTCCACGACCAGGCCTTCGATACGGCCGCCATCGGGACTGAGCACCAGCTCCATTTGGCTGCGGAGGTCGGAAACCATCACGTCATTCCTCTCCACATCGTGTCCTGAGACGCGCACCGTTTTCAAATAGTAGTCTGCGGGAAGGCCTCGCGCAGCCACGGTGTAGTGCTCGCCAGGATGCAATTTGACCTGAAACTGCAAGGTGGACGGCCCTGTCGAAGCGGAAGAGCGCTCAGCGGTGTCCTTGCTCTGGAATTCCACGGCTACCCGACGGACAGGCGGGTCGGCTACGGGAGGATTGTCGACGCGCACGCTGCCGGCGACGTCGGAGTCAGGGAGCCCCACCAGCAGCACGTTTTCAGCACCGGAAGGCCCCACGTCCACTGTCTGCTGAGTACGGTAGTTCATGCCGTCCCAACTAAAAGAAGCCCGCAGCGTGTAGAGACCGGGCGCGAGCCCGCGCACCTCGAAAGTTCCGTCTTTGCTGGAGACCCTGACATCGGGTGCGTTCTCCTCGACATACTCGGACCAAGAAGCTGACACGGTTGGATTTTGCGCGACTGCACCGGTGATCCCGTTCGTGACCCTGCCTTTGATGGAGACGCTGGGCATGGTCATAAAAATGAAACCGGCGTGGATCTCATCCCCGGGACCGACAGGCAAGGTGTGGGCTTCCAGAAAGTTGCGTGTGCCAGGAAAAAAGAGGGGCGAGAAAGCAATCTCACGCTCGGCTGGCGCCTCACCCGTACCCGCCACCTCCAGCACTCCGACAATGCCGGTCGTGGCGATGACCTGCAGCCCTTTGGCCTGCAACTCAGGCGTGATCTCAGCCAGCACGTAGTAGTTGCCCGGGCGCACATCGTAGATGCGATAAATGCCCCGGTCATCAGTCAAGCCAAGTCCCGCGGAATCCAGCACGGTGCGACCGCCGCGATGAGTCCGTATCAGCAGTTTCACCTGCACGTGCTGCATAGGGTCTGAGTTATCGTCCACAACTTGGCCGGTTACCACCGCGGCAGGCTGAAGGCGCAGTACGATGCCCTTGCGATGCTCGCCGGCCGCGATTCCAAGCCCTGGTTGCAACGTCCTGTGACGAACATCGAAGAAGAAATTCTGGCGGTTAGCGGAAAGCTGGTAGGTCCCGGGATCAAGATCCTTAAAGTTGAAATGTCCAGCGCCGTCGGCGCGCACTGACTTGGCCCAGCCCAGCCTGTTCAGATTGCGCAACACGACATCGGCGCGTGGGATGCCCCTCCCGGTCTGGGAGTTGATCACATTGCCCTCGATCACCGCGCGGTCAGGTGGGTTCTCCTGCCCGGACGCCAGGGCAAAGATCGCAGACAACAATGTCAACACCATCGCGGCTTTGTGCATAACCAAGCCAGCCAGAAGCAACGTTGATCGAGCTTAAACTCCCGGGTTGAAGCTTCGGTTAATTTCGGCTGTAACGGTTCCTCTTTTTTTCTTCTTCACGCTCCACCGTCAGGCCGGAGCAGGTCCACTGCCTGGAACGCGGGGCTCGCCATTTGTTGCGCGCCTTTTCACTGCTTTCTTGTGATCCTGGCCGGGATCCGCGCCTTGCCGGCCAGGAACAGGGTGGCTGACGGAAACTATGGAACAGGCGCGCAGTGTCCTTATTTGGGGGATTGTAACAAGTCAGGTTCATGTCCTTCTGCTCCGTTTCCGAGGCTGCGCAATTCGGGATAGAATGTTTTTTATCCAACAGGGATTCTGCGACGACGGATCTCTCATTACGGCATTTTTTCGGCGCAAGGGGGACTCGTTACCTTGCGCCGTCGTCTTTTCTGTGACCACGAGGCGCGGATTACGATTTTCGGGCTACGACGATGACCCGGTTTGATTGACGTGGGTGTTGCAGGATGGTACGGTCGAGAAGATAACTCATAGAGGCAATTGGATTTGTGATGATCAAGATTTCTCTTTTAGGCTTCGCGATCGGGGGCGAGATTGTGACCCTGATCAGACAGACGGGGCTTGTAGCCCAAGTGGTTCTGCTCATTCTCCTGGTATTCAGCATCGTGTCCTGGTCCATTATTCTGACCAAGTGGGGTGCGTTGCGGCGGGCGCGGACGCAGAGTGGGCGCTTTCTTCGCGCTTTCCGGCGCGCGCAAAGGTTGCAGGATGTCGCCGCAATCTCCGATCAGTTCAAGCCCAGTCCATTGGTGCCGGTATTCGAGAACGCATACGACGAATTCCGCCGCCAGGGCGAACAGAACCTTCCGGCCGTGCAGCGCGCCGCGCAGATCGCCGCATCCGAAGAGCTGACGCGCCTGGAGCGCCGCCTGCCCTGGCTGGCCACCACCGGCGCGGTTGCGCCATTCATAGGATTGTTTGGAACAGTGTGGGGCATCATCGACGCTTTCTACGGATTGGGTGACGCTGGCGCGGCTACGCTGCGCGCTGTGGCGCCGGGAATCTCCGAGGCTTTGATCACCACCGCGGCCGGACTCGCTGCGGCCATTCCTGCCGTGATTGCCTACAACGCATTCACCCACAGCATGCGCGAATTCGGCTCGCGCATGGACGATTTCTCTCTTGAGTTGCTGAACCTGATCGAACGGACCACCGGGGTTGGGGCAGGAGTGCGCTGATGGCCTTCACCAACAAGATCGGCCGCACGGAAACGTCGCTTTCGGAAATCAACGTCACGCCGTTCGTCGACGTGGTGCTGGTGCTGCTCATTATTTTCATGCTGACAGCGCCGGTGCTGCAGTCGGGCATCGAGGTCAGCGTGCCCAAAACCAAG
>Ga0126379_10003540_pt1 | contig 10114 bp, 10 predicted proteins | sample PanSoiMetPlot_24_FD_92640 | JGI IMG/M metagenome (GOLD analysis project Ga0126379, IMG submission 92640) | Tropical forest soil microbial communities from Panama - MetaG Plot_24 | ecosystem: Environmental > Terrestrial > Soil > Tropical forest > Bulk soil | place: Panama | collected 2016-02-17 | reverse complement strand
GTCCGCTCGAGGTTTCCCGCAACGATGACCCAGTGGTCGATGCCCTTGACGCCCATCGCTCGCCTCCTCGCGGAAGTGACCCGATGGCCTAGGGAATCGAAGGGGGTCTCGGCGGCCCCCTTCGAGCATCCCCAAAGAACGGGTTGCGCCGGCGGAGCCGGCGCTCGGACAGGCGCAGCCGCACAGTTCACTCCGACAGGCTCCTAGGCTAGGCTAACCGAACACGTGCGATGCGACCAGCGCGTCGGCGCTGGCCGCCTCGGGCCGGCCAGTGCATAATGGGCGCTCGAACGACCGTGCCATCGGGACCCCTTCGATTCTCGTCATCCATCCGGAAAGGAGCGCCCCCATGCGAGTGAAGGCGGCAAACGGCTTCGCGCGGATCCTCAAGGCCGAGGGCATCCCCTGGGTGAGCTGCTACCCGACGAATCACGTGAACAACGCGCTCGGGGAAGAAGGCGTGCGCATCCTCATGATGGGCGAGGAGCGCTTCGCCGTGGCGGTGGCCGACGCCTTCTCGCGCGTGACCGCGGGGAAGCAGATCGGCGCGTGCACGATCATGGCGAACCTGAATGCCGCCGGCATCCAGATGGCTTACGGCGCCATCGCGCAGGCGTGGGAGGATTCGTCGCCGCTCCTGGTCATCACCGAGGGGGTGGGTCAGGGCGCGAGCCGCCACACGCACTTCGACATGGCGGAGGCGCTCAAGTCGGTCACCAAGTGGGTGGGCAAGGTCGATCGCGCCGACCTGATCCCGGACTACACGCGGCGCGCGTTCACGCATCTCCGCTCCGGACGGCCGGGGCCCGTGCTGCTGATCGTCCCGCGCGATCTCGGAGAGTACGACGACGCGGAGCACGCCTACTCGCCGGTGAAGGGCTGGCGGTCGGGCCCCGATTCTGACGACGTCAAGAGCGCGATGCGCGTGCTGCTGGGCGCGAGGGATCCCGTGCTCTACGTCGGCGAGGGCGTGCTCTACGCGGACGCGACGGCGGAGCTCCGGCAGTTCGCGGAGCTGGCGCAGGTGCCGGTCCTGACCACGCTCAAGGGCAAGAGCGCGTTCCCGGAAAACCACCCGCTGTCCGTCGGCGTGCGCGGCTCGCTGGCCGAGCATTTCTTGAAGAAGGCCGATGTGCTGTTCTCGGTCGGATCTAGCCTGTTCCCCAATCGCTTCAGCCACGCGATCCCCGACCCGGAGCGAAAGACCATCGTGCAGTGCACCGTCGATACGCTCGACATCAACCGGAGCTACGAGACGGCCTGCGCGGTGATCGGCGACGCGAAGCTGACGTTGAAGGCCCTGATCGACGAGCTGTCGAGCCGAGGCGCGCCCCACAAGCGCCCCGAGCTGATCGAGGAGATCCGGGCGGCGAAGGAGGCGTTCCTCGCGAAGTTCCGGCCGTTCATGGAATCGTCCGAGACCCCGATCAACCCGTATCGCGTGATCGGCGATCTCATGAAGGTCCTGGACCCGCAGCACTCGTTCGTCACCGCGGATTCCGGGAATACGAGGGATCAGAGCAGCACGGTGTACGAGGCGCGGATCCCGCGCGGCTATCTCGGCTGGGGCAACGTGTCCACGCTCGGCTTCAGCCTGGCCGGCGCCGTCGCCGCGAAGCTGGCCTTTCCCGACCGGCAGTGCGTGCACATCACCGGCGACGCCGGCGTCTGTTACATGATGGGCAACTTCGAGGCGGTGGCGCGCTACGGTATCGGCATCACGACGCTCCACATCAACAACGGCGGTTATTCCGGCTATGGTCCGGGGTTCTGGGGGGCCGGCCACGATCCCTACACCTGGCAGGTGTCGGAGCACGGCCGGGCGTGCATGGCCTCGATGGCGCGCGCGGTGGGATTCCACGCCGAGGACGTCAGCGAGCCGTCGGAGATCATTCCCGCGCTGCGGCGCGCGCTCGACGAGAACGCCAAGGGACGGCCGGCCTTCCTCGAGTTCATCTGCTCGCACCATCCGGTTCACGGCGGCTGGGTGAGGCCGGCCGCCGGCGGCGGACACTGAGAGGGGACTCGGAGGGGGGCTTCGCCCCCCTTCCGAACCTCCCCCCGAAAGGCGGGTTGCGCCGGCGAAGCCGGCGCTCGAACACGAGCGATTCAAGGGCGACGCGACACACAATCAATTCACAAGCGCGGAGCCGGCGCTCGAAATGGCGATCTCATGCCACAGATGTTCGGCGGGACTCGAAGTGCCGCCGATTGACGCGCATCCCGCGCGGGAGGAGCGACATGGCTGGCGTGCTGACGGTGATTGCGAAGATTCGGGCGGCGAAGGGCAAGGGCGATGCCCTCGCGGCGCTTTTGAAAGAACAGGTGGCGGCCGTGCGCCAGGCGGAGCCGGGGTGCCTCGTCTACCGGCCGCACCGGTCCACCAAGGACCCCGATCTGTTCATCTTCTACGAGCAGTACAAAGACGACGCGGCCTTCGAGGCCCACCGGAAGGCGCCGCACCTGGCCGCGTACCGCGAGCGCAGGGAAAAGGAGGGTCTCACCGAGGGACCGCCCGAGGTGGAAATCTACCGGTCGGTCACGGATTGACGGGAATCACCGCGATGCCGGCGCGGAGCGGGCGGGACTACGTGGAGTCGCTCAGGAAAAGCGGCTCCTGCGTGCTTCTCGGCGGGCGGCGAGTCGAGGACGTCACCGCCGAGCCCGTCTTCCAGGAGCCGATCCGCGCCATCGCGGAGCAGTACGACATGCAGCTCGACCCGGCGTACCAGGACGTGATGACGTACCGGTCGCCGAGCACCGGCGACCCCGTGTCCACGTCCTTCCTCGTGCCGTCCTCGCGCGAGGACCTGGTGAAGAAGCGCCAGCACTTCAAGCTCCGCGCGGATCACAACTTCGGGTTCATGGGCCGGGCGCCGGACTTCATGAACCAGTTCATCACCGGCTGGCATCTGATGGCCGACCGCTTCGCGCGGGGCGGCGCGCGCTTCGGCGACAACGCCACGCGCTACTACGAGTACGTCCGCGAGCGCGATCTGTTCCTCACCCACATGCTCATCAACCCGCAGATCGACCGCTCGAAGACCTCCGCGCAGCAGGAGGATCCGTTCCTGCACCTGGGGCGGGTGGGGGAGACCGCGGAGGGCATCATCGTGCGCGGGGCCAAAATGCTCGGCACGATGGCGCCGATCACCGAGGAGGTCGCGGTGATCCCGTTCGGCGGCGTGCCCCCGGGCGACGACGCGTATGCGCTGGTTTTCGCCATCCCGACCAGCACGCCCGGCCTCACGTTCATCTGCCGCGAGACGGTGTCTCCGCTGCCGCGCTCGCGCTTCGACCATCCCCTGTCGAGCCGCTTCGAGGAAATGGACTGCATCGCGGTGTTCGAGGACGTGCTTGTGCCGTGGGACCGTGTGCTGGTCGACGGCAGCCCGGGCAGCGGTGAGATCATCAACACGCTGGGCGCCGACTTCAACGCGCTCCTGAACGTGCAGACCTCGGCGCGCCTGCTGAGCCAACTCGAGTTCTTCTGCGGCCTCGCCATGCGCGTGGCCGACGCCATCGGCATCACGGGGTTCCTGCACGTGCAGGAAAAGCTCGGCGAGATGCTGAGCCAGATGGAAGTGGCGCGGGCCGTCTTCTACGGCTCCGAGGCGATGGCGCAGCGCCTCGACAACGGCCTGTGGGTGCCGGGCGGCCCGGGACTGCGCGCGTTCCATCTGCAGAGCGGCAAGATCTACACCCGCTTCGTGGAGATCGTCCAGACGCTGGCCGCCGGCGGCTTCTTCTACGCGGCCAGCGAGGCGGATCTCAACAGCCCGGAGGTGCGGCCATATCTCGACCGCTACGTGCGGGGCCGCGCCGGCGTCTCCGCCGAGGAGCGCATCGCGCTCTTCAAGCTGGCCTGGGACGTCACCGGCGAGACCTTCGCCCAGCGGATGGCGCAGTACGTGCGCTTCTACTCGGGCGATCCCATCCGGCTCACCGCCGGCTTCTGGGCGCAGTACGAGAAAGCCCCGCTGTTCGAGATCGTCGAGCGTGCGCTCGGCCGTCGCGAAGGGGAGCCGATCCCGATCTCGCCCGACAATCCCGGATCGACCATCCCGTACCAGCCGGATACCCGCGGGATGGCCGGAACGTATGCGGGGACGTCGCTGCCAGCGAGGCGCGAACAACGCCATTGACCCCGGTTCCACGTCGGCGAGTGGCTGGCGCCGGCGAAGACCTGTCTCTCGTGAACACTCCGGCGCTCCAGGGAGGATGATGTGGGCGATCAGATCAACATCCAGTTCACCCGCTTTTCCGCGTTCTACGCGCCGCTGATCGCCACCATCGCCGGCGGCTTCCTGAAGGAAGAGGGGCTCGAGCCGAGCCATTCGATCGCGCCGCCTGGGAAGTCCGCCATCGAGGGCGTCGTGGCCGGGACCGTGCACGTGTGCCAGTCCGCGCCGTCGCAGGGCTTCGGCCCGCTCGAGAAGGGGCAGATGCCGCCGGCGGTGCACTTCGCCCAGATCAACGAGAAGGACGGCTTCTTCCTGACTGGCCGCGCGCCCGATCCCGCGTTCACCTGGGACAAGCTCAGGGGCAAGAAGGTGCTGGTCGACCACGGTGGGCAGCCGCTGGCCATGTTCAAGTACGCGTGCCACCGCCGCGGCCTCGACTACGGGGCGATCCGGGCCATCGACGTGCCGAGCGCGAAGATGGACGAGGCCTTCCGGAAGGGCGAGGGCGACTACATCCACCAGCAGGGGCCGGCGCCACAGCAACTCGAGCACGACGGCGCCGGGCACGTGGTGGCGTCGGTCGGCGAGGCCATCGGGCCCTGCGCGTTCTCGAGTCTCGCGGCAACGCGCCAGTGGCTCGGGACCGACATGGCGCGGCGGTTCATGCGTGCCTACAAGAAGGCGCGCGCGTGGCTCATCACGACGCCGGCGGCCGCCGTTGCCGAGGCGGAGGCCTCGTTCTTTCCCGAGATCGACCGGGCGGTGCTGACGTCGACCATCGCCTACTACCAGAAGCTCGGCTGCTGGACGCCGCACGTCGAGATCACGCGCCCCGCGTTCGAGGTGGCGCTCGACGTCTTCCAGCACGCCGGCCTCATCACGAAGCGGCACCGGTACGAGGACGTCGTCGCCGCGCCGCCTGCGCCATGAGCCAGGCCCTCTCGGGAATCCGCGTCGTCGACCTCACCAACAACCAGGCCGGCCCGTCGTGCGGTCAGATGCTGGCCTGGCTGGGCGCGGACGTCGTCAAGGTGGAGGAGCCCGGCAAGGGCGACGTCGCGCGCCAGGTGCTGAACGATCGGAAGGACGCCGACAGCCTCTTCTTCCTGTCGTTCAACGGCAACAAGCGGAGCCTCACGCTCAACCTCAAGCACGTCGGGGGCAAGGAGGTGTTCCGAAAGCTGCTCGGGACGGCCGACGTGCTTCTCGAGAACTTCGGCCCGGGCGTGCTCGATCGCCTGGGCTTCGGCTACGCGGCGCTCCGCGAGCTGAACCCGCGGCTGGTCTACGCGACGATCAAGGGCTTCGGCTCCTACGGCCCGTACAGCGACTACAAGAGCTACGAGCCCATCGCCCAGGCGATGGGCGGCGCGATGAGCGTGACCGGCCTCGCGGACGGCCCGCCGACCTACATGTGGCCATCGATCGGCGACTCGGGCACGGGCATGCACTGCGTGATCGGGATCCTCGCCGCGCTGATGCAGCGGCATGCGACCGGCCTCGGCCAGCAGGTGGAGGTCTCGATGCAGGACGCGGTGGTGAACCTGATCCGCGTGAGCCTGCGCGATCACCAGCGCCTCGGCAAGCCGATGGAGCGCACGGGCAATCAGCTCGGCGCCGGCGTGCCGGGGACGACGTACCGCTGCCATCCGGGCGGGCCCAACGACTATGTGTTCGTGTTCGCCCAGCAGCAGATGTGGCACCCGCTGCTCCGCGCGATCGGCCGCGAGGACCTGATCGGGGATGCGCGCTACGAGACCGGCGAGGCGCGCTGGCGGCACAAGGCTGAGGTCGACGCGCTCGTGGAGGACTGGACCTCGAAGCGCGCGAAGCACGACGTGATGAGGATCCTGGCCGGCGCCGGCGTGCCGTGCGGCGCGTGCCTCGACACCGGGGAGGTGCTCGCCGACCCGCACCTGCGCGCCCGCGACATGATCGTCGAGGTGCCGCACGCAGCGCGCGGGAGCTATCTCACCGTGGGAAATCCCGTCAAGCTATCGGCCTCGCCGACGAAGATCACCACCGCTCCGCTCCTCGGCGAGCACCGCCGCGAGATCCTCGGCGAGCTCGGATACGGAGCGGCGGAGATCGAGGCGCTCGAGACCGACGGCGCGGTCTGAGGCACCGGCGGCAGCTCCCGAACGTCGGTCGCCGGGCGGCTGTTGCCACTCCGCCGCCGAGGACGTGGGGGACTACGCGCCGCGCTCCGTCAGCCGTGCTGGATGGCTCAAGACTTCGAAGAGGCGGACCAGCCGGTGGCGAGACGGATCAATGGGGTGTTGGTGAGCTTTCTCCGGACCTACACCAGTCGATACTCGGACTTCCAGGGCTACTGGCTGTTTGGCTTCCTGGTCGTCGACCTGGTGAGTGAATTGCGGATTGACCTGCTGACGCCTTCAACCCATCGGCACGACACCGCTCTTGATCTGGCATTGCGGCTGGCTTCGGAGAAGTTCCATGATCAGGTGCGAAAGGGAGGCATCGTGTCTGACCGGATTCGCCGCGCCTGGCTGACAATTCGCCGGCCGCTCGAACCGGTTGAGGGCACCGTCAATGACCACGCGTGCCTCGGCTATCGCGTCGGTTTTGCGATCGAGGTCTTGACGGAAGACGGGAGGCGCTATGCGCAGGAACTGCTGCTGTTCGTGGCTCCCCACAACCCCGAATTGGAACGGCGGAGTACGAGGGGGGTCTGAGGCCGACGGCCAAGTTGAGCGACTAGCGAAGAGGAGAAGCAACATGAGATGTCGAGAGTCGACTTCGCCCCTGACGCCGTTCTGTGGGGAACTCTGTCTCCTGCGGGGCGCGCGGATTGGTTGCCGATCACCGCTCATCGGCGATGCGCATACCTCCCCGGTAGCGTTGGGTGGGCCTCGCAATCCGCTTGGAGACATGTTGTGAAAACCGTCGTCATCGGCGAGTCGTCGGGTGCCAGCAGGGAGGCGATCATGGCCGTCTACCCGCGCCACAAGATGGTCGTGGACCGGTTCGTCGCGCGGGGTGTCGTGTTGGGCATCGGCCCGTTTACCGATGGGGGCAACATGGCTATTTTCAAGACGCGGGCGGAGGCCGAAGCCTTTTCGAGGGAGGACCCCTTCATCCTCGAGGGCCTGGTGAAATCGTTCGTAATCAAGGACTGGGGTGACTTGCTGCTGCCGGAGTGACCCGGCGCTCGCCACGGGCCGACCCATCGGCAACAGGCGCGTAGCGCATGAACGCCTCGGCAAAGCTGATGTTCCTGTGCGGCAAGATGGCGGCGGGGGAATCGTTCGAGGCCATCACCGCGTACCTCGAGCCTCCATCACGGGATGAGAGATTCAACGTCGTCCGTCACGCGCGCGCCTGATCACGCGCCGAGGAGGGCGAAATGAGCGATTCCGGCATGCAGGCGCAGATCGAGGCGGCGAGGGCATACGAGGAGTTCTTCGTCCCGGCGCTCTTCGGGGAATGGGCCACGCGGGTCGCGGCCGCCGCTCGAGTCCGGGCGGGCGACCACGTCCTCGACGTCGCGTGCGGGACCGGGGTGCTCGCGCGGCAAGCCGCCGCGCGTGTCGGCCCGAGCGGGTTTGTCGCCGGCGTGGATCTGAGTCCCGGCATGCTGACGGTGGCCGCCGAGCGTGCGCCCGGGATCGAATGGCGACAAGGGACCGCAGAGGATCTCCCGTATCCGGATCAGCGATTCGACGCCGTGGTGAGCCAGTTCGGCCTGATGTTCTTCGCGGATCGACGTCGGGCCCTCAACGAGATGCACCGTGTGCTCAAGAAGGGCGGCCGCCTGGCTGTGGCCGTCTGGGCCGCTCTCGAGAGGGCACCCGCCTATGCGGCCGAGGTCCTCCTGGTCGAGCGACTCGCTGGGAAGCGCGCGGCAGATGCATTGCGAGCTCCCTTCGTGCTCGGAGACCCGAACGAACTGTCACAGCTCGTCGCCGGCGCCAGCCTGGTGGGAGCCTCGGTCACGACCCTGCCTGGGATGGCTCGGTTTCCCAGCATTCGCTTCATGGTCGAAGCCGACCTTCGGGGATGGCTGCCGCTGATGGGGGTCGTGCTGAGCGAGGATCAAATCCAGCGCCTCCTGGAGGAGGCTGAGCATGCGCTTGGCGCCTACGTCACTTCGGCCGGGGACGTGGCCTTCGAGCTAGCGGCCCATCTGGCCATCGGCACGAAGTCATAGCGGGTCGATCCCGTGCATCTCCGCGCCGAACAGGCGCGGCAGGTCGATCGTCCGCCCCAGCCCTTCCTTCATCGGCCGACCCGGAGCGCCTCCAGCATGCGCCAGTCCGGGTCCACACCGAGGCCCGGGCCCTGCGGCACCGCGATGCGCCCCTTCTCCGGGTGGATGGCGCCGCTGAGCGGATTCTCCGCGAAGTCGCAGTAGAAGCGCTCCACCAGCGATTCCGTCGACATGGCCGCGATGCAGTGGATGGAGGCGAGGAGTCCGGGTCCGAAGTAGGCCGAGTGCGGAACGACCGACACGCCGAAGGTCGCCGCGAGCGCCATGACTCGGCGCATCTCGGTCACGCCGCCGATCTTCGTGATGCTGGGCTGAGCGTAGGTGATGGCGCCGGCCTCGAACGATCGGCGGAATTCCCAGGCCGTGCCGTAGTTCTCTCCCGCGGCGGTCGGGATGCCGCCGCGCGCGCGCACCTCGGCCAGACCGGCGAGGTTCTCGGGCGGCCACACGGGCTCCTCGAGCCAGTGGAGGTCGAGCGGCGCGAGCCGCTGCGCCATCTCGATCGCCTCGGCGACCGTCCACGGGCAATTGGCGTCGACCATGATCGGCACGCCCGGGCCCGCGACGTCGCGGGCGGCCTTCACCTCCGGCACGGTGATTTCGTGGAGCTTGATGTGCCGATAGCCACGCCCGAGCGCCTGCTCGGTGTAGTGAGCGACGGCCGATGCCGTGCCGTAGCGGAGCAGGCTCGCGTAGGCGGGCAGATCAGCGCGCGCCGCGCCTCCGAGCAGCCGATAGAGCGGCAGGCCGGCCGCCTTGCCCGCGATGTCCCAGAGCGCGATGTCGATGCCCGACAGCGCGTAGATGACGGGCCCATTCCGGCCGATACCGTGGAGCAGTCGCTGGGCGTCCTCGTTGATGGAGGCGCTCTGACTCGCGTCGCGACCGACGCACATGGGCCCGAGCAGCGTGTCGATGGCCGCCCGCGTCGCCGGGAAGATGCGGTGGCCGAACGCTTCGCCCCACCCGGTGATGCCGGCGTCCGTCTCCACCCGGACCAGCAGCATGTCGATGCTGGTGCGCGCCCGGCCGCCCAGCATCGGCGTGGCGCCGTCGATCACCATCGGCAGGTTGAGGACGATGGTATCGACGCTCGTGATCTTCACCGACCGGGCTCCTGGGCGAACTGGTCGGCGCGCCAGCGCAGGGCGGCGCCGAGGCCTTCCTTCTCGCGGATCTCGTCGAACTTCATCCCGACCTCGGTGCGCGCGGCGTAGAGCGGTGCCAGCACGTCGAGGCCGGCGCGGATGGCATTCCGGAACCCGGCGGCATCGGCCCCGCGGTTGATGGCGAGCTTGGTGGCGAAGAGGGCCTCCGGCGACATGAGGGCGATCCGGCGGGCGAACTTGAGCGTCGCGGGTACGAGCTCGGCGCGCGGGACGACGCGGTTGACCATTCCGAACGACAGCGCGGTCTGCGCATCGATCGGGTCGCCCGTGTAGAGCAATTCGCGGGCGCGCTTCGAGCCGATGACGAACGGCATGATGAGCGCGGGGCCCACGTTCGAGAAGCGGATCTCGGGCTCGCCGAAGAGCGCGTCGTCGGCCGCCACGGTGAGGTCGCACATCATCGCGAGCTCGCAGCCGCCGCCGAGACAGTGGCCCTGCACCGAGGCGATCACCGGCTTCCGCATGTCCCACGGCGTGATCTCGAGGGTGACGTCGTCGGTGAGCGACTCGTGCCACGCGAGCGCGTTGCC
>Ga0126379_10003537_pt1 | contig 10119 bp, 12 predicted proteins | sample PanSoiMetPlot_24_FD_92640 | JGI IMG/M metagenome (GOLD analysis project Ga0126379, IMG submission 92640) | Tropical forest soil microbial communities from Panama - MetaG Plot_24 | ecosystem: Environmental > Terrestrial > Soil > Tropical forest > Bulk soil | place: Panama | collected 2016-02-17 | reverse complement strand
CTCCGCCGTCGCGCAGGTCGACACGGGCGACGCCGAGCAGGTCGCGCGCGGCTTCATAGAAGACGAGAAGGTCAAGCTGGTCTGGAATCTGCCGCGCGCCCTGTTGCCGAAGAACCGGGTCAAGCTGCTCCTCAACATGCTGGTGGTCGCGGCCCTCGCGATCCCGCGCGGCGGCACCATCACGCTCGACCCGGTGGGCAGCGGCGAGACCGTGAGCTTCCGCGTCACCGCCGTCGGCCTCAATGCCCGGATCCCGCCGTCGGTTCCGGCACTGCTCGCCGGCGAAGCAATCGACGGAGTGATCGATTCCCATGCCATTCAGCCGCACTACACTGGCCTGCTTGCGCGCGCCTGCAATCTCAAGGTGACGATCGTGGCCGAGGGCGACAACATCGTCGTTGCGGCGCACTAGACCATGACCCCGAAGAGCGGGTACCGGTTCTCGGGAAAGATCGTGCTTGGGGAATAAGGACGATCCCGAAAAAGTGGGACCGGTTTTCCAAAAACACCATACTCCAGTAATAATCATGATCCCGAAATACCCGCGTGAAGGATAGGCCAGAGCGCGTCTCGGTGGTTGACGCGCGCCGCGCTCTCGCCCCACCGCACAGCACCATCGCGGCCCGTGTGTGGTCCGCCCGCATCGTTAATCGAGCGTAAATGCACGATCGTGCGCTTCGCGCATCGGCCGTTTTGTGTGGCGGTTGTAAAAATTGACTTGAATCGCGGCCTTGCCGTCAGCCATGCGCCCGTTCTTGCAACTAAACGTAAACTGTTCACTCGACAAAATGCGGCCACAGCAACAAGGCGCGTTCCCTCCCTGTTTCCGAAGGCGTGCATCGATGGATGAGCTGCTTCGCGAGTTCCTGACCGAGACCAGCGAGAGCCTGGACACCGTCGACATCGAGCTCGTGTATTTCGAGCAGGACCCGAACAACGCGAGGATTCTCGACAACATCTTCCGCCTGGTCCACACGATCAGGGGGACTTGCGGCTTTCTCGGCCTGGTGCGGCTCGAGGCGCTCACGTATGCGGCCGAGACGCTCATGGGCAAGTTTCGCGACGGCATGCCGGTGACCGGTGCCGCCGTCACGGTGATCCTCTCCACCATCGATCGCATCAAGGAGGTGCTCGAGGAGCTCCAGAAGTATCAGCGGGAGCCCGCCGGCTCCGACGGCGAGCTGATCGGCGAGCTCGAGCAGATGGTCATCGAAGCTCCGACCGTTGCCAGGGGCGAGGCGCCCGCGGCTGCCGCATCTTCCGAGTCCGCGCCGGCTGCGCTTGCCCCGGCCGCGCCCGCCACCCCGGCATCACAGACGACCGGAACGCTCGCCTGTCTGGTGCTCGAACGACCGCTGCGCCCGGACAAGGTGTCGCTCGACGAGCTCGAACGTGCGTTTCGCGAGACGGCCGGCCCGCAACCGACGCCCGAGAAGAGCGCCAAGTCGGATACGGCCAAGCGGGCCGCGGTTTCGTCAGCGGCGGCCGAGGAGGAGAAGTCCGACGCCAAGATCGCGAGCCAGACGCTGCGGGTGATCGCCGAGACGCTCGAACACCTGATGACGATGGTCTCGGAGCTGGTTCTCACGCGCAATCAGCTGCTGGAGATCGCGCGGCGCCATGAGAACTCGGAATTCAAGGTTCCGCTCCAGCGCCTCTCCAATATGACGGCCGAGCTGCAGGAAGGCGTCATGAAGACGCGCATGCAGCCGAGCGATACACGGGGCGTGCTTGGGCCGGCCGTGATCAAGGGCCAGGCGACCGAGATCATCGATGTCGGCTATTACCTGCCGCAGGCGTTTGAGGATCGGTTGATCCGGACCGAAAAGAGGATGAAGGAGAAGGCGCGCACGATCCTGTTCGTCGAGGACTCGGCTTTCTTCCGCAACATGCTCACGCCGGTTCTGCGGTCCGCCGGCTACGCCGTCACCACCGTGCCGGATGCGCACGACGCGCTCGCCGTGCTCAAGAGCGGTGACCAGGTGGACATGATCGTCACCGACATCGAGATGCCGGGGATGAGCGGCTACGAGCTCGCCCAGGCGGTGCGCAGCGATGAGCGGACGGCCAACCTGCCGATCATTGCGTTGTCCGCGCTCACCTCGCCGGATGCGATCAAGCGCGGCCGGCAGGTCGGCTTCCACGACTATGTCGCCAAATTCGATCGCCCCGGCCTGATCGCAGCGCTGAAGGAGCAGGCCGCATTGATGGGCGCGGCGTGAGCCGCAACGGTTGCCGGGAATCTCGGCGCGCGCATCAGTCGCCTTTGATCCCGGCGGCCTTGATCACGGGCCCCCATTTCTCGTCGTCGCTGCGGATCAGATTCTCGAATTCCTGCGGCGAGCTGCCGATCGGCGTCGCCCCGAGCCCGAGCAGCCGCTCGCTCACCGCCGATACCCGCACCGCGTCGGCGCAATCCTTGGCGAGCTTGGCCTTGATCTCCGCTGGAAGCCCGGCCGGCGCCAGGAAGCCCCACCAGACGCCGGTGTCGTAACCTGGCAATCCCGACTCCGCGATGGTCGGAACGTCCGGCAGCACCGGCGAGCGGGCGGCCGTGGTGACGCCGAGCGGTCGCAGCGTGCCGGCCCGCACGTGCCCGATCGACTCCGGGATATTGTTGAATGACATGGGGATGTGCCCGCCCAGCAGGTCGTTGAGCACGGGCGCGCCGCCCTTGTAGGGGACCGGCGTGATCTCGACCTTGGTCATGTATTTGAGCAGTTCGCCGGCGAGATGCGGTGACGTCCCGTTGCCGGGGTAGCCGTAGGAGAGCTGCCCCGGCGCGCGACGCGCGGCCGCCAGCACGTCGGCGATCGACTTGAGCGGGGAGTCGTTGCGCACCAGCAGCATGTTGGGCGAGGAGCCGACGAGCGAGATCGGCGTGAAGTCGCGCAGCGGGTCATAGGGGAGATCGGGATAGAGATACCGTACCAGCGCATGGCCGCTCGCGACCAGGATCAGGGTGTAGCCGTCGGGCGCCGCCTTGGCGGCGGCCGCGCCCGCGATCGTGCCGCCGGCACCTGGGCGGTTCTCGACCACGATCGACTGGCCCCAGCGTTTCGACAGTTCGTCGCTGATCGTGCGCGCGACGATATCGACGGCCCCACCGGGCGGGAACGGCACCAGCAGGTGGACGGCCCTCGCCGGATAGGACTCCTGGGCCGGCGCCGGGCCGGCCGCGAGCAGCGCGCCGAGTGCCGCCAGCGCGGTCGGCAATCTTCGCAACCGCGCGACGCTCCATCGGTCCATGGGCGTTCTCCCGTTTCGTTCGTTGGCTCCCATTCAATCCCATCCGGGGCGGGCTGACGATAGGGACCGGCGCACGAACCCGACAAGTCGAACGATCATGGACCCGCGAGGATCATGGACCGCCAAGATCATTGGCCGCGAATTGGCGCGGAAACAAAAACCCCGCCATTCGCGGCGGGGGTGCGGAAGACTTCGAGTCGTTGGGAGGTAAAGCGTCAGCACACCCCACAAAACTTTGTGGGGGTCCTCGCGTCAGGCCGGAATCCTTGCCTCATCGTCCGTCGGCTCGCGCAGGACGTAGCCGCGGCCCCAGACGGTTTCGATGTAGTTCTTGCCGCTCGACGCGTTGGCAAGCTTCTTACGCAGCTTGCAGATGAAGACGTCGATGATCTTGAGCTCCGGCTCGTCCATGCCGCCGTAGAGATGGTTGAGGAACATTTCCTTGGTGAGCGTCGTGCCTTTGCGCAGGCTCAACAGCTCGAGCATCTGATATTCCTTGCCGGTGAGGTGCACGCGCGCGCCGTTGACCTCGACCGTCTTGGTGTCGAGGTTGACGACGAGATCGCCGGTCTGGATGACCGACTGGGCGTGGCCCTTGGAGCGCCGCACGATCGCGTGGATGCGGGCCACCAGCTCGTCCTTATGAAACGGCTTGGTCATGTAGTCGTCGGCGCCGAAGCCGAGGCCTTTGACCTTGTCCTCGATGCCGGCGAGGCCGGAGAGGATCAGGATCGGGGTCTTGACCTTGGAGACCCGCAGGGAACGCAGAACCTCGAAGCCGGACATGTCCGGCAGGTTCAGGTCGAGCATGATGATGTCGTAATCGTACAATTTCCCAAGGTCGACGCCCTCTTCGCCCAGGTCGGTCGTGTAAACGTTGAAGCTTTCCGATTTGAGCATCAACTCGATCGATTGCGCGGTGGCGCTATCGTCTTCAATCAGTAGTACGCGCATGCCAGGTCCCCTTCCGCTAAGGGCTCAGGTCGGCCAGCTGCCGGGGCAGCCTTGGAAAACGCCTTGGGACGCTGATTCGGACGCTAACGAGTCGATGGTTAACAAAACATGATTCCCGCGCGCAAGCGCCGGCTGGGCAGGACCGCCCGAATCGGCCTAAAATATTGCGGAGAGTCAGTTTTTTCGACACGTCAGTGTTCATAATCGACCTTAAGAATCGGCAGCAACCGATTCGGACGACTCGCCCCCTCCGTCCGGGCAGGCGAGACCCTTGTTCCCAAGGACGGTGACGCAATGATTAATGACCCGGGTAAACGTGAGGTTAAAGTTAAAGGTGAAGACTTCGTTGTAGGCAAGATGAGACCACCCCCCCCACCGACATGAAGGCCCCGCGGAGCAGATCGACCAACGCGATGCGACAGAGGTCTACGGCCGCGTGGTCGGGGTGCGCGGCCTGGTGGTCGAAGTAGCGGGTTCGCCGCACGCCATGCCGGCCGGTGCGCGGGTGTCCATCGAGGCGGCCGGCCGGCTGATCCCCGTGCGAGGTCATCGGTTCTCGGGCCCCAATGCGCTGCTGATGCCGTTCGCGCCGCTCGAGGGGTGTCCGCCGCGGCTGCCGCGCCGTGGTGACCACGGCGTCGGCGGCGGTGCGACCCACCCAGGGCTGGCTCGGCCGCGTCGTCAACGCGATGGGCGCCCCGATCGACGGTAGGGCCCGCTGCCGCTCGGCCCGCGCCGGTCCCCTTCCGCGGCGTGCCGCCGCCCGCCGGCGTCCCGCTCGATCTCAGGGTGCGCGCGCTCAACACGTCCCTGAGCTGCTGCCGCGGCCAGCGCATCTTCGCAGGCTCCGGCACGTCACGGTGCTGGTCGACGGCGATGATCACAACGAACCGGTCGCCGACGCGGTGCGCGGCATTCTCGATGGCCACATCATGATGGAGCGCGCGATTGCCGAGCGCCGGCCGCTATCCGGGCACGAGCTCGGAGGTGGACGAGGCGATCGACTTGCGTGGTCCGCTCGAGACTTTCCTCGCCCAGGGTAAGGAAGAATCAACCAGCCTGGCCGAGGGATACCGTCGGCTGTCGCAAAATTTCTAACGGTCGCGGAAACCGAAAACTAACACTATGACGCGACAATCATTCGATTACGGAAGGAGCGGCCGCGACGAGGGCACCATCCCGGTTCGGGGTCGCGGGACTTCAGGGGAGTACGAGTAGATGAAGTCGCGTGACACGCTCATTCGGCTGAAGAGATTCCAGGTTGACGAGAGGCGCCGCAAGGTGGCGCAGATCGAAGGCATGATCGCCGAGTTCGAGCGCATGGCCGGCGACCTCGAGCGCGAGATCAAGGTGGAGCAGGAGCGTGCCGGCATCCACGATCCGGCGCACTTCGCCTATCCGACCTACGCCAAGGCCGCGATGCAGCGGCGGGAAAATCTCAAGCGCTCGGCCGACGAACTCAAGGTCCAGCTTGACGACGCCAAGGCGACGCTCGGCGAGGCCTTCGAGGAGCTCAAGAAGGTGGAGCTGCTCGACGAGCGCGATCAGGCGCGCGAGCGCGCCGAGGTGAACGCGCGCGAGCAGACCGCGCTCGACACCATCGGCATGCTGCGGACGCGCAGCGCGATGGCCTGAGCGGCCGAGCTTCCTCAATCTCTTCCCGTCCCTTGCGCCGGGCTCGCCAGGGCCCGTTCGCTTCGTCATCGCACCGTGCCGCCGGGCGTCGTGCCGGCGCGGACTCGACGGATGACCTGACGGGGTCAATAATCGGATCGTTGGGGTTTGTGCGTCGCGAGATGTCGCGGGGGTGCGTCGCGAGATGCTGAGTTCGCCCGAGCTCGTGTGGCTGATGGCTGCTGTCGCCAAGGGCGACCGGATCGCGTTCGAGCGCCTCTACGCCGCCACCCGCGCGAAACTATACGGCGTCGTCTTGCGTATCTTGCGGCGACAGGATCTCGCCGACGAGGTCATGCAGGAGACCTATCTCAAGATCTGGAACAGCGCCGGCCAGTTCGATCCGGCCCTCTCGTCGCCGATCACATGGATGGTCGCGATCGCCCGCAATCGAGCGATCGATCTCATTCGCAAGAAGACCGAGGTGTCGATCGAGGAGGAATCCGACGTGCTGGAAGTCGCCGCCGACACCCCGGACCCGCTCGCCAAGCGCGAGTTGACCGAGGAGCTGCGGCGTCTTCTCGCTTGCATGGGCAGGCTCGACGAGGAGCGCCGCCGCCTCGTGCTGTTCGCCTATTACGGCGGCTGGAGTCGCGAGCAGCTCGCCGCCAAGTTCGACAAGCCGGTCAATACCATCAAGACGTGGCTGCGCCGCGCGCTGATGGAAATTCGCGAGTGCCTCGGATCATGACCGAAGACACCGACACACCGGACGTTCTGGCGGCCGAGTATGTCCTCGGCACGCTGGCGAGCAACGAGCGCGAGCAAGCCGAGTCGCTGATCGCGAGCGATCCGGCTTTCGCCCAGCTCGTGCGCACCTGGGAGCGCCGGCTCGGTCAGCTGCATGCCATGGTGCAGCCGGTTGAACCGCCGCCCGAGACCTGGGCGCGCATCCGCGCGCGCATCGAGGGCGTCGAGCCGAGTTCAGCCATGATGCTGCCGCATCCCGATCAGGCGGCCCGCCTCGCAGCCGAGAACAAGGTGGTCGCGCTCACCCGTCGGGTCGGCCGCTGGCGGCAGGCGGCGGCCGCGCTCGCCGCAATCGCCGCCGTGCTGCTCGCCGTGGTGGTGACGACCGTTGTCGATCCGCAGATACTGCCGTCGCGCCCGACGGCGGCTTCCGGCCGTTTCGTCGCGGTGCTGCAGCAGAACGCATCGGCCCCGGCCTTCATTCTGACGGTCGACGTCGAGACCCGCACGGCCTCGGTGCGCCGCGTGTCGGCCGAGCAGCAAGCCGGGAAGAGCTACGAGCTGTGGCTGGTGTCGGACCGTTTCGCCGGTCCGCGCTCGCTCGGACTGGTCGGCGCAAGCGAATTCGCGCGGCCGACGCTTGCGAGTTTCGATCCGGCGACGATCAGCGGCGCCACCTTCGCGGTCTCGCTCGAGCCGGAGGGCGGCTCGCCAACCGGCGCGCCCACCGGTCCGGTGCTGTTCACCGGCAAGCTGGTCGAGTCGGTGCCGCCCTCTCCCTGAGTCGCCGCTCCATGGGCGCGGGGGAGCAGACGACAAGAAAAAAGCGCGCCCGAAGGCGCGCCAAGGTCTGGAGGGTTCAGGAAAAATCAGCGGATCGCGGTGCCGTCGCGGGTCGCCAGCATCGCCGGGCCGGGCTTGACGACCTGGACTGACATGGCGGTGTCGACCTGCGGGCGGGCCGCGATGCCGACGATCATGACCGTGACGGAGGCGAGCAGGGCGACCGCGACGATCTTCAGGTGGGTCGCGCGGTCGGCGGTGATCAGGCTGGAGTTGCGCATGGCAGCGTCCCGGAAGCGTTAAGTGGTTATTAACCACGTTTCGCCTATTGGTCGCCGGAGGGCGGCGACAGGTTCACGTCCGCCACAAAAAATACCGCGTTCCCCTGGAGAACTTCTCCTAATGTACTGAATGGACTGACGAAATTTCTCTGTCTGGGGAACGGGGGGATTGCTGCCCTCAACGCACCGATTTGGCGGATCGGAGGTCGCCATGATCGCCTTCGGCGGCTTGTAGACCGTTGCCTGGGCCGAACCGTCCGTCGCCTGCGGCCGGGCCGCGATGCCGACCACCATGACGGTGATCGAGGCGAGCAAGGACACGATCACGATCTTCAAATGGGTCGTGCGGTCGGCGGTCAAAAATGAGGAGTTGTACATCGGGGTTATCTCCCGGGCTTGTTCCTGGGCCGTCGTGGCCGGGTCGACCATTCAAGTTTGCGGCGAAAAAAATGGGGTTCGAGTAGGCGTGCTCGAACACCCCCTTCTCCCTTCGCCTCGCCCTGTAAACGTAGTTAACGCCCTCTCGGTTCCCAGGCCGCTTCACCGCCGCTTGATCGGACGTGAGTTTTGTTGTGCGCGCGGTCGGCCGCAGGTCAGATGCTTCCGACCGTCTTGAGCTGCGCGCGGATGGATTTCGGACTGCGACAACACAGAAGCGCCTCGATGAACAGCGCCGTCACGAGGATCAGCACCGAGAAGATGATCGAGGCGGCGAGCGAGAAGTCGAGCAGCAGCGGCGGCAGCGGAAGGATCAGCACACGAGGGTGACGAGAATGCCGACCGCGAGCGCGATGTCGCCGCGGCGAAACAGCGTGGCGATGTCGGCGAAGCGCAGCAGCTGGAAGCCGCGATTGTCGCCGCCTCCGCCTCGTGCCGCCGTCACGTCGGTCATCGAGAGTGCCTGCAGGATCTCTCAGCGCGCCCCGGCGGAGCGCGCATTGGGCCCGGGCGCATGGTTGGCGAACCGTTAACTGCGCTCGCATCTCGGGCCCGATGGCCACTGGCATCGCCAGATGCTACCGGTACGTGCGGATTTGGGGAGGGATGAATGCGCAACCAGGTTCTTGCCGCCGCGGTGATCTCGGCGGTCGTAAGTCCGGCGTTCGCTGATTGCAGTATGATCGGGGGGCGGCTGTTTCCCGGCGCCGAGGTGAACTCCACCATGATGGTATCGAGCGGCAAGCCTTGCGGCGTCGTTCTGTTTGCTGGCGGGCAATCCCGGTTCGACAGCATCGGCGTCACGGCGCGGCCGAAGCACGGATCGTTGTTGCCACGCGCCGGCGTCGGCGTCACATACCTTTCATCGCGCGGCTACAAGGGTGTGGATGAGTTCGCCTTCACGGTCACGGGCCAGATGCCAGGCGGCGGACGCGGAACCGCGACCGTCAGGATTCGTGTCAACGTGATTTGAAGGACGCCCGCCGCGCGACCTGCTGCTGCACATCACGGTTGAATGGGCCGCAGCGTCGAGATCGTCCGACCAGCGGAGGTCAACGCAGGCAAATGCGCCTTGTCTGCGGCGCCGCCACGGCGTTGCCTGAAACCTGAACACTACTTCATCAAGCAATCATAAAATCGCGCGACTCTTACGTAACTGTAACTTGCCGGCGTATTCGTGTTGCCTTCTACTTTGCGCGACAAACATTCCGGGAGAAAGACCCATGTGGAAGAAAGCGACGGTCGTCGCGGCCGTGTTCGTGGTCGGGGGCTCGATCATGGTCTACGCGCAGCAGCGCGGCGGACAGGATGGACCCGGCGGGTTCGGCGCACGGGGCGGTCACGGCATGATGGGCAACTGGCGTCCGAGCGCCGACGACATGAGCGCGTTTGCGGATGCGCGCATCGCTGCGCTGCATACCGGATTGCGCCTCAACGCCGATCAGGAGAAGAACTGGCCGGCGTTCGAGCAGGCGCTGCGCGACATGTCCAAGATGCGCATCGAGCGCCGCATGGCGGCGCGCGACCAGCAGCAGCCGCAGTCTCCGGCGAATCCGATCGAGCGCCTGCAGCGTCGCGCCGACGCGATGACGGCCCGCGGCACGGCGTTGAAGCACCTCGCCGATACGGCGTCGCCGCTTTACCAGAGCCTCGACGATGCGCAGAAGCAGCGCTTCACGGTGCTGGCGCGCATGCTGCGGCCGCGCATGCATCATGCCGGCCTGCGTCACGGCGGCATGTGGCGCGAGCGTTTCGGCGGCGGCTCGGGACGCCACTGGGATCGGATGGGCGACGGCGAGCACTACGGCTTCGGTCTGCGCCGCTTCGGCGAGGCCGACCCGCACGAGCAGATGCACGGCGGCGGCGGCATGGGCCGCACGCACGACGACGAGGACGACTACCGCGGACCGCTCTAACGTTCCCTTGCATCGCGGGTGAGGCACTGAACGCAGCCTGATTGGCGCCCCCGAGGGCACGGTTGCGGCGGAGCGGAGCGTCGTCTACCTCAAGGCGGGTCAGCAGAGAACCCGCCAGAGGAAAGCGCCATGAG
>Ga0126379_10003535_pt1 | contig 10121 bp, 6 predicted proteins | sample PanSoiMetPlot_24_FD_92640 | JGI IMG/M metagenome (GOLD analysis project Ga0126379, IMG submission 92640) | Tropical forest soil microbial communities from Panama - MetaG Plot_24 | ecosystem: Environmental > Terrestrial > Soil > Tropical forest > Bulk soil | place: Panama | collected 2016-02-17 | reverse complement strand
TTTGGAGCGCCTCGGGATCGACCAGCACGAGCCTGGGAGGATAGAACGCGCCGACCAGATTCTTGCCCTCCGGCAAGTTCACACCGCTTTTCCCGCCAATCGAACTATCCACCTGCGCCACAACCGTGGTCGGTATCTGCACCAACGCGACGCCGCGAAGATACGAGGCAGCGACAAATCCTGCGACGTCTCCGGTCACGCCTCCGCCTACCGCGATCAGCAAGGATTGGCGGTCCGCACCCGCTTTTACCAGCGACCGCGATACTTTCTCCACGGTGCGCAAATTCTTCGCGGATTCACCGTCGTCCATCAGATGGATGTGCCGCTTAGCGCGCCCCGAAAGACCGCGCTGAAGCGACGGTCTAAGAAACTTCCACACCGTCGGGGAGGCAATCACATGCACACTGGAAAAGTTCCCCAGTTGCCCGATTTCTGCTGCAAGTTGGCGCAGCAGCCCGCGCTCGCATAGCACGGAATAATCTCCCGCTACGGAACGGACGCGAATCGGGGGTGTGCGAGTCGATTTCATTGCAGTGAGTGGTTCGAACCAATGTAGCACAGACACGCGAGCACTCGAAAAGCACCGGATATTTCTTCCCGGCAGCTTGCAAGTACCGCGGGAGCGGAGTCGAAAGAGCAAACCTTCGTTCACACACCCTAAATGCGTCATTTGCCAAATCCCATGGGTACTGCGGTAAAATCAATAGCTTATGATCGCTGTGAATGAAGTCACGATGCGCTTTGGCTCACGCATCCTCTTTGAGGACGTGACCACCACTTTTATGGCTGGCCGTCGCTATGCCATCTCCGGCCCCAACGGCGCCGGCAAATCCACCTTCATGAAAATCCTGACCGGAGAGATCGATCCGACCAAGGGCAACATCACCCGCCCGAAAAAAATGGGGGTACTGCGTCAGGACCAGTTTGCGTTCGACAAATTCCGGGTGATCGACACGGTCATCATGGGCAATGTCGTGCTTTGGAAGGCGCTTGATGAGCGCGACGTTCTTTACGCCAAGCCGCACGATGACTTGACCAACGAAGACGGTATGCGCCTTGGCGAACTGGAAGGCATCGTGGGCGAAGAAGGCGGCTATACGGCTGAAGCCGACGCAGGCGTGCTTCTTGATGGACTCGGCATTGACGCCGCGCTGCACGAGCGACAGATGGGCGAGCTGCAAGGCGGGCAAAAAGTCCGTGTCCTGCTGGCACAAGCGCTCTTCGGCAATCCCTCAGCGCTGCTGCTCGACGAGCCTACCAACAACCTGGACCTCGATTCGGTGCACTGGCTGAAGGAATATCTTTGCGAATATCACGGCGTGTTGATTGTCATTTCTCACGATCGCCATTTTCTGAATAGCGTTTGCACGCACACGGCGGACATCGACTATGAAACCATCATTATGTATCCCGGCGGCTACGACGAGATGGTGCTGGCAAAGACGCAAATTCGCGCGCGCATGGAGGCGGACAACGCCGTTCGCGAAAAGAAAATCGCGCAGCTGAACGAATTCATTGCGCGCTTTTCTGCCGGGACGCGTTCTGCGCAGGCTACTTCACGCAAAAAGGAAGTGGAGCGGCTGCAGACCTCGGAACTGGCGCGATCCAATATTCAGCGCCCGTACATCCGCTTCGCCGCTGAACGCCCGTCTGGGCGGCTTCCACTTGAGGTGAAGCGGCTGACCAAGTCCTACGACGGCCTGAAAGTGATCAATCACTTTTCCGCCAGCATCACCCGCGGTGAGAAGATCGCTCTCACGGGACGGAACGGCGCCGGCAAATCCACCATGCTGAAGTCGCTGCTGCACAATGCCGGTGACTTCATCGGGTCCGCGGAACGCGATTTCCCCGTTGATTCCGGTAACGTGGTCTGGGGTCACGAAGTCACGGTGGGATATTTCCCTCAGGACTTTGGCTACACCATCGATAAAGGCAAAGGCATTACCGCGCTGGAATGGTTGTGGCAGTTTTGGCCTCAGGCCACACAGGAAGAAATCCGCGGCTACCTCGGACAGATGCTCTTCAGCGGCGAAGACGCGTTGAAGCCCACGGCCGCGCTTTCCGGCGGAGAATGCGCGCGGATGATTTTCTGCCGGTTGATGATTCAGAAGCCGAATTTCCTGGTGCTCGACGAACCCACCAACAACCTGGACCTGGAAGCGATCAATGCCCTGAACATCGCGCTGCAAAAATACGAAGGAACTCTTTTGCTCGTCACTCACGACGAAGATGTTCTGGACGAAGTTGCCACGCGCATCTGGAATTTCAAGGACGGCAAGATCGAGGACTTCCGCGGCACGCACGAAGAATTTCTGCACGCCGCCAGCAAAGCCGCCGCACAGGTCCCGGCAAAGCGCTGATTCCCGCCGACGGCGCGAAATGCGCGCCGCAACTGAATGAAAATGTTGGGACGAAATCCTTCGTGCTACCATACGGGTGCCTGCTGAGGCAGCTCATGACGCTTTCCCAAAAGATTTATCAGGTCGACTACGCCGTGGTCGGCTCCGGTGTCGCAGGCGTTCGCGCGGCCATCGAATTGAGCCAGGCCGGTTCTGTTCTGGTGCTGGCCAAATCGGATCTGAGCGAGTCCGCGACTGCTTACGCGCAGGGCGGCATCGCCGTGGCCCTCAGCGACGAAGACGAAATCGGCCTTCACGAGCAGGACACCATCAACGCCGGAGACGGCTTGTGCAATGCCGACGCCGTCGCACTCCTCGTTGAGGAAGGGCCCAAGTACATTACCCAGCTGATTGAATGGGGCACAGAATTCGATCGCTCGGGAACCAAGCTCGCGTTTACACGCGAAGCCGCACATAGCCGCTCGCGCATTCTGCACGCTCACGGCGATTCCACGGGACGCGAAATCAGCCGCGCGCTGCTGGCTCGCGCGCACACGATTCCGCATTTGCATCTGCGGCCGCACTCATTTACCAAGGAACTCATTCTGGAGAATGGCCGCGCCGTCGGCGTGCGCTTTATTGATGAAAACGACGGTTCGTTGCATGAACTCCGTGCCGGAGCCGTGCTGCTGGCTACCGGCGGGCTTGGTCAACTATTTCGCGAGACCACCAATCCGGAAGTGGCAACCGGCGACGGCATGGCCATTGCGTACGAGGCGGGCGCGGTTCTGTCTGACATGGAGTTCGTGCAATTTCACCCCACGGCGCTTGCGATTAAAGGTGCGCCGCGGTTTTTGTTGAGTGAAGCGCTGCGTGGCGAAGGCGGGATTTTGCGCAACGTGAACCTGGAACGTTTTATGAAGCGCTATCACGAAGCACAGGAACTGGCTCCTCGTGACGTTGTTGCGCGGGCGATTACGACCGAGATGATCAAGACGGATAGCCAGCACGTCTATCTGGACATGACTGCCAAACCCAAGGACTTTCTCGAGAAGCGTTTCCCGCGCATATTTGCTACTTGCGCCGGGTACGGTCTCGACCTCGCCAGCGACCTGGCTCCTGTCAGTCCCGCTGCGCACTTTATGGTGGGCGGCGTCAAAACCGATCTTTGGGGACACACCAGCGTGCCAGGCCTCTACGCAGCGGGCGAAACGGCCGCCACTGGCGTTCACGGCGCCAATCGCCTGGCCAGCAATTCCCTGCTTGAAGGCTTGGTGTTCGGTGCGCGCGCCGGCGACGCCATGATGAAAGACGCGCCTGGCTCGAAGAAAAACGCCGGCCATCTACCAGGTAGCCTGGCGCCCAAAACCTGGAACAACGAGGGAAAATCTGCGGCGGCAAAAAGCAAGCCTGTAGCTTCCGAGGCCTTGCAGAGTCTCCGCGACCTCATGTGGAAGCGCGTTGGTATCTTGCGAAGCGGCAAAGAACTAAAAGCTGTGCTCGAAACCCTGAAAACCATACCTGTGCCGCAATCGCCCAGAAACGGCCGCGCCGATCACGAGTTGAAGAATCTTCATGCGCTTGGCTCGTTGGTCGCTCGCTCGGCGCTGGCGCGCGACGAAAGCCGCGGCAGCCACTATCGTTCCGACTTCCCCTATCGCGATGACGACGATTTCCAAAAGCACTCCATGATTTCCAAGGAACGCGACGTCAGCTTCCCGAAGTAACCTAACACAGGCTGAAGCCTTTTCTACTAGCTCCTTCAGTCGCAAACGCCGCGAAGTTCGTCGTCCTTACTTTTCCTGTAGCTGTTTCACACTTTCGAGCACAACATGGCCAACCATGGCGAGGGTCTTTGGACTGATCTTGTCAAGCGTATCTTGCGTGGTATGCCAATAGGGAACGTCATTCTGCGTATCCAGGTCCATGATGTCCACCGAGGGCACATTCCGGGCCGTAAATGAATAGTGATCATCACCGCCGAAATTTGTGGGCGCGCTCCCAAAGATATTCCCATAACCCAATTTCCCCGCGACGTCCCAAACAAAATCCCTCAGCCATTTCGTGGACTCGCCGTCCCGCAGGAAGTGCGGGTTCTGGCCGCCCACCAGGTCAACAAGAATAAAGGCCTTAATTTTGGGCAGGTCGCCGCTTTGCGCCAGCTTCGCGGCCATTTGGCGGCTGCCATAGCGGTTGTCGGGATCTTTCCATTGGGGATTGACGGCTTCTTCTCCATCGAAGAACGCGATCCACACGGCATACTTCTGCGGCGGCTGTTTACAGATCAACCTAGCCAGTTCTAGCATCACTCCGGTGGACGATCCGGCATCGTCCGCGCCGACAAAATTGTCCAGGCGCTTAGTGTCGTAGTGCGTTCCCAGGAGAATGATCCCCGACTTCTCGCCCGGGATCTTTACGAGAAGATTTTTCATGGGCAAGCGTCCCGCAGGCGTATCCGCGGAAAACGAATCCGTTTCCACAGTGCAGCCGTACGACTTCAGCTCCGTTTCCAGATAATCCTGCAGTTTCGCCAGCGCGGGAGAACCAGCCGGCCGCGGGCCATAGCTCACCTGCTTGGCGACTTGGTCGTACGCTCGCTTGCCGTCGAATCCCCCGGTCTTGTCAGGCGGGGGAGCTTCCTGGCCGGACGGCACGGGCGGCGTTCCCGCTACCGCGCTCATAAAGGGCGGGTCCGCCGCCGGTTTCGCTGGGGTCGAGCCGCCGGATTTGCAGCCCAGGGCATGCCCCACGCCAACGCAGACTACGAGCATACCGGTCACGCGGCGAGAGCTATGCATCCAGAATTTCATGCGGAAGTGCCAGCGTTTTCTGCCGCCAACCGTTTCTTCTTATTGCGCAGCGCTAAGGCGGATACCGCGATGCCCACAAAGTAGAGTCCCACCATCGGCGCCATGAAGATCAGCATGGTCTGCGCGTCAGGCGTCGGCGTAATAATTGCCGCGACCACCGCGATGATGGCGATGGCATATCGGAAATTGCTCCACAGAAATTTCGGTGTCACGATTCCGAACAGCGTTAAAAAGAAAATCAGTATGGGCAACTCAAACACTAACCCCAGCCCGAGCAAGACGATCAGGATCAGGTCAAAGTATTCATTGATGCTCAGCAGTGGCGCCACGGAGCCGCCAAACTGCTGGAAGCCCACCAGAAACTTCAACATATACGGCAGGGTCACGAAATATCCAAAAGCAATTCCTGCCAAAAACAAAAACACCGTGGAAAACAGGAAACCCGTCACAGCACTCCGCTCGTGCTTATACAGCGCGGGCGCCACAAACAACCAAATCTGGTACAGCACGAACGGCGAAGCCAGCACAATTCCGATGTACACGCCGAGCGTAATGACTAGGTTCAGCGCGCCCGCGGGGTGGTTGTAATACAGCTTCGATTCGAAATGCGCATCCTTCAGTGCTTTCAGCATCGGTTCATTGATGAATCGGATGACCTTCGGCGAAATGTACACCCCAATAAAGGCGCCGATGGCGATCGCGTACAGCGAATTGATGATCCGCTTCCGCAGTTCCGTCAGGTGCTCGAAGAACGTCATTTGCCCGCCGGACTCTTCTAAACGGGCTGCGAGTGAATTGTCAGGCTGGCTGCTGTTGGTCATGAGAAGGGGTCGAATCGCCGGGCGTGGTTGATTCGGGTGGTTTCGAATCGGCGTTACCGGATCCATTTCCAGGTACGCTTTCGTCGCTTGATGCGTCTAATCTGGCGACAGCTTCACTTTCCGGCTTGATTACAGGTGCTTCTGTCATGCGTGTTTCAGGGTACGGCTCTGGCAGCGCTGCCGTTCCTGCAGGAGATCCCAGCGTGGCAGCGGGTTGGCTCTTTCCAATATCATTCACGGTAGCGGCAGCTTCGGCGGCCTGTTTGCGCAGTTCCGCCACCCTGGCCTGGCGCTCCAGATCCCGCATTTCGTCCTCAAAAGCGCTTCGGAAGTCCCCGGAGGCCTTGCGGAATTCCGCCATGAGCTTGCCCAAGCTGCGAGCCAGTTCCGGCAATTTCTGGGGTCCAAATACCACCAGCACCACCAGAAAGACCACGATCATATGCGGAATGCTCAACATAGTTCGAAACGATCCAATTGTGCCCTGTCTGCATCATAGAAAGGGTAGCCAACGGTGTCAAACGACACTTGTCAAATGTCATGTTACAATTGGGTTTTAGGTCAAATAGAGGGGAATCCATGAATCCAGAACGTCGCGGCCTATTAGTAGTCATCGCCGTCCTGGCCATCTCGGCCATCCTTGGCGGCATCTATGGACCGTCTGTGCGAGCCACCAGCTCTTCCGCTGACGACGCGCAAGCAGCAGTCCGCGATTTCACGAAAGTTCTGGATGTGGTCCAGAGCAATTATGCCGAGCCGGTCGATGTGGACAAAACAGTGTACCAGGGCGCCATCCCCGGTATGCTTCGAATGCTCGATCCCCACTCGAATTTCTTTGATCAACGGCAATTCGCGCTGCTGCGCGAAGATCAACGCGGTAAATACTATGGCGTTGGCATGGTCGTGGCTCCGCGCGAGAATCGCACCGTAGTGGTTTCGCCCTACGTCGGGGCTCCTGCGTACAATGCGGGCCTGCGCCCGGGAGACGTCATTGCCAAGGTCGACGATAAGGTGACCGACGGCTTGTCCACTACAGAAGTGGCCGACATGCTCAAGGGCCCCAAGGGCACCGTGGTGAAGATTACCGTTACGCGCGAGGGCTACACCGATCCGCTGGTGTTCACCGTCACACGCGACGAGATTCCACGCCACTCCGTCGACATTGCTTTCCTGATGAAGCCCGGCATCGGCTACATCCGCCTTTCGCAATTTAACGAAACCACCGACCGCGAAATCGCCGACGCTCTGAAGCAACTTGGTGCCAACTCCTTGGATGGCATTGTGCTCGACATGCGTGGCAACCCCGGCGGCCTACTGAATGAAGCCGTGGCTGTCGGCGACATGTTCCTCGACAAGGGCCAACTGATCGTGTCTTATCATGGCCGCAATGCTCCGGAGCGCCGATTCGTCGCGATCCGCGGCAATCAGGGCATGACTGTGCCGCTGGTGATTCTGGTGAATAACAACTCCGCCTCCGCCGCCGAAATCGTCACTGGCGCGGTGCAGGACCATGACCGCGGCTTGGTTGTTGGCGAAACCACGTTCGGCAAGGGACTCGTCCAGACCGTGACGCCGCTTTCAGAGAGCACCGGGCTGGCGCTCACCACCGCTCGTTACTACACGCCTTCCGGCCGCTTGATTCAACGCGATTACAAGGCTATGTCGCTGTACGAATATCACTATGAGCGCAAAGTACCCGATCATCCATCCGAGATTCGCCAGACAGATAGCGGCCGCCAAGTTACCGGTGGCGGCGGCATCACGCCCGACATCGTTGTGGACGCACCGAAGCTGGACAAGTTCCAGGAAACACTTTTCCGCGACGCTGTCTTTGTTCCCTCCGAGCAGGGTGTTGGCGACTTCACTCGCTTCTTTCTCGGCACCAAGCCCAGCATTACTCACAACTTTGAGGTTGACGATAATGTGATGCACGAATTCCGCGACTACCTCAGCAAGCACAATATCCGCTACACCGAACCCGAAATGGTGGACAACAGCGACTGGATCAGGCGCAAGATCAAGCAGGAAGTGTTTATGTCCGCCTTCGGAACCCAGGAGGGCTTCAAGGTGCTTCTCGAAGCCGATCCGCAAGTGCAAAAGGCCGTCGACGCACTGCCCCAGGCACGTGCGCTGTATGAGAACGCTCGCAAGGTTGTAGCACAGCGCAACGGCGGCGGCTCCGACCAACCGTAATTCCCTGTTGAACAGCAGGAATGACCAGACGGGCGCCATCACGGCGCCCGTTTTGTTTTGCGCACGATTCCGCAGGGCGCTGCGAGACGCGCAAAACTACGGACGTTCTCTCACGGCACCACCGAAACTCAACCTTGCCGTTTCTTGGAAACAGATTCGCCGTCTGCTAGACTTTATTGGTTGCTACTCGTGGGCGAGTAGCTCACAAGAATCCGACTGATTCGGAGAGACTTAGCCTACTTTGACCCCTCGTTTCAGCCCTCTTAATTGTCCCAAATTTTGTCCCAAGTTTTGTCCCAATGACAGCAGAAAACCCACAACGCGCCTTTGCGCAGTCGTCGCCCGCCAACTGGCTTCACGCAGCGCGGAAGTCGAATGGGAGCCCCATACAGAGTGTTCAGCACTTACGGTGCGAACTAATCCGGAGTTAGCAAGGACTGCCGTTTCAAATTGCGGGATATCAGAGCTCGATTCGAATCGGATTGTTACGTGGTTCCCGCAGTCTTCGCAAAGGCGCCTGATTTGCCCGTATCCAGGAACTGCTGCGCTTCAAGACGGCCGAACAGTTCGACCAGTTTAGCAACCAAGCCGGTCCAGCCGGTCTGATGGCTGGCTCCGAGGCCAGCGCCGTTATCTCCGTGGAAATACTCGTAGAACAGAATGCAATCTTTCCAGTGGGGATCGGTCTGGAATTTCTCCGTACCGCCGTACACTGGCCGGCGGCCCGATTTATTGCGCAGGAAGATCCCTTCCAGACGATTGGCTATTTCATGGGCGACCTCAAACAGGTTCATCCACTTGCCCGAGCCGGTAGGACACTCAATCTTGAAGTTGTCACCGTAATAGAGATAGAAAGACAACAAGGCGCGGATCAGCAACGCGTTCACCGGCATCCAAATGGGCCCACGCCAGTTAGAGTTTCCACCGAACATTCCGGTATCGGATTCAGCTGGAAGATAGTTCACCCGGTATTCCTGCCCCCCCACTTGGACAACATAAGGATGGTCGGAATGGTAGCGAGAGAGTGCCCGGATCCCATACGGGCTGAGGAATTCGTTCTCGTCGAGCATGCGCGACAAAATCCGGCGTAACCTGTCCGGGTTTACCAGCGCAGCAATGCCGCGTTCCGCGTACCCTAAGTGGCCCGGCCCGGTTGGATGAATGCTGGCGAGCAGTTCGGGCATGCGTTTCACACGTTCAACTAGGAGGCTTACGGTTTTCGGCGCCCGTTCGCGCTGCCACGGTTCGATCACCGTGGTGGCACACAAGGGCAGCAATCCCACCATGGAGCGAACCTTGAGCCGCCTGGCGCTGCCATCGGGAAGCCGCAGCACGTCGTAGTAGAATCCGTCCTCCTCGTCCCACATACCTTCTGGCCCCGTCTGATTCATGGCGTGAGCGATCCAGAGCATATGATCAGCAAACTTGATGGCCATGTCTTGGTAAAAAGGATCGTGGGCCGCCAACTCGATGGCAATCTCCAACATGTTCTGGCCGAACATCGCGACCCACGCCGTGCCATCAGCCTGTTCAAGGTGGCCGCCAGTGGGCAGCGGAGCACTGCGGTCGAAGACGCCGATGTTGTCCAGCCCGAGGAAGCCGCCTTCAAAGAGGTTTCTGCCAAAGCGGTCTTTGCGATTCACCCACCAACTGAAATTTAACATTAGCTTAGCAAACGAGCGTTTGAGGAACTCGAGGTCGCCTTGCCCTTTAAGGGACTGCTCCGTACGGTACAGGAAAATCGTAGCCCATGCGTGCACCGGTGGATTGACGTCGCTGAAGTTCCACTCGTAGGCCGGGATCTGACCCGTCGGATGGATGAAAAACTCCTGCAGCATCAGGTCGAGTTGTTCTTTGGCGAAATCCGGATCGACCGTGGAAAGCGCGATGGTGTGGAACGCCAGGTCCCAGGCGGCGTACCACGGATACTCCCACTTGTCGGGCATCGAGATGACGTG
>Ga0126379_10003534_pt1 | contig 10121 bp, 3 predicted proteins | sample PanSoiMetPlot_24_FD_92640 | JGI IMG/M metagenome (GOLD analysis project Ga0126379, IMG submission 92640) | Tropical forest soil microbial communities from Panama - MetaG Plot_24 | ecosystem: Environmental > Terrestrial > Soil > Tropical forest > Bulk soil | place: Panama | collected 2016-02-17 | reverse complement strand
TTGGAGACGGAGCCTGACCCGGGGCTGGGCAACGGCGGCCTGGGCCGTTTGGCAGCCTGTTTTCTGGACTCCATGGCCACGCTCGGCCTGCCGGGCTTCGGATACGGCATCCGGTACGAGTTCGGGATCTTCACCCAGGACATCGTCGCCGGCCACCAGATCGAGCGGGCGGATGAGTGGCTCAAGTTCGGAAGCCCGTGGGAGATGATCCGCCCGGAGCGAGCGGTCCCGGTGCGTTTCTTTGGTCGAGTCGAGCACGCCACTGGTCCGGCCGGCGCGCCGATCGCCCAATGGGTCGACGGTAAGACCGTTCTCGGCGTCCCCTATGATCTGGCGATCGCAGGATACGGTTTACGCACGGTCAACACCTTGCGCCTCTGGCAAGCCCGCGCCAGCGAGGAGTTGGACGTCCGCGTTTTCAACGACGGCGACTACGAGCGCTCGGTGGTGGAGAAGAACGCCTCTGAGGTGATCTCCAAGGTGCTCTACCCCAACGACAACTTCCTCGCCGGAAAGGAGCTGCGCCTCAAGCAGCAATACTTCTTCGTCGCCTGCTCGATCGCCGACATCGTCCGCCGCTACCTGAAGAGCCATTCCAACTTCCTCGACTTTCCCAATCGCGTCGCCATCCAGCTCAACGACACCCATCCCGCTATCTCGGTTGTCGAGCTGATGCGCGTTTTGGTGGACGAGAAGCAGATCGCCTGGGAAACAGCCTGGGAGATTACCGTCGCCGTATTCGGGTACACCAACCACACGCTGCTTCCCGAAGCGCTGGAGCGCTGGCCGGTTTCCCTCTTTGAAAAGCTGCTGCCTAGACACCTGGAGATCATCTACGAGATCAACGGCCGCTTCCTGCGCCAGGCTCAAGCTCGTTTCGCCGACGATCCGGAGAAGGTCCAGCGGTTGTCAATATTCGAGGAGGGGCCGGAAAAGCACCTGCGGATGACAAACCTCGCGGTGATCGGCTCGCACAGTGTCAACGGCGTCGCCCAACTGCATACCGAGCTTTTGCGCCGGACCGTGCTGCGAGATTTTGCCGAGATCTTCCCTCAGCGTTTCAACAACAAGACCAACGGCGTAAGCCCGCGAAGGTGGCTGGCCTTGTGCAACCCGCGGCTTGCCAAGCTGATCAGCTCGCGGATCGGCGAGCGGTGGATCACCGATCTCGATCGCCTTTGCGATCTCGAGGGGCTGGCCGAGGATCCGCAATTTGTCAGCGATTTCCAAGCGGTCAAGCGGGCCAACAAGGAGCAACTGGCCGCTTACGTGCGCGATCAGCAGTGGCTCAGCCTCGATCCCACCGCCATCTTCGACGTCCAGTGCAAGCGCCTGCACGAGTACAAACGGCAGCTGCTCAATGCGATCCACCTCGTGTCCCTGTGGCTTCGCGCCAAGAGAGACGGCGCGGCCCTGGTCCACCCCCGGGCGTTCATCTTCGGGGGTAAGGCCGCGCCCGGCTACCACAACGCGAAGCTGATCATCCGGCTGATCAACGGGATCGCCGAGCAAGTGAACCGGGATTCAGGGCAGACAGGCCTGCAAGCCGTGTTTCTGCCAAACTACCGCGTCTCGCTGGCCGAACGGATTTTCCCCGCCGCCGACCTATCCGAACAGATCTCCACCGCTGGCAAGGAAGCATCCGGCACCGGCAACATGAAATTCGCCCTCAACGGCGCGCTCACCATCGGAACCCTGGACGGCGCGAACATTGAAATCCGCGATGCAGTGGGCCACGACAACTTCTTTCTCTTCGGGCTCAACGCCGAGCAGGTCCAGCAGCGCCGCTGGACGGGCTATCGGCCAAGGGAAATCTACCAAACCGATCTCCTGCTCAAGGAAGTGCTCGACCTCATCGCCTCCGGGTTGTTCTCCCCCGAGGAGCCGGCTCTCTTCCAACCGCTGCTCGACTCGCTGCTCAACGAAGATCCGTACTTCTGCCTCGCCGACTTTGCCTCATACGCACACACCCAGGAGGAGGTAGCGCGCGCCTACCTCAACAGTCATCGCTGGGGCCAGCAAGCGATCTACAACGTGGCGCGGGTGGGGCGGTTTTCCTCCGATCGCACCATTCGCGAGTACGCCGAAGAGATCTGGAACGTCGCTCCGGTCGAGCTTTCCCCCTGACTGCCGCGGAGCGCCAAGAGGTGGGCTTCTTGGCGCTGAGCACGCCACTTTGTGGGAGGGCGTTGAGAGACCAACATGGTGGCCGAAGTAGGAGATGCCGGATTTGCGGATTTGAACGAGAATGCTTTTGCGCTGCGCGCTTCGCGCGAGGGGCAAGCCGATCATGAGAGAGGCGAAGATTCTCGTAGTCGAAGACGACGATGACATCCGTGACTCGCTCAAGGAGCTCCTCGAGGAAGAGGGCTACCGGGTGGACACTGCCGCGAACGGCGAACAGGCCCTCAATCGCTTGCGCGGTGAAGCTCCGCAGTTGATCCTCCTCGATTTGATGATGCCGGTGATGGACGGCTGGGAATTTCAGAAACAGCTTCGCGAAATTCCCAGCTTCTCCCGCGTGCCGATCATCGTCATCTCGGCGAGTAAATTCTCGCGCGAGCCGCTCAATGCGGCGGCTTTCATCCCCAAGCCGCTCGACGCCGGGGTGCTGCTCGAGACGATCGAGAGCTTCCTCGCCCACGGCAGCGACGAGGTAGAGGTGCGCTAGGTTCAATGCCGCTGCGGCGGCAACGGTTCAGCCCAGCTCGCACACCTGAGCGCCAAAAAGCTCGTTCAGCGAGGCGAGCAGCTCGTCGCTGAGTTGGACACGCAACGGGGTGGCGATGGCCACTTCTGCTTCACCGGGGAGCAGAACGAATACCGCCAGCTGGGTTGGGCCTTGGCACTGCCGGGCGAGCTCCGCTAGACGATTCCATCTGCCCTCGGTGATTCTTTCCGCTGCAATCCGCAGCTCCAGGCGCTTGACGCGCTTGTCGCGGGCCTCCTTGAGCTGTTGAATCTCCTCGGCGATGATTTCGCCCACCGGCTGTTCTTCGTCTCGCTGGTTGATCTGCACGGTGCCGGTAACGAGCACTGGCTCATCGCCCTTGAGCAGCGCCTCCCAGTTCTCGTATCCCGGCCGGGGGTCGGCCCTCGACCGGTGGCCGTCGCTTCCCGGCGCCGTCCGGCCACCCTCCTTGGCTGGAAAACACACCACTGGCACCGAGCCAGTCAGATCCTCGAGCGTCACCCATGCCATTCGCTTGCCGCTCTTCGTCGGCCGCTCGCGCAGCCCGGAGACGATCCCCGCCACCGTGACCCTCTCGTCGCGCCGTGCGCTTTGAATGGAAGACGACGGTCGCGCGTAGCGCCGCAGCTCCTTTTGATATTGGTGCAGCGGATGGCCAGAGACGTAAAAGCCGATTGCCTCCTTCTCGAAGGCAAGGCGCTCCTTCTCCGGCCATTCTTCGCCAGGCTCGTTGTCTGCCGAAGTCCCGATGGGCAGCGCTGCGGCCGCGCCAGAGGTGCCGAGCAGGCCGAATAAAGAAGTCTGGCCCACTTGGCGGTCCCGCTGCGAGGATGATCCGCGCTCTAACGCGCGGTCGATCGACTCGAACAGCCCCCTCCGCGGCCGCTTTTCGAAATCGAAGGCCCCCGCCTTGACGAGCGCTTCGATCACCTTGCGGTTCACCCGCCGCGAGTCCACCCGCTCGCAGAAATCGAACAAGTTCTCGAACGCTCCGGCGCTGCGCGCCTCCAAGATGGCGTCGATTGCCGCCTCCCCTACCCCTTTGATCGCCCCCAGGCCGAAGCGGATGCGCCCCTCCACCACGCTGAATTCGAGATCCGAGTGGTTGACGTCCGGGGGCAGCACCTCGTGCCCGGCGGCCCGGGCCTGGGCGATGTACGAGACGACCTTGTCGGTGTTGTCCTTTTCCGCGGTGAGCAGCGCGGCGGTGAATTCGAGCGGATGATGCGCTTTGAGCCAAGCGGTCTGGACGGTGATCAGCCCGTACGCCGCCGAGTGGGACTTGTTGAAGCCGTACTCTGCAAATTTCTCCATCAACTCGAAGATTTCCCCGGCGACTTTCGGGTCGACGCCAGTTCGCCCGCATCCTTCGAGAAAGCCTGCCCTCTCCTGCTGCATCACGTCGGCCTTCTTCTTGCCCATCGCGCGCCGCAGCAGGTCGGCCCGTCCGAGGGAATATCCGCCGAGCACCTGGGAGATCTGCATCACCTGCTCTTGGTAGACGATCACCCCATAGGTGTCCTTGAGGATCGGCTCGAGAAACGGATGGGGGTAGCTCACCGGTTCTCGGCCGTGCTTCCGATCGATGAAGACTTCCACCATCCCCGACTCCAGGGGTCCAGGGCGGTAGAGCGCGCCGGCAGCAATCACGTCCTCGAAGCGCGAGGGTCGAAGCTTGCGGACCATCTCGGTGAAGCCGGAGGACTCCATCTGGAATATCCCGGCGGTGTCGCCGCTCGAGATCAGCTCGTAACTCGCCGGGTCATCGAGGGGAATCTGGTGCGCCTGGATGCGTTCACCCTCGGGCCGGCCTCGGTTGACCAGGTCGAGCGCGTGCTGGATGAGGGTGAGCGTCTTAAGGCCGAGGAAGTCGAACTTCACCAGGCCCGCGGCCTCCACCTCGTCCTTGGCAAACTGGGTGACGAGGACTTTTTCTCCCGGCGCCTGGTAGACCGGTACGTACTCCCACAGGGGGCGGTCGGCGATCACCACTCCGGCGGCGTGAACGCCGGCCTGACGATGCAGCCCCTCCAGGGCAATCCCGATTTCCAATATGTCTTTTGAGGTTACCTGGCGGCCACCCTCGAGGGTCCCCAGCACCGAGGGTTTCTCCAGCATCTCCTTGAGCCGAGGCTCCATCCCGATCGCGTCTTTGAGCGAGATATTCAGCACGTCGGGGACCAGCTTGGCGATCCGATCGCCCTCAGAGTACGGCAAGCCATACACCCGGCAGACGTCTCGCAGCACGCTCTTCGCCTTGAGCGAGCCGAAGGTGATGATCTGCCCGACGTTGTTCTCCCCATACTTCTTGGAGACGTACTGAATGACCTCCTCGCGGCGGGCCTGGCAAAAATCGATGTCGAAGTCCGGCATCGAGACCCGTTCCGGATTGAGGAACCGCTCGAAGAGCAGGTTGAACGGAATCGGATCTACGTCGGTGATCCGCAGGGCGAAAGCGACCAGCGAGCCAGCCCCCGAGCCGCGTCCCGGACCTACCGGGATCGACTGCTGCTTGGCCCAGTTGATGAAGTCCTGGACGATCAGGAAGTAGCTGGAAAAGCCCATCTTGGAGATGACCGACAGTTCGAGCATCAGTCGGCCCAGATAAACCTCGTGGTCGACCTGATAGGGCAGCTCTCGAAAGCGGCGCTCCAGGCCCGCGCGCGCAAGCTCGGCCATGTACGAATCCGGCGTGTGCCCGTTGGGCACCCGGAATGAAGGAAGGAGTGTCTTGCCGAGCTTGAGCTCCAAGCTCACCATCTGCGCGATCCGCTGTGTGTTGTCCACCGCCTCCGGCACGTCGGAGAAGTAAGCTCGCATCTCCTGGGGGCTCATCACGTAAAGGCGGTCGGTCGACTGGCGCATCCGCTTGCTGTCGGCGAGCGTCTTGCCAGAAGCGATGCACATCAAAAGCTCATGCGCCTTGGCGTCTTCGCGCTTGATGTAGTGGGCGTCTGCGGTGGCCACCAGCGGAAGCTTGCAGTCGCGCGACAGTTGCTTGAGGTTTTCGTTCGCCTTCTCTTGCTCCGGAAGCCCGTTCGACTGGATTTCGAGAAAGAAGTGGCCGGGTTCGAAGATCTCCTTGTACTCGAGCGCGGCGCGCCGAGCGCTGTCCAAGTCCCCGCGTAGGCACGCCGAGGTAACTTCGCCGCCCAGACAGGCGGTGAGGCCGATCAAGCCTCTGGAGTGCTCCTTGAGCGCCAGCTTGTCGATTCGCGGGTGGTAATAGAAGCCATCGATGAACGCGGTGGAGACGAGGTAGCGAAGGTTCGCGTAGCCCTCCTCGTTCTTCGCGAGCAGGATTAGGTGATTGGAAATCTTCTCGGTCCGGTCCTCTCGGCCTTTGGGGCCGGCGACGTAGGCTTCGGTGCCGAGGATGGGCTGAACGCCCGCTTCCCTGGCTTTTTTGTAGAAGTCGATCGCACCGAACATGTTGCCGTGATCGGTAACGGCGACCGAGCTCATCCCCTTTTCCCTGACCGCCTTGATGAGGTCCTTCATTCGGATCGCCCCATCGAGGAGCGAATAGAGGGTGTGCAGGTGCAGATGGGTGAAGGACATGGAGTCTTAAGACCAGATGTGGTGGAGGGCTGGGTGGTGGAAGATAGGCGGGTCATCTGACGCATTCAACGCCGCCGAATGCGTTGGCGCCGCTCGGCATTTGACAGCAGAGCAGGCAAGTTCAAACTGTTCGGCGTGCACAGCGCATCGTCCGAGCGCTTGGCGCTGGCGAGCGCTCTAAGCCCGCCAGATCGCCGCCGCTTTGGGCGCTATTTCACTCCCGCCGAGTTGGTGGACTTTACCTTCCGGCTGTCGGTGCCCTTCCTGCCGCACTCCGGCAGCCTCGCCGTCGTCGACCCTGCCTGCGGCGAGGGTGCCTTTCTCGGCCGGGCTCGCCATTTCCTCCCGCGCGCGTCCCTCTTCGGGCTGGAGATAGCACCCGCGCTCGCGCGCCAGTGCCGAGCCGCCGTTCCGTTCGCACGCATCCTGGTGGGGGACGCACTGCGCGACGGCGCCACCGCGCTTTTGCGCGAGCTTCCTGCCGCCGCTTTCGAGCTGTGGATTGGAAATCCGCCGTACAACGGAACGTCCGCCCTGCTCAAGGACAAGCTCGCCTACCAGCGCGTGCGAGCCCTGCTGCCCGCCGCATTCGGCCTCCCCAAGGGGACGAGCCTGCGCGACGATTTCGCCTTCTTCCTCCTTGTCGCCGCGGCACGCCTTTCACAAAAACCGGGCGCCCTCGCCTTCGTCACCAGCGCTACGTTGCTGGACGCGTTTCTCTACGCGCCCTTGCGAGCATCTTTGCTCGGCTCGCTCGCGCTGCGGGCGGTGGTGGACTTTGGCAGGGAACTCTTCGACGGGACGAAGGTGGCCACTTGCGTGACTATCTGGACGTCGGATCGCACCGGCGCGCGAGCGCGTTTTTGGTGCCGCGCGCCGGGCGTCAGCGGGCCGCTGCGCGCCCAGCTCCTCGGGGCAGCCAGCGCCCTGATGCCGCGGCCGCCTGAGTACCTGCTCCGTCCCCGCCGAGCCTCGGCGGAAGCGCTCGATGCGAGGTGGCGATCTCAGGGGGAGGAGCTGCGGCGCCTGGTTCCGGTCAGCTTTCCAGCGCTAAAAACCCGCTTCGAAGAGCTGCTGGTGGACAAGGACGCAGCGAGGCTCCTACGTCGCCTTCGCGCTTTCGTTCGAACGCCGCCGCAGGCGCTCGCTTCCTTTGCAGCGGAGCACGACATCCCCGCCCGCTGCCTCGATAAGCTTCGCTGTCTTCGCGCCTCGTCCGAGGGTCTCGCTATTGATGCCCGCAAAGTGCGGCCTCTTCTGCGTTACGCCGGCGTGCCACATCGCTTCGGCATTCCTGTCACCGCTCGCGCTTTTTGCTATCTCGAGCGCCGTCTGATTCCGCGCGGGGATCATCGCCTGCGCGGAGATTACGATCCGCACGCTTGCCCGGTGAAGCTGGTCTACAACGCGCACGAGCTTCCGATCTCCGCCGTGTTGGTGGACCAGCCCGGTTGCATCCATAACTACCGCCACGCGCGCTTCGCGCCGCTTTTCGCGCCGGCGCGCCTGGTCAGCATGGGCCTTTCCAGCGGCTACCCAAATGGCGAAATGGGACCTCAAGTTGCCAATCTCTCTCGCGCTGGAACTGCGCTGGCGGAGCAACTCGGAGGAGCTCTCCGCGTATTTGAAATGATCGTCCGCTTCATAAACTCGCCGGAGGTTCAGGAGATCTGGGCGCCGGCATACGCCACGACGCGGGCGCTTCCAGTGCCGGTGACGCGCTGGCGGGAGGCAGCCGGCTGAATCGACCGGGGTCGGGGCCTTTCGGGGCAGCGGCCTAGATGTACCCGAAGCGGCGGCGCAGCAGCCACTCGGTTCCGAGCAGCGCCACCAAGGTGATGAGGTAATACCAGCGGTCCCAGATCGGCTCGTCCTTGCTTCGGCCGACCTCGACGGTGGGGGGCGCGAGCAGGGGGATCTCCGGAAGCGCGCCCTGGGTGAGGCCATAGGATTTGCCGCCGGTCGCCTTGGCGATCGCCTCGAGAACATCGCCACGCACCGAAGCGTCGGAGAGCTCGGGGCCCGCCGCTCGCACCGCGACGGCGTCTTCACCCTCGCCGAGGGATTTTTCCCCCTTGCTCGCCTTGGCGAAAACCTTGTACGCGCCTGGCTCGGGCGGAGCAAACTCCAACCGGGCGATGCCGTCCGGGCTGGTGCTGGCGCGCTGCGATGCGACGCTGCGTTGGGCCTTCACCGAGAAGAGCTCGGCGCGCACCTCTGCATCGCCGGCCGGTTGGTAGTCCGGCGTGCGCGCGGCGACGATGACGCCGATCGACTTACCAGGCTCGACGGACGGTGGGTCGGCGGTCACGGTGAGCGTGGTCAAATCAGGATCGCGCACCAGCCAGCGAAGCGCGTTCCCCCAGAACCGATCGTAGAGGCGGGAGGGGGCACCGCTGGCATGTGCTGCGAATGCCCAATACCAGCTCGAATCGGTGGTCAGCGCCATCGCCCGGCCGCGGCCGTATTCCCACAGCGCGAGCACCGGCGCATTCTTGCCGTCGACCGTCTGGAATGGGTGGTCTAGCAGCGCGACGGCGCCCTGCTTGAGCCGAGTGAGGTTCGCGCCCGGGATGGGCGGCAGCGAAGCCCAGGCCTGTTCGCTGCTTTCCCCTCCTTGGGAAAACGAGGTGACCGGATGGCGCATACCCTCTGGGGTGAGGCGCGGCTTGAAAAGGTCTACGTTCGCCGGACGGCCTGCGGCTTCCACCGGCAGCGCCTGACCGAGCGTCGGAAAGTTGGACCTTCCCTCGCCGAACGCATGATCGCCGCCGATCATCAAGAATCCGCCGCCGTTGAAGACGTAGCGCTCGAGGTTCTTCTCGTAGGAAGCGACCGAAAGGCTTGGATCCGTGTAGCCGAAGTTCTGGAAGATGACCACGTCGAAGGTGTCCAGCTTGGTGTCGAAGATCTCCTCCATCGGAAACGGAATGAGCGACAGCTCTCTGTCGTTGAGAACCTGGGGCTCCGACGAGAGGGTGCGCAGAATGTAGAAGCTCACCAGATCGACGTTGGCGTCCTGTCGCAACAGGCCACGCAAAAACCGCTCATCCCATGATGGGCGCCCGACCACGAGCAGGACGCGCACGCGGTCGCGGATTACCTTGAGGGCGAAGGAGCGAGTGTTGTTCTCCGTGACCACCTCCTCCGGGAAAACCGGAACCGAGGCGACGTAGACGAACCTGCCGGTCTGGTCCGGAGAGATGTTGAAAGACACGGTGTGGATCTCATTATCGGATTTGAGCTGGATGCTCTTGCTCGCCACCGTCTGTCCTTCGCGCCGAAGCACCACCGGAACCGTTTGTCCTTTAAAGCCCCGGCCATGGACCTCCACTTCCACCGCGATCGAATTGCGCACGAAAGCAAACGCGTCGACTTTGATCTGCTCTATCGCCAGATCCTTGAGCGCCTGGTTTCCGACTACAAAGGTGGTGACCGGCAGATGCAGATCGCCGAGCGCCGCTTTGCTCTTACCCACCACACCTCCACTCAGCTCGGCGTTGTCCGCGCCGTCGGAGAAGAGGAGCACGCCGGACAGCTTCTTCGAGGTGGAACCTTGGTCGCCCGACTTGACCGAGCGCAGGGCTCCGAGCAGATCGGTGCGCGCGCCGCGCGGGGGCTGCGATCGCAGGCTATCCACCGTCACCGGGGCGACCTCGGGGTCGAAGCCGTAGTACTCGATGGTGAAGCGCTCTTGAAGAGCAGCCAGCTGAGAGGCGACCGACTCGAGATAGTCCGCCACCTCCAGCACGCGCGATTTGCCCCCCGGCGCGGCGGGGAAGTTCATCGAGGCCGAGCGGTCTACCAGCACGGCAATTCGATTCTTCACCTGCGCCACTTGGAGATTGCGGATGCCAGGCTCGAGTAG
>Ga0126379_10003533_pt1 | contig 10124 bp, 21 predicted proteins | sample PanSoiMetPlot_24_FD_92640 | JGI IMG/M metagenome (GOLD analysis project Ga0126379, IMG submission 92640) | Tropical forest soil microbial communities from Panama - MetaG Plot_24 | ecosystem: Environmental > Terrestrial > Soil > Tropical forest > Bulk soil | place: Panama | collected 2016-02-17 | reverse complement strand
GGAGCCTGTAATCGCCGAGCACGTTTGTGCCATCCTTCGCTGCGCAACCACTCTTCCAGCGTGTGAAGGTGAACCTTGGGAAATCGGCGACGGAGGTCGGCAATGTTCGCCTGAAACCCGGCCTCGTTGAACCAGCGGAACATCTGGTAGAACTCCCTGCCCAAACCGAGCCGAACCATCAGCATGGGAAGCTTCCGAAACTTCACAGGCTTACCTAGGACACGACTGAACACTTCTGCCGCCTCGGGGTTGGTTAGCTCGCTTCCTGCGATCTCCAGTTCCAATCCGATAAACTCGTTGGGGCGCTCAAAAGCCAGGGCTCCAAAGGCACCGATGTCGTCGACGGCGATTGTCTGATACTTTTTGTCGGCACGGATGGGGTCCATCAGCTTTCCCTTCAAAATCCCGACTTCAATTTGGTCGACGTAATAGTTCTCCATGAACGCCACCGGCCTGAGTATCGTCGCCGGCAGACCGAGCTCACGAATGTGCATCTCAATCGCCCACTTGCTCTCCCAATGATCGATTCCCGAGTTTCGTTCCGCCCCGCCAACGGAACTATAGACGAAATGCTCCACACCAGATTTCTTTGCCGCGCCCGCCACGTGTTTGCCCTGCTGCACCTCGCGTTTCGCGCCCACCGCCCAGAAATCCTGCACACTATACACGCCGTGCACGCCGTGCATGGCGCGCTCCAGCGACCCCGGATCTTCCAAGTCACCGGGCACCACCTCGACGCCTCGGCGTGCCAAGTCTTGCGCCGCACGACTGCTCACGTTGCGAGTGAGTGCACGCAGCTTCCATCCCTCGGCTAGCATATGGCGTATCACCGCTCCACCCTGCCGCCCAGTCGCTCCGGTAACCAGCACGGTCCTGTCCGTGTTGCCCACGAGTACATTTTCCCCTTATTTCATCATCGCCACTTATTACCCTCGGAGAAACCGCAGCCTACCCTTGGACAAGGCGGACAGATTTCTGGACCTCTTAAGCTCAAGAATTTCTTTAGTGGTTCTCAATAATTGACTGTCCATCCACTATCGAGATGCTCACGTTGAGGCTCCCGAAAACCTGTGTGTTCGGTCACCACAAACGGGCTTCACTCCTCTTGTTGTGTCGGCATGCCGGTGGCGTCTACTCGTTGTGCCACGCAACAGCGCTCTACTTCTTTCGCTCCAAAGTGAATGTATGCGGCGTCTCTTTCCCCTCTTTGCTCAAGTACCAATCCTGGTTGACATGGTCCTGATCCACAAAGGTGAAGGTGACTCGATGCATGTGCGGGTCGGAGGGGCTGGCAAGATTGGTGGCATCCACGAAGTTGAAATTGACCGTCTTGGCCGAGGCCTTCGGTATTTCGGCGCTCATGCGTGGCTGATTGCCCATGGAACAATAGTGCGTCAACATCAAGCGTCCCCTGTCTAGGTGATACATCGTCGTCATATCGGGTTTGCCCGACATCCTGATGGTTTCCAGAAGGCTCGACCCTCCCGATGTCAGGTGATACTCCACCTGTACCGTTTTGCCGTCTGAACTTGTGCCTTGCCAGCTCCCAATCAGCGTCGTCAACGGACCGAAGTCGGCCGGTGGCAGCGCATCCGCTGAAGCGCGCTGCAAGGATATGGTTATCGCCAATGCTGCTGTGAGGATGATGACGCACGCTTTCATGGTGGCCTCCCTCTGTTGAAAAACTAGATGGCTTTCGGCAGCCGGTTCAGGCAGCCGTTCCAGCCTTCCTGGTGACTGTCGCGCACTTTCACCGTCGGGAAGTACTCGTGAGTCAGGATGAGCTCGGTCGCTCCGCCTCGATCGTGAAATTCAACGGTAACCAATGTTTCCTGTTCGGGTGGCATCTCACCCCGGCACGACCCTTCTTCCCAGGCCCAGGTAAAGACGAGCCTTGTAGGAGGCGTCACTTCTCGATAGGTGCCGTGCACCGTGTGGGACCCGCCGTCTGGGGCTTTCATCTGAATACGGTAACGTCCGCCCACGCCCAGATCCACGTCCACGACTGAGGTCGCGAAGTCGTCCGACGGTGCGAACCAGCGAATCAGCGCTTGAGGGTCCGTCCAGGCCTTGAAGACCGCTTCCCGTTTCGCGTTGAAGGTGCGGGTGATAGTGAGCGTTGTGTCTGTCGGACTCGGCTTGATGGCCATGACGATGTCTCCTTTTCGACTGTCTCTAAGTATGAAGCGAGGGCGTCCAACTTCTTTTCCCAGAACCGGCGGTAGCCTGACAGCCACTCAGCGGCATCCTTCAACGGATTGCCTGCAAGATAGCAGCGGTGGACGCGGCCGTCTTTCGTGCGTGCAAGCAAGCCAGCCCGCTCCAGGACGCGCAGGTGTTTGGAAATTGCCGGCAGCGACACGTCGAACGGCGCAGCGAGTTCGGTGACACAGCAGACGCCACCCGCGAGGCGCGCGAGGATGGCGCGGCGAATCGGATCGGCCAGTGCGGCAAACGTGCGATCAAGCGAGGCATGATAGTTAACCATATGGTTAAATATAAAGTGAAATGAAGGACGGCGTCAAGTGGAAAGTTGAAGGTCGGCTACCTTCATGGCTCCTGGACCAGCCTGGCCTTCGCATCGAGGTGCAGGAGTTGAAGCGGAGTGCGGACACGCTCCTCGTGCGCTTTGCGCTCATCAATGATTCCACCGATGCGTTTGCGCCGAATGCGAAGCTCGGCGGGCTGACCTCGGGTACAACACCAGTGGGGTCTACTTGATCGATGGTGCCAACAAAAAGAAATACCTCGTGGTCGTCGATTCAGGAAAGAAGTGCCTCTGCAGTGAGGGCCTCGAGCCGGTGCCAGCCAAGTCCCGATTGAATTTGTGGGCGAAATTCCCCGCCCCACCCGTGGAGGTGAAGAAGATCAGTGTGGTTGTCCCACATTTCACACCCATCGACGACGTCCCGATTCCCGGGTCATGAGGTGGCAGTGCTCATAAACCGCCAGGCCAGCGGTTTCGCGCTCGTGTGGGCGTGCATGATCACGCCACCGACGGCCCAACCACTCCACGCGGCCGCTCCAGTCCAAGGAACCGTCTTGGACCTTGTGTTTACCATCCGGGATCTTGAGTTCACTGTCCAGGATCTTGGTGGCACGGTGCACACACTTCCCACCACGAAATCGAGTCGAGGTTAAAAGTGCACAGAATGGCAGCCTGCGTGGGACCGAGTGGCGGGGAAATTGCCCGTGACGATTCAACTGCTCGCTTTTCCTTCCCTTGACAGCCCTCCAATGACGGCCTAGCCTACCACCATAACTCCAACATCAAACGACAAAACGTCACAACCCCCTGCCACAAACCACAACCCCACCCACACAGCCAGGTTGGTATTGGTGGTCGGATAATGGGGCGTCACGGGAGATCGTGGTAGAGGTCAAAGTGGTTGACAGGCAATGAAAAATGCACCTGTACTTCCGGGACGACGTGCCTGCGGCACACGCAAAAGGGTATTGGCGGAGTCCACTCAGGCCCTCCACTGGTCCACTCAGCGAGTAGCCTTTCAGCCATCGTCCCTCCAAATACACACATTTCCTCCTGCCCCCTACCTCAGGTCTATTGCGTGGCCTAAGTGCGCCTCCTAGAATATGCATCTTTGCGAGGCCACGCGCTTCAGAGAGCAATCGGTCAATAAACACTCATTGGGTTCGGCAGCCTTACTCCGAGGCATGTATGAGCCCGCGCCGCGTCATAATTCTGGGCTTGGTGCTCACGCTCCTCGTCGGCTGTGCCTCCGCGCCGCCCCTGCCTTCTCAAGCGTCCTTCACCCAGCACATCCTCGATCCACTCTCCAGGCAAATCGCCGATCAGAAAATCGATCAACGCAAGGCCAAAATCGCCAGCGGTCGATTGGATCCAGGCCTCATGAGTACGCTGGGCAGTATCGTCGCTCCGATGTTAGGGTATCCTCCTGACGCCGGGGCTCAAACGGGAAACCTTATGGCAGCGTACCTGAACTCTTCTATCGAGCAGCAGCTCACCATCGTTGAGAGCCGTCGTTCGCCGCTCAAGGAGGAGCTCTTGGTCCTCTATCAACAGCAGACCAAGCGGATCGAGAATGGCTTCGCGGTCTGTGTGGAAGGACAGGAGCGGCAGTACGTGATGGAGGAAGGGAGCTTTACGCGATCGCTCATGGACGGTCCAGGACCCTGCGAACAGCCCCCGCTCCAATCACTCCAGTTTCCCTAGGCAGGCAGAGGGCCTCTGATTCCTTCGTGTGGGTGTGATTGATGAAGCACCTTGTCATCTGCTTGGTTCTTTTCCTCTTCAGCTATTCACTCGCTGTTGCCGACTTCTCCGGTCCTGTCGTCTCCGTCCTCGACGGCGACACCATCGACGTACTCCACAGCGGCCAAGTAGAACGTATCCGGCTGAATGGGATCGACGCGCCTGGAAAGATCAACCCTACGGGAGACGAACCGAGCATTTCCTGGCCGACCTTGTAGCGTGAAAGACCGTCACTATTCGCAGCTACAAGCTAGATCGACATAAGCGAACCGTTGGCGACGTGCTCTTACCTGATGGAACGAACGTGAACCGTAAGTTAGTCAAAACTGGGCTAGCCTGGTGGTATAAGAAATACTCCAAGGATGGAAGTCTAGGCGCACTGGAACAGGAAGCGAGAGAAGCCAAGCGGGGATTATGGGCAGAGCCGAATCCGATCCCGCCGTGGATTTACCGGCATCCTGAGTTAGCCAAGGAAGAAAAATTAGTGGCTGAGTCAGTGGCCAAGGGTTTAGCTACCCTGCCCCCTGCAACTCCTCGGAAGGAAGGGCCGATCATAGGTAACATGAACTCCCGTGTGTATCACCGGCCCGAAAAGGAGCGGATTCCCCTACTCCGTTTGATTCGAACCTGGATGGCGATAAGCCAATACATGCTTTGGGGGATCTGAACGGTGACCAAGAAACACAGAAGGAGGCTCACAGTTCAGATGTCATTGATTTTATGGTGCGCCCGGCTGGAATCGAACCAGCGACCCTCAGCTTAGAAGGCTGATGCTCTATCCAACTGAGCTACGGGCGCAGGCTTGCAGATCAATTACTTAGCAGTGACTGCCTCTCAGATTCTTCGCTTTGTGCTAGTTTATGTGCTATCTGCGTCGCGTTGTCAATCGAAGGCGTCAGCCCATCCAGACTCTCTACAGCTGTCCTCAGGTGGATCGGGCTCAGGTGCGCGTACCGCAGCGTCATGCTGAAGGACTTGTGCCCCAGCACCTCTTGAATCTCTTTTAACGGCTCCCTCGCATGGCTAAGTGACTAGCTGCTGTGTGCCGGAGGTCGTGGAAGCGAAAATCTGGCAGCCCCGCTCGTTCCACCGCGTTCTCGAAGGCCGTCCGGATCTGCCCCCAGTCCTCCCCGTTCCTGCGCTTGAAGACGCGCCCTGTTTGTTGCTCTGCATCAGGCTCGATGCTGGTCAGTGCCGCAATCGCCGCCTTGTTCAGGGGGACGCCTCGCGGCTCTCCGTTCTTCGTGTCGTAGAGCGTGATCCTCGCGTTGAAGCCCAGGTCCTTGGCCAAATCTCCCCGCTCCCAGGTCAGAGCCAAGATCTCGTTCTTGCGCATGCCGGTGTTGATGGCCAGCGTGACAATGGCTGACAAGTGCTTGTTCTTCGACTTGGCACAGGCAGTGAGTAGTCGCGTGATCTCATCCTCTGTGAGGAACCGCGTCCGGCCTTTCGGGGCCTTGGGCAGCTCGATGTCAGGCACCTGGTTGAGATACTTCCACTTCCGATGACACAGCCGGAGCAGATGCCGTAAGACCGTCAGCTCGTTCCGCACCGTCCAGGCACTCACCTCAGTGATGCGCTGCTCCTCATAGGCCGCGATCTGCTTGGCTGAGAGCTGCCGCATCAAGAGCCCAGGGCCAAAGAACGGGAGGAACCGTTTATTGAGAATATGCCGGTCATTCTCCAGGGAGCGCTTGCTATGGTCGGCCTTGAACTTCAGATAGTGCTCCACCGCTTGGCTAAGGGTCACGCTGCTTCTTGCTTCCAGCCTCACTGCGCTGGCCTGGCGGCGATTCCGAACACTCGCCGAGTAACTTTGGGCTCATCACCTTTGCATTGTGGTTCATAGCGTCTCGCGTCGCAGCCTGCACCGTTTCTTTTTCCCTCGCGGCCCTTCCTTGGCCCAGGCCGGTAATACGAAAGAGGGCTTGTCCACTGCCCTCGTTGCCCATTAGGGTGGTGACTGGTGCCCGTGTGCACCATGTTCGCCTGATCCTCATGCTGACAGAGGCGCCTGATGTCGCGAGTGCTCGACTTCCTCATAGATACAATCGTCACTCTGCTCCTGGCCGGCTTAATGGTTCTGGCAGGCTTACAGATCCCGTAGGAGGTGCGTGATGTCTAAGAATCTCGAGAAGGGCAGCGTTGAAGAGAAAGCGGCCGCCATTGCCCGGGACATTACGGTCGCGGTGGCGTCCACGCTGGACAAGCCTCCAATCGAGAACCCGGAAACAGCTCAACGATATGGCGAAGGCCTCGTCCATATTTATGCGATGGTCTTCGCGGCCGCACGCAACCTCCTCACGAAGGAAGTGCTGGACAAGTTCCGCCCAGACCGGAACTGATGTCACTTGACTGTCGCGGCTCGTCGTTGACTGCGCCACAGCACCGTGTCGAGCTGGACAGGCAAGCACACTGTGATGATGCGCCGCGTGGTTGGCCCCGGTGGTCACTTGCACGGCCAGGATCTCGCCCGGCTTCAGCCCCAAGATGTCCACGCTGAACACATCCTGCCGAACTTTCGCGAACGGGTTCCAGCGTTCGACGACTTTCGCCGCATAGCCGAGGGCCTTCAAGTGTTGCAGTGAACGTTGCGCGGGACTCATGAAATGGACTCCCTGACGCATCTCGTTCTGGCGGACAGACCTTCCCTGAACGGACAGATTTTCCGTCTTTCACGTGCGGCTCGACAGTGCAGTGAGCAATGAAGCTGTTGAATTTCCTTTGTTTCCGATTCCACTGTTCTTTCGCCTGCTCTCTGGCCAACAAATTGCCTCATATATCTCTGACACCCGAGGATGAGATGAAAGGAGACGCTGATCATTCTCAAAATCCGGAGGTGGCGTATGGGCGAATGTAACAAGATAGCCATCGCCCTGGTTTTCATGTGCTTGCCGCTTGGCTGCACAGCGCCCTGGCAGGACGCGAAGGAGATCCAGTGCAGTGACAGCGACGGAACGATCTTCTATACCGGCCCGTACGACGAGGAAAGCTGGTACGGGTACCTCGTTCAGTTGGATGACGGGGCGGGCGCCATCTATCCCAAGCACAAGTGCCAAAAGATGCCCGCATGAGCGAGTGTCACCAGGCTTGGCTGCCAACATATCCGCGCCCCACAGATCTTTTGGGATGAAGGTCTGCGGAATTCGTTGCTCCACCAGTTCGGTCACAAAGCCGAGCGATCGGAGGTGTGCCAAGCTGCGCCGCGTCGGGCTCATCGTGTCCCTAGGCGTGACTGAACTCAAGCGGTGGCCTAACAACTGGGGGCGCGTCACGCCCATGAGGGTAAATACAAATTCCCTCCGTACGAAATCTTTAAGGGAGCCGTACTCGGGAAAAGGAGGGTATATCCCGAAGAGGAATCATTGTTGCCTAACCTTTATGATTCAAAGCTTGGGGCTGAATTCCTCCAATTGCTTCGATTCCATATTCTGTCAAGACTGGTCATGCTTGCCGGTGATGCCGCATTTGAATCACTCTCTGTTTCAGAAATTATTGACCAGTTACATCTAGTAGAAATACCAAGCGCGGTCGTAGATACGTGCTTAAAGGCCCTCCTCGGTGCAAGAGCCATTCGCACTTCTGATGGATTACCTCCTTCTCCCGAATCCAAAATTATCCTAACCGGTTGGCAGGATAGCTCGTGCGCGAACTCGGCTCCTCCTTTACCTATTTCGAGATGTGCCTAGTCGACTCTTATATTTACGAGAAAGATTTTTCGGCACGAATTTCCCAGTATACCGTACAGATTCAGAATGCCTCCGATAACTTCGCCGGTATCAAGTTGAGAATCGAACGAGCCCGAGAATAGCTAAAATATATTTCTCACACCGAGGAACGATGGGTAGTAGAGTGCACGCGTCGTAATCTCGGAGATTCATGGGGTCAACAATGGATCGCGACCGAAACAAAGAAGCTTCTAGAGGCCGATATGACGCGCGTACTGAAATCAGCCGAACGCATGGAACAAAGAAATGCTGGGCCTATGACGTACCTCCCGAGCAAGCAAAACTGATCCTCTTTAGCGACCCTATCGCACCATCAAGTCAGCATTTTGGCCACTTGCCGCTGTCCTTTGACTGACCTTGCGGAATCGGGCTGCCGATCATTGGTTCAAAGTGTTTTCGAAACTTTGATTAGAGGTTCCCCCAAGGAAGATAGTGCTAAACCCTCCACTGCGTCGAAACTTGGTGCCGCGTTGAAATTGGTTGTATCGCGCGGGGTGACACCTCGATTTTTTTGGTGCCGGGGGCCAGGAGGGGCTATAGACGGACGCTTGATACGCAACCACACCGCCATTATTTCGCCGCGACCTTTCGGGGATCGATGGTTTGGCTTGTCGCAGTGCCTTTCACACTCGCGAGATACCAGTGTGCGACTGTGGCGGCAGGCATGCCGTTGTTACGTCGCTCCTGATTCAAGGGATGACCCGTTACGCACGAGCACGATTTTGCCTATCACACCTCCCTTCCCAAGCAGGTCGTGCGCCTGTCTTACCGCGGCAAGAGGAAATCGCCGCGCGATGAGCGGCTTGATCTTCTGCTGTTGAAGGAGGTCGAACAGGGCGATCAAATCCAGTCGAAACAGCGCCGGTCTCAGCCGTTTAAGCCACTGGATGCTGTAGGGAACCACCCGTCTCCGGCCCGGGAGAAGCCAGCCGCCAGCAATGTACAACCCGAAGATGGCGATTCCACGAAAGCGATGACGACGACCTGAAGGACCTGAAGCCAAGCGGCCCTCACGTAGCGAGGAAGTCAGACCATAGGCCACGACCCTCCCTCCAGGACGCAGCGCCTTGCGGGAACGCCAGATATGCGTGCCACCGATGCTCTCAAAGACAACGTCGACACCCCCGCCCGTGAGGCGGTGAATTTCTTTCACGAACTCCTGATGCTGGTAATCAATTGGGATCCCGCCCAGTTCGGAAACGGCCGGCGCCCCTCGCGATGAACAGGTACCGTACATCTCCAGCCCGGCGAGGCGCCCAAGCTGCAAGAGTGCCGAACCGACCCCGCCTGCCGCGCCATGAATCAAGATGCGCTGACCTGGTCTGACCTTAGCCGAACGATGCAGCATCTGGTGCGCGGTGATGTAATTCAGAATGAGGCTGACAGCCTCGGCCGGGTCCAACCCCGATGGCACCGGAACCAGTTCACGTTGCGGCAGACAGACGAACTCCGCGTAGGCACCGCTTATCGGCAGCGCGGCAACGATCTGGCCTGGTTCAATTCCGGAAGCACCCTGGCCGAGCCGATCCACCACGCCAACCAGATCCCAACCTGGCGTGAAGGGCAGGCGGGGCGTTTCGGGATGAATGCCCTCGCGCATCATCACGTCGGGCAAGGAGACACCGGCGGTCAACACTCTCACCCGCACTTCACCCTCCTTCGGCTCGGGGCACTCTTCTTCAACCACCTGAAGTGCATCGGGCCCGCCGTAGTGAGTGACGACGATGCGCGTGTGTCTCATGGACCTCTTCCTCCTTCGCAGGCCCTCCAGTTTTTCCGGCGCAACTACTGATGAGGTCCTTACTGTCGCTTAGTGCTAACCATCCACTGTGCCGAAACTTGGTGCCGCGTCGAAGTTAGTTCTATCGCGAGGGCGCGACCGAGATTTTTTTGGGTGTCGGGGGGTGGTGAGACATTTGATGCGTGATCACACCTCCGTTATTTCACCGCCGATTTTACGGGGATCAATGATTTGTCCTGTCCCAGCGCCTTCTACGCTCGCGAGATACGCTCTTTCGACCGCGGAACCAGCCGTACCCAGCGTGGATCCCTTTTAGCGCGAGAGCGAATCCCTCTCGGGAGTTGGAATATAGACCATATAACCTAAGCATTTAACCTACATCATATTTTTCCATATTGTTTAGTAGGGAGTCTTCCTGTATATC
>Ga0126379_10003532_pt1 | contig 10125 bp, 6 predicted proteins | sample PanSoiMetPlot_24_FD_92640 | JGI IMG/M metagenome (GOLD analysis project Ga0126379, IMG submission 92640) | Tropical forest soil microbial communities from Panama - MetaG Plot_24 | ecosystem: Environmental > Terrestrial > Soil > Tropical forest > Bulk soil | place: Panama | collected 2016-02-17 | reverse complement strand
AGGCACTCTGGCAGGACACTTTACGCGAAGGCTCAGTCCGAGCCCTATGCCAGGGAAGAGAATATAACAGCAGCGGGCTTACCTGCCACTTAAAAGAAGCAGTCCGCGCCCGCAATTCTATCGGTCGAGATTCTTTGAGCTGCCAGAGGTGCAGCCCGGAGAATGAAGAACGAGGTGCAGTCTACCCGGGAACGCTGACCGGAAGCCCGGTGAGACAACGGGTAGCGGTCGCTCATGGTTTGGCGACCGGCCGGAGCTGCACTTCGCTGATAAAGCTTTGTGGTCCCTCGAGCACAATCATGCTGACGGCGTGCGCCACATCCTCGGGTGTGAGCACTTTTGAAGGATCCTTTAGGGTCCTTCCCGAGAACTCCGTTGCGACACTGCCCGGGCAGACCAGGGTGACGCGGATACCGAAACCGCGCAGGTCTTCGGCCATACATCCGGCTAGGCCCTGAAGGCCCCACTTCGAAGCGCAGTAAATGCCGCCGCCGGCGAAGGTATTCTTTCCGGCGAGGGAGCTGATATGAATGATTTCGCCGCGGCGTCGGGCAATCATCGAAGGCACGACGGCTTTCGAGACCAGAAAGACGCTCTTCAAGTTCGTGTCGAGGACGCGCTGCCAATCATCTTCTGATTTTTCGTGGATGGGGCCAAAGCCAGGGCTGCCAATGCCGGCGTTGTTGACGAGGATGGTGACGGGACCGAGTTCCGTCTCGGTGGTTTCGACGAGCGTTTTGACTTGACGGTCATCGGTTACGTCGAGCGCCTGAGAGCGGACTGTCGCGCCGGCCGCCGACAAATCCGCGGCGGTTTTCTCCAGTGCCTGCGCGTTGCGAGCGCAAATGCTGACGGCGGCGCCGAGTTGTGCGAGCTTCGAGGCGATGGCTTTGCCGATGCCGCGGCTGCCCCCGGTTACGAGCGCAACGTGGCCCGAAAGAAGGCCGGCGGAGGCAGCATTTAGTTTGTTTATACTATCCATTGAATTTCTCCCTTACGAGGCCACGGATTTTGTGCGACACTCATCTTACTCCTAGGATGCCGCCCTTCTTCGGATGCCGCGCAGGTGCAACGGCTTGCCAAGACCATTTGTCCGCAATGAAAGCGTGTCCGGTATCATCCGCTGGCGACTTGCAGACGGGCGGCGGCTGCACCTATAATTCGAAGGTTTCCGAGAGAGCAATTCTGGTTCGCCGGGAAAGAGTAGGAAGTTGTGGCCAGCATCTTTGACTGCTGCCATTTTGCGTAATTCTACTTCAACGGTCGGAGCGAGGAGAAAAGGGAATGAACGCAACACGTCGGTTGGCAAGCGCAGCAATCCTAACAGCGTTTTGCCTGTTTGGTCTCAACGCAAGACGAGTTTGTGCCCAGGATGCGGCGGCCGCAGGTGCGGGCCAGCAGAAATACACGATGGCGGAATACAACGCTTATCAGGCGGCTGCGGCGGAAAAAAATCCTGCGGCGCAGCTGAAGTTGCTGGATGATTTTGTGGCCAAGTATCCGAATTCCGCGCTGCTCAACTACATCTACACGCTGTATTACAAGAATTACGGCACCCAGAAAAACTTTCCAAAGACCATCGAGTATACCGACAAGCTGCTCGCGCTCGGCGACAAGGCGAGCGCCTCCGAGCGGTACGACGCCTACTATGTGCGCGCCTACGCGTACAACAACCTTCAAAATCCCGATGCGGCGACAGCCAAGGCGGCACGCGATGCCGCGCTGGCCGGCGTGCAGGCGGTGAACCAGTATCCGAAGCCAGAAGGCATCGACGACGCCAAGTTCGCGGAGCAAAAGAAGCAGTCGCTGGTGTTTTTTCTCGGCACCGCGGCCAAAGCCGCTTCCGATGCGAAGGATTGCGCGGCCTCGGCCGAATCCTACAAACAGCTCCTGGCGATCACTCCGGATGATCTTACGGCAAACTACAATCTCGGGAAGGCGTACATGTGCATGAACCCGCCGCAAACGCTCGATGCGTTGTGGTCTTTCGCGCGCGCGGCAACTTCAAAGAGCGCCAACGAGCAGCAGTCCAAGCAGGTAAAGGCGTATCTGAGGAAGGTGATCGCAAACTATCAGGGCGGCACAGTTTGCGATGCGTTGACGGATGCGGAGCTGAATGAACTCCTGCAGCTGGCGTCGAGCTCGGTAGAACGGCCGGCAAGCTACAAGCTGATTAGCAGCGCGGACTTGGATGCCGCGCGCAAGGACATGACGATTGCCTCCGTGGTGACGGACCTGAAGGCTGGCGGCGATAAGGCCAAACTGACCTGGACCGCGTCGTGCGGTCTGGAATTCCCGGACGTGCCGGGGAAGATCATCGAAGTCATCCCTAGCGCGGATGCCGTGCAGCTGAAGAACGCGTTCGTGACGAGCGACGCGGAGTTCCAGGCGGCCACTACGCCGAATATGGACGTCAGGGTCGTCGGGCAGCCGGAGGCCGCGAAGCTCGAGAAGGACAACGCCGTGCGGTTCACGGGGACGCTGATGTCCTACGATCCGGATCCTTCCTTCATGCTGCACTGGGACAAGGCGAAGGTGAACGAGGAAGATTTGCCGAAGCCAGACAAGAAGCCTGCGACGAAGAGGCCGGCGCCCAAAAAGCCGTCCTGACCTCCTCCCCCCTGGAGGCTGGCTAGCGCCGAGAAAAGCGGATGGCAGTGCCTGCGAGCGCAGGGGCTCGGTTGCTGGACTCGAACTTCGGACGTCGGGTGACGGTGGAGCGATCGAAAGGGCTACCTTCGAGGCCTCCATGCACACAAGACCTAGCGGGAGCGGCCGCGGCGATGGTCGAGCCTATATTCGGCGATCTTGCGGCTTAGAGTGTTTCGGTGGATGCCAAGAGCCTCGGCGGTGCGGGACTGGTTTCCGTTGTTGCGCTCAAGGACTCGCTTGATGAAACGTTTCTCGAATTCTCCGACTGCTTCTTCGAAGAGGATGCCGCGCTCCACCATCTGGGTTACCAGGCCGTCCAGTTGATCTCTCACGTCCGCACCCCCCGCTGCCGCTCGAATTTTTCGTCAAGGTGCCTGCCAGCTAATCCAGCTCGTGCCCGACCAGAATCCGGTACGCTTCGCGGTATTTGGCGCGAGTTCCATCGACAACATCGGCAGGCAGCTCCGGCCCGGGTGGAGTCTTGGGCCAGCGCATGTGCTCGAGGTAGTCGCGGACAAACTGCTTGTCGAAGGAAGGCTGGGGCCCTCCTGGTTTGTACTGGGAGGCCGGCCAGAAACGCGAGGAATCGGGAGTAAGCGCTTCATCGATCCAGATTAAATCGCCATTGAGAAGACCGAATTCAAACTTGGTGTCGGCGATAAGGATGCCGCGCGGTTCGGCGTAGGCGGCGGCCCGCCGGTAGATTTCAAGAGTGACGGATCGAACTCGAGCGGCAAGATCGTTGCCGATCAGGCTAGCCGTGCGTTCAAAGGAAATGTTTTCGTCGTGGCCGCTGGTCGCCTTGGTGGCTGGAGTGAAGATGGGTTCGGGCAATTTGCCGGATTCCTCGAGCCCGGCGGGCAACGGAATTCCGCAAACGGTCCCGGCGGCCTGATACTCTTTCCAGCCCGAACCGGAAAGATAACCACGAGCAACGCACTCGATAGGCAAAGGCTCGGTCTTGCGCACGAGCATGGAGCGTCCGGCGAGCTCGTCAGCGTACTTGTCAAACGGAGCGGGGAAGGTTGTCGAGCTGAGAACGTGATTGGTGATCACGTCGCGGAGGTGGTGGAACCAAAAGAGCGAAAGTTGGGTCAGTACGCGGCCTTTATCGGGGATCGGCGTGGGCATCACCACGTCGAAAGCAGAGAGGCGATCAGTGGCAACGATGAGTAAGCGGTCATCGAGGTCGTAAATGTCGCGGACCTTGCCGCGTGCGCTCGCCGGGAGGCCGGCGAAATGCGTTTCGCGAATCACTCTCGCTGTAGGAGTGGCTGTCACAACAAATATTCCCCTGAGAAAGTGTTCAGCATTCTAACCCAGCGGGCGCCGAAGTCAATGTGACGTGTCTGCTCGAAATGAAAGAGGTCGATGGAAAATAATTCGACACACGAGCGAGAGGTTGACACGCGCAACTGTTGGGAGGCGAGGCGCGAAGGTTGAGTCTCCGCCCGCTAAAAGACTGCCCGAAACTGATGCCGGGAAGAATCGATTGAGCGTAAACGGACACTCTGATAAGTCGCCCGGGGCGAGAAAGTGACGGTCCAAGCTCGGCGTAAACAGTCCAAGAAAGTCAGGCAGCCGATGCGGTGCGCTGTTTTGGCGCGGGTGCTTGATCGTCCTCCCAGCGGACGCTGACGAGCTTGGAGACGCCGGGCTCCTGCATGGTAACGCCATAGAGGACACTACCGGTCTCCATGGTCTTGCGATTGTGGGTGACGACGATGAATTGCGTCTGCGCGCTCATGTCGCCAATGAGGCGCGTGAAGCGGCCGACGTTGGTTTCGTCGAGTGGGGCGTCGACCTCATCGAGAATGCAGAAGGGACTCGGTTGGTAACGGAAGATGGCAATGAGCAACGCGAGCGCGGTCATGGCCTTTTCGCCGCCGGAGAGCAGAAGGACATTCTGGAGGCGCTTGCCGGGAGGCGAAGCCACGATGTCGATGCCGGCGTCGCCCGAGCTATCGGCCTCGGTCAAGCGCATCTCCGCGGTTCCGCCACCGAAAATGGTGTGGAAGGCGGCGGTGAAGTTCGCGTTGACGGAGGAGAAGGCTTGCTCGAATTTCTCCTTGGTGATCTGGTCGAGTTCCTTAATGACCTGCTGCGTATCGGCAATGGATTGCAGCAGGTCGTCGCGCTCGCGAGAGAGGAACGCGAACCGTTGCTCACACTCGTTGTATTCTTCGAGAGCCATCATGTTGACGGCGCCCATGTTCTCGATGCGCTGCTTCATTTCGCGGTAGCTGGCTTCGGCCGCGGCCAGTTCGTCACCGGTCATGAAGGCGGTTTCGCAGGCGATGAGGTCTTCGGGCTGGGCATTGACCTCCGAGAGGCAGGTTTCGCGCAGATGCTGGCGGTCGGAATCGTTGCGCGCTTTTTCGATTTCGAACTTGGAGCGCTCCTCGCGCATTTCCTGAAGTGCCTGGCGCGCCAAGCGCAGATGATCTTCGGCGCGTGTTACGCTGACGCGCGCTGCGTCCCATTCCTGTTCGAGTTCTTTCTGACGGTCTGCGAGGCGGGCTTTCTCGACGCGCAGCGCGTCCAGTTGTCGCGTTAATTCTTCCGTCTGGCGCGCCATCGCGGCGGTTTCCTCGCTGATGGAGGATTCCTGCTGGCGCAACGCAGTTTCGCGGCGGTCGAGGTCGGCGCGTTCTTCCTCGAGCCGTTTGGCAATGCCCTCGGCGGAAGCCAGGCGCTCGTTCATGGTGGCGAGGTCGGCCCTCGCGGCAGCTAATTCGTCGCGCTCGGTCTCGACCGCCCCGCGAAGGTGCGCGACTTCCTCGATGAGACGAAGACCTTCGGCTTCCGCTTCGGCGCGGCTGGTGGCAGCGAGTTCATGCTGCAAATGCGCGCGGCGGGCGCGTTCCTGGACCGCTTCGATCTCGCCCCGCAGGCGGCTCAAGTCGTTTTGGCAGACGGTTAGTTCTAGTCCGAGGCGCGCCAGATCGCTGTGCGTTTGCTCGTGACGATGCTTGGCGGAGAAGAGAGTTCGCTCTGCCTCGCGCTGCTCAGCGGTCAGTCCTTCCATTGCGAGTTCGCTGGAGCGCAGTTCACTGGTGATGGCTTCAAGTTCGGTTTGGATCGCGCTAGTGCGCTGCTCGAGATGCGCGACTCCCGCCGAGACGGCGCGCAACTCACGCTTCATTCCCAGTGGGCCGGCTTCATCGGGGCGGCCGCCGGTCACCATGCGGCCCTGATAGCAGGTGCCATCGGGCGTAATGAAGGCGTACTGCGGAAATTCGCGGGCAAGTTTTTCCGCAGCCTCGTTGCGCGTCAGATAGGCAGTTCGCAAGCGGGGGAGGAACTGCTTGGCTGCCGGCCCGAGAGGATCGCGGAACTCGACAAGCTTATCCAGACGGGAAATGACGCCGTCTTCGGAACGGAAATGCGCGATCGGTTCGTATTCATCCAGCTTCAGGTTGCGGAGAGAATCGACGAAGAAGGTGGCGCGTCCGCCAACTTCGTTCCGAAGCATGCTGACCCCGGCGCGCGCGTGGTCGTAGGTTTCAACGACGACGTATTCGAGCTCTTCACGCAAGTATTGCTCGATTGCGGCTTCGTGCTGTTCCTGGACGTCGGCATAATCTGCGAGCACACCGACGGCCCGAAATTCCTGGCTGCCGTGGCGTTCGTTGGCGGCGAAAAGCTTCTGAACGGCCTCGCCGGTGTAGGAGTGATCGTTCAGGATTTGCGTCAGCGTGGACTGGCGAGCGCGAACCCCAGCAAGGGAATCGCGGAGGGAATCAGCTTCCTTCGAGGTTTCCTCGCGCTTTTGCCGAAATTCCACCATGCGCGCGTGCAGTTCTCCGACCCTTTGCTGCAGCAGCCCTGCTCGACTCATAGCGTTTTGCAAGTCCTGTGCGGCGCACTCAGCCGCGTCACGGATGCGGACGGAGGATTCGAGTAATTCCGCTTCGCGGGATTCGTGCTTGCGCAGGGACTCGGTCTGGTGGAGGAGAGCCTCTTCCGCCTGCTTTTGCTCCCCGTGAAGACGCAGAACGCTTTCACTGGCCTCGGAAGCGGTGCGGCGCAACGCTTCAACGCGGGCTTCCGCTTCGGCTATCTGTACGGTCCGAGAATCGGCGCGCGCGCCGAGTGCTTCGACGCGGGCGTTCACGGTGATGGATTCCGCGCGCGCAGCATCGACGGCGTCCTGCTGGGCCTCGTTTCGGAATTCCCATTCGAGCAACTGGCCGGTAAGGGTACGGCGCTCGACGCCGAGCTGTTCATTGCGCCCGGCAAGCTCCGCGCTGCGCGTGCGGTTGAAGGTAATGCGGTTTTCGCCGCGATCGACTTCGAGAGCGGTCTGGTTCAGCAGATTCTGATTCTGGCGAAGCTCCGCATCAAGCGAATAGATGCGCTGACTCTGACGGTCTTGCTCGGCTTCCTGTTCGTGAATGGCTTGCGCGCGCTGCGTTTCGGCGGCGGTCAGTTCGGCGAGCTGCGTGTTGAGGCGCGTGGCTTCGCCATCGAGTTCACGGGCTTTGCCGGCGAGCATCTGTCGCACGATGCCGCGCATCTGGTCTCGGATTTCGGAATAACGGCGCGCCTTGGCGGCCTGCCGCTTGAGGGAGCCTAGTTGCTTTTCCACCTCGACGACAATATCGTTGACGCGCGAGAGATTGACCTTGGAAGACTCGAGCTTCGCTTCACTGAGCCGCTTTTTGGTTTTGAACTTGGTGACCCCTGCGGCTTCCTCGATGATGGCGCGGCGCTCCATCGGCTTGGTGGCCAGGATTTGGCCGATGCGGCCCTGTTCGATGATCGCGTAGGAGTCGGGGCCGAGCCCGACACCCATAAACATTTCCTGGATGTCACGAAGCCGGGCCACGCGCCCGTTGATGAGGTACTCGCTCTGTCCACTGCGGTACAAGCGGCGACTGACAACTACTTCACCGGGTTTTGTCACCGTCGGCGGCTTTTCGGCTTTCCTCTTCTTCCTGCCGAAGGAACCTGAGTCAGCCGGGGCCGGGGTTTCGGCCTGTCCCTCGGCAGGGGGCCGATCGGTTGGTTCGGATGGAGCGGGCGGCTCAGAGGGATCAGCGTCTGCGGGCGGAGTCGCCCGGAGCTCAAGGTTTCCAGGTCCGGTCTCGCTAGCGTCGGTCGCGGGAGAGCCCTCGATGACAAAGCGGGCGGCTTCGGCAAGTTCTGGGTCTTCCATGGTCAGGGTGACCTCAGCCAGGCCCATGGGCGGACGCTTAGTGGTCCCGTTGAAGATACAGTCGGCCATGCGCTCAGCGCGAAGGGATTTGTGGCTCTGTTCGCCGAGGACCCAGCTTATCGCGTCGACGACATTGGACTTACCGCAGCCGTTGGGGCCGACAATGCAGGTGGTGCCGGTGCCACTGAAGGTGACCACGGTCCTCTCGCAAAATGACTTAAAACCAACGATTTCGACTTTGCGCAGCTTGAGCAAGGTGTCCCCTTTTGTCGTGAACTTCCACTTCGCGAAGCGCTTCCGCACATAGTACGCCTGTGGCTACAAACACGGGAGCCGGGTTTTTTTCGCGCGAAGAGAGACGACTTACCTTTCCTCGAGGGGAGGTTTTGCGGCGCGACGGTTCTGCGTAACACACAGAAACCACACACGTTTGGCAGGTTCTCGATCAGAGCCCAGCCGCCTGGCGCTAGGATGGCGGTACGGGAGCTAAGAGTACCACGCGAGGGTGGGCGTGTAAAGGCGGGCGCAAGCTATCGCGGCGATTTTCCACATCCTGACCAGAGGAAAGAGCCGAGCGCTCGAGACGGTCGCGTGCCGGTCAGTGGAGCTTTCGCGCGACCACGCGAAGGCGGCGGTAGTCCATGACCCAGTGGCCGGCGCGGAACAGGTCGCCGCGCGCTTCGTTCTCGACTTCGCGTTTGAGCCTTTCCTGCATGCGGACCGACAACTTCTCCCCGACCGTGCCCCCAAACATGTCGAGCCAGTTGCGCAGGCCGCGCTCACCGTCTTCGAGCGTGGTTGGTCGATCGAACAGTGTGCCGTAGGTGACCTCGAGGCCGCGGCGCTCGAGAAGCCCGGCGTATTCTGCGAGGCTCGGGTAGTACCAGGGATTCGGAAGTGGTTCGGGAAGATGGAGATTCTTCCAGGCGCGATGGAAGGCCGTCATCAGAGCGGCGATATTTCCCTTACCACCAAACTCCGCGACGAAGCGTCCGCCGGGACCTAGTGTGGACGAAATCGCAGCGACAACGCGCTCCGGCTCCCTGATCCAGTGCAGCGCGGCATTTGAAAAGACGGCGTCAAAGGGTCGAGCGAACGCAAGATCGCGGGCGTCGGCAACTTCGAACTGCAGAGAAGGATGGGCAACGCGGGCCTGGCGAATCATTTCGGCGGAGCAGTCAATGCCAATCACGTAGGCGCCCGTGGCTGCGATCTGAGCAGTGAGATGACCCGTGCCGCAGCCGATGTCCAGGATGCGCTCGCCCGGCTTGGAGTCGAGCAGTTCCAGTAGTCCGGCAGCCATCTTCCAGACAAAGGAGTGCTTTTCATCGTAAAGCCCAGCATTCCACCTTGCGCCTTGTACCACGTTCAGTTGCCTCCCATTTCGAGCACGGCGCCGGTGGCCGTCTCGAGCGACTCGCCGCCCTTCTTTCCGAAATGCACCTTGGAGCGGGCCAAACTGGCATTGGCTACCTGAAACGTCCCCGAGCAGTCTGTTTTCAAGTACGGGAGGTGGTGAATCTCGGGCGCCCGAGCCTCGACGACAGCTTCAAGCCGCGAGCCATCTGGCGCCGCGCCCGCCAAGGTCCATCTCAATTTGTCAGCGTCCTTCACGATGGCTGTTTCTTCGATGCGCCGCAGTGTGATCGGTGTACCCTCGTGCCACCACACCACGCTTCGAAAGGCCAGGCCGAGCGGCATGTCGTACACCAACGCCTCGAGCGTGCTGGCGGCGCCGCGATGGTCCGAGAAGTAGGCGTGCGCCCAGCGCCAGTAGGTGCGATGGCGGTAGCCGCAATTGTGTCCTTGCAGCCCAAAGCCGAGGGGCTCGCCCGCAAAGTGTTTTCCATCGAGAGCGATCTCGCCCTGGAAAACGGCGTTCGAATGAGGCGTTTGGGAAAAGCCGATCCAGCCCTTGTTGCTCAGTACCGCGCCGAAATCGGATGTGTAGCGAAGCTTCCAGGAAATCGTGTGGCCATCGACGCGGATGGCTCCCCAACAAGCGCTTTCTTCGATCCCGCTTTCGGCGATGCGCCAGTGAAAGGGAAGCTCGCTCGGACGGCTCAGTTCCAACGCCTCGACCGGATAGCCCTGGCTGAACGTGCGCGGCGCACTCCCCTGCGGGAACCACGTGGCCCACACTTGCACGGGCATGCCAGAGGGATGCGCGCCGCAGCCGCCGCGACCAAGGTTCATCAGGAGGTAGCGGAACCACCACGCTCCGCTGCCATCGGCCAAGCCACAGCGCAGAAACCACACCTCGTATCGGCGCTTCATGCGGCGCGACGAATAGACAGAATTCAAGGATCGTT
>Ga0126379_10003531_pt1 | contig 10125 bp, 14 predicted proteins | sample PanSoiMetPlot_24_FD_92640 | JGI IMG/M metagenome (GOLD analysis project Ga0126379, IMG submission 92640) | Tropical forest soil microbial communities from Panama - MetaG Plot_24 | ecosystem: Environmental > Terrestrial > Soil > Tropical forest > Bulk soil | place: Panama | collected 2016-02-17 | reverse complement strand
GCTTCTTTTAGTCGGCGAAACTCGCGAGCCTGCACTAGGACTGGTGCCGTGGACCACGCGCTGCTAGGCCGAGCGCACGTGCCGCAGAGATCGATGCGGGCCTGGTCGAACGTACGGTTCAGCATTCGGCGCCCGGCGGACCCGAAGTGAGAACAAAAAGTTGCACGCCGCATCCTCGTCCGCCCTCGCCAGAAAGGCGGGCGCGGCGCGCCACGATCCCGCCCGTTCATAAACCCGCAGCAACACGAGATTGGCACGCGATGCGCGTTTTAGCCTCAGGCTCAATCTGAGCGGCCGGCGCTTCTTTTCAGACTAAAAATATGGTTAACAAAGGAGCGCTCGGAGCATAGCCGGCAGTACATTCGGTGGGAAGCTGTGGAGAGGCAGGTAACGTCATGGGCGGCCAGTTCGGTTATTGCCGTGGCAGGGCTTTTCTTGGCCAGGGGATCGGGATTTCAGCTGCGGGAAAACAGCGCTTCCGCGCTCGGGACGGCTTTCGCCGGCGCGGCGGTCTCGGCCCAGAATCCCAGCATCATCGCCAATAATCCAGCGGGCATGACCTATCTATCCGGAAATCAAGTCTCGAGCGATGTTAGTGTTGTTATTCCGTCGCTGGCCTTCTCCGGGACTGGGATCACAGCGAGACGGCAACCGATCAGCGGAAGTAATGCTGCTGATGGCAGTGCGGGCTCTCAGCCGATTCCTGCGGTTTATGGTTTGTATGATTTCTCCGCTGACCTCAAATTCGGCCTTGCGCTCAGCACTCCGTTTGGTCTCAAGACGCAATACGAAAGCGATTGGGTCGGGCGTTATCAGGCGATCAAATCCGATATCGAGATTATCAACATCAATCCAAATGTCGCCTATCGGATTTCGGACTGGCTCTCGGTGGGGGGCGGGCCGGCAATACAGCACCTCCACACAGAGCTCAGCAATGCCATCAACTCGATTACGGTAGCGCGATTGGCCAACCCGCTCCTTCCACCGACATTTACTCTTCCCGATGGCTCTGCTCGTGTTGCGGGCAACTCGTTGTAGGTCGGCTATAACATCGGTGTGCTTGCGGAAATCTCGCCGGACACGCGCTTCGGCGCGAGCTACCACTCGCAAGTGAGCCATCGGATTGACGGGATTGCCGCCTTCAACGTCCCAGTCCCGCTGGCGGCCAGCCCCGCGTTTCAGAATACGCCGGCTCGCACCGACCTCAAGACTCCCGAAATCGTGAGCCTGGCAGCATCCCACGACGTATCGCCTGAGGTTACGATCCTCGCAGAAGCTCAGTGGACGAACTGGAGTGTCGTGAAAAATCTACGAATCGAGCGGCCCGACGGCTCCACGCTAACGGACCGGCCGGAACAATGGCACGGAACTTGGTTTGGAAGCGTCGGAGCGACCTACAGACTGGTGTCGAGCTGGGTCATCCGATGGGGTGTCGCCTACGATGCGACGCCAATCCGCAATCAGTTTCTTACAGCCCGCCTCCCGGATGCGGATCGATATTGGCTCGCTTTAGGTTTCGGCTACGAATGGACACCCGATCTCCATATCGATGCCGCATATGTTCATGTCTTCTTTGCAAGCCGCTCGATCAACGAGACATCGCAAACCGGCGATCTGTTGACTGGCTGCTACTCGAGCCACATCGACATTATATCGATCTCTGCAACGATGCGCTTCTAAGAGACCCAAACACCGTCGCTCCGATAGTCACTAAACCGAGGATCGAGCGTCTTGCGCCACCGTCAGGGGTGATGGATCGCTTGAGGCGGTCTTGGAAGGCGTCTGATTTGCTGCGGTAGCCAGAGCTCCACGATCGTTCCCTCCCCCAGCCTGCTCCAGATTTGTACTGCCCCACGGGATTGTGCGGCAAACCCTTGAACCATGGGCAGACCTAGGCCCGAGCCACCACCAATCTCCTTGGTTGTGAAGAAGGGGTCGAATGCTCGTGAAAGGGTCATCTCATCCATACCGGTTCCGGTATCGCTGATCGATATAACGACATAATCGCCGGGCGGCAGTTGCATCGGCGCCCCACGATCGGCGCAGGGGTTCTCGAGGCCGATTCCCAGCGTGCCGCCGGTCGGCATCGCATCGCATCACGCGCGTTGATCGCGAGGTTCAGTATCGCGAGCTCGAGCTGGTTGGCATCGACGCTGGCCGGCGCAACCTCGCTGGCGCCAGTAATTATCAGGCGAATTTCCGGTCCTAGTGTGCGTTGCAGCAACTCCTCCATATTGGTGACCAGGCGTACCAGATCCACCGATCGGGGCTCAAGCCGCTGCTTTCGCGCGAAGGCCAAGAGCCGTTGTATCAAGCCAACGCCTTTCTCTGCTGCCTGCAGCGCAGCTTGAAGCGGCGGCGTAACAGCAGAGTTGTCTCCTAAACCCCCCAGCCCCAGCATCAGATTGCCGATGACGACCGTCAGCAGGTTGTTGAAATCGTGAGCGATTCCGCCGGTCAGTTGGCCAATTGCCTCGAGCTTCTGCGCTTGGCGCAGAGCCGCTTCGGTCGCTTGGCGTTCCCTAGTTTCAGATTGCAGGCGAAGATTGGCCGCGTAGAGCTCGAAGCGCAGGCGCATGGTTTCGGCGAAGACCCGATTGAGGTATCCTCCCGCGAGCGAGAGTGCTGCGGCAAAGACTAAAATCATCGCCGCCAACGCGTTTCCCGTGACTGTGCCCTCGTAGATAAAACGGGCAGCCATCGGCAAAGTCGCGGCCAGCAGAAAGGCAACTAGCGTTGCGAAGTGCGACGCACTAAGCACGACAGCACCCGCGCACATGCCGCCGATTACGAAAGTAAGAAAGATCTGCCCGAAAGAGGGTACTAGTGAAAACAAGACGGCCCCGCCCAGGCCCCAGGTCAAACCAGCAATCAATGAACCGCAGGCCGCCAGCAACGACCAGTAAGAAATATCCTCAACCGTACGGGTTTGCCGATATTGCTGCCAGATTGCCCCGCGCCCTAGCGTCACCAGCGAAACGATACAAAACCAGGCGAAAGGGATTGTCCAAAGGACAAACCGTTGCAGCACGATCGTGGTTATTGCGGCATTGACGACATTGACCGCGAGCGCAATCGGCATCTGGCGGAAAAGCGCTTTCAGCTGAGCGGCACGAATATCCCTGAGGGCCTCACTGGCGGGTACCCGTTTTGCTTCGGAAGACCCCCGCATCTCTTGTTCACAAGGTTCGAGCTGTGGTGTGGCAGCCGGTGGCCACCTCGGTGTCGGAACCCAGCGGCTCCCATCCTTAATCAAACACTAGCAGATTTCTCATTCCAAGCGAGCAATGATTGAGAGCAAGTCCCCCGGCCTCGACGCAAGAGAGCGAAGTACCAATAGGGCGGCGGCTTCGTCGTTGCTTTCGCGCTCGTTTTTATCGAGAGCGATCATCGTGTACGACGAGTCAGCTCGGTCGAGCGTTGGGAGGAGCTGGTCACTTTTCGCGGAAGGCAACATCCCAACGACCCGCGCAATCCCCAGATCCCGAAATCGGGAGCCGGTCAGCATCCTCAGTCGCCCCGAACGCGTGACCGGGACGGATCGCTGGTCACGCCCGGCCTCCGTCAGCATGCGTCGGAAGCGGGGCAGCAACTCCCCCACATTACTCTGCGGTCCGCGCCCGGTGATCGGCTATCTCCCCGCGTTCCAGCCGCCGCCGATACCGAAGAGAAACCGACCGCCACAGATTTGGTCGATCGAGGCGGCGAGCTTTTGCCGTCTGAATCGGATCGCGCTGCTGGACAAGGCAAACGCCAAAATCCAGCTCGATCTCCCCAGTCAGGGCATCATTTCGATCAGCGTCGCAGCTTAGCTGCAATCCGAGGCCGCGGGCTAGTTCCGCGGCCGATCAGTCAGGGCGAAGGCAAAATTCTGACCGCGCCCGCGGTTCAGGGCCTGGTCGATCCACAACATTCCAAGAGGCTCGAGCAGCCGCGCGATCCGCAGCGGTCCTGCATCGACCGCCTGGAAGCCGAGCTTTGTAATCAGCTCCAACACGATGGGTTTGCGCACTTCGTCGTCGCCGGCCACGAACATCACCGGCCGGATCGGAAAAAGTCCCACTTTATCCATGCTGTCGGCACCGATCTGGTTGAGGGTCTTGAACACCGAGGCCCCGGATGCCCAGACCGCCACCTGCTCGCCGCCCGATGTGCCATGCCCGATCACCAGTTCGAGCCCTTGCCGCCCCATACCGAGCGGATTAGTGCAGTCGATCAAGATCTTGCCGGAGAGGTCGCCAAGTTTCCCGACAGCGGTTTCGGTTGCCGGCCAGGGCGTCGCAAGGGCGACGACCTCCGCGTTGCGCGCCGCCTCCGGTGGCGTGTGGAGCCTCTCTTGTGGCAGCAAGGCGTATTTCGGATCCGCCGGATCGGGCACGCCGAATATCACATCCTCGCCCGTACGCAACCAGGCGCGGCCGAGCGCCGATCCGACGTTGCCGGCGCCGATCATCGCGATCTTCATTCCAAGCCTCTTTTTTGAAAGCCCGCTGAGGGAATCCCGACTATCAGATCAACCCTACGCCCGGCACCCGGCCATCCGGCGGGGTCTTGCCCTCCTCCCCATCCGTCCGGTGGCACCGGGTCTCGACCGCGACCATCCTCCGATCATCTCGAGCAGGAGGAAAGATCATGTCCGACATCGCACAGAACCCGCTGGTCAACCTCTCGGAAGAACTGGCCGAGCGTACCCGGCTCGCGCGTCCCCTGGTCGCGGGAATCGTCGCCCAAGGTCACCGGGTGCGCTCCGGAACACTGTGGCGCAAAGACGTCGCCGTCGCATCCGAGCAGGCATTCCCAGATATCGCGGAAGCCAAGATAAATTTTGCCGACGGAACGAGCTTGCCGGCGCGTCTCGCCGGCCGCGACCCCGGCACCAACATCATCGCGTTTCGGCTCGACGGCACGCCGGAGCCGGCGCCGCTCCCCGCCGCAGAGCCGCGCCCGGGTTCGCTCGTTCTCGCCTTTGGCGCCGACGAGACGGGCATCTCTGTACGTCTTGGCGTCATTTACTCGGTCGGCCCGGAGTGGCATAGCAGAGCGGGCGGTCGCATCGACCGGCGCATCATCCTCGATACTGGTCTCACCCGACGTGATGAGGGTGGGCCGGTCGTCGACGCCGCCGGCGGGCTTCTCGGCATTTCGACACTGGGCCCGCGCGGACGGGCTCTGGTGATTCCAAGCACAACCATCGAAGGAGTGCTCAAACCGCTTTTGTCGAAGGGACGGGTCGAGCGGGGATGGCTGGGCTTGGCTCTGCAGCCGGTCCTCGTGCCGGAAGTCCTGCAGTCTCAGTCCGGCCAGTCGCGCGGCTTAATGGTCATGAGCGTTTCGCAGGACAGTCCGGCCGCCCAGGCAAATCTGCACCCAGGCGACATTCTTCTCGCCATAGGCGGCGAGAGTGTCGCCAGCCCGAGGGTGGTGGCGAGGCGTCTCGGCCCGGATTCGGTCGGGCAGAGGATCGATCTGCGGCTGATCCGGGCGGGCGGCATCATCTCCGTTGCAGCGACCGTCGGTACGCGGCCAAGCGGATGAGCACACCAGCGCGAGCGGTCCCAACCCGGCTTCGCGTTTGCGTGCTGGCGTCCGATGAGCCGACGCGAAAGCGGCTTGCGGCGCTTGTCGCCGAGAGCGGACATCAGCTCGCAGAGCTGTCCGAGCCTGCCGATGTCGTCCTGACCGACGGTATCCTCGGTGCGGACGCCGCGGCATCCACGGTCGCTCTCGGCGCGGCCGATGAGATGTTCGGCGGGCGGCTCCCCAACGACGCCACGGCCGCTCAGGTCGATGCCGCGCTGCGCGCCGTCGCCGCAGGCCTCACCGTGCGAGGCCCGAGCGAGCCTGATCGGATCTTCGATCCGATGCCCGAGGAGATCGCAGTTCCGCTGACCCCGCGGGAACTCGAGGTACTCGCCGCGATCGGCAATGGCCTCAGCAATAAGGCGGCCGCGCGGCGGCTCGGCATCTCCCCGCATACCGTGAAATTCCATCTCGAATCGCTGTTCCGGAAACTCGATGCCAAGTCGCGGGCCGAAGCCGTCGCGAAAGGGTTGCGTCGGCACATCGTGGAGTTTTGAGCCGCCAGCCCTTTTCCGAGGCGGAGCCCCACTCACGGCCGGAGGTCGCGCAGATGCGACGGGAGCACCCCCTTCACATCCTCGATTTCGTCCGCCGCGATCTGCTCCTCGAGCACCGCGAGGACCGCGCGGGTCGCATCCTCTGCGTTGATCGGGCCAAGGTCGTCCAGCTGCTCAGCGACAGCCGAGAGGAATTCCGCGGGGTGCCGCATCCGCTCGGGATTCCCGGCGGGGTGCCACTGATCGTAGTAGAGGCCGCGGATGAGAAGCGGCAATTGGGCCCCGAGATGGGCCGCCTCGTCGAGCGTGAGCCGGTCGCGCAGAGCGTGCAGCACGGCGCCCAGCGCGCGCCACGCCTTTCGCCGATCCGGCCCGAGCGTGTCCATGATCCCCTTGAGCCAGGTATTGGTGCTTTGCAGCGTCTTGTCGAAGACGTCCAATCCGGTTGCGCTCATCGATCCTCCATTTGGCAATCCGACGCGTCGCGGCTGCCGATCCCCGACGCCTGTTCTTTCGTAAACAGCGAGGACGCCGGGTCGGGTTCACACGCGGCCGAACAATCGCGGTGCCCGGGGGGCTGAATTCCCTGTTTTTCCCGTCGAACCGGGAATTTCGGCGATTTCTGTCCCCCGCCAACCCTCCAGGTCGGAAAAGAGCGGCCAATCAATGGCTTGTGGCAATTCCCGTAACGGCGCTACCGGGAATTCGCGCCGGCATAACTGGGAATAAAACTCGCCGAACCGGGAATTACCTGGCTCGACACTGCTCAATAGCAAAAGGATATCAACATAGTCGAAATCAACGTAAAACAGACCTGTAATACGCGAACGATCCTATCGCGACATTTGGCCTTTTGTGAGGCGTTGCGCGAGGAAAGTTAAGAACTTGGATTACAGCAATGGAGCTTGCTCGGACGGATAGGTAATTCGCACGTCCTCCACCCGCGCAAACGGTGTGAGCTCGTGCATCCGGTAGCTGCTCTGCGATAAAATCTCGACGACGGGCACGCGGCGCACGCTGAGCGCATCGGCCACCAGAGAACGGTGACATCGCCACGGCACCGCTTCCGCACACATGATCGCAACGCGCTTTTTGCGGCTCATGCCAATGAGTGTTGCAAGCGCGTCCCGAAACTCCTCGGTTTGCATATAATCGGCGAAGCCACGAAAATTCTCGTTTCGCCAGCCGGTGTTAGGGGAATCCTTGCGGGCGCGCCGCAGACCGCCCAGCGCTTTGAGATGCACATATTCGAGATGCTGCGCTTTGAGGCTCTTGGCCAAAGCGGTGTCGTTAAATTGCGGATTATGGCGCGACCGGGGGATGGTACGGATGTCCACGAGGCCTTCGATGCCATAGGCTTGCAGCAACGCCACAAAGGACGCGATCGGCAACGTAGAATGCCCGAGAGTGAAGATAGCGTCTTCCGGCCAATGCGCTGCCTGCGGCGCAGGATGCTCGCTCATGACGACTTGCCTTGCCACCCTAGCCGGGCTGGCTACCGCGGCCAGCAGCGGAGCCGAACCGGTCTGCCGCCCGCGCCCGGGCCTTTGACGCCTCCACTTCCCGATCGCGGGGCGGTGCGGTTGTCACGAGAGAGGCGAGCAATCCACGCGCCGCCTTGGCTACCTCGTCCACCGCACGGTCGAAAGCCGGTTGGTTGGCTGTCGACGGCCGCGTGAAGCCGCTCAACTTACGGACGAATTGCAAGGCGGAGGCGCGGATCTCCTCCTCGGTCGCTGGCGGTTTGAAGTTGTGAAGCGTCTTGATGTTGCGGCACATGGCACTCTCTCAGGAAGCCGCAGAACGGTGGCACATGAGAGACGCGCGCATCAAGCCGCTCGTCCGTCGCGGCGCCGGCTATGGCGCGGCAAGCAGCGGCGCGAAGCGGTGCTGGAGCATCTCCTCGCCATGCTGACGGAGCGCGGCGTTGCGCACGGCAGCCGGGAGGCGAAAGCTCTGCGCGACGGCATCGCTTTGCTCGTGCACCCAGCTCACCCGCGGACGCCGTCTCGCGACATAAGCGTCCAGCGCCTCCGCCAGGATGGCGTGCGTGCGCAGGCTCTCGGCCAGCACGCACGCATCCTCCATCGCCATGCAGCCGCCCTGGCCCATCATCGGGGAGTTCGCATGCGCGGCATCGCCGATCAGCACGACGCGGCCGCGATGCCACTCTTCAAGCGCCAACCAGTCGACCGGCGCGCAATGGATCTCTTCGTCGCGTGAGAGGGCGCCGAGATAGTCCTGGACGATGCCGCCGAAACCGGCGAAGCGGCGGCGCAGGCGGTCGAGCCGGCCCGCCATTCTCTCCTCGGTGCGCGGCTGGCCGATATTGCCGAAGCCATAGGTGCGCCCGTCACCGACCGGACAAAGTCCGAAGAAGCACCCCTCGCCCAGGTGAAACTGCAGGGTTGTGAGGCCGCGCGGGCCGATCGGCGCGATGCTGCGCCACGCCATCGCGCCGGTGTAGGCGGGCAGCCTCGTCCCCAGCGCGAGGGAGCGCACGGTCGAGGAGATCCCGTCGGCGCCGACGACCAGGTCGTAGCTGCCAGACGAGCCGTCGCTGAAGATGACCGCCACGCGGTCGCCGTCTTGGGCCAGCGACTGGATCGAAATGCCCAGCCGGCGAGACACACCCTCGACCCCGGCGACCAGGATCTGCTGCAGCCGCATGCGTTCGATCCCGATGAACGGGCCGACATCGTCCCACAGCGCGTCGAGATCGCTCTCCGACAATATCTCGCCCGCTTCGTCGCAGAAGCCCCAGCGCCGGATGCGCGCCCCCGCCCGCTCCACTTCCGTATCGAGGTCGAGACCGCGCAGCATGCGTATCCCGTTGGGCTGCACGGCGATCCCGCCGCCCTCGGCGCGCCACACCGGGCTGCGCTCGATGAGCTCCACCGTGAATCCTGAACCCCGCAGCGCACGCCCGAGCGCGAGCCCGGCGATCCCGCCCCCGACAATGAGGACTGTTTCGACTGCCACCATATTCCCTCCAATCGCGGCGACCTCTCCACGAGATTAACCGCCTCTGCGCCGCCGGGCTTGGACTGGAGGGAACAGCGATCTGGACCAGAGAGAACTTGCGCAATAGTGGCGGCGGTTTCGTAGTTCAAGGCGGCTAGGTTGAGGTGCGCGGCCGAAGACGGCGGCAATTTTCGTCTAATCGCTATTACGATATCGGGAGGACGACTCATGGATCGTACACCGCCGCCAGTGTCGCTCGTTGCCGCACTCGCTCTGCCGCGAACACCGGGGCGGTCGGCCGAGGTGTTCATCGACGGTGATCTCGAACTCAGATTCTCCGCCCGCCCCACCAATGGACCGCAGGTCCCGCATCAGCGCGACGAACTCTATTTCGTCGCCGCCGGCACCGGGCATTACCGGGTCGAGGACAAGCTAACCCCGGTTAGCGCGGGCGATGTGCTGTTCTGCGCCGCGCAGGTGGCGCACGGATTTGAGAATACGTCGGAGGACTTTTCTGTGTGGGTATTATTTTACGGGCCGGACAAGTAGCTTCCCAGGCGAACTTCCCCTGCTCTGCCTTCGAAGAGGAGCGATGCCGATGATGCCTGTGCGAGGCGCATGCGCCTCCTTCTGGTGTTCGACCGAGGTTCCCGGAAGCCGCGCGCCAAAGCGGTGGACGAGTTCCAAACCTCGCAGGACTCCGGTAATTGTACATAAATATTGTTTTCTGGTTTTATGGTTTGGTGGGATTGAATGATGAAGACCACCGTCGAAATGCCAGATGATCTTTACCGCCGCGCCAAGGCAGAGGCGGCGCTGCGCGGCTGCAAGTTCAGGAAACTGGTCGAGGAGGGCCTCCGGATGGTACTCGAAACTCCGCGCAAGACCCGTCGGCCTCCGGGCCTGGCCGGATTGATGAAACGCGCACGCGGGGTAATCGATTCTGGCATCCCCGATCTCGCGTCCAATCCCGCGCATCTTGCGGGCTTCGGCCGCGATGTTCGCCATCGTTGATACAGGGCCGCTGGTTGCCTTTTTCGATCGGGCGGAACTACACCACCGCTGGATCGCCGAGCGTATCGAG
>Ga0126379_10003530_pt1 | contig 10125 bp, 8 predicted proteins | sample PanSoiMetPlot_24_FD_92640 | JGI IMG/M metagenome (GOLD analysis project Ga0126379, IMG submission 92640) | Tropical forest soil microbial communities from Panama - MetaG Plot_24 | ecosystem: Environmental > Terrestrial > Soil > Tropical forest > Bulk soil | place: Panama | collected 2016-02-17 | reverse complement strand
GCGCCTCCGATGCCGAGCGCCAGGTGCCCGGCGTGCCGGCCCATGACAGTCAGGAAGAACCATCGCGTCGTCGTCGCGGCGTCCTGCATGAGGTTGTGGACGAGGTTCTTGCCGAGGTCCACCGCCGTCGTGAAACCGAAGGTCGGAATGTCGTGCGGCAGGGGAAGATCGTTGTCGATCGTCTTCGGCACGTGGGCGACCGTCAGCGTGCCGCCGACGGCGCTCGCCACGCGCGCGGCGCCGAACGCCGTGTCGTCGCCGCCGATCGTGAGCAGGTGCGAGACGTCCAGGCGGCGCAGCGCGCCCGCGACGGCGTGGGCGGCCTCCGCCGAGCGCGCGGGATTCGCGCGAGCCGTACCGAGAATCGACCCGCCCTCGAACTGGATGCGCGACACGAGGGGAATGTCGAGCTCGACGACCCGGTCGGTCTGGCCCTGCATGAGCCAGCGATAGCCCTGCTCGCATCCGAGCACGCGCAGCCCCTGATTGCGCGCCTCGATGGTGGCGGCGGCGATCACCGCATTGATGCCGGGCGCAGGGCCGCCCCCGACGAGAATGGCGAGAGTCCTCATGGCGAGCCCTCCTCACCGCGGGCGGACACTGGTCCATCACCGGGTCCGTCAGGTGTCCACTGCGGAAGGCACCGCGCCCTGCGAGGAACTGCGAATGCGCGGGGCGCCGCGCCCGCTCCCACGCTGGATGACGGGAAGACTAGTTCCGCGCTCGAGAGCTGTCAAGCGCGCGGCCAGATCGACTATGTCCGGGAAGGCCTCGTGGAAAGGTGTTCGGCCAGGACGCGATACACGGCAGGATTGCTCGCGAGGCCGAGGTGGCTGCCGCGCACCTCCACGTTCGCGGCGTTGTCGTCGCGCGCGATCGCCGCGGGATGCGGCACCACCTCGTCGTCGCGGCTGTAGATCGCGGTCATCCGCACCGTCTCCGGCAGTGCGCTCCGGGTCAGAGACAGCGGGGACCCGAGCGTGATGAGATGTCGCGTGGTGTGCGGACGCCGGCGCGCCACCGATCGGCCCAGCATCCCGCCAGCGCTGTGCCCGATGATCGTGAGCGGGCGCCGTCCTTCCTGCGATTCCTTCTCCGCCAGCTCGCCGAGCCTCTCCACGACCTCCTCCGACCACCCGCGATTCACGTCGATCCCGGATCGCACCGTCGCGTACCCGAGGCGGCGCAGCCATCCGTGAAGCGGCTCGAGGTAAAAATCTCCGCCGAGCAGGCCCGGCAGCACGAGCACCGGATGACCGTCGCCTCGAGGCACCCCGACGCCCCAGAAGACGGGGTCGGCGAGGAGCATCCCGAACTCGGCCACGGGCTGCCATGCCCGGGCGAGCCACTCGGCGATGACGGAAAGCTGGCCGGCAAGCTCGAGGGGCCGGCCCGTCGACGGGCCCTCAGGTCGTTCGCTCATGGCTGTCGGAGGAGGCTCGGGGGCCCCGGTGGGCCCCCGTCGGTAGCCGAGTCTCGAGGAAGCTACCTGGCGGCGTAGATTTCGCCGATCCGGTTGAAATACTCGGTCACCGCCTCCCGGATCTCCTTGCCAGTGCGCTCGGCCGACACCTGGAAGCGCTGCGCACCCTGGCCGATGATCTGGAGGTTGTCGTCGAAGAGCTTGAACAACCGCTGGGGACCCTCACCCGCGGCCAGCGCCGTCTGGCGGAAGCCCGCAGTCGGGTCCTTGGCCAGCACCTCGACAGAGGGCATCGGAGACGGACCGCCCACGGTCGTCCGCGCGGCGTCGAGCGCCGCGGCGCCGAGCTCGCTATACACCCGAACAGCCTCCTGCATCGCCACCGAGGACAGGTTCACGAGCTCGCTCAGGATCTTCTGATTGGCCTGCGCGTAGGCCGACGTCGCCTCCATCGCCTTGTGTCCCATGTCGGCGAAGGGCGCCCGCACCGCTTCGGCCTGAGCTTCTGCCACGCTTCGAGTTGCCATGATCGTCCTCCTGTCGTCGCCGGAGTCTCTCCGGGAGAGCCGGCGACGCCGTCGTGAAGTTTGGGAGTGAGCCTTTCTCTTTCCCATGACACCTCCAATATAATGCGTCGCGTCATCAGAGTCAAGCCCGAATTGCCGCAGAGAGTCATTTTTCTCGTCGATCTGCATGTGACCATCCAAGTAAAGGATAACGCGGGAGTAAATACCCGAATGGTAGACCTGGCACGCGCGCGGTTTTCGGCATGTCCCCGTTAGGATTTAGACGCAACGGGCTATGGCCGTCGGTGCTCTGCGTCGGGACCACGGCTGGTGGTTGGCGGTTCCGCATGCTGCCGATGGTCTCCGGCGCGGCCGACGGCCCGCGACCAGGCCTATTTTCGACCGGCGTCAACGATCTCCCCGAACAGCGCCCATCGCTCGCCGTCGAACTTCGCCAGCTGCTCCTGCTCGATCGGATAGAAGTCCGTCGGGCTGGTGTTGATCTTGATCCCCGGAAGCAGCAGCGGCAGCTGCAAATCCTTCAGGTTGGCCGCCTGCCTCATCACGTTGGCCCGAGACAGGTCGTTACCGCACTGCTTGAGCACCTGCACCAGGGTCTGGGCCGCCGAGGGGCCGTAGACGTTGAACAGGTCCTCCTTGTTGCCTTCCGGGTAGTACCGGGCCATGAAGTCGCGCCACTCCTTCATGGCGGGATCGCTCTGCCACTGTGGATCCGTCGGATCCTTCAGGTAGAGCGTCGTGATGATGCCCTTCGACGCGTCCAGCCCGGCGACCTTGATCACGGTCGACACCGAGTTCGAGACGCTGTTGAGGAAATGCAGGGGCGTCCACCCGATATCGTGCGCCTTCTTGATGGCCTGCGACGCGAACTTGGTGGCGGTGATGTCGAGGAACACGTTCGCGCCGCTGTTCTTCAGGTTCGCGACCTGCGACTCCACGCTCGGGTCGGTGACCTCGTAGCTCTGCTTGAGGACGATGATCTTCTTGGCGGCATCGCCGAGGGCCGCCTCGAAGCCATGGAGGTAGTCCTTGCCGTAGTCGTCGTTCTGGTAGAGGATTCCCACCTTGGCGTCCGGCGCGTTCTTCAGGATGTACTGCGCGTAGATCCGGGACTCGGCCTGATACGGCGGCTGCCAGCCCATCGTCCACGGAAAGTTCTTCGGGTCGCCCCACTTCGTCGCGCCGGTCCCGACGAACAGCTGCGGGATCTTCTGCTGGTTCGCGTACTTCTGGATGGCAGTGTTGGACGGTGCGCTCGTGCCGGCGCAGCCAGGGCGAGCAATCCGATTCCGACGACAATCGCGCGCAACCGTTTCGCGACACTCATGGGGCCCTCCGTCCCCGCCGTTGGGCGATTCGAGCAGGGACCGCTCACGTCGCCTCACAGCTGTTCCGGACCACCCGAGCGCGGCCGGCCGATCCTGTTCGAGTCGACGGCGGCCCTTCCAGTCTCCGGGACGACCGCGCTCGTCGCAAGCATCGAGCGTGAGTTGGGCCATCCCGCCCCTCGCGCCGAGCGCACGAAGGGCCTTGACGCTGGCCCCGGACCGTTGTTGCCTTCTGGACTAGGCGTTCGTGAGAGCCGCCGGCCCTCGGCGCAGAGCGATCGATGGATCGAGGCCGAGCCCCGCGCGACTCCGGAGCAGTGGCGAATCGCCGTGCCTCACGACCTGTCCGCTCACAACGGAGGGTGCGATGCATACGTGTGCGGATCCCTTGCGAAGAGCCATCCTGACGTCGAGACACAGCCTGGCCGTCGTGTGTGGCAAGAGCCGCCTCACCTATGAGGAATCGTGGGTCCGATGTCGCCGCCTGGCCGGGGGACTTCGAGACCTCGGCCTGTCCCCGGGTGATCGCGTCGCGCTCATCGCGGCGAACTGCCACCGGTACCTCGAGGTGTACCAGGCGGTCCCGGCCGCCGGCCTGGTGGTCGTGCCCCTGAACACCCGCCACACCGAGCGCGAGCTCGAGTACGCGCTCGCCGATTCCGGGGCCCGCGTCCTCCTCACCGATCGGGATCCGGCCCGCCTGGCCGCCATCGTGGAGCGCGTGATCCGGCTGCCGGACGAGTACGAGGCGCTGCTCGAGGACGCGCGCGAGGCCGATCTGGGCGCGGGAATCGGCGAAGAGGATCTCGCCGGGCTGTTCTACACGGGCGGCACCACGGGCGCGTCCAAGGGCGTCATGCTCACGCACCGCAACCTGATCGCCAACACCTTCCACGGGCTGGTCCAGATGCCGATGACGGCTCGCGATCGATATCTGGTCATGGCGCCGCTGTTCCACGCCGCTGGCTCGATGAGCGTCCTCGGGAGCGTGTGGATCGGCGCCACCCAGGTCGTGCTGCCGGCGTTCGATCCGGCGCAGGCGCTCTCCCTGATCGAGGCGGAGGGCATCACCGCGACGCTCGGCGTGCCGACGATGGTCGCGGCGCTCGCTGACGAGCAGCTGGCGCGCCCGCGCGACGTGTCGAGCCTCGCGCTGCTCGCGCACGGCGGCTCGCCCATCGCGACGGAGACGCTCTTGCGCGCGCACGCGGCCTTCCCCGGCGCCGAACTCCAGCACCTGTACGGCGCGACCGAAACCGCTCCGCTAGCCACCGGGCTCGCGCACGAGGAAGACCTGCTCGATACGCCGCGCGTCCGATCGTGCGGCGTGCCGGTGGTCGGCGTGGAGATCCGCGTCGTGAACGACGCGGGCCATGACGTGCCCCGCGGCGAGGTCGGGGAGGTGATCATCCGCGGGCCCAACATCATGAAAGGCTACTGGAACAAGCCGGAGGAGACCGCGGCGGCGCTCCGGAACGGCTGGTATCACTCGGGCGACCTCGGGTATCTCGACGACGGAACCTCGCTGTATCTGGTGGACCGCAAGAAGGACATGATCGTCACGGGCGGCGAGAACGTCTATTCCACCGAGGTGGAGGACGCGCTCTACTCGCACGCCGCGATCATGGAGGCGGCGGTGTTCGGCATCCCGCACCCGCGGTGGGGAGAGGCGGTTCACGCCGTGGTGGTGCTGCGCGAGCCCGTCGACGTCGACGCGCTCCTCGCCCACTGTCGCGATCGGATCGCGGGCTACAAGACGCCGAAGACCATCGAGGTCCGGTCCGAGCCGCTTCCGAAGTCGGGAGCCGGCAAGATCCTGAAGCGAGAGCTGCGGGATGTGTTCTGGGCCGGCCAGAAGTCGCGCGTCGCGGGCGGCTGAGCCACGGGAGGCGACCATGGCGCGCGAGCTCAACCGGCGGCTGTCGGTCACCGATGCCTCGTTCCTGTACGTCGAGAAGCCGAATGCGCCCATGCACGTGGGCAGCTGCCTGATCTACGAGGGGCGGCTCACCGCGGACGACCTGATCGGCGTGCTGCGGGAGCGCATGCACTTGATGCCGCGGTACCGCCAGCGCGTCGTGTTTCCCCCGTTCGCGCTGGCTCACCCGACCTGGGAGGACGACCCGGACTTCGACGTCGCCCATCACGTGAGGCAGGCCGACCTGCCCCCACCGGGCGATGATCACACGCTCTCCGAGATCGGAGGCGAGTTGTACGCGGCGCCGCTCGATCGCGGCCGTCCCCTGTGGCAGGCGTTCGTGTTGGACGGCCGCGCCGACGGCAACACCGCCGTGATCTGGAAGATCCATCACGCGATGGTCGACGGCGTCTCGATGATCGACCTGATGATGGTGCTGCACGACCTGAAGCGCGACGCGCCGCCACCGGCCGCGCCCGATCGACCGTGGCAGCCGAGGCCGATGCCGGACCCCATCGAGCAGATGCGGGAGGCGGTGCGGGACCAGCTCGAAGAGGCGGCTACGCGCTGGACGGAGCAGGCGTTCCGCTGGTTGCGCGCGCCGGAGATGACGCCGCGGCCGCCGGCGACGGCGCTTGCTGGTGCGGGCCCCGGGCCGATGACCGCCATGTCGCCGCCGGTGCCGTTCAACGCGCCCTTGTCCACACGCCGCCAGTTCGCCTGGGCGACCTTCGCGTTCCCGGAGATCCGCGCGATCCGCCAGGCCCTGGGCGGCACGATCAACGACGTGGTGCTGGCCGTGGTGGCGGGGGCGCTCGGCCGCTATCTCCGCGGGCGCGGCTACCGCACCGAGGGCGTCACGCTGTGGGCGATCTGCCCCGTGAGCTTGCGGCGCCCGGACGAGCGCGGCGCGCTGGGCAATCGCGTGTCGGTCATGGTGGTTCCGCTGTACGTGGGGATCGACGATCCCGTCGCCCGGCTCGCAGCGGAGCGCGCGGCGGTGGAGCAGCTCAAGGCGCAGGACCAGGCGGGAGCGTTCTTCGAGATGAGCCAGATGGGCAACGCGATCCCGCCGGCCTGGCAGGCGCTCGCGGCGCAAATCGACCCGCCCTTCACGCTGATCAACACCGCGTCGTCGAACGTCCCCGGCCCGCAGATTCCCCTCTACCTGCGCGGGCGCGCGCTGCTCGGCTGGTGCGGGCTGGCCCCGCTCGGCGCGCGCATGGGCCTGTTCAACGGGATCATCAGCTACAACCAGCAACTGGCGATCTCGGCCACCGTGGACCCGGCGCTGGTCCCGGACGTGTGGACTTATGTGGAATGTCTGCGGGACTCGTTTGCGGAGCTCCGGGCCGCGGCGGCGCTTATGCTCGAGGCACCGGCAGGCAGCGCGGCGGGGCGAAGTCGCTAGAGCATCGAACGGGGCCTCGGCGGCCCCCTCCGAGCATCCGCCAAGAATAGGTTGCGCCGGCGCGGGCTCATCTTTCGCGCCTCCCGGCCCGCGCTACCCGCCGGTGGCGCCGCTGGCGTTGCGGAGGGCGGGCGGCGCGCACTCGAGAGCAGCCGTCCACGCGCGCTCCGCCGGGAAACGCGAGAGCAGATCGGCGATCTCCTCGCACGGGGGCTTGTGGCCCGAGAGGTTCAGGTTCGGATGGCGCTCCAGCGCCCACTGAATGCCCGCGAGGTACGCGTACGCTGTCTTGAGCGCGCGCGCCTCGCTCATCCCGCCCACGCGGACCAGGATCTCGACGGACTTTGCGTTCGCATCCAGCTCGCGCTGCTGGTACGCGCGCTTCATCTCCTCGTCCGACTCGCCCGGCAGCGGCGCCTCGTGGCCGAGGACGTAGTGCGCCAGCTCGTGGGCCACGATCGCATCCCGGAAGGTTGACTCGAGCGTGATCGCGCTGATCGAGAAGAAGCCGCGGCGGTAGCTGCCCGGTGGGCTCTCCGGGTTCCGGCTCACCAGGAAGTGGATGGGCAGGAGCCCGTAGGTGCGCGCCGTCCTGTCGGCGAACGCGCGCACGTCGGAGGCGCTCTGCTCCTGGGTGGGCGTGAGCGTGGTGCAACCCGTCGCGAGGAGCGCCAGCGCGGAAAGGCACCACCGGAACCACGCCACCGCGGGCCGGGCGAGATGGATCACAGCACGACGGCGCGAGCCAGCACCCACGCGCCCCAGGCCAGGAGTACCACGCCGGCGATCCGGCTCACCGCGCGCCCCGGCGGGGTGATCTTCTCGACGAGGACGAACGCGGCGATGGTCGCGACCCACAGCAGATTCATCACGCCCGCCACGAAGAGCAGCGCCATCAGCATCCAGCAGCAGCCGACGCAGAACGCGCCGTGGCGCAGTCCCATGACGAACGCGCCGGGCGCGCCCTCGCGCCACTCCTGGAGGACGAAGCCGAGCGGCGACTGACAGCGGGCCAGGCACACGTACTTCAGCGGGGTGAGCTGCCAGAGCCCCGCGGCGAACAGGGCGATGGCGCCCGCGATCGGGGTCACCGCGAGGGTCTCCGGCGCCAGCAGCGCGATCGACTGCAGCCCCCACTGCAAGAGCGTGGCGATCACGCTGAACGCGGACCACATGACGAGATAGCCCGCGAGGAACACGGCCGTCGGCACCGCCCTTCCACCGGACTCGGCGCGCCGGCGATTGATCGTCGCGAACGTGAGGATCATCGGCGCGGCGGACGGCACCATCATCGCCACCATCATCACCACCCACATCAGCACCATCAACGCGAATTGCCCCGGCGTCCACGCCTCGGGCATCGGCATGGCCATCCGCGTGCCGTCGGGCATCTCCATGCTGACCATCGTACGGCTCATGTTGATGAGGAACAGCCAGGCGAGAATGGCGAGCGCGGCCAACCCGGCGGCGGCGATCGAGCGGTCGCGGCGCACGAGCGCATCGAGCGTCACGTCGGCAGTCTACGGCGAGGCCCACCGAGGGTCAACGCGACGGCGTCGATGGTACACTCGCCGGCATCGAATCTCCCGCCCGGAGAACGCCATGACGACACCGCCGCTGCGCAGCCGCAACTGGTTCGGCCCCCGGACGCTCGACGGCCTGATGAACCGCGGCTATCTCAAGGCCGAGGGGTTCAGCGATCTCGTGTTCGACGGCCGCCCCGTCATCGGCATCGCGAACTCGTGGTCCGAGCTGAACAACTGCAACGCCCACCTGCGCCAGATCGCCGAGGCGGTGAAGCGCGGGGTGTGGAGCGCGGGCGGATTCCCGCTCGAGTTCCCGGTGATGTCGCTCGGCGAGATCCTCATGCGGCCGACGACGATGCTGTTCCGCAACCTCATGGCGATGGAGGTGGAGGAGCAGATCCGCGCCTATCCCCTGGACGCGGTGGTGCTGCTGTCGGGATGCGACAAGACCACGCCGGCCATGCTGATGGGCGCGGCCTCGGCCGACGTGCCCGCGATCATGGTGACGGGCGGGCCCATGCTGCGCGGCATCTGGCGCGACCGCGAGATCGGCTCGGGCACCGACGCGCGAAAAATCTGGGCGGAGCGGCGCGCGGGCGATGTCTCCGACGAGGAGGTGGCCGAGGTCGAGTCGTGCCTCTCGCGCTCGAGCGGCCACTGCATGGTGATGGGCACGGCGTCGACGATGGCCGCGCTCGCAGAGACGCTCGGCATGACGCTGCCCGGCAACGCCGCCATCCCCGCGCCGGACGCGCGGCGCCTCGTGCTGGCCGAGATGAGCGGCCGCCGCGCGGTCGAGATGGCGCTGGCCCGCGGCCCGCGCCCGCTCGAGTTGCTGACCCCGGCCGCCTTCGACAACGCGATCCGCGCGGACATGGCGATCGGCGGCAGCACGAACGCCATCGTGCACCTGGTCGCCGTCGCCGGCCGCGCCGGCGTGGCGCTGCCGCTCGCGCGCTTCGACGAGCTGTCGCGCGCGACGCCGCTGCTCGTGAACGTGCGCCCGTCGGGCAAGTACCTGATGGAGGATTTCTACTACGCGGGCGGCCTGCCCGCGGTGCTGAAGGAGCTGCTGCCGCTGCTCCACGGCGACGCGCTCACCGTCAACGGCAAGACGCTCCGCGAGAACGCGAGCGACGCGCCCTGCCACAACCCCGACGTGATCCGCCCGCTGTCGCTGCCGCTGGCCGCCGAGGGCGGCACGGTGATCCTCTTCGGCAATCTCTGTCCGAGCGGCGCGGTGCTCAAGCAGTCGGCCGCCTCGCAGCACCTCTTCACCCACCGCGGCCGCGCCGTGGTCTTCGACGATCACGAGGACATCGCCCGCCACATCGACGATCCGAATCTCGCGATCGACGAGACCTCGGTGCTCGTGCTGAAGAACGCGGGGCCCAGGGGCGCGCCGGGGATGCCGGAGTGGGGCGCCGCGCCGATCCCGTCGCGCCTGCTGAAGGCGGGCGTGAAGGACATGGTGCGGATCTCGGACGCGCGGATGAGCGGGACGTCGTACGGCACCGTCATCCTCCACGTGGCGCCCGAATCGGCGATCGGCGGCCCGCTCGCCCTCGTGGAAAACGGCGACTGGATCGAGCTCGACGTGCCGAATCGCCGTTTGACGCTGCAGGTCGACGACGCGGAGCTGGCTCGCCGTCGCGCGGCGTGGACGCCGCGCCCACCCGCGGCGACCAGCGGCTATACGAAGATGTTCCTCGACCACGTCCTGCAGGCCGACGAGGGCGCGGACTTCGACTTTTTGAAGGGCGCGCGGCCCGTGCGCGACGAGGACGCCGCCCGCTCGACGAGGCTCTGAGCCGTGGCTTCCCCGCGAACCGCGAGCGTCGTCGTCATCGGCTCGGGCGCCTTCGGCTCGGCCACCGCGTATCACCTCGCCCGGCGAGGCGCCGACGTGGCCCTGCTCGACCAGCACGCGCTCGCATCGCAGACCTCGCCGCGCGCGGCGGGGCTCACCAGCAAGGCCGACAACATGCCCGT
>Ga0126379_10003529_pt1 | contig 10126 bp, 6 predicted proteins | sample PanSoiMetPlot_24_FD_92640 | JGI IMG/M metagenome (GOLD analysis project Ga0126379, IMG submission 92640) | Tropical forest soil microbial communities from Panama - MetaG Plot_24 | ecosystem: Environmental > Terrestrial > Soil > Tropical forest > Bulk soil | place: Panama | collected 2016-02-17 | reverse complement strand
GCCTCATTGGTTTCGGCGTATGTAGCTTTTCATAGCAAAGCGCCAATGCCGACTAGCGTCCAAGTCACGGATTTCAAGAGTTTGTATCGTTCCTGCAGGCCCCGGAGAGGGCGTGTCAGGGACCTCAGGTGCGGCAAACCAAGGCACGTTGGTGGCCGGGGCGATCGAGAATTGATTGTTGACCGGATCGAAATTCAGCCAGTCTACAATGTTCTTGTCCGAAAGTTTTATTCGATAGGTTTGCGCTCCCTCAGGTACCGTCCAGCTGAGACGATACGTGGTCGCGTTTATTTTCTCGCTTTGGAGTGCGACGTTCACGAGTTGCAGCGGTTCAGGGTCGAGCACTTCGCCGATCACCGCACCTTCAAAAATGCTGCCGTATTCCGCAAAGAATGAGCCATGGCCGTTTAAATGTTTGATGTATTGCGCGAATTTGCCTTTCCAAAAATCAGTGTCTCCCGAGTACTTGGCGTAGTTGTAGAAATTAAACCAGACCGTCTGACTGCACGAGGGATCAAGAGGAGAGTTCGGTCGATCGAGAAAAATCTCATACGTTGGACCTGAGCCCGCCCTGCACCCGTCCCCATTTCCATTCGTCCGCCACGCTTCATTTAACGTCCAGCTTGCAATTCCGTAGGCAAGGTCAAAGGTGAGTTGACGGTGAGGCCAATCCGGGCCTTCAGCCTGCAAAAACTCCCAAAGGCCCTCGCTGAGAATACCCTGCTGAAAAGGCATCACGACCCGATTTCCGGTCGGAGGACAGCAACCAAAATGTAAACCACGAGTTCGGCTGACGCCCTGAGTAGCGCTGCCAAAGCCGGACACACGCAGTTCGGGCCACACTTGCTTCTCGAGTACTTGTGTTCCGGCTTGTAGAGCCTGATCGGCAGCGCTAGAGTTACCCACCGCGCGGTAGAACATCGCAAGCCGAGCATCACTCATAAGAGCTTCGCCAATGTTGCGCGGATTCCAATATGTGCCGTTGGTCGCTACTCTTACCTTGGGATTTCCATAAAGATCGCTGGCACCATCTTCAATTGTGTCTTTGATCGTTTCGTCGCCGGTGAGGAAGTAGTAATCGATCATTCCATACCAGTGCGCATGCGCGTTGTCTATCCAATTTCTGTCGCAACGGACCACGTTAGGATCACATCCCAGGTCGTCATTCTGAGACACGATGTTTTCGGGAAGTCCCTCAGGACTGAGTTCCGACTGGGGGCGGTCTCTCCAGTGGAACCGCGCCGTTCCATCGTAGTCAGCGCGCGGAAACACCTCTTCCTCTTGAAATGTATAAAAATGCGCCGCGTCAATATAACGACCTGTGTGGCCACGCTGCAGCCAGAGCATAAGGTCAGACCAACGCATCTCGGCTTGATTGCCAGCTCCGGGAGCAGCCCAGTTGTAGGTTCTGTAAACGTGCGGTGAATCAATGTCTTTTATGCAGCAGGCTATGTTAAGCGACTTGAAGTATCGATCTTCTCGCTCAGGATCGACGAGCGGGTAGAGAAACGCTCTCGCTTGGTTGTAATACGACGTAGACGCGCGAGCGATCAACGGGTACTGAAACCTTTCAAAGTCGGAGCCAAGCTCTCGTGTGCGGTCCGTGTGGAAGCCAAAAAATAGCGTATGCACCGAGTATTGCGGCCATGCCTGAAAGTAGTCTTGGCCACCGGGACCAAATAACGACGATTGCGGCCACATACCAACGCGAACTTCGGAGCCGCCATTCATTAACTGGATTGACTTTGGCCAATACGCAGCCATCTGGTAAATGCCAACCTCGATTCCAGTTCCCGTTGCATCCGATAAATCGGCCCAGCCGGCAGGATAGTCGGAGGTCCCACCATGAGCCAGAATCTTCTCGTTGAAAAACGCAGCCCAACCAGCTTGACTGTAGTTCCACATCCTATGTGAGCCTGACGACTGCGAGAGTTCTCGTCTGATGTACGACCGTGGGGCGTAGTGGCTACGCGTGTCCGGAGAAGACCAGTGCGGGTGAAGCATCTTGTCGGAAAATGCCTGGTATAAGTAAGAATTATCGTTGCTGGAAAATGATCCAGTAACCGGCGAAGACTCAGTTCCGAAAGAAAACCTTCTACTTGGGCCTAGGTTTGGCGCGAGCCGGGCCTCGAACGATTGGAAACCCTTGTAGGCAGAAGCAAAAGATTGCGAAGGTCCGTAGTCGGCGTTCCGCAGGATAACAACGGCTTTCAAACCAGTTTGTCCTTTGTAGAAATGCAGACGCACTGTATATCGCATGTACGCGTGTCCCGCGCTGTCCTGCAATTTACCGGTTGCCTTGATCACCGCTCGCACCGGCCCGTTTTCCTCGATCACCGCGTCCGAAGAGTCGTCATTGGAACTTGTATAAACATTCGAGCAAGGACACGTTGTGGCACCAGGGACGGGGCCAACAACGACCAGTCCCGCACTGGCGTTAGTCTTGATTAGTATGTGTGCTCCGACGGCCGCCTCATCAATAAGATTGAATTTGCTCTTCCTGATCGAAAAAGTCGCAGTCCCGGTTGAGACGGAGATACGGCCTACGCTTTCGGTCGCGAGACTTGGCCCACCGAAATTGCCAGAACCATTTGTCAGCGAGATCGAAGTATTGGTTTTACCGGCGGGTACGTCCGCAAGCGTGTCCACGAGCAGCCATTCAATATTGCCTGAAGGCCAGCGACCAAGGATACGAAACTGGCCCGCTGAAGCGCCTGTGAGTCCAAGCTGGGTTGTGCTCTGAATCGCGGCTGTGTCTGGTAGAGGAACTCCTACCGTCACAGGTTCCTTGCGTCTTGAAACCCCCGGAACTCCGCCATAGATTGCTTCTTGAATAATGAGATTGACTTGAAGAGGTGAAGCAGTAGGGTTCTTCGAGATTTGTGGTCGCCTCGCCAGTAATAGGGAGGATAAGAAGCCAAGCACCAAAAATGAAAGCAGCGCAACTCTCACTCGTTAACCCCGTGAATGCTAATGCACCCGTAAATTGCCACGATGCTACTGCTTTGGTGCCGCATTGAAAGGGAGACGATGCGCAAGGCGGAGTTCCGAACCTCCCGTTGTGTAGTAGGAAACATAAGGCTCAAAGTCTTCGTTCAAAGACAAAGAGGCGAATTGCCCCCCATTTCCATTGTCGATCGTTTCTGTATGCCAACCCTTCTGGTCGCGGAACGCATACTTTAGGCTTCCCAAGCCGGAGTCATAATAGATAACCTGTGGCAATCCGTTACGATCAAGTTTTAAAGCCACTCGATCGGCATCTGCACCAGTGGCTACAAGGGAGTCAATAACTTCCTGGTGCCAGCCATCTTTATCCTGTCTGCTGAAATTCACCGTGCGGTCAGTTGTGTTGATATAGGCAATTCGTGGTTCGCCGTCTGCACCGATTGCGAGGCTATTATCGCCATCAAGAGTTCTTTTCCCCTTGGCGTCTATGAAGTCGGCTAGACTACGGTTCCAACCCGTCTGATTCTGAGACGCGAAGCCTAAAAAGCCGGAAGACATCGAATACGAGATATGCGGATGGTCTTCGCGGTCGAGAGCCAGAGAGTTGCAAGCGCCTGTGCCCGTTCGATGATCTACCGTCTGCACGTACCAAGTGACGCCGTCAAAGTAGGCGTATTTTAGAGAACGAGCAGCACGGCCATCGGAAAAAAGCTCCTGATAGTAACTGATACGCGGATCATTGTGAGAGTCTAGCTGAATTGAAACTTGATGACTGGTTTTTGCGGCATCAATGACGAATTTATCCCATTGTTTGCCATTCCATCTGGCGTAACGAAGTCCAGTTTGCTTCGGAGAGTCGTATGCGACGTGCGGCCAACCATTCGAGTCAACTGCAATGCTCTCAAAGCTACCACCCGTGTCATCGACTGTCGCCTTGTCCCAGTGATTCTCTCCCTTTTCTCGGAAGGCGTACTTGAGAGCTCCTGCTGCGAAATCCGTGTAGACGAGATGGATGTTTCCCACCCGGTCTATTGCCAGGGAACTGAACGCGCCAGCCTTTTTCCCGCCGCCACTATCGACCACTTCGACCCGCCAATTTGTGTCCGTTTGACCGTGCGCTTTGAAATTAAAAAGGAGGAAGGTCACCAACAAAACTGGAGCAAGACGGCCTAAAGATTTTAGCTTCATAAGGGCTTCAATCGAAGGCCGAAGGACCTGGAGCGATCCCGAGACGCGCCGCCGACGTAGGTCACTGAGTTTCACACCGCCGAGTTACAGTTCGGTTACAGAACAATTAAAATTTTGAGAATAAGAGAGATTTTTATCTCCGCTCCCCTGCCAGTGTGACAAACTTCTCCACATCGAAATGCGCACTTGCTGGGAGGAGGTTTGTCAAATCTTGCCCGTCAACGAGTAGTCGGAGCGAATCAGCAAACCGGTTTCGCTGATGTATCTAACTTTGGACGCTGGTCCTGTCGATGGACAACCGTCGTCCTTTCCTACTGGAACCATGACAAGGCGAGTGCGCTCTAAGAATGAAGACAGGCCCGCCCCGAAGTTTCTTCTTGTGTTTGGCAGCGCTCGATCTGGAACGTCGTGGATTGGCAAAGTTTTCGATAGCCATCCCCTTACGCTCTATAAGCACGAACCCGATCGATTGTTCCGCGACGTACCGATGGCACCGAGGCCGAACGACGCTGAGAAATTCGCACCAGCAATTCTCAAATTCTTCTCCGAGCTTCCGCTGCTCACGCAGACTCACGTAGCGGGCAGCTTGCCCGTCTTTGCAAAGAAATATCGCTCATGGCTGGGCATGCAAGTTCATCGAGGTACAGTTCTCTGCGCGGTTGCAGCCGATTCTTCCCGCTATGTCAAATTTCCCATTCTCCGATGTGCCCGAGAAGACAATCCCAAAATACGAGTCGTTTGGAAATCGATTGATTCGCTGGGTCGCCTCGGTTTGATCCTGCGTGTTGTAGAAGATTGTCGCGCAATCTGGATCACACGTCATCCTTGCGCATGTATATCCTCTACGCTTCGGGGCGAAGCGCAGAAGAATTTTTCGTCTCCGGTGGCCGCGAGCGAAGACTTCGGAATCATGAAAATGTTTTTGGAGGCAGCCTCAAACAATCGTGGCATCTCACTCGAGCATCTACGCGCGGCGCACCCAGTAGAACGGATGGCATGGATTTGGGTTTTAACAAACGAAAAAGCCTTCCAGGAAACGGCAAAGTCAGATCGATGTATGCAGATGCGGTACGAGGACGTTTGCACTGATCCCGTTGGGAAGTCTCAAGAAATGTTTTCGTTTTCACGATTGCCATGGGCCAAGGAGACCGCCACGTTTATAGAAGCCAGCACGTTGCGAGTGGCACCAAGCAGATTTGACAGGTTAACCCAAGGTTCAAGTCGGTTCTACGGTATTTTTAGAGATCCTGTCGGTGCCGCGAATAAATGGAAGTCTGAAATGAAATCTGAGCACATTGAGCGTGTATATCGAGTACTGCGGCAAAGTGACCTGATTCGTCTCTATCCCGAAACTTAATTCGGACGTCCACTGTGGACAATAACCGTAGTCTCAGTATTACCAGTCAACTCGATGCCGGTAACCGTTACAAGTCCCGAGGAATCCACCACCGCGGTGCCTTCTTGGCCGGTTGAGGCAGACCATTTAACAGATATTCCTGCCGCTGGTTTGAAGTGTTGAGTGTTTCTGAGGGTAACATCGGTAATAGCCTTTGTAGTAACTTGTCCGTTTTGGAAAGTAACAGACCAAGTAGCGTTAGTGTCCGCTAGAATGTGCCACTTCCAACCACAGTTCACACAGCCTGAAAGGTCGCCGGCTGTGATATCACTATTTCCGTAGCTACTATCTAAACTAAAGTTGGTGAAGGCAGGATAGCTAAGATTCCTAGCAAACACAGTCTGATATTGCTCTAGAAGCCGGGACTCGAGACTTGCGGTCACGTTGTTGTGCACGCCATTATTCCAGATAAAGGAAAAGCCGTAGTGACAGCGTTTAAGAGCATCTGCCATGTGAACGGCATAAGTCCACATGCGGTGATCGGCAAGAACTATATCCTTTCGTCCTGAGGACCAGGAAACGTAAGGCAGTTTCCGCGAGCAGTCACGGCCAATCCATGCGGCAGCGTCGGTATCTGCGTTATAGGATGCGCCGTCCGGCAAAGTATCGTCGGTTATGGGGACAACCCGCGGTTGACCGCTGGGTGTTGTGTCAATGAGTGAAGGTAGATGGGGCCATGTCCCAAGAATCGGAATCCGCATAAATAATGCCGCAAAAAGATTTGGCTGGCGCAGCGACCATTGCACCTGACCATAACCTCCCATGGACTCCGAAATCCCATAGATACGATTGGGGTCGGCATGATAATGTTCGATCACCCACGGCAAAATAAAAGCAAGTTTAGCAAGGGTATACGGATATACATGCGGATGTGGGTCCGATGCGAATTCAGGAACTGCCTTAACGCCAAACCAATAAGTTTCGGTACCAGAGTTTCCATCCATTGACCATATTGCGTCCTGTGGAGCCACGATCAGTTGCCGAGGTCCACTCTTGGCGATCGCGCTTCCCAAGTGATCTTCATACACTGAGAATATTGATTGAATGCCATCCTGGTAGCCCATTGTCGAATCACCCCAATAGGCCTGGAAGTCCCCGAACGCTGGCGCGTTGCCTCCAGAACCATGAAGTTTAAGCCACAATGGAAGGCTCGACGTCCCGGAGATGGAACAGCAATCTGGGTGGCGCGCCGAATCTGTGCTCGGTATTTGTAAAACCGGAGCGATGGGAGACGGAAATTCCTCCACAGGGTTCGTAAGAGAGTTGGCTGTGGAAATGGCCGATGGTCGCTGTGCACCCGTCGTATCTTGCGTAATCACCGCATAGTACGCAGCCGCGCGTTCGCGGTTGGTGTAAACGGCTAGTCCCGACCACAACGGCAGCGGAGCACTGTGATTGTCAGTTCGCGCCATAGGGAGTACGTCGTTCAGACGTGTTGTTTGGTTGAAAGGCTTAGGGCCGATCAGTTGGGCAGAGTTGTTGAATAGTCCCTTCTGCACTAATGTTGCATGCGTCAGCTCTTTTATCGCTCCGCTGGTACTCCGATACAGGTCGTAGCGATAAATCTTCCCCGAGGAACCGGGTGCCGGATCTGTCCAGGTGATGAAGGTCTGTCCGTCATGCTGTGTTGCCCTGATGTTGGTGACCGTCGGAGCCGTTTGTGCCATGGTCGAAGACATAAACCAAGAGAAGAAAATCACAGACACCCAAATCCATTTGAATCGGCACGCAATGTACATAGAGATGGTAGTCGCGAGACCTATGCCCGTTGAGATGAATTGTTCGGGGCAACTATAGCAACATGGTTCCCCTTCCTAAAACCTGCTTCTCGATGGGACCTGCGAGGCGAATAGTGTGAGTGGCACTCTCAGGTGGACGGCTCGTGTTCCTCTCTACCTTGCAGCATTATGCGCAAGCATCTGAGCCGCCGAAATGTTTGACGCAGGCTCTCCGGAGACCCGTTCTTCTGACTCGAATGGTTGCTTTTGCACTCGCCCATGATCAGAATTGTGTCCAAAACTCAATATCGTCCGCCGCAGTCCTGCAGCCAAGGGCGGCGTAAACTTGCTGGCGCCGTTTGCATTGAGATGGAAGCGGTCCGAGTAATCCGACAGCGGCAATATACCTGGCGCGATTGGAATCAAAACGTCGACTCCGATAGATGCCGCAGCCCGCGTTACAATATCCGCGCCCACGTCCTCAGTCGAAGGTGGAACTACGAATACGAGTTCCGATTGGTACTGTTGGCATAGCTGGCGTAATCGCTCCAGTCGTTGCGTCGTGAGCTTTCGCAAGGCGTCAGCAGTTGGTTTCTTAGGAGCATTGTGGAAATTGCGGGTCAGGATCGGCAGGTCAGGGAGGATTCTGCCTAAAACCCACGTGCGAATCTCAGCGCGAGTACCGTAAAAAAAACTGAGGTTTGCTAGTACCAAAGAACTCGTCTGATTACGATCCGCCCCGGTTTCTTTCGCGAACTCCAGAAGATCAGATGTATCCACCAGGAAGTGCGCTGTGTAATCCCCGCCGATGGCGGGGGAAGTAAGTTGAGATGGGTTCAATACCAGTACGATCGCATCCGGGCGCGCTCCCGATGCAAAGATGCGGCGCAACCCGTAATACCAATCGAGATAGAATGTGTTCTCCACAACCACGCGATAAAGACTTAACTCGGGCCCAGTCTGTTGCTGCAATTTCGGAAAATCCACACCCTGGAGCAGCAACGAATTTCCAACTACCAAAACAGAAGCGGCACGCACCGAGTGACGCACGTCTTTTGCCCGCTGGAATTCCGCTTCGCGTCGTTGCTCGATGTGACTGATGCGCCCAAATTCAAGCGCCGTGCCGGCTTCAATAAATGCGCATACAAGAACGCAAGCCAGGCCGAGCAACCAGATATGGCGCAGACTGGGCGCCTTAAAATTGGAAGTAGATAAATGCATTTGCCTGATTTGCTGAGAACAGAGCTAACAACAAAACTACGCCGCAGGCGAGTGCGATTCGTGCAGCAGGCGCCCTTTGCTGAAAAACATATTCTTCGCCAGAATGTTCGAGATACAGATCCACCAGAAACAGTGGAATGGCAGATAACGCCAGGAACTTCAGCGCAACCGCATAGTCAGGGCGCCATGCAAACCGACCGAGCCCCTGCAAGAGGGAAGCCGCCCTGCCAACAGATTCGGCACGAAAAAAAATCCAGCTCAGACATACGAGATGGAACACAATAATGCGGTGAAGCCAAGTCGAACCCCATCGGAGTCCCTCGGTCCGCAATAACCCTGCTTCGCGAGCGTAGCGTTCAATGGCTAAAGCCACGCCGTGGAGCCAGCCCCAGACCACGAATGTCCAGTTCGCACCGTGCCAGAGTCCACCGAGCACCATGGTCGCGAACAGATTGCGGTAGGTCTTATATCCCGGCTCGGCGCTGCCACCCAATGGGATGTAGAGATAGTCACGTAGCCACGTGCTGAGGCTGATGTGCCATCTCCGCCAGAAATCTTGGACGGATGTCGCCAGATAGGGTTGGCGGAAGTTGACCATGAAATGAAAACCGAACAATTGTGCGCTGCCTCGAGCAATATCGCTGTAGCCACTGAAATCGCCATAGATTTGCCACGCAAAGGCATAGGCTCCAATTGTTAGAACCGATAGGCTGGGGGTCCCTAGGCTACCGGAGAATGCGGCGTTCGCCAGGAGAGCGCAGTTGTCGGCGATAACGCACTTTCTGAACAAGCCGGAAAGAATTAACAGGATCCCATCGAAGAACTTATCTGAGCGGAAGCTCCTCGGCTGTTGAACCTGCGGCAGCAGATGATTGGGGCGCTGAATGGGGCCGGCAATCAGGTGCGGGAATAAGCTGATGAACAAAGCATAGTCAACGAACGATTTCGTGGCTGGCAACTTTCGTTTGTACACGTCCACGATGTATGCAACTTCTTGGAAGGTATAAAAAGAAATTCCGGGAGGCAGAATAACGCGGAGCAACGGCGCCGACACGCTCAGGCGGAACGCACTCAAAACGTGGATAAAAGAATCCGTGAAGAAATGGAAATACTTAAATATTCCGAGAATGCCAAAGTTGATTAGCAACGATGTTACTAACAGCGCGCGCCGCTTGGAATTACTTTCGCACCGCTGAATAGAGCGAGCGATGGTGAAATCGATGGCAGTGCTGCCGATCATCAAGAGCAGGAAGCGGTAGTCCCACCAGCCGTAGAAGAAATAGCTGGCCGCCAACAGAAATGCATTTTGGCCCGTGCGGTTTAAGCGCCAATACACTGCCACGATCAAGATCAGGAACAACGCGTAAGCTGGCGTGTCAAACCACATGTTGAGAGCACACACGTGAACCATCGGCCGAACGAGGACGGTTCGGCCGTTTGTTAGCGCGATAAGAGTACCCAACGATTGTTAAAGGAAAGCGACCGAACTATGAATGTTAAGTCAATCCTGAGCCGCCTGAATTTCGCCCATCGGACATGCTCAACGCAGCCTTCCGCAGCCTCACCCAACAAACTCTCGCGCTTTCTGAACCCAGCGTCGAGGGCTGGTTTCGTAGAGGAGAGACGCCAGGCTTTTCAGAGTCTTCTTGCCAGTCAG